>Ga0116224_10000080_pt1 | contig 77095 bp, 61 predicted proteins | sample Sb_taG_9_FD_89699 | JGI IMG/M metagenome (GOLD analysis project Ga0116224, IMG submission 89699) | Peat soil microbial communities from Weissenstadt, Germany - Sb_50d_b_LC metaG | ecosystem: Environmental > Terrestrial > Soil > Wetlands > Peat | place: Germany: Weissenstadt | collected 2010-09-21 | reverse complement strand
GGTGGATGCTGCTGTTCAGTGGCATCTTCGCTTTGGTGCATGCCTTTCGCACTCACAGCTGGCAGGGCTTTCTGCTGTCTCTGCTCAGCGCACTGTTCCGGGGGTTCACCGGATATTTGCTGATCCGGTATCCGCTCGCCGGGGCAGCCAGCCTCACTCTGATCCTTGCTTCCTTCTTCATTGTTGGCGGTCTGTTTCGCGCCATTGGGGCAGGGATGTTGAAGTTCCCGCGGTGGGGCTGGTCGGTGTTTTCGGGAGTTGTTTCGCTGGTGCTGGGGATCATGTTGCTGGCGCAAATGCCAGTTTCGAGCGTCTGGTTCATCGGCTTCGCCATTGGCGTGGATCTGATCTGCGACGGGGCGTCGCTGATTGGCTTTGCCACAGCGATCCACAGCCTGCCCCACCTGGCACTCGAAAGAGCTGCCTAACCTTAAACCCAACAAGCTACTCGCTGAATGCGAGCATTTGAAAAGGAGAAATGTCATGGAAAAAATGCTAGTGGTAGTTTTTGACAATGAAACCAAAGCGTATGAGGGATCGCGAGCGCTTTATCAAGTCGATTCCGAGGGAAGCATCACGATCCATGCCGAAGCCGTCATCAGCAAGAACAATGATGGGACGATCACGGTGAAACAGGGTGAAGGCGACTTTCCTGTTCGCACGGTGAGCGGAACAGCGATCGGCAGCCTCATCGGTCTGCTGGGCGGCCCGGCTGGTCTCGCAGTCGGGGCCCTGGCCGGCACGATGGCGGGAAGTCTTGCTGACCTGTTCGTGGCCGGAGTCGGCTCAGATTTCCTGGCCGAAGTTTCGAACGTACTCACCCCCGGCAAGTACGCGATCGTCGCGGATGTCAGCGAAGAATGGGTAACCCCGGTGGATACCAGAATGGAAGCACTCAATGGCTTTGTCTTCCGCACGGCCAAAGAGAGCTTCGAAGAAGCCCAACGGGCCCGCGAAGTCGCCGAGCTGCGGGCCGAGATTGACCAGTTGAAAGCCGAGCATGCTCGCGTAAAAGCGGAGCATAAGGCCAAACTACAAGCCAAGATCGACCAGCTCAACACTCGGTTACAGGCAAAGTTGCAGCAGGCCCGGCAACGGTCGGAGCAAATCAAGAATGAGACCGAAGCCAAGGTGCAGGCCCTGCACAAAAAAGCCGCTAAGGCTCAGGGCGATGCCAAAGCCGCCATCGATGCGCGCGTAACTGAGATCAAGAAACAGTACGAGCAATGGGTGGAGCGGGCAAAGAGCATGGTGGCTTGAGACTGCAGGCTCGAGAACGCTCTAAGGACGATACGGGAGATCCAGACTCGATGGGCCATGGATCTCCCTTTGCAACTGTCTTGTCAGAGGCACTGCTGACATCCAGTGAGACAGTCGGAACAGGGTCTTTTCCGATAAGATGTCGAGCTCAGTGAGGAGTAGAGTGCTGTACCTGGCTCGATTGCCCGTCATCCGGCCAATGGGCTATCGGCAGACACAATGGATTCACTCGTCGGCTGCCCAATTGTTTTCTGAAAATGGACTGCGCACGGAAGGTTCACGCCGAGTTGCCCTTGGGCGGTCGGCGGACCGATGAACACACCACTCGGGCTTGCGTCGAGACAGCCAAGAGGATCGGCGAAGCTCCCCGGAGTAGCCGCTGCTATTCCAGGGGTTTGGTTATACAGGCTGAAGATTTGCTTATAGAAAGCATCGGAAGCGGACGCAGAGCCAAAGATAGAATCGATGTTGGCGATGGTTGCCGCCTCGAACTGTGGGCTCGGGAGAACCACCTGAACAGGAGTGGGAAGCAAGACTCGCAAGCCTTCGGTATCAAAAAAGAAAAACAACCTATTTTTCTTGAAGGGCCCTCCCACCGCACCCGCCCACTGATTAGCGATATCGAATGGGCGGGGATTACGTTCTGCTTTCGTGATCCAGTCGGTAGCGTTCAGGACGCTACCATTCCAAAAGTACTCGGCGTTTCCGTGGAAGTCATTCCCTCCGGACTTGGTGACGTAGTTCACATTCGAGCCTGCGGCACCCCCAAAATGTCCCGAGTAGCCATTACTTACCACGGTGGCTTCCTGGATTTGATTCTGACCCAGGAGCATACCCGCGGCGCCACTAAAGTTAATGTTGTTGGCATCACTGTTGTCGTTCATGCCGTTTAAGGTGAAGAGATTTGACGTGCCCGGCATGCCCAGAATTGAAAAGTTCCCTCCCGCACTGAAGAAGCCACCGCTATAACCGAGCGCTGTGTCGGTGTTCATGATTGCGCCGGGAGCGATTTGAGCGATGTAGGTGAGGTCGTTACCCGGGTTGGGTAATTCTGAGATCTGTTTCGGCACCATGGTAATCGAAACGTCGCCATTCTCAGCCTGAACGAGCGGAGCTTCCGCTGTCACGAATAGCTGCATGTTAGCCTTCGCAATTTCCAGCGCGACGTTCACCGTGACGGGAGGCCCGAGGACCACCTCCACGGCTCGACTCTCTGTACGAAAGCGTTCATGTGTCACCTTCAGCGTATACCTGGCCGGTTCAACAAAGAAGAATCGGTACACCCCTTCCCGCTCAGTCTTGGTTGATTGTGTTGTTCCTTTGGCGTTGTTCTTGATCTCTACATCCGCATTCAGCACAACGGCATCGCTCTTATCGGTCACGACGCCTGTCAGTCCGCCGGAGGTGGTGGTCTGAGCGTGCAGCTCATTCGATAAGGACACCAACACCAAGAAGGAACACGAGAGTAGACGCAGCGGCCGCAATCTCATCGAACCACCCCGACTGGATTCGATCAGCAAGACTCGCTATCAGGAGAGTTATCATAACCCCAATCTGGCCAGATTGTGCCACCCTGAAAATCGTCGGATGCCCAGCCGCATATTAACGGGGCGGAGGATGACGCTCAACGTTTTGCTATTTATGAGATGGGTTGTAGCCTCCGACAGCCTTCTCTGAAAGTCTCAATCGTGGTTCGGCAATTCAATATGCTATTCCCTCAGCACCGCCCATCGCATCTCCGTTGACACCTGCCCGCAACAACAATACGCTCAGGGAAGGGAGACTTACTTCTAAGCACAAATAGCGTCAGACGGCCATTATGGCGACAAGCCTTGTGCCCATTCCGCCAATTCCCGATGGACTCCGGGAAGCAGCACTCATTGGAAAGCTTATCCCATTCATCGGGGCTGGCGCGTCACGCCTCGCGGGCTGCCCTGGATGGGCTGAGTTCGCCGATGGTACCCTCCGCCAACTGATCGATAAAGGTAAATTCACGCACTCACAACTTGACCAAATCAACCACCTTAGTCCACGGATCAAGCTCTCTATCGCGACCGGCATAGCGGCAGACACTAAGACACCCATCGACTACGACATACTCCTGCATCCAACCCCCCGCGCGGATCACAAGAAAGGTCAACGCCTTTATAACAGCCTCTTTGCACTGGGGACCATCTTCGTCACCACGAACTACGACCGGTGGCTCGACGAACGCATTGCCGAACCGGCACCTGGAGCGACTCCAGCAGCGAGCCCAGCTACGCCACCACCGAGAAGGGTGATGCGTAGCATTTTCAAGATCAACGACTTCTTACCGGCCGTGCTCACCCAGCCGAATACCGTCATTCACCTCCACGGATCCGTCGCTGACCCCAGCGACATGATCCTCACGACCTACGATTACATTCAGCGGTACGCCAACGATCGCGGGGCTGAGGGTTCGGCAACCGAAAACCGCGCACTCACGTTCTTGGAACACCTTTTTGAGCACCACACTGTTCTCTTCATCGGGTACGGGCTAGAGGAACTGGAGATACTCGAATACGTCATCCTTAAAGCACGACGGCAACGCAACACGACTGACAATGAAGCGCGTCACTACTTGCTTTCGGGTTTCTTCAGCCACCAATCTGCTCTCTTGATCAGCATGCGAGATTACTACCTGCGCGAGTGCGGCATCGAGCTTATCCCGTTCCTACGCGACCAAAAGGATCACAACCAACTACTCGAAGTTTTGGAGGATTTTGCACAACGGATGCCAGCCTCGGCGCCTCTTGTATTGCAGGAAGAGCAGGAGCTTGAAGATCTTGCCCGCTATATGGAGCCGCTCGTATGAGCATGCTGACCGCAAAACAAGAATCGTTCATCGCAATGATGAGGAGGAGTAACGAGCTCGCAATAAAGGGTTTCCAACTTCTTCTCCAACGAAACGACTATCCCAACTTCTTCGAACCGCTTGAAGAAGCAGGATTCTTTATACCAGCAGCGAACCCGGCGCCAGTGCCGGGAGAACGAGAGAACACAGTTCGCGTCCCTTACTGGCCACCATTGAGCTACCTGAAAGCGGTTGCGCAACATGCCGGACAACACAATGATCTCTCCCTCGCAGCTAAGGTCATGAACGTAGTTCGCACCATCAGCACCTGGCGAGATGAAAAAGGCGAGTCAAGGCGCAATTACCATACCAATCACATATTCGCGGAAATTCTCGGACTGGTTCCGAGCCGCTCAGTAGGCCTCAAGGATATCGATCTGATCTCGGATTGGCTAGATGATCCCTACGAGCGCATGCTAGTCGCCGTTGCGCTCGACGAGGGTGCGCTCCCACGGTTCCTCAACAGCACCAGTCCTGAGGACTGGGCAAAGGCAGCGGGGGTGCTTTACCACGTTACAGCCATCAGTTGGCGCAAGGAAGGCGACGACAGGGAACCAAGCCCTTACAGCGTCGCGGATGATTACTTCCTTGGCGCGCTGCTCAAGAATCACGCCAAACGGGTCGGCGCCAAGGCTGGGGAACAGACAGCCCAGCTCATGAGCGAACGGGTACGTGAAGTTTTCAGCACGCCCATACGACGAGATCACAGTAGCGCTTTCCGGCCTGCGGTGGAAGACGATACACAAAATTACCAATGGCGGAGCGTAGAAAATCGCGTGGTGGAGGGACTACGAGATGTCGTTCTGGGATGGGCCGAGCAGGATCCCGACAGTTCCCGCGCCCTTGTTCAACGCATGCTCACCGACGATCTCGAGATCATTCGTCGCATTGGCATTTACATCCTAGCGCAGCATTGGGCAACCATGAGCGATCTTTTCACTGGCGTGGTCGGACCAGGTCTGTTCGACAATGGGCACAGCCATGAGCTCTATCACCTTTTGCAGGACCGTTTCGCCGAAATGAGCTCGGAGCAGCAGGCAGCGACCGTAACGGCTATCGACACGCTGCCGAACCCTGGATACGGTGACGATCCTGAGCGGTTGCGGCGCTACAACCAATACCGATGGCTCTCTGCAATCCGTGGAAAGAGATATGAGCCTGCGGACCAAAGATTTGCGAAACTCGATGCTGATCCGGCAATCGGCAAGCTAAGCGACCATCCAGACTTCGACTCGTACGTCACTTCCCGGGTCGGGCCCGGGCCAACACCCTATTCACCTGAAGAGTTAACAGTCCTCGCCAAAACACAAGATTTAGTGGAGAGACTCAATACGTTCGTCCCACGAAACGAATGGGAAGGGCCTACGGCCGATGGGCTTACCAGCGCGCTTGAAGCCGCTGCGCGCAACAACCCCGATGTATTTCTTGACAGTCTTTCACAATATCTTTCTGCGAAACCAATCTACCAACATGCAGTGATCAATGGCATCAAGCAAGCATGGGAAGCGAAGAGTGGCGTGAACTGGGCACGCGGGTGGGAGCAGCTGATCGGCTTCTTTGAACAACTCTTGAACGACAACCATTTCTGGCGGCAGATGGACGACGTGTACCAGCGATGGGTTTCGGCAGTGGTCGCCGTTCTCCTGCACGCAGGCACGCAGAATGACGAGCACGCGTACGACGCGAGCCTGATGCCGCGCACGCAAGTGATCCTAGCCTGCCTGCTCCAACACGAACCCGGTGTGGCAACGGCAAGGGATGACGCCATGACACAGGCACTCAACACGACGAAGGGCCGGATCCTCGAAGCGCTCTTTAGCCAGGCACTTCGAGCCGCCCGTCTCAGTGACCAACAACGTGGTGCCCACCGGGATGCATGGGAAGTGATCAGGCCATTGTTTGAAACGGAACTCGCGAAGTGCAAGAATGCGAACTACGAGTTCAGTACGCTCTGCGGGGCCTACCTACCACAACTCCAGTACCTCGATGCTACGTGGACTAGCCAACACGTGGACCAGGTTTTCCCGGTTATCTATGAGGTCAATGCTGTGTGTGCGCTCGACGGGCTAGCGTACGCATCGTTCACCCGGCCGATCTACGAGCTTCTCGCAGAAGACGGGATCATCGATCGAGCTCTTCGCCTTGAACTAAAAGGGCGCAGTGCGCGCGAACGGCTCCTCGAACGGATCGGAGCAGCATATCTCTGGGGAATTGAGTCCCTCGACGGCCAGCGTTTCACGCAACTCTTCGGAAACGCGGCAGTAGCGGATTTGGAGGTCCTGACCCGAGTCTTCTGGACTTTGCGCAGCGACAAGCTCGTGCCCGAGCAAAGGGAGCGCATCCTCGCATTTTGGGACCGCAGCGTAACTTGGGCGCAGCAACAGCCGCAAGTACAAGCCCGCTTTCTATCGATGTTGAGCCTGCTCGCCACCTACATTACTACAATCGGCATTAGGGAACGGTGGCTTCTGGAAGCTGTGGCTCCACACGTTCATGTCGGGCACGAAACTTACGAGTTCGTCGCTGAACTACTCAGGCTCGGCTCACAAGATCCGCCAACCATCACCAAAACACTCCAGTCTATGTTTGCAGCCCGTGTACCCGATTACGATTACGAAGGTCGACTACGCGCACTCCTCGAATTTCTCGCCGGCCACGGTCAACGAGAAGCGGTTATCCTAATAAGTGACCGGCTGCGACACCTCGATGGCATTCAAGCACTCTTCAAGAGCCTCACCCAACGATGATTCAGTCAACCCGCTCATTCCAAAGACCCTCCGGATCGTCCTGCTACAATGCTCCGCTAGGAGGGCCTCAAGAATGACGAACTTTGCCAACGTGGTCGGGCGGCTAAGGAAAGAACGGGATCGGGCGGCTAAGGAGGTCGAACGACTGGACGCAGCAATCTCGGCGCTGAACGACGGGAAGCGCCACCGACGTCGGACACGAAAGTTGTCGGCAGCTGCCCGCGCTCGAATAGCAATGGCGCAAAAGAAACGCTGGGCGGCGTGGAAGGCGAAGCAGAGGGCCAAGTAGTCCGGTCCTGAGTCTTGAGGGGCGGGGCGTAGAGTGGGACCAAAGCCCAATCTGTATCGTCCGAGCGTGTCGCACGGCAATTACCAGACCAGATGTCCCGGGACGGCATCGCCGATGACTGAGCCGATTCTTGATGTTTGATCAGACGATTGTCAGTTTCTTCTTTGCCGACGATACGTTCCTTTTCTACACCGTTTGCATCTGCTCTGGATTCTACGTTGGGTAGTTTTCATCATCACAAATTACCGAATGGGACAAGAATCTTCTCTAATCGCCGACCATTCGCCTTTTGACGAGCACATCCTGCGGAGATATTTTTGCCTTTGTCTGTCGGTTCATTTTCTGAGCTGACGGCAATCGTTTCGGGCGAGGGGGCGGTCCGTATGAAAATTGTTTCATACTGGCGACGAAGATCAGGACGGGTGTATGATCGGCGCGGTTTTGAAGCAAAAACGAGATTCCGGTTAAACGGAACGGCAAGTAACCCTCTCGTCGCCACCTCAGTTTGGGTGATCGAACATGTTTAGTCGCCGTACGTTTCTAAGTAATGCGGTGAAGTATTGCGCCAGTTTGTCGCTTAGCTGCTCAAGCCGTGCCGTTGTCAATGTAGGTGGTTTATCAGATACACCGAGGTTAAGCGGGGCTGCCCCTGTATCTGTCCCAAACAACTTTATCGGGTTGGGCTATGAAATGTCCTCGGTTGCCACTCCGGGGCTGCTGAGCGTAGACAATCATCGCTATGTGAATTTGATCAAGGGGCTGGGACCTGCAGGGGTGCTACGCGTTGGAGGCATCGTTGCCGACTACACTCGCTACGAACCGAATGGAACTTCGAGATCGGAACGCCAGAATACAGTCATCTCCAATGCTGATCTTGATCGTTTCGACAAATTCCTCAAAACAATTGGCTGGAGCGCGATCTGGAGTCTCAACTTCGCACAGGGCCGCATTGAAGATGCGATCGTCGAAGCGCGTGCGGTTGCCAACGCACTGGGCGGTCGGCTGTTGGCTCTTGAACTTGGCAACGAAGTGGAAAACTACGGACACGGCGAAAAGCCATTCCGCACATCTCCATATAACTACGAGACGTACCGCGCTGAGTATAGCGAGTGGCTTGCTGCGATTCGGAAGGCAGTGCCCGGTATCCGATTTGCCGCTCCGGATACTGCCAGCTCAGTTGAGTGGGTGGAACGCATGGCGAACGACTCGAAGGGCGACGTGCAGCTGCTGACAACACACTATTATCGAGGCAATCAGAAGTACGGCACTCCCGAACAGCTTCTTCGTCCTGATCCGCGTCTAAAAGATGTACTGGTACGCCTTCGCGCCGTTTCTCAACATAGTGGAATTCCATGGCGCATGTGTGAAACAAATTCGTTCTTTGGAGGAGGTCGTCCAAGAGTGAGCGATACCTTCGTGGGTGCTCTCTGGACGCTGGATTACATACTGCTATTGGCCCAATACGGCTGCTCTGGCGTCAACATTGAAACGGGCATCAACCAACTGGGGTTCATCAGCTCCTACTCTCCAATCCAGGACGATCAAAAAGGCGTGAATATGGCTGGCCCTCCTTATTACGGCATGTTGGCATTTGCTGCAGCCGTTGCTGATTGCAATGAGGTCCTTCCGATCGACATCGATACTCGTGGCATAAACATGACGACTTATGTTTTGGGAACAGGTGGCAAGCCGCGCTCGGTTGTCATTGTGAACAAAGACAGTTTGCAGGATGCGCACCTTTCGATAAGAGAATTAGGGATGAAGACAGTCATTGCTCTCCGGCTTATTGCTCCATCCGAAGCGAGTAAGACTGGAATTACATTCGACGACGCTGCAGTGGATCGAGACGGACGATGGAAAGCGGGGATCACAGAGGAAATCCGCGATGGAGCCGTCGCCATACCTCGAATGAGCGCTATTGTGCTTCGCTCTACCGACCTGCGTGCGCCCGTCTAGAAAGTTGATCTCGAATAAGGACCACCCTATTTTCGCGGGTCCGACTCCCCGCTCTGTCCCCTTTGCCGGCAGCTGGCCTACTCGCCGCTCACGGACGCGGATGTGCAAAACCTCCAAACGCTCCCGGAACCCCGGAACAGGCGCAGGCGGAAGAATTACTGGACAGAGCGATTAAGCATGACACGCGCGCCCTCGATTTGTTCGAACAGAGCATTAACTCCTGGCACAACCTCAAGCGCACCGCGCATATGAACGAATTGGAGCGGCGCTCCTGTTTCTCCACCGACCTGCGCGTTCGCTACGCCAACGCTGATCTCAACCTGGCAATCGACGGATTGCCAAGAACCAACGACTCGGTGGACCAGTTGATCGCTCAGGCACGAGCCGATCCCACGCATCGCCCTTACAGTGTGTACCACGGCCGGACGCGGTGTGGGATACGATCGCATCTATCCCGTACTGTTGGACTACGCTAAGAATGACGCCAACCCACAGGTCCGCCAGTGGGCCGTCGAAGGCATGCGCTACCTCGGCACCGACGAAGCTATTGATCAGCTCTTTGATTCCTTTGTGCACGACCCGTCCGACGCGGTCCGCGATCGCGCGGGTTGCAACGTGTCCGACTGCGGCAACTTCAAGCGCAAACAGCGCATGCGAATGGTCTCCAAACTCATAGAGCTGGCCGCCGATCCCCAAACTACCCCGCAAATGCGCAACTCGGCTTTCCTCGCGTTGCGCGAGATCACCGATGAAACCCTGCCTGCCGACGCATCGGCCTGGCAAGACTGGTACACGCAACACGTCGAGGAAAAGATGGCCGAGTTCGAACAGTTGGACTGGTGGAGCATCCGCGAGCAGAACCGCATGAAACGTATGCGTATTCGCTGGAGGAGATACAGAGCATCCTCAGCCTGCTCCCCCTCTCGGGCGTGGAGCACGGCTCAATGACTTTCGGCGCATACGATATCAAACACCAACCGGGACCGAGGCTGAAACTGCCGTCTCTCTCTCTCTCAACACAGAGAAGTGCAGACGTGCTCAGCTGAACTGGGGCGCAAACACCTCACAAATGCAGAGTCACAATAGCGGCACTGGACACGGGGACGCGCATCTTCAGTTTGCCTGCGATCAAGGTAGGTCTTCTGTCCGGCGAGGACTCCAAGTTCTATCTGGGGCCACGCGCCTGCCACCGAAAGAGACGCCTGACTTGGTTTCAAGCGAGGGCCCCACTAATCGCAGTAGCGATGCTTTCTTGAAGGAGAGAGATCTCTCGTGGTCGATCACAACCGGGCATCGACGGAAGACCGCTTGTTAATAACAGTGAGCACGATGCAGTGCTTGCTCCGCTCGACGGCGTAAGCCTAAATGGAATCGTCGTCAGAATTGACCATTGCTTCGACCAGGCGACCTGCGCCCGATTGGGCAAACACCAGCATCCCGTAATGACGGACGCTGCTACGAAACATTGAAACCCTGGGCTGAGGGCCGAGCATGACCCGTTCACGAGAATCAATACCAGACAACAATCCGATACCGATTCTCGGCGGGCTGCAAGTCAATGACTTCTCTCTCTCTATCGAAGCTCTTCCATGCGGCACCGTTTACGGTCACCTGCTGCATTGGCTGCTTAGTCGGATGGGGAAGCCGCAAACTAATTCTTCGGACTCGATCCTGGCGGTCATTTTCCAGCACCAGGTCTGCCATCATCTTCTGCTTATCCACCTGCGATTCCACCTTTAGGCTCATCTTCCCAAAGTATGTCGGGGCGCCCTCCACTTCGATCTTCTTCCCCGCTTCCAGCCACCGCCTTGGTGCTACCGGTAGCAACGACAGTTCCGAGTCCCTTTCTACAAGAAGGGTGCGTCGAATCATCGAGCACAACTCGGCACCGAGAAAGGTGTTAACAGAGAAGGGTGCATAACGGCGATCGTAGAGCAAAATGCGCTCGACCGCGCACAGCGTCTGTTTGTCTACCGCAAGCCCGAGGGCAGAATAGAGAGTAAGCAGAGATTTTTCAACGTCGCCCCGCAACACCCAGGCATAATGATAAATATTGTCGGATTGGACCACGTAGTAGCTGCTGCCCTCGCCCTCTGGAAGCTCCCTGGGACAGCGCCCTGTGAGGCCGAGCACGTTTTGGTTGAACTGCTTCTTCATGTAATTCTCTAATTGTGTGAATGCAGGGTCGTGAGGATCAAGCAAACCCGCATCAACTAGAGCTATGGCGCCTGTAGCAAAACTACCCCACCCATCAGGTCCATAAAGCTGTTCGGGGTAAGGCGGCAAACTTGGGTCTGTCCGACGAGTTCGACGCATGACTTCCAGAATGTCATCGCGGTAGCTGTCTGCTTCCTTCAGGAGATGCCGACCATCAGGGTGGTTGATGTCCGCCAGTGCTTCCGCCGCGCGCTTTAAACCTTTGTATGTGAAGCCGTCCGTGAAGCAGAAATAATAGGGTTCTTTCTGACTTGTCGTCGCGTCGTAAGGTTCGCCAGACGGCAGGAGCCCATAGGGGAGCTCTTTTTGTCCTTGAGCGTCCGTGGTCTTGGTCTGCTGCCTTTGATTGATGATCCAATCGCAAGCCTTGATAACTGCCGGTGCCACACTCTCCAACCACCCCCGATCGCGCGTATAGAAGTAGTGCTCACCGAAAGCGTAGAGAATGCAACCGGTGTTGTTTGCCCAATTTGGAAAGTCCAGCTCCTTTCCTTCCATCCCCTTTGCAATCCGCCCATAGATAGTGGAGTTAGTGTCCTGCTCCCACCCGCTTTCTTCAAATGTCCCCGACGACGGAAAGACTCCCTCGTACGAGGTCACCTTCATTTTGTTGGGTGGTCGCTTCCCCTGCAGTTTGAGAAAGTATATAAGTGACTTTCTTACATCTTCGTGGTAACCATACTCATCCATCGCAACCAACTGCTTCATGTGTGACCACGGCCACACCCCAGTAAAGCTGTCCACCGGCATGTAATAGTCCGAATCGGCAGCTTGCACAATATGGACTTGGTTGTAAAGGATCTGTGCTTTGTAGATATTGTTGACCGCTGCTTCCGGGACCCTGATCTTTGTTCCGTTATCCAGTGTCCGCTCTAGTTCCAGCTCGCGCTGATCCAGGCCTGTGAAGAAGTCGAGCTTCCAAAGCTTTTCTAGTTCTCCTGTGTTCAGCCCCTTCTTATTGGTGCTGAGCTTCAAGTTGACGGCTTTTGTTTGCCCCGGCAAAAGTTCTACGTCAAACTTCATGAGCCGCTTGTGCCGCTTCGCCGTGACTCCTGGGTCTTCTTCATACACGCCGAGCATCACCATGCCATCTCGTAGGACGTTATCCTCCGTCGTCAGCGTCTCTGACGGTACTCCCGGCAGCGAACTCAACCCCTCAAATAATGAGTAGTTCCCAAAAGGCCCATACTGGCCGAGCCCATGCGGGGTCGCAATGTCAGCGCGCACATACGCCCACTCCGCGGGTACATACGCCCACAGGGTTGCGTGCCGAATCTCCGTCAGATCTGTGTTGGTCATGTTCATTCTCACCATCAGCGCCTGTTTCTCATGACCCGTCATTACTTCCCCACCCTCGAGCAGGATGGCATACGTTACCTGCTGGTAGACGAGGGATCCTTTTCGCACGGAACTGATGACAATCGGCAGGTATCCCTTCTTCAATGATCGTTCCACACTGCGCCACTGAATTGGACTCGGAGGCTTCCCTATCCCAAATATCATCGGGTTGGCGATCATCCCTATCCCCATGTCCGGTCGAACCCACACCACTTCCGGATGCAATCTAACGGTGACTACTGGCGCCAGGGATAACGCGCCGCCGTAAAGGTGCGCAACCTCTTCATAGTGCACTTCATGTCTAGCTCGTTGCACTTCATCCAGCGTCAAATGGCCAAGCGAAGGATCGCCTCGCTCCATCGTTAGAGTGTTCTGAGCCTCGGAGGATGCTTCTTCCCGTTTTGTAGTGATACCTTCTTGGAGAAGTGCCGAGAGGCTGGGTATCCCTATTCCCATCGTTTGCAAGAACTCTCTCCTTGAGTGGTGCATACTTACTTGTCCGGTGTGCCTATCCATGGTCTTCTCCTTGGTCAAAACCACTAACTCATTCTGTGAAAATAGAGACTTAGAGCGCAGTTTCGGCCTCGGTTCCGATTGGTTTGATATCGTATGTGCCGAAAGTTATTGAGCCGTGCTCCATGCCCTGGAGCGACACGCCGTCAGTTTCGCCAACGCCTGCAGTGCCTCGAAGCGGCCGATTCTGTCCCGCCGCTTTCAATTCTTATTGCGAAGCACAAGGAGGTTCTGTGGTTTGCACATGTTCGCGTGCTTGGAGTGTGCCGAGCTAGAAGATCCGACTCCGTTCGCATGTGGCGTGCACGACCCAATGCTTTTGACCGATGGTCGCCAATTGATAGAAAGTAGATAGCAGACGATCTCTACCATCGGCTCGCGCCGATCCGAGTTCTCTATTCGACCGCGTGATGTGAGGTCATCGTGTAGGCGGACGCCGCGACGAAAAACCAGCGCTCTAAAACGTCAGCCTCAATCCAAGTTGAATGGTTCTTGCACCTTCGCCTTCCACAGTTTGGCTGGAGTGGACCACGCCGAAGTCTGAAGTGTTAGCTATGTTTAGGTCTGGCGGGCCCAGGTTGCCATGATTAAGGACGTTGACAGAGGTCGCTTCAAACCGCAAGCGGAATTTTTCGGTAAGTGGAAAACTCTTCGCTAGTCCAGCGTCGAGATTTACCGTTCCCGGACCCCGTAGAATGCCAACTCCAGCATCGCCAAATCGGCCGATATCGGACGGGGGGATGACAAAACAACTCGTCTGGAAGTAACCAGCGGCGGTGGGATGCGATATGTTCCCATTACAGACACGGTCGGGACGTTGGCCAGCGTCGCCGTTAGCATTCGCGTTTGTGCCAGAAGGATCCGTACCACCCTGATATGCAGGGGTAAGATAAGGCCCAGACTGCAGCAGTAGAATACCCGAAACCTGCCAGTTGCCAACTATGGCATCGAGTACACTTGGCATACTTCCCCCAAACCTTTTTCCCTTTCCGACCGGGATTTCGTAGACGGAGGTGGTGAGCCAACGATGACGCCGGGTGAAGTTGACGTCGCCATAGTCATAACGAGGCTTCCATTTGTCCGCGACGAACGGACCAACCTCGAATACGAAACCGCAACAAAGCTCGCTCGCCGAACCCTCCGCGTCGGAGAGGTTCTTGGAGAAAACGTAGCTGGACTGGAACGACAGGCCTTTAGTGAAACGGTGCGTCAAGACGGTTTCTACACCTTGGTATAGCGCTTCACCTCCATTCCCTTCCCAGAGGAGGAGATTGAAGTTGGGGTATGGGCTTTCCGCGGGATTGAAAGGCGCTGCCTGCGGCTCTATCTGATTCGCGTTTGGCTCTAGAGTGAGATTCACCGATCGCATGCCCGTGTAAGTCATGCGCAGCCCCGTGTCTTGGCCCATCTGCTTCTCGACCGAAAGGCTCCACTGTTCCTCATAGGGGTCCTTCAAGTGAGTGCTTTCGGCCACAAAAAAATCCTCGGTCCCAGGAGTCGTCAGATTCCCGATTCCGCCTGTATGTGTGTTGGGGAGTTGAAACGCGGGAATTCCACTCGTAATGCTGTTCGGATAGACGCTGACATTTGCGTTGGCCACGCCAACCATCGACCAGAGGGTCGCCCCTGTCAAAGTTTCATTGTACATTCCAAAACCCCCGCGTACGACTAAAGTGGGGGCTACACGGTAAGCGAAGCTAAAGCGGGGATAGAAGTCCTTCCATTGGGTGAACCGAAGAGGTTGGGGCAGATGATCCTGGCTGGCGGTCACGATGGGGGTACAAGGAGTCGTAAACCCTGCATAGCCAGGGCAGGCGTTGACTGCCTGACTAAAGAGGGGAGAAACCAGCGGTAACCCTCCATTTGGAACTACGACGTCGCCGTTAGTGAGGTCGAAATTGGTTAAATTAAGATCTGGCGGGAAGTATGGAGGGTGGACCTCATAACGAAGGCCGTAATTAATCGTAAGCTTTTTGGTCACCTGGAACTGGTCTTGCGCATAAAAGCCGAAGATGTGTCCTATGCCGCTAACAGAAGGTCCCGGGCTTACAACTGTAGAGTTGTATGGCAATCCTAATTCGAAATCTGCGATATCAAAGCCAGTGTACCTACCGTCGAAATTAAACATTCCGAAGGCGTCCGAACCGTCGAAGACTACGGCATTCTCGAATTGGTGGCGAAAAATATCAGTCCCAAATTTCATTGAGTGACGGCCATGCGTCCAGCTTAAACCGTCGTTGAACTGTAAGATGTTTTGGATGTCGCTTGTCTGCCGAGCGCCCGTCGTGCCCGCTATGCCCGACATATTAAAGAAGAATCCCGGGATGGCGGAGCCTGAGGGAAAAGGGCCGGGAAGGTTCAGTCCGAGCGTTACTGTGGAAAGTTGCTGTCCATTTGGAAACCTGGCGAAAATATCGTTGTCGGACTCGTGACTGAAGCCGAAACGAAATTCATTGAGCAGGTTCGGCCGAATCGTATAGGTGTAATTCAAAGCCACCGTTCTGGGATGCGTGGTAAAATCTTGATCTCCTTCCAACAGCCCTAGGGGGCTTGAATTTGCGATATCCTTCCAACTGAATCTTCCCCACACCATCTGTTTTTCCGTAAGCTTCTGATCGATTCGGACGTCAATTAGATTGGTAGTCACCGGCGAAGGAAGAACGGTTGCGTAGTTGTCAGAGAGATTGCCGGAGGTATTCGGCATCGGGTAAAACGTGTTCAAAACGTTAGTCGCTACCGGATTTACAGACGGCAGCTTATTTCCCTGATACGGTTGGCCAGTGAAGGGATCTGTCAGGGTAATGCCAGTACTCGAGAAATCTCCCGTTCTCATGGCCGCCGTCGGTACACCCTCGACGATTGCGGCGCTGCCCTCCTGGCGATTCCTCTCATATGTGAAGTAGAAGAAGGTTTTGTCCTTGCCTTGATAGTGCGGGAGTCGAACCGGACCGCCAACCGACCCACCAAAATCATTTGCCCGCTCTGGCGGCTTTGAGACAGCGAAGAGCGGGGTCGCATTTAGGTCCGTGTTCCCAAAATACTCGAATAATGACCCGTGATATTGATTCGTGCCTCCATGCGTCACAAACGTGACGTCGCCAACCGATCCGTACTCTGCAGGGGCTAGCTCCGATATTACTTTAACCTCCGATAGAGTCTCGGTCGATGACATCATTTCGGTGTTCGAGTTGTTTGAGGAGTTGCTGTTGGTAATGTTTCTTACCGAGAACCCATCGACCGAAACCTCATTCTGGCTTCTATGACTGCCAGCGACTGAGATACCGCTTGCATTGTCGATTGCCACCCCTGGAATCGTCGCAACGAGCATGATTGGCGATGTGTCACCGGCTCGAAGATTCACCGGCAAACTTAAAATGCTCTCTGTCCCGAGCCCCTCGGTAACAGTGCCAGATTCCGTCGTTATCGTCGGTGCGCCTGCGGTGACCTCAACGCGCTCCTGGGCCTCGCCAATCACCAGCTTTGCGTCGGCTCGCACCGTGGCTCGCGCGTCGAGGGAAACACTGAGCCGCTCGTAAGTCTTGAAACCTTTGCTCTCAATCAAAATGCTGTAGTTGCCCGGCCGAAGGTCGGATGCTTCATAGTTACCGAAATCATCCGTTTGAACAACGCGGCTGATGTTGGTAGCCAGGTTGGTGACCTTAACGTTAGCACCGCCCACCACCGCACCGCTTGAGTCGGTCACAGTCCCCAGCACCGTGGCATCTGTCGTTTGCCCGTGTAACATCAGAGTCAAGGACAGGAACGCCAGCATCGCAACGATCGCGTGCACCTTTCTCGACATCCACAGAGCGCGTGGACCTGCGTCCGCCCAATCAGGTCGTGATTCCAGATACAACTTCTTCTGGTTCGTCATAGAAGTCCTCCAGAGCTGACGTTTCTTTTGACGGCCCCCCTGCGCTAGACAAAAATTGCGTTTCCCGATTCCTTTTGTATACTGTATGCGTTGAACATCGTATGCATCAGCAGGAGCACTGTCAAGATCAATTCTGCGCTAGGACCGCTGACATCCGACAGATTTGGTTTCCCCAAACGGTTGAGAACGGTGGTCTCCGTTCAATCTGCGAAGCAATTCCCATGAGCGGATGTCAGCCTTTTGGGCAAAGCCCGGAATATGATCGCGGGGTTTCCGGTCATCTACGAGGAAACAAATGTCAGAAGCAAAGCAGCGTTTGAACGAGGGAGGCGCTATCAGCCGTCGCCAGATTTTGCAGGGAGGACTGGCGGCAGGTATTTTGGCGGTCACACCGTTGAAAGAGTTCGAAGCAGACGGTAAGTCCAGGAACGTAGTTCAGAGCAACACCTTGTTTCCAACCGGACTTCCACACGGCGAATTTGTCAATTTCGAGGCGGAAGGATTCTCCGCCCCAGTTGTCGGAGTCATCCACAGGCGCGAGTACCCGGCGCTGTGCGGAGTGCCGCTCGGGGGGATTGGCACAGGGTGCTTGGATCTGGACACGAGCGGACTGTTTGGGCTGTGCAGCATCTTCAATTCTCATGCGCCTCGGCGCGGAGCCATGAATTGGCCGTTCTTGGGCCTCTACATGAACGGTCAGACATGGGTGTTGACCACTGGACAGCAGAGCCCAGAAAAAGGCAGTGGGCATGCAGCCAACGAACCGCGCCCGCCCGATCTAGTTTTGCCGGGGGTGAAGATGGCCAAGAATATTCACTTTTGGGGCCACTACCCAGTGACCGATATGGAATTCGAGACCGATGCGCCGGTGTCGCTCGGTATGCGGGCTTGGTCACCCCTGATTCCTGGCGATGCGGCGCTTTCAAACACGCCAGGCGCGGTGTTCGAAGTGCATCTGCGGAACAAAACGGAAGCCGTGCAGTCGGGCACTCTCGCCTTCAGTTTCTTTGGTCCCAGCTATGACGAGGGGTGGACGTGGAAGTTCAAGAGAGAGGTAGTGGAGTCGCCAGTGCAGGGCGTTCATGTGACATCGCGACTGTCAAACTACGTTCTCGGTGCCGTGGGCAAGCGTGCGGTGCGCACCGGGGGCGCCATGGGGGAATCGCCCGAGGTCCGATTTCGTCCCAAGCCTGATCCCGCGAATTGGGCAAAGGCATGGGCAAATCTGGGCAGAGGTTTACCGCCGACTTCGGAGACGGAGTCCGGCGCATCAGTGGCGGTTGATTTCCACCTCGATCGAGGTGCTGAAGACACAATTCGTTTCGTTCTGGCGTGGTATAGCCCGCACTGGATGAGTTCAGGAAGCCCGACCAACGGGCCGCGGTCGTTCCGCCATATGTATAGCACGCGTCACGCCAACGCCCTGTCGGTTGCCGAGCTCCTTGTGGATCGGCACGCGGAACTGCTGCCGCGGATATTGGCCTGGCAGCAGGAGATTTACAGCGAGGAGACACTCCCAAAGTGGTTGCGTGAAGTCCTGCTCAACATGCTGCACACCTACACCGAGAGTGGTTTTTGGGCGGCTGCGGAAATGCCTGTCGGGGAGTGGTGCCGGCCGGAGGACGGCCTTTTCGCGATCTGCGAAAGTCCGCGCACATGCGCGCAGATGGAGTGCCTACCTGTCACGTTCTTCGGTACTCTCCCTCTAGTTTATTTCTTTCCCCAGCTTGCGCTCTCCACCCTTCGAGCGGAAAAAACATACCAGTTCGAGAATGGCGCGCCGGCAATGATCATGGGTGGCGTTGGTAGTTGGAGTGGCGGTCCAGAACTTGCAAGCCCTGACATTGGATACCAGGTCGTGCTCAACCCAACTGTTTACATAACGATCGTCGATCGTTTCCGCATGCTGCACCATGACGAAACTTTCGTGCGAGAATTCTACCCGTCGGTAAAGAGGGCAGTAGAATTTATGGTCGGCTTGAACCGAGGTCCTGACGGGGTGGTTTCGATGCCTGATCACCTGGCGAGCGTTTGGCCTGGAGTACCGTACGAAACCGAGTGGCTGGAGTGGGGACGGTGGGTAGGAATCGTGCCGCACGTAGGAGGACTTCACATTTCTACTCTCGCAATAGCCGAACGGATGGCACGAGAGGTAGGCGACAATCGATTTGCGCAGCAGTGCCGAGAGTGGTTTGAGGTGGGAAGCACGACGCTGGAAACCAAGACCTGGCTTGGCAGTTACTATCTGCGCTACTTTAACCCGGAGACCGGTGAACGCTCAGATGATATTGCAGCGTGTCAACTGGACGGACAGTTAGTCGCGCGCATGCACGGACTAAGGGACGTATTTCGTGTGGATCGGATACCGATAGCACTGGAGACCATCAAGCAGACCTGCGTAGCGGCTACGAAACTGGGCACCGTCTTGTATGCAAGTCCGACAGGCACAGCCTCTGAAGGCGGCGCGTCAATGATGTTTTCTTATCCTGCAACGGAAACGTTCATGCAAGTGATCATTCCCCTTGGACTGATGTATATATATGCGGGCCAGCGAGAGCTTGGCTTGGAGATCATGCGGCGGGCTTTTCACAACTGTATCTGTAGACAGGGACTTTCATGGTATGGGGAAAATTCATTCGACGCGGTTACAGGAAAGCACCTGAGCGGTTCTGAGTACGTCACCAGAATGTTTCTCTGGGGCACCATTGCAGCTCTGCAGAACAAGGACTTGTCCGCGACTACCCAGCGAGGGGGCCTGGTCGAGAGGATATTGAAAGCCAGCCAGGCGACCGTCAAAGTCGAGTGAAACGGCAGCCATCCGATGTGCAGCGCGCTGGCCTCGCGCTTAACATAAAGGCAGCGGTCTCTGAGACTGTCGCTGCCCTTACGACCAATCCCACGGCCACGTTCGCGCGTGCACGGGCTCGAAAAAAAACTCCAGTGGCAACTCGATTGTATGCCTGGTGCGGGCCGATTCTGAATTATCCAGGAGGGGTGCACTGAGAGCCATCGGTCAGCGCTCCGACCCCGAACCGCACCAGGTCTACTACGTATGCTCTATTGGACTTTCCTCTGGCCGTTTACAGATTTTCCACTCAGTGCGCGGATAATCTTGACTTCCCGCTCCCGATAAGGAGTTCCATCCGTTCGAAAGACTTCGTGAAACCAGACTACTGGTTTTTCTAGAACGTATGGCCGTTGCCACGAATCCCAGGGCAGATAGGTTTGGGTTTTACCGGCCACGAGTCCCCAGTTAATGGCGGCGACATGATGCTGTTTCGCGATCGGCAAGACCGTGTCGAAGGTGCTTCCAGCCGAGCGTGCCATATACTCCGTGCAAATTATCGGTCGATGATATCTCTCAAGCCACTCGACACGGTCTTCAAAATCTTCAGGCCACGAATAATTGTGGAACGAAATCACGTCGGATTGTTCCAACTGGATGTGTTGTATGGGGTTTAGTGTCCCGGACGAAGACCAATCGCCGTCCCAGACCCCGCTCGTGAGTGGCTGGGACGGGTTCACCGAGCGCGCCCACTCGAAAACTCGAGGGAGCAATCTTCGCACGAGTTCGATCTTAGCGGTTGGTTCCAGTGCAACATAGGACTCGTCGTTCATGCCGTCAGGTTCGTTCCACACGTCCCAAGCCAGAATGCGGGAATCATTCGCAAAGGCGCCCACAACACCTTCTACATATTCCTGAAGCCGAGGATATTGAGTGGGATCTTGGAGCGCTACCGCTCCAGGACTCTGCACCCATCCCGAGTTATGGACGCCGGGAATAGGTGGATGCTGCGGTCCAAGCTTGGGGAAGGGGTCCCAACACGAATCAAAAAGTACGAAAATGGGACGGATGTGATGTTTGCCCGCGATCGACAGAAAAGTGTTCACTCGTTGCTTAAAACCAGCCGGATCTTGCCTCCACAGCAAATCGTGGAGAAAAACCCGCATTGTATTCATGCCCAGACTCTCAGCCCAGCCCAGTTCCTTGTCAATTTCCCCGGGATCGAACGTGTCGGACTGCCACATTTCGAGCTCATTGATCGCTGTTGCCGGAATGAAGTTGCTTCCGACGAGCCAAGGCTGCTGCTCGTACCAACTATTTGCTTTGTCCTCTGACCAGCGTTGCGTTTCCGCAAGTACCCGCTCCGAGATTGCAAACAGAAGCGACAGCAGAACAAGGTTTTTCAAACATCGCATGAGCGCCTCCACCTCCACGGATTTGTGCAACGGGTCAGGGCAGGTGCCGATTGGTGCTAAAATTTGGGCGTTCAGCGATGCTCCATAAAGCGGGCAACGCTCCGAAATTCATTGAAATCATTGCCTCCCCGACATTTTTTCGTAGCTTCAAGGCGACCAAGTCCGATTCTTGGATTCTGAGGTTTGCGTCATTGTATACTAAATACACTACGCTGCAGGAGCTTGATCAAGTGAAGGAAATAGTTACCGATTTGTTCCGTCCGGAACGTGTGGATGTGAGAACCATCAAGGAGCAGGTTGTAGATCTCCTTCGTAACGCTATCCTATCTGGCAAGATCAATACCGGCGAGCGTCTTAATGAGAGCGTGCTGGCTCGGGACCTGGGGCTAAGCCGCATACCGGTCCGGGAGGCGCTGCAAAAGCTACAGGAGCAAGGTCTCGTCGTGGACGCACCTCGTCGTGGTAAGTTCGTGGTGAATTTGAATGATGAAGAGATCCAGAAGATCAACAGCGTGCGTCTAATTTTAGAAGGCGAAGCCCTTCGCCTGTGCCGGGCCAAGATGTCTGCCGAAGGGCTCAGCGACCTTAAAAAGTTGGTGGACAAGATGGACCATTCACTTGAGGCATCCGAGGTTGATGCGTCCGCCTTGGACATTGAGTTCCACCGCACTCTATGGCGCCACAGCGGGAACGAATATCTCTCCAAGATGCTGGAAAGTATTACCATCCCTCTCTTTGCACACCGCGTGTTGTGGAGACTGAACAGGGAAATGCTCGGCTGGGCTTCGAACCTGCCCAATCGTCACCGTCTGTTGATCGAATTTGTTGAAGGCAAAATCAACAAGCCCGCGGAAGAGGTGATGCTCGATCATCTAAGTTATCGTTACGACCACCCGGAACGCTTTTCCAGCTTGGCTCTGGCGCAAAACAATTTCCGCGCAATTGACCCTGTTAAGAATCCTTTGGATGAATAGCCGCTTTGGAGTACTGATGGGCCGACTTTTCAGTTCAGTGTCAGGAATTACTGATCTGTGGTCGTTCCACTGTCTACGGGCGTGATCCTTTCGGATTTGAGACGTAGATGGCAGGAGTTGCGAGAGCGGGTCCGCAGCGGGCGTCACATTCGCCGGGCAGTTCTGAAGACCTCAGGATTGGCAACGTGCTCGGGAATCCGACTTTCCAGCACATCCGCCATGCCACGGCTGACCATCTCGAAAGTGGCTTGAGCCGCCTTTGCGGTCAGCCCCATTACATGTGGGGTGCACAACACGTTAGGACGCAGGAATATGGGATGCGAGAGGTCGGGTGGTTCCTCCGGAAACACGTCCAGTCCCACCGCAGAAAGCTGACCAGACTCCAACGCTTCATCGAGAGTGTCCAGGCTTTCCAGCAGACGGCCCCGGGCGAGGTTCAGCAACACAGCTCCCCGTTTGACCTTGCTCAGTTGTTGCGCGCTGATCATTCCGAGAGTTTGGTGATTGAGGGGAGCGTGAAGAGAAATGAAATCCGATTGTCTCAAGACTGCCTCAAGTTCGACTAGTTCCGCCCCAGCTTGATCAGCGATATCTCGTGATATCAATGGGTCGTAGCTGAGTATCCGCATACCAAAAGCTTTGGCCAGACGAGCAACCTCACGTCCAATTCGGCCCAAGCCAACGATCCCAAGGGAAGCACCCTCAAGGTCAATTATGGCGAAGGCATCGCGGACATTCCATTCCCCCTTCCGGGTCTTATAATCGAGCTCTTTCAAGCGCTTCGCCAGTGCCAGAATCATGCTCATGGTTCCCTCAGCTACTGCCCGTGTGCTTGCCCCAGGTGCATAAACCACCGGAATACCACGGGCCGTCGCAGCCTCGAGGTCGATGCTGTCGTAGCCCGCCCCGGTCCTTCCGATGACGCGGAGGTCCGCCCCTGAGGCGATTACCCGAGCAGAGATCTGAGTCATGCCGCGCGCAATTACGCCCACAGTGCCTTTCATCATGGCGATCAGACTTTCCTCATCGTTCTTAAGGGCGATTTCGACGCGTCCAAAGGGTCCAAGTAGTTCTTCCACAATCGGTAAGGTCAACCCCGTAACGACTATACGACGGTTGTTCATAGGAGGTTCTTTCGATAGAGATTAGTGTATACAGTATTCCCATGGCAGTGGCAAGCGTCGAACGCCGCAAAATATTGAGATTGACAGTTCCACCATCTGGTGTATACAGTAGCCAATCGTAAGATGTATACGGTAGGCACGTCAAGGTCCCGTCTGCGACTCGATAGGACATTCCAAACAGGACCAAGCTTCAAACGGAGGAATCCATGACGTCATCCGAGAAGTCGCGCACGGAATTAATCTCTGCTTTGGCAGGTGCATGCTGTAACCTCAAGGTCTGCGCGAATACGGCTAGTCGGACTCGAACAAGCTGCACCGAGGAATGCTGTCGGACCCCGAAGATTTGGACACTGAGAAGGCAGTGCCTCATCATCGCAACGTTGACACTCCTCGCTTTGACACCGATATTGCACGGACAAACGACGGATGCAACGATGCTGGGGACTGTGACCGACTCAAGCGGCGCGATCGTGCGCGGTGCTAGTGTTAGGGTGACGGATGTGGAGACCGGCATTGTACGGGTCGCTCAAACAGATGATCTGGGCAACTATGAGATATCCGCTCTTCGGCCGGGAACCTACAGTCTTCTGGTTGAGAGCAAAGGATTCAAGACCTACCTGCGACCAAGTCTTTCCCTCGTTGCGCGAGCCGCGGTGCGAGCGGACGCCATACTGGCGGTTGGCCAGTCCCAAGAGCGAGTTGAAGTTACCGCAGGCGCACCGGTCATAACGACCGAAACGGGCACGATTACTGAAACGATGGGCGGGCAGAGCGTTTTGGATTTGCCTGCGAACCTTCGGTCTGGCGACACGTCGCCATACGGACTTGTTACGACATTACCGGGGGTGCAAATCGATCTCACAAACTCTATTTCAATCGCCGGCAGCAATCCCGCAATGAATGAGCTGTCCGTCGATGGATTTACGGTAAAGAATATCAGCAACACGCGAAGCGGGATTAACGCCGAAATGCTCCCCTCAACTGAGACAGTATCCGAGGTTAAAGTTTCGGAGCTCGGCCTTGCAGAGTACGCAGGGGTTGGCGACGTCTCGTTTGTGACGCGTGGAGGCACGAACCAATATCATGGGTCGCTGTTCGAGTATTTTGGGAACGACGACCTGAATGCGACGCCCCTCTTCGCTTCCTCCAGGCCACGAGTGCGCGCGAACGATTTCGGTGGGAGCGTTGGTGGGCCAGTCCGCTTTCCTTTCTATAACGGCGCGGACAAAACATTCTTCTATTTTACTTATGAGAGAAATCACCAGCAGAATGGGGCGGCGATCACGCAGGGTGTACCGAGTATGCCCATGAGAACTGGGGATTTTTCGAGCTTGTGCAGCAGCTACGACGCAAACGACATTTGCAATGATCCAAACGGCCTAACCCTGCACAATCCCTTCACCGGGCAGCCCTATCCGGGAAATATGTTGCCGTCTGTGAATACTGTGGCGACAAACGTTTTAAATGCGTATTACCCGCAGCCGAATCTCAACACAAGTAATCTCTCTGCTAACTACGCAGCCATTTTGCCTGCACCGGTGACAACCAACCTGACTGATGTTCGAATCGACCAAAAGCTTACCGACAAACAAAGCGTGTGGGGAAGGTTCAGTTGGAAGGACATCACAAACTCAACCCCGTTAGGGCTGTTGGAGGGAAATGCTGACTTTACCACGCATCCGCGAACGGTGGGTTTGACATACACTTACGTGATACAACCGAACCTACTCAATGAATTTCGCTTCGGCTACAACCACGAATCCGACACGACAATTTACAGCGCGTTTCCAGACGCCGCGAACTTTGTCACAAAGACACTTGGGCTGGACCTTCAAGGCGATCTCTTTCCAGGCTCAGCCATCCCGGGGTTCATATTCCAACAGTCGGGCGTAACCTCCACAGCTAACGGACGCGAGAACGAAGTATTCCAAAGGACTCTTCAGTTCACAGATAATCTCAGCTGGACCCGAGGGCGTCACACAATGAAATTCGGGACTGATATTCGAAAGTACGATTTCAAGAATGACGTGGTCTTCACGGGTGCAGACAGCTTTGGCGTGTTCGATTTCGATGGTAGGTACGCCGGCATAGATATTGCAGATTTCGAGTTGGGTTTGCCGTACCAGTCTGTTATAGCGCTCCCGGGCCCCCGTGTTGACGGCGTAGGGAGCAATTATGGGTTTTATGCGCAAGACCAGTTTCGGGTGACGCCAAAGCTCACAATTAACTACGGCTTTCGGTACGAGGTCCACCCTCCGTGGTTCGAGAAGACCCTTCAATTGACCAATTTCCTCCCCACCACGCCCACTACCGGGACCGTTGTGGTTCCCAATGCGGCATCGCAGGCGTTGGCCTCTCCGTCTTTTCTGGAAGGTATGAATGCCTGTCCCGGTTATCCTGGGTGGAACGGAATAGCTCCCTGTACCCCGTTTGTCACCGCGAGCCAGGCTCACTTACCAGAAGCTCTGCGGTCTACCCAATGGAATGACTTCTACCCCCGCATCAACATAGCGTATCGCGTCACTCCCGGTCTCGTCGTGCGCAGCGGTTTCGGAATGTACAACCAGACTACAACAGGGTTGAGCCTTTTTGCCTTGGTTGCCATTCATACCTCAAATGTTCAAACTCATCCCAACAGTGTTACCAACGGAGTTGCGGCGTTTCAATTTCCGAACACAAGCCCGGGCGGAACGGGACCCTTGCCGACGCCAGGTTTGGGGACCGACAATTTCTTCACGGCCGAAAGCCCCAACTTGGTCGATCCCTATGCAGAACAGTGGAACCTCTCGATCGACAAGCAGCTACTTCAAAACACTGGGCTGCGCGTGACTTATACGGGTATGCGATCCGTAAATCTATCCCTGGAGCCGAATATCAACCAGATAACCCCACGAACTGTGCCGTTCACTCCTGCGGAAAGCCCGTTCCCCATCTGGAATCTCATTTATCAGCAAAGGAACGGAGGCGACGCAATATACCACGGCGTGGAGACAGTCTTAACGCATCGTTTCACCCAGGGCTTGTCCTTCCAGTCGAGCTACGTTTTCTCCAAGAACCTCTCTGACGCGGTGGGTTCCGGTTGCTGTTCGTTTGCACAGGAGAACGGTCCGTTTCCCGTGAACCAGTTCGACCCTCGTTATGATTACGGCGACGTCGGCTTTACCCGCCGTCATCGTTGGTTAACCACCTCTCTCTATGAAATCCCGATCGGAAGGGGAAAAAGGTTTGGGGGAACGATGTCTAGGGCCCTTGATGCTGTTATTGGTAACTGGCAGACCACTGGCATTCTGCTGATAGAATCTGGCCCTTATCTTACCCCGGTATATGGGGGTGGCACGGATCCCTCTGGTACGAACGCGAATGCAAACGGTAACGCCGGGCAACGTCCCGACCGTGTCTGCAATGGGAACCTGTCGCACCCCACGGCGGCCGGCTATTTCGAAGCTAGTTGTTTTGTCATCCCCGCATCCAATATCGGCCGATTCGGGAACGCCGGCGTTGGCATTTTAAGGGGTCCCGGAACCGTGAACCTCGACGCAGGGCTCGCGAAGATTTTCCCTATTACCGAAAAGGTGCGCTTGCGGTTTGAAGCGACTTCTGTCAATGCTCTGAATCATGGTAACCTCGGCATCCCAGATCTAAACATCGCTAACACTTCGGATTTCGGAGTTATCCACTCCAGCCAGACGTCCGAAGGCGAAGGCGCAAGGACTATTCAACTGGGATTGAGGCTGACGTTTTAACCCCCTCGGTCTTCGGCTGGCGTCCGGATACAGAGGTGTGGGAACTTGACAAGGTGTTAACAAAATCCGACATTCCCATCAAAGGATAGCCATCAAATTGCCCATGCACAGACGGGAATTCGTGCAACGTTCGTTGTTGGTCTTGGGCGCATCCGCAGTGTCGAAGGAAGCTGGGTATTGTTGGACGACCGAGCCGAGCAGCTCCGCACCTCCTCAGCGCCTGAAAATCGGATACCCACGGACGCAGATTCCATCATTTGAGATTCCTCCCTATCGGGGCCAAAGTTATGAAGATAGGATCCCCGATACACTCGATATCGCGAGTCGGGCGGAGCTTGCAATTCACGCCATAACGTCGATCGCGGATCCGAAGCTCGACGACGAAGTCTATTGGTTCGCTGATTTTTTTCGAAACCCACCCACCATGATTCATGACTTCAACGATTGGGTGCTGGTCGCCGAAGGACTCATGGAAGCCCTCCCTCTCCTTCGCATCGCCACGGGAAGCCGATTAAATGACAACGTCGATCCTGTGTGGATGAGAGTGGCACTCCAGTGCATCGCTTCAGACGGGCTTTTTTACAATCCTTTGGAGGGGCGGCCCTGGGGCCGGATGAGCCCCTCCTTCAGCCTGCCCGTATGGAGAGCCGATGGAAGCAGCACGAATCTCGACGACACGTCTGTCAAAGAGGTTACAACGTCGTCTGTGTGCGCGCGATTGATAAGAATTATGACGGTTTACTATCTGCGAGATAACAACCCCGTTTGGAAGGATACGGTCGAGCGAATGATCCAGCGTCTCAGAGTACTCGCAGTCGACCGTGAGGATTTCTGCTACATTCCGAGTGGTGGTTTCGAAGTCAATGCTAGGTGTGGCCCCACCGCGGTGATGCCGACCGGAGTAGAGGCGATTGAGGGGGGCAACATTCGTCTAATCCAAGGTTTGGCCAAGTATTACGAGGTTACCGGTTATGCGCCCGCTCGCGAACTTGCTGCTAAACTCGTGAGATATGCGAGAAAAGCCTCTCAGTGCTACGACCCGGAAGGACGTTTCCTCTTTTCGCCGTTAGAGAAGCAATGGATGAAGGAGCGGTCCTTTGACGTCGACGGCGTACGATTTGGGGGTCATTTTCATTCTCGTACTCTAGGGTTGCTTAACATCCTCGATTACGCAACGACAATGAAGGATCATGAGCAAATGGAGGTTGCAAGGTCAGGATTCGAATGGGCGAAGACCCAGGGTTCTTCTCTGGTTGGGTTTTTCCCGGAGTTCATCATCGGAGGGGACAGGTACCCAAGCTGTGAAAGCTGCGAGGTGGGGGACATGATTACACTCGCGGTGAAACTGAGCGTGGCAGGTGCGGGTGACTACTGGGATGATGTCGATCGTTGGGTGCGAAATCAATTTGCCGAAAATCAACTGACGAAGTCGGACTGGATTTACTCCATGGCACAATCCATGGAGAAAAGGCCTCTGGAATATTACGAGACCGACGAAGGTGTGGGGGAAAGGAACATTGGAGCCTTCGCTGGCTGGGCGAGTGGGAACGAATGGGCCGTGCAATCCGGCATTATGCACTGCTGCACCGGAAACTGCTCATGCGCTCTGTACTACCTCTGGGAGCACATGCTAGAGCGCGACGGTGAGCAGTTGCGGCTGAATCTCTTGCTGAATCAAGCATCCCGATGGGCAGACGTATACAGCTACATTCCTTACGAGGGGCGTGTAGATATTCGAATCAAGCAGCCCTGTAGCGGCTTGCATGTGCGTGTTCCGGAATGGGTGAGAGACAACGGCCAGGACATAACCTGCAAGGTCAATGACAAATTGCGAAAGCTGGAACGGGAAGGCCGCTTCCTTAGCGTCGGCAAGGCGGTTCAAGGCGATCACGTAACCATTCTCTTCCCGATGGAAGAGCGTACTGTTAAGGAAACCATCGGAGGTATTCCCTACAAATTGGTACTACGAGGGAGTACCGTCATCTCCATAGACCCGCCGGGTAAGAACGGTGCGCTCTACCTGCGAGCTCAGTACCGGGATCACGTCACGTTTCGCAACGTTATCCGTTTCATATCTCAAGAACACATCGCTTGGTAACTTGGTAACTCTGATCCGGACTCGACAGGTGCAACACTGCACGACGCGTGGCATGCACACTGACTGCGTAGCAGCGGGCAATTTAGTGACTGTACGTGTTGGAAATGTAGCATTTTAGTGGAGGCTGCGTGGAGCCCCTTTCTGCAGGGTGTCGGTTTCGCATCGTGGCAATGATTCTTGCTTCAGTTTGTCTCGTGTCTGCTCGTTCGGAAGTGCAGCTCTCTCCTGCTAGTCCCCAACCACAAGCAGGGTGGGGCGACTACCGGTGGACCAGCTTTAGAGCGGACGGCTTTCCTCATCCGGTGACCGGAGTTATCTACCGCGACGGCGCTTCGATAGAGGGTGTTCCACTCGGAGGTTTAGGCACCGGGTTCATTTCTCTTGAAACAGATGGCACGCTTGACTATTACAGCACTATCTTTAATGCATGGCTGGAGGATCACTATTTCTGTTTGAGAAAAGAGAACGGGGATCAGGCTTTCGTTAGGCATGAATCTGATCTGCCCACTTTCCGGCTGCCGTTTTTAGGGATGGCCATCGCTGGCAAGACCTGGGTACTTTCCACCGCTGACCTAAAGGGAAATGTGCTGTCCGCCAAACACATTGAATACTGGGGCCACTATCCGGTGGCTGATGTGAAGTATGAGACGGACGCTCCAGTCAGCGTAAAGCTGAGGGCTTGGGCTCCTTTTTTCCCGGGAGATGCCGAGACATCGAACATCCCGGGAGCGGTGTTTGAGGTTCATCTCCAAAACACCAGCGATAAGCCGCAACAAGGGAGGATCGGTTTCAGTTTCCACGGTCCCAGAAATGAGGAGATCGCTTTCAATCAAGGGATCGCACAGCAATACTACGTTCATTCTGCGCTAAATTTTCACCGGGAAAGGATACAAAACGGTGTGGCAGTAGAGGCGCAATGGGCCGACAAAGTGTACAGTTATGCGCTGAGCACCGGCGGATATCGCCCTAACGTGGAGGTCGGCGGTGAACTGAAGGGTGACGGCTGGCGGGCTCTCGCCGGCACCCTGCCGACCCCTGCAGATTCCGAAGCCGGAGCCAGCCTCGCTGTGAAGTTCTCTTTGAAGGCTGGCGAGGCCACGACCATACCGTTCGTGCTTAGTTGGTACGCGCCGCGCTGGAACGCCATGAACCGTGATCCCAAATGGGCCTTGTTTGAATATGAAAACAGATACGCGAGTCGATTCCGAAACGCGAGCCAGATCGCCCATTACCTGAACGCTGAGAAGAGCGCCCTGCTCAACCGAATTCTTGCGTGGCAGGCGGTAATTTATGATGAAGCAGAGATTCCAGGTTGGCTTCAGGATTCCCTTATTAACATCTTTGCCGTCCTGCCTCAAGAGAGTTTATGGATATTGAATCCGAGGCCAAACGATTGGTGGGGACCCGACGGTTTGTTTACGGTGAACGAGAGCCGAATCGCGTGCCCGCAGCAGTCGTGCATCGTCAATGACTCGGTCGGCGAGTGGGCCGCGGACATTTTCTTCCCTCAGCTTGCACTCAACAAGCTGCGGGCATTCAAGTACTATCAAAAACCCAACGGAGAACCGCCGTCAACGCTGGGATCGGGGACGGAGCCGAATGAGCCCTGGTATGACCAGCAATTGACAATGGATGGTCAGGTGTACGTTCAGATGGTCGACCGCTATATGCAGGTGACTGGTGATAGGTCGATCCTTGCAAACTGGTATCCATCGGTCAAGAAGGCGATGCAGTTTATGTTCACTCTGGACCGTGAAGGAGATGGGCTTCCCGAGGTCAGTGGCGACAATCAGTACTATGATTCCTGGCCCACCATGGCAGGGTCAGCCATTCATGTATCAACGTATTGGCTCTCAACATTGCGGATCGCCGAGCGCATAGCGAATCTGGCCGGAGATAATGAGTTTGCGGGGGTGTGCCACACCTGGTATGAAAGGGGATACCGCTCAATGGAGCGGGATCTGTGGAACCCAGCGGCTCAGTCGTATCTTCTTTACAACCAACCGAGCACAGGCAAACGTTCGGATACGGTTTTATCGGACCAGTTAGTGGGAGAGTTTCTTGTTCGTTTACACGGTCTGGAACCGATCATCCCAAGAGATCGAGTCAGAACAGTTTTGGGGACGATTTGGCAGAACAACATGAGCACCTACGGGGTTAGGCTCGCAATGAAGCCGGGTAGACAACCCGATGAAGATGGATTCTATTCGACTGCGATTCATCCATCCTACTCGACGATCGTTCCTGCTGCCCTACAGATGTGGAATGGAGATCCAGACAAGGGTTTAGCCCTGATGCAGCGTACTTGGGGACATTTAGTCCTTGACTTGAAAATGGCATGGGATCAACCGGGAGGGCTGAATCCTGACGGAACACACCGCTGGGGGCTGCAGTACTATCACAACACTATGCTTTGGACCATTCCCGTGGCAGCCCTGAACACGAATCTGCGCTCTTTCTGTTCACCCGGTGGCTGGGCTTACCGGATTAAAAGTGCAGCGCGCAGCGAAAACATCAGTGCTGCGGCCCGACCCGAGCGCATCGCCCGCAGAACGCCCCCTGATGCAAAGATACAGAAGTGATCTGATGGATCCTGCTTACATTGTTGTTGAACCAAGAGAGCTTTTTCGGAAAGATCAGGAGCAGATTTGTCTCGTCAGGGTTGCCCGGGTTCACTGATTTTTGCTACTGCTAAGAGCTGCCGTTTGCATTTCCTGCATCGTCTGTTGCAGCGCCGCTAGGAGCAGAGTGTAGTCAGAGCCCAAGGCTACCCATCGCATGCCTTTCTGGACCCACTCATTCGCCAGCTTTGGATCGGCGCCCATTCCAATGCCGACCGGAAGTTTGCGACATCCAGCGCTTTTCAACACTGCTTCAATCGCACGCACGACGTCGGGATGGCGCGGCTCTCCCATGTGCCCCATCGATCCGGACAGGTCGTTCGGACCAATCACCAGACTGCTGATGCCGGGTACTGCAACAATTTCGTCGATCTGCCTGATCGCATCGATGTGCTCAATCTGAAGGATGCAAATCATCTCGTCGTTCAGGTTTTGACAAAACGATGGTCCACTGAGACGCCCGTAACGCGATGGCCGGCGCGGTCCGAAGCCGCGGATTCCCTGCGGCGGATACAGGCAAGCGGCGACGGCTTTGCGAGCCTCGTCAGCGCTGCAAACCATGGGGACGATGATGCCTGCCGCGCCACTGTCGAGAACTTGTTTAATCAGGACACGGTCATTCCAGGGAACGCGCACAAGGGCCGTTGCACCTGTGCCATTGGCTGCCATCACGTGCCCCTGGACTGTTTGCAGAGTTTGAGGATTGTGCTCCATGTCGATCCACACGAAATCCACATCGTCCGCTATCAATTCGGTCACGGCAGCATCTGAAAATGAAATGACGGTTCCAAAGGCGGGTTTTGCGTTGCGTAACTTTTCCACAAATCTGGTGCTCTGATGCGTTTCCATGTGCTTTCTCATTCTGAGTTCGAAGATGCCCAATCAGCTTCTCGTTTCAATTCCGACGAGGGATCGCAATGTGAGCTTGAGAATCGCTAACTGATCTGACCTGGCCGTCCTGACAAATCAATAATTGAAGTCAGCCCTCCGTCGACCACCAACGAGGTTCCAGTAACGTACGAGGACATGTCTGAAGCCAGAAACAAAGCTGCCTGAGCAATGTCTTCCGGCGTACCGTTCCGGCGCAGAGGCGCTATGGCCGCGAGTCTTTCCCGTTCAGCTTCAGGCACCCCGTCCCACATACCGGTCACAACCGCACCTGGCAGGATCACATTCACACGAATTGTCGGCGCGAAGTCCGCTGCCAGAGACCGCGTCAGAGCCAAAAGCCCGCCCTTAGCGGCTTGATAAGCTGCATAACCCGCGTATCCCCGCACTGAATGCACAGAGCCGGTGATTACGATAACCCCGCCTCCTTGCTTCAGCATGCGTGGAACGGCACACTTAGCGATCATCCAGGTTGCCTTCAGGCAAACAGCCTGAGTTCTATCCCAGTCATCTTCGCCAATCTCGGCCGCGCTTCCGGGGACGTGCGCGGCAGCATTGCTGTGGATGATATCGAGACGGCCGAACCTATTGAAGCAGCTTTCGATCATTCTCTTCACATCTTCCATTCTGCCGACGTCTGTGCGCACAAAATCGGCGTCGCCAGAATTGTTACGAATCGTCGTGACTGCTTCCAGGCCCCCTGGTTCGTTGATGTCGGCTAAGAAGATGCGAGCTCCCTGGCGGGCAAACAGCAATGCAGTGGCGCGGCCGATGCCGGATCCGGCACCGGTTATGAGTGCCACCTTCCCCATTAACATATCTCCGGACCTCCGATCAGTTGTCCCGTCTAGTGTGTGGATCAGGACGCGATGTCAAACGCCGAGGTCAACTTCTAGACGGTTGTTCTTCACTGAAGAGCACACCTCCCCGAGCCTTAGAGGTCTTGGGCGCCTCGATGATCTGAACAACAACCACTTCCGGTGGAACCGAGAAGTTCCGGACCACCGCGTCCGTGATTTCTCGAACAAGCTGACGCTTCTGCTCAACGGTTCGACCCTCGGCCGCGTAAACGTGAATCTCGGGCATGTTGACAGGTCCTTTCAAATGGAATTTCTAAGCGATTGCTAAAGGTTGAAGGCACCGGTGCTCGAGATGGAAACATCCGTCGCACATTCGTGGAGTCTGTGTTCTATGCGATCTCATAGTTTGCCAGCCTCTCCAATATCCGCACGAGTCCAGAATGATCCCAACGGCCCCCGCCACATGCTACGGCCGAATTAAATAGCTCCAGACATGCTGCAGAATTGGGCAATGCCAGATTCAGAGCTCGCGCTCCCTCAATTGCCAAGTTGAGATCCTTGCGGTGCAACTCGATTCGGAAACCGGGCTCGAAGTTACGCTTGATCATCCGCTCCCCGTGGACCTCCAATATTTTCGATGAAGCAAAGCCCCCCATCAGCGCCTGGCGAACCTTCGCCGGGTCCGCTCCGGCCTTGGATGCAAACAATAACGCTTCCCCGACAGCCTCGATGGTCAGGGCTACGATGATCTGGTTGGCAACCTTTGCCGTTTGGCCATCACCATTTCCCCCCACCAGAGTCACGTTCTTTCCCATGAATTCAAACAGTGGACGCACGCGCTCAAAGATCTCTGCTGGGCCGCCGACCATGATGGTCAGAGTGGCTGCTTTGGCTCCGAGCTCTCCGCCCGACACGGGAGCGTCCAGGTAGCCGCACCCGAGCCTGCCGATGCGCTGTGCGAACTCCTTGGTTGCAATGGGGGAGATTGAACTCATGTCAACCACGATCTTCCCGGGCGTAAGTCCTTCGGCAACTCCGCTGCCGTCAAAGAGCACGGCCTCGACGTCCGGAGTGTCCGGCAGCATGGTAATGATGATCTCGGCCTTGCTGGATACCTCTGCGCTCGATCGACAAGCGATGGCGCCCAGATTCAATAACTCGTCCGGTACGGACGTGCGGCTGTACCCAAACAATCGGCGACCTGCCGTGAGCAGGTGTCCCGCCATCGGACGCCCCATGGTACCGAGGCCAATGAAGCCCACATCCGCCATCTAATCGATTCTCCTTTGGACGGGTGCAGGTTCCATTCTGCAGAAGTCGTCCGATTCTGTTCGCCGCATTTTTTTCGGAACACCACACTTGATCATGCGACGATTTTTCGATACTTGATTAATGCGGCTCCAGGCCGGTCAATTATTGTGATCGTTAGCCCTCTCTCCAGCAATTCCTTCCCTGAAATCTCAGTGCTGTTCGGCAGGTCCAAACGCGAGACTCGGTACTGCGCCGTCGGATCCAGGCCCCGCAAGCGGAACTGCGCGCACTTGAAGTCGCAGAGCGGACGTAGAAACGCCTGCACCATGCCTTCGCCGGATTCCGGCCGATCGAATTGCCATGCCAGCCATTGATCGTTCGTCGCGTTGTAGGCAGTCAACGGATAGTAGTCACCATAGTAGTCGGCCGATACTTGGCGCCACTGTTCAACCAGACGGCGCGCAGCAGCAGGTTCGGTGGCGCTGTGTTGCAGGTCAAAGCCCAGGGACAACGAAGGCGTCATCTGACTTTGAAACTCGTAGGAGTTGAGATTGGAAGCATAGGTTCCGAAGTAAGGCATCCAGAACGCGGCTCCGTAGGTCTGCTGCTGCATGCCGGACGGATCGAGGAAATAGTCGCTGCGCCATAGTGGGACCGCCCGGCCTAAAGTATCAACGTCGTTCCGCCGACCACCCGAAGCGCAAGAATCGATCCACAATTTCGGATGGCGGGTGCGCAAGCTGTCCCAAAACGCCAAGTGTCCAGTCACGTGGCGGATTTCAGTGATGCCTTGGCGGTCAGGCGCATCTGCGCCCCTCCAGAACGCCAGCGGATCAAAGTTGAAATCCTCACGGTAAAAGTCGATGCCCTGCTCGGTCAGCAGTTTGTCGACGCGATCTGTGAGCCAGGCCAGTGCCTCTTCGTTGCCTAGATAGAGAAGTCTGTCTCCCTTCAGATCCTCCTCGGCCTCAGCGTCTTTGGGGTTTTCCAGAAGCCATTCAGGATGTTTGTTTGCGAGCCAGGTGCCGCGCGCAACCCGTTCGGGCTCAAACCAAAGAATGGAGCGAACGCCCTTAGAACGGGCATAGTCGGTGATAGGCCGCAACCCCTTTGGAAAGCGCTTGGGATCGGGCTCCCACGTACCCACCGTCCACCAGCCTGCCGTGATGGGGTACCAACCGGCGTCCATCCACAAGTAGTCCGGCTTGATACCGGCATTGAGGTAGCAGTCGACGGTGGCATTGGCGTCTAGGTCCGTCATCAGACCACCAGTAGCAGTCTGTGGCGGCAACAGGTTGCCATCGACGCGCGGCATGTTGTGCGCCATCATCCAGCGGCGCCAGATGTTCTGAGCTCGGATCCAATCACCCTTCCAAAACTGCGCCACAATACGCGGACTCCGTACTTCTTCTCCGGGGTTCAGCCGGAAATGAGTTAACTCCTGGCCAGCGCGAATCCGCATTCCCCTTGCGTTGTCGCGTTGAAAATCGATTGCCCACTGACCCGGCCATCCGATGGAAAAAATGACGCCTTCACCTGGCCATTCCAGGTTGAAATAGGAAAGGTCGGTATTGGTCGGGCGCCCGCCAGCAGCGCTGATGCGCTTCATTTGGCTTGGAGCCAAAACAGTCTCGTAAGGACGATAATCAGTCGGCGTTTCCTGGCTGCCCTTGAAGTGGTGAAGAAGGAACTCATCCTCACTATTTCGCTCAAAGACTGAATCCAAAGGCTGAATATCCTCAAGGATTGCCGTTGGACTTGAGGTGGAGTTCTTGAAATACAGCGTCCACTCCACGATTGGAAAATCATGGTACTGAATGGCGACAGCACGCACTTCCAACCCGGCTTTAGCACCCTGGAATCGAACTGTATGTTCGCTACGCATCGCATCGAGTTTTCGAAGGCTGCGCCGTTGCGTCCAGTTCTCGAGAAAATGCTCGGAGCGGTCTCCTCCGTAGGTGAAGGAAAATGGAAAAACAGGCTCATAGGGGTCACGTAGGGGACCGATTGGAAGCTCGTCCAGCCACAAGACCTTGCCATCCTGAAGAGATACGGACGCATCCGCCCATACAGCGTCGCTACACTCCTGAAAATCGGAGTTGCGGGCGTCAATTGTGAACTCGCTAGCTCCTCCAATATCCACGGACACCGGCTGCCCGCCGCTTCCGTTGGACAGTTTCCCGCTCTGGTAGCGCTGATTGCCTTTTACGCTTACCGAGAAAATCACACCGCGGTACGCACAGCCGCTAGTGTGATCGTCTACCCCGATCGTGGCTTGAAAAGTCTTTGCTGGACCGGGCAGATGCACGGCCAGTCGCGTGGCGGAGTGCGCAAATAAACCCCTATCATAGGCCTTCCCGCCTAGCAGCAGAGGATTGCCCTCGCGACCGTTCCGTTCGAACGGCCGATTCGGATCGAAATTGACGCCTCCCTCGTGATTTAGCACGACAAGGTACGGCTTAGGAATCAGCGCCTGTAGAATTCCCTGGAATTTAGCGGCAGCCCAGATATCGGCTTCCACCAGCTCTTCTTCCGTTGGCGTGAGGGCGAGTCGGGATCGACTGTACCCATCGTCGACTTGTCCGAGTTCAGATCGCATCCCAAACGGCGCAGAACAGGGGAGGATTCCGGTAAGCTCCGGTACACTGCTGAATTTCAGTAGGCTTGCAGCGCCTAGCCCCCGGAGGAATTTGCGGCGGCTGGATGGCATCTTCAGATCCATGTCCTTGTATCTCTTTCCCCTCTCTGTCAGCGCGATACCAAACAGCTTCTACTGCTGTCGTAAGTCCCAAGTCAACGAAGCCTGCCGATTCCGGAGACGCATCTTCTCACTAAAAGGGGTCAAGAAAGCGTAATGCTGAGCCTGGTGACCGATGCGGGTGGGAAACTGAACGTGAACCCCTTCTCGCTGACGTTTACCGGCTCGGTCTTGGGCTCGGTGATGGCCTGGTGCTCGAATGTGTTGTGCGCATGCAGATCAGTGCTGGTCAGAACACTGGCAACGGCGCCGGAGAGTCGCCCGCCGCGCACCACGACCTCCGCCTGCCGCGGCGTATCGGCGCTGGGGTTGACTACTGTCAGGGTAACTGCCTTGCCCTTGCGCGATGCCGATCCCTTGAGACCCCAAAAACGTGCCGGCTTGCCGTCGCGCATGTAGCTGACATCGGGTGCGGAGAATTCCGCTCGCACTGCCTGTGCGCCTTGATGGGCGGCATACATTTGGAACACATAGAAATTTGGCGTAACCACGAACCGATCCTCGTGAGTGAAAAAGAGGGCATTTAGGCAGTTCACTAATTGGGCATTTGCCGCCAACCCCATCTTTTCCGCATGCCGATTGAAGATGTCGAGAGTGAAAGCAGTCAGGATCGCATCCCGCAGCGTTACCTGCTGTCCTGCGAGATGGATCGGATCGAGGGCAGTGCCCGGGCGATACCAGGGGCCGTACTCGTCGACGACCAACTTCACGCGGTGTTCCGGGTCATAGGATCCCATCACTCCCCATTGCTCGGTGATGATCTGCTCGATGTAGTTTCCCTGGAGAAACATTTCATACCAGTCTGTGGTGTCGAAATTGAGTGCATCCCCCTTGCCCGCGAGCCAGTCGTCAGTGCGTCCGCGACTCAGATTCCAACTGTAACGGTGTACGCTCCAACCGAAAAAGCTGTTGCCCAGGTCGCCGTCCGGACGATCGCGCAAGATGTGTTCAAAGAAACGGTTCGTCCAGTCCAGGTCGTTATCATTCGGACCTGAACCGACGAAGGCAAGATTTAATCCGTAGTTCGGAACCCAACTGGTGAAGCGGCGAAATTCAGAGGCGTACTGTTCGGGGCTGAAATCGCCGCCGCAGCCCCAGGTCTCGTTACCCACCCCCCAGAGGCGGACATTGTATGGGTCGCGAGAACCATTCGCCGCCCTCTCTTGTGCCAAGGTTGTGCTTCCTGCCGGCGAGTTGCAGTACTCTACCCAGCGGTCAAAGTTCAAGGCTGGCAGGCTGCGAAGGTTCGCGGCCAGGTACGGTTGTGCCCCTGTCAGGTGGCACAAGCGCATGAACTCATCAGTGCCAAAAACATTGGTCTCGTAATGCTGAACGGCATTTCCCACCGGCCGCTTCCAATTCACCTCCGGATCGTCCACCCAGAAGTTTGTCCGGGCCGGCCGCTTGCCGGGCTGGCCAACACCATCTCGCCAGTCGTAGCTATCGGCGAAACAACCGCCCGGCCAGCGGATGACCGGCACCTGAATCTGACGCAGGCTCTCGACCATCTGCTGGCGAATGCCGCCAACATTGGGAATCTTCGATCCCTCGCCGACCCAAACGCCGTCATAAATCACAGCCCCCACATGTTCAATAAACTGGCCGTAGATGTTTGGCGAGATAGTGCCGACTGGCTCGTCCAGGAGGACCTCCACGCGCGAATCCATCGGCGCTGCGAGGCTCAGATGCTCGCCAAAGAGCAAGGCACCACCGGCCAGAACTCCTGTCTTCAGAAAGTGTCTTCGCTGCATGTTGATTCCCTCTATTCGCGCAGACGCGAGGCCTTGCAATGACCTCACTATCCGAGGCTTTGCTGTTTGCGGAAAGCCGCTGCGATGCCTCCCATTCCTTTGGCCACCAAGGCTCCATCTGAACTCAGGGCCAGGAAAGAGAAACCGTCGGCCACGGACCGCTGAATTTGCTCTTCGCCGAGGACGAGGGTACCAGCCACTTTTCCCGCGTTGCGGCAGGCGGTCACGACCTTATTGAGAGCTGCGGAAAACACCGGATGGTCCCATTGACGAGCCCTTCCAAGACTGACGCTCAAGTCCATGGGGCCCACGAAGAGAACATCCACTCCGTCCACTGCCGCAATTTCATCGGCGTGATCGACGGCAGCCTCAGTTTCAATTTGCACGACCGTTAGAAGTTGCGAATTCGCGGACCTGAGATACTCATCGAGGTGCGATCCAAAACCGCATGCGCGGTGCATCGAGGCAACCCCTCGTACTCCTGCGGGAGGGTAGCGCATGGCAGCCACCGCCCTTCGTGCTTCTTCAGCCGACTGCACGTACGGAACCATGATCCCGGAGGGACCCAGGTCGAGAATGCGTTTGAATCGCACGGGGTCGTTCCAGGCTATCCGTACGATCGGCGCCGCTGGGGTGCTCTCAACGGCATGCAATTGAGAGAGCAGTTCATGACGGCCTCCCGCCCCGTGCTCAATGTCAATCAGCAGCCAGTCGAGGCCCGCCAGCCCGGCAATCTCCGCAGTGAGGCTCGAACCCAGGTTGAGGAAGGTCCCACCCATCAGCTCGCCGTTTAGCACTCTCTCGCGGATCCATTTCATTAGTCCGACTCCAAGAATTTTGTCTTCTGCATCCGCACTGAGGTGATCTTAGAATCGGGATACCTTAATCAGCATCAGTAGTGGAAGCGCTGTCGCTTATTGCGGCCTTCTTCATACTCCGCCCGCCGCTTTTGAGTTGTGGGATCGGTAGAAATCTCCGCGGCCGCAATGTCCCACCACACGCCGGAACCGGGCGCGTAATGGTACTTTTCCGTTTCCGCCACGATGAGGCAAGTCCGTGTCTCCCGACGCGCATCGCGCAAAGCTTTCCGTAGTTCCTCCGGACCTTTGACCTGCCAAGTCCGGGCCCCCATGCTCTCTGCGTTCTTGGCGAAGTCGATTTTGAGATAGTCGCCTTCCAGAGTCTGGCTCGCGGCATCGCGTGCCCGGAATTCATTTCCAAAGCTATGGCCTACGCGATTCATCTGTAGTTGCCTAATGCACTGGAAGCCATGGTTCTCCGAGAGAATCACGGTGATCTTCAGGTTTTCCTGCATGGCAGTGACCAGCTCCATCGGGTTCATGAGATAGGTGCCATCTCCAATAAGGACGTAAACTTCTCCCTCTGCCTGACTCATGCGGACTCCCAGTCCTGCGGGAATCTCATATCCCATGCACGAAAAACCGAACTCGAGGTGACACGCGGCGCCGGAGCTCACCTCCCACAACTTGTGCAGGTCTCCAGGGGGGCTTCCGGCCGCTGCCACGACGGTGTCACCGGGCTTGGATTCTTCGTTGAGAATTGCGATGAGCTCACCTTGAGTCATGGCTTTGCCGGCACAGGGCTGGTAGACCTCTCGGACCAACTTCTGCCACTCGCTTTTCGCGCTGCTCACTTCCTGGAGATAGGGAGTGCGGGGCTTAATTCCAGCCCTGGCCGCAGCCGTCGACAGAGCTCGCAACGCCTCCCGGGCGTCAGCAGTAATTGGCAGAGCTCCCTGCTTGTAGGCATCGTGAGGGCAAACATTGATGTTGATAAACCTTACTCGCGGGTTGCTAAAAGCTGACTGTGAACCCGTTGTGAAGTCCGTCAACCGGGTCCCCACCGACATGACCAGGTCAGCCGCGCCCACGATCTGGGCAGCGGCTGTGTTTCCAGTGATCCCGTGGCCCCCCAGGAGCAGATCCGATCGCTGTCTCACGGCTCCTTTTCCAGCAAAGGTTTCAACCACCGGAATGCCGAAACGCTCGGAAAACGCCTGAAGCTCATCCCACGCCTCGGCATAGTGGACACCACCACCCGCGACAATCACCGGCCTCTCGGCCTGCTGCAACAGGGAAACGGCTCCATCAATCACCTGGGGTAGGGGCAGTCTTCGTTCAATGGACCACACCCGCTTCTCAAAAAAGCAGGTTGGATAGTCGTAGGCCTCCATCTGCACATCTTGGGGAAGTGCGATCGTCACAGCCCCCGTTTCTGCCGAATCTGTGAGCACACGCATGGCTTCGGGCAGAGCTGTTAGTAGCTGCTCGGGACGGGATATGCGATCAAAAAAGCGACTGACAGGACGAAAACAGTCGTTCACGCTCACATCCGCTGAGATGGGATGCTCCAGTTGCTGTAACACGGGGCCTTGACGACGGGCGGCGTAATAGTCAGAGGGCAGCAACAACGCCGGCAAGCGGTTGATGGTGGCTAAAGCTGCCCCGGTGACCATGTTCGTAGCTCCGGGTCCGATCGAGGAGGTGCAGGCGAGCGTCGCCAAACGGTTGGTCGCTTTAGCATAGCCGCAGGCAGTGTGGACCATTGATTGCTCGTTGCGGGGTTGGTAATAGGGCAAGTCCTGGCCATATTCATAGAGTGCCTGCCCGATACCCGCCACGTTCCCGTGTCCGAAGATGCCAAATATGGCTGGGATGAAGCGGCGCTCTTTGCCATCGCGCTCGCTGAACTGAACGCTAAGGTATTTCACCAAAGCCTGGGCCATCGTCAGACGCGTCGTGCTTGAACTCTGCCCGTTCGCCACCTTTTTCGTATCCCTTCTGGAGCGACCCTTTCTAAGCTAGCTATCGGTCCCATGGAACACTACGGTCTTGATCTCCGTCAGTTCCTCAAGAGCGTACCGCGGCCCTTCCCTGCCAATACCGCTGTCTTTGAATCCGCCGTAAGGCATTAAATCGGCACGCCAGAGGGGTGTCCAATTTATTTGGATGGTCCCGCTCTGCATTTCGCGCGCAAAGCGCCACGCGGAATTGATATCGCGCGTGAAGATGCCAGAACCCAATCCGTATTTACTGTCGTTCGCCAGGGCGATGGCCTCCGCCATCGAGTCCACAGGAGTCACGGCAACGGCGGGCCCAAATAGCTCCTCGCGGGAAACTCGCATCTGTGGCTTTACGTCGGCCACGATCGTCGGAGCAAACACCGCACCTTGCCGCTCTCCCCCAGTGACAACGCGTGCGCCACCCTGCACAGCTTCTTGGACCCACGACTCCACCCGCCTCGCATCGCTGACTGTGATCATGGCGCTGAGTCTCGTGTCCTCCGCCAATGGGTCGCCGACTTTGATCGCCTCAACTCGTCGCTTGAGCATACTGAGAAAGTCAGCGTACGCTCTCCGGTGGACCAGAATGCGTTGAGCAGAGATGCAAACCTGGCCTGCGTTCACGTAGCCGCCCACGGCCGTCGCCTCGGCCACCTTATCCAGATCGGCATCGGGCAGGACAACGAGGGGGCAGTTTGCCCCCATCTCCAACGACAATTTCTTGCCAGCCCCAGCTTTAGCCAGTTGTTTACCGACTTCCGTACTCCCTGTGAACGTGATCTTGCGAACCCGAGGGTCCGCGCACAGAATCGGTCCAAGTCTGGATCCCGCACCAGTAATGCACTGCAGTCCATTCTCCGGCAGTCCAGCTTCCAAAAGCACCTCTGTCAGCTTCAGGGATGTCAGTGGCGTTGCGCCCGCTGGCTTGAGAACGACAGCATTCCCGGCTGCCAACGCAGGTCCAACCTTGTGGACCACTAGCAGAAGTGGGTAGTTAAACGGAGTGATGGCCACTACCACTCCACAAGGTACCCTTAAGGTGAAAGCTACCTTCCCACGCGCCCCCACTTGCGCATCGACAGGAAGGGTCTCACCGCGCATCTGCGATCCTTCAAAAGCGCAGAGCCGCAATAGATCCGGCATCCTCGCTGCTTCGCCGCGCGACTCGAGCAAAGGCTTTCCCTCTTCCAGGCTCACGGTTCGAGCGAAGTCTTCAACCCTGTGGGAAAGGATGTCAGCTGCGCGCACAAGGATTTGATTGCGCTCATACGCCGTCAAAGCCCTCATCGCCGCAGCACCTCTCTCCGCAGCGGCCAGAGCCAGTTCAACTTGCTCCGACGTCGCATCGGGGGCCACATCAACAACATTCCCCGAATACGGAGAAATGACTTCTGTCATCTTTGGAGAATCGACCCAATGCCCGCTCAAGTACATTTTCATGGATCAAACTCGACGTTCTCGTTCAAGAAGCAGACGACTCAGATTATCCGATCCCGATTTCACGAAGATACGCTCGCGTCCGCTTGGCAATAGGCAGTGGCTTGTCAAATGGTGCAGGATACATGTCCTGTTCCACGGTCGCCCAGCCCTGGTAATTCACGCTCTGCAACACGTCTCGAAAGGCAGGAAAGTCGACTGCTCCGTGCGAGGGTTCGCAGAACACTCCCATAGCAACGGCAAGGGCAAAGGGGATTCTTTCGGACGCGACCTTCTTTTGGACTTTTTGGTCAACGCTCTTTAGGTGCAGGTAGGGAATCCTTTGATGATGGCGTCGCAGGAACGTAACCGGGTCACCACCGCGATATGCGTGATGTCCAGTATCAAGACAGAGCGCGACTCGAGTGGGGTCAGTTTGCTCCAAGAACGTTTCAATCTGCTCCTCATATTCAACATGGGTTTCGGCGTGGGGATGGTAGACCGGGGTGAGTCCAAAGCGGTCTCGAACGAGGTCGGCGACTCGGTGCGTTGTGTCAACCAAGCGCTTCCAGGCCAACTCATCGAGTTGGCTGGGCCCGGTTGGCTTGCCCGTTAAACCGTCAGAATAAGTATCGTCAATGAGCACAAGAAACTTTGCACCCAGGGCACTCAGTGATTTCCCTGCGCCCACCACTTGCCTCTCGAGCTCGGGCCAGGCTTTAGGGTCCTCGAGTCTAGCCATCGCAAATGTGCCCGAGACTTTTAAGTGACGCTTATCCAGCTCGGTCCGGAGTACCCGCAGATCCGTCGGCAGATATCCGTAGGGCCCAAGCTCAATCCACTCATAGTCGGCTTCAACAACTTCGTCGAGAAATCGTTGCCAGGGGATTTGTCTTGGGTCGTCGGGCCACCACACACCCCACGAGTCTGGCGCAGTGCCAATCCTGACGTTCATGTCTCTCCCGCGTCGGCAACAGCTCGGCATTGTTGGAAGCCAACGAGAATGTCTACTGTATACAGATAACAAAGGGCTGTCAACTTTTCTCGCTTGACAGTTCAAAAAGAATACCGTATACAGCCGCTTGGTGCGCCGAAGTGGTGAATTTGGGGCCGGGGCTCTCTTAAATTAGTAGGCGCTTTTTCAGGTACAGTCTCAAGCTCCGCTTCACGAAAAGCCGCAATCGCTCGCGCAGTCTCTAGACTGCAGATTATGTCCTCAATGAGAATTCTATTCGTCGGTTTCAAAGATCTAGCGGCGCCTTGCTACAGGGATTTCCTGGAAGCGGTCGGCGGGTCGTCCAGCGTCGCCCTATATGACCCCGGTCAGCCGCTTGCTGACCAGTTGCATCAGGTGCGGGTGGTGGTGGACCAAGGAGGATGGGGCACGCATGCAATGGTCGACGCCGCCAAAGCCGCGGGAGTGGAGCTTTGGCAGGTGATCGGCACGGGTTTGGACCATCTTGATGTGAAATACATCCTGGAAAAGGGCATTGGACTGGCAAACACTCCCGGGATCTTCAGCGGCATTGCTCTGGCGGAGCATGCTCTCTTCTTTATGCTCTGTTTCGCGAAGAACCTGCACCAGAGCGTGGAGAATATACGATCAGGTGTTTTCTTCCATCCGACCAACGAAGAGCTGCAGGATAAGACGCTGGGATTGGTGGGATTCGGAGCTAGTGCACGAGAGCTTGCGAAGCGCGCGGGGGCCTTGGGGATGCGAGTCCTGGCAATGGACGCGGTCGAGGTCCCGCAGTCCGTACTCGTTGAATACCACGTTGAATTCCTGGGCGGTCCCCAGGTTCTCGGGAAAGTGCTGGCGGAGGCCGACTATGTATCACTCCATTGCCCGCTGACTTCTAAGACTCGGCATCTGATTGATGAAACTGCTTTCGGACTCATGAAGCCGACGGCGGTGCTAGTCAATGTTGCGCGCGGAGAGATCGTTGACGAGAAGGCGCTCGTTCATGCGCTCGAAGCCGGCAAGATTCGGGGTGCAGGCCTGGACACTTTCACTCACGAGCCACTCGACCCGTCACATCCTCTACTGCACATGAAAAATGTGATTGCGACGCCCCACATCGCTGGAGGGACAACAGCTACTTTACAGCGCCGTACTCGCGCTGCCGCGCAAAACGTCTCCCGGATCGCTAAAGGATTGCCGCCCCTCTATCAAGTGACGGCGGTCGAGTGAAAGTTGGTTTGCGAAATAAATTCGGAGCGCACTGAAAGTGCCGAAAAGCATGGATCAAGCTAAAGTCCGCGATCAATCAGCCAGTGGCTATCAGAGAGCGTCGGGCCACGACGTCTATCTCTACATCATTTCACTCATTGCTGCGGTTGGCGGTTTTCTATTTGGTTACGACCTTTCAATCATTACGGGAGCAGTATTGGTGCTCAAGGGCCAATTTGCACTCACTCTAGGTCAAGAGGCATGGGCTCTAGGTAGCGCATCGGTTGGCTGCATACTGGGACCTTTTCTTGGTCCGGTTCTGTCAGACAGCGCGTTGGGTCGAAAGTGGACCTTGATGGTCGCGGCCGGTGTTTTTCTGGCGGGTACGCTGGGAACCGCCCTTGCGAAAGGGATGTTTGATTTCAACCTTTACCGGATACTCGGTGGGGTCGGGGTTGGGCTGGCCTCTGTGGTGTCACCCATGTATATCGCGGAAACATCGCCCGCCCGCATCCGCGGTCGGCTCGTGACGCTGAATCAGCTCGCGATTGTAGTCGGCTCGACCGCCTCTATTATTGTCGCCTACTTCCTCTTGAAGAGTGGAATCCCAGGAGCATGGCGGTGGATGTTCGCATCCGCATGCGCACCCGGCCTCGTCTTAATCATCGGACTGTTCTTTGTCCCCCACAGTCCTCGGTGGCTGGTGGAGAAGAACCGCCTGTTGGAAGCCCGAAGTGTATTAGCCCAAACCGATGGGGTGGCGAATGCTGATTCAGAAATGGAAGCCATTCTCGTCAGTATTCAGGAGGAAAAGGGAGACCTCTGGGAACTCCTTGGACCTGGCGTGCGGGTGGCACTGCTCATCGCTGTTGGACTCGCGTTCTTTCAGCAGTGGACCGGTGTCAGCACCATGACGTTTTACGCTCCAATCATCTACCAGAAGGCTGGGTTCACCCAGGTGAGCGGCGCCATTGGTCAGACGGTGGTCATGAACCTGTTTAACATCATTGTTACTGTTGTTTCCCTGTTGATTGTTGATCGCGTGGGCAGACGACCCCTACTGCTTTGGGGAGTTGCGGGCATGGGCGTTGCGCAAGTGTTGATGGGCACATTTTTCTATCTGGGTCTTCATGGGTTTTTCATCGTAGGAGCCATGTATTTTTGTATGGCAACTTACATCGTCAGCTTAGCTCCGCTGACCTGGCTCATTATGTCCGAAGTCTTTCCCACCCGGGTTCGTGCCAAAGGAATGGCCGCGGGGTCGGCGGTGGTTTGGGTTTCAACTGCGACCTCAATCTTCTTTCTGGGGAATGTGATGAGCGCCTTGGAAAGGGCCTTCGGGACCGCGGCAGGAGTCTTCTGGGTATACGCAGTTCTGTGCCTGGTTTGTTGGATATTTGCCTTCAAACTCGTCCCGGAAACCAAGGGCCAGACTCTGGAAGATGTGACACGAGATTTCCTTCACAGAGCAAAGGCGTGAAAACACCGGAAAAGGGCTTTGGAAAGCTGCAGTCCACGTGACTTGCTGCGTTGCAGTGAACAATTGCTGCAAACAAGCCGAACCAAACCGTGCTCCACACGTCCATTCGGGTCGTTGAATGGGGAGGTTCCGACGTGAAACAAGGGATTGCAATGACTCTGCTTGTTCTCTTCGTTGTCAGCAACGCACCGGCTCAGCAGCTCGACCCCGTAGCCCGGTGGGCTGCGACCGCGTCCTACGAGTTACAGCTCTCGCCGAACATCGTTTATCAGAGAGCGGGCTCTGTGGATCTCACGCTCGACGTTATTGCGGCTGGTGGACACGCGGTCCGGCCGGTCTTGATCTATTTCCATGGTGGTGGATGGGTTCTTGGAAACAAGGACGATGCGTTGTTGAAAGGTTTGCCTTATCTGGCGCGAGGGATGGATTTCGTCGACGTGGAATACCGCCTTGCGTATCAATCGTTGGCGCCGGCGGCGGTCGAGGATTGTCGCTGTGCCTTGCGGTGGGTTGCTCACCACGCAGAAGAGTACGGATTCGACACGTCCAAGATTGTCCTTGCGGGTGAGTCGGCAGGCGGCCACTTGGCACTCATGACCGGAATGCTCAATGTGGACGCAGGTTTCGATCGAGAGTGCGAACAACCTTCCGATCAGTGGGGTCCAGGTCCTGTTGCCGAAGTAAGAGTAGCAGCAATCGTTGATTTTTTTGGAGTTACAGATGTTGCCGAGCTCTTGCAACCTCCGAATCCGAGAAATCATGCTGTGCGGTGGTTCGGACATGCCCCAAATCGTATGGAGCTTGCGAAACAATTGTCTCCGTTGAGCTACGTTCGAAAGGACTTACCTCCTATCCTGATCATTCACGGGGACAAGGATCGGATTGTCCCCTACCAACAAGCGGTTCGCCTCCATGACGCATTGGAAAGCGTAGGTGCTCGGAGCCAGTTCGCCACTATCGCAGGGGGTGGGCACGGTTCAACTCCGCCTTTTGCATGGACTAGTGAACAGAATCTGCAGGCTCAAGAAGCTGCTTTCAGCTTTCTTGAAAAGTTTGGAATCCTGCAACGCAGTAGCTGGAATGTTCGCCAGAAGAGTCAGGCGGACGATGCGAAATAAGTCGGAAACAACCGTCTTCGGAAGGTCCTTTTGCTAAGAATCCAGGCTGTTGCTGTGGATGAGCAATTGATCATCTCGGAACCAACATGCGTCGCGCCAACCGAGGACAGGTGTGGCGAGGGCGTTGTCTGGCACGCCGGCCACGCGTGCGTATATTGGACGGACATCAACCGTTTCTTGATTCATCGCTTCACTCCAGGTGACCGGAGCGTCCGAACCTGGGTATTTGACGAGCCGGTTACGGCGATCACACTGACGGATCGTGATGAAGTGCTCGCGGTTGTGCTCGGCTCACACGTAATTTTGTGGGAGCCGGCGTCGGACGGTCACTACAAGCGTGTTTTCTCCCTTGAGGGATGGCCGAAGGTTCGTCTAAATGAAGGCCGCACTGATCCGCGTGGTTCGCTTTGGGTGGGTTCAATGCGCAACAACGTAAACCCAGATGGTTCGTCGGGCCCGGTAGGTGGTAAGGATGGCGTTCTCTATCGTATCGATCCGGATACACGGACAACCATACACCGGCGAGATGTCGGAATCTCTAACACCCTCGCGTGGAGCCCTGACCGTCGACGTTTGTACTTCGGGGATACGCTTGCGAATACCATTTGGACCTACGACTACGACATGGCTACCGGAATGATCGAAAATGAGAAACCATTTTTTCAGGGTTTTTCGCGCGGCCTGCCGGATGGTTCCACCGTCGACGCAGATGGTTACCTTTGGAACTGCCGATTCTTTGGTGGTTGCATCGTCCGCGTCGCGCCGGACGGAAAGATAAATCGAATCGTTGAGCTGCCGGTGCAAAATATCACGTCCTGCACTTTTGGGGGGGCCGATAGGAAAACTCTCTACGTGACAACGGCCTCGGCTGACGCTCCGCAAGGAGATCAGGGGGGTGGACTTTATGCGATTCAAACAAGAATAGAAGGACAACCCGAGAATCGGTTCTGCGTGTTCGGCTAGATTTTCTGCGTTGGGGTGGGTCGAAGCACACCATCGACCGCCTCAACTAGCTTCGGACGACACTGAGAACTAGAATCGCTGCAGGTATAAAATACTCAGCTGTTCAGGCGGTAGCGGGCGAGCGCCATCATCTCGGCGTATAGATATTGGAAATCAGGGTCTGCGGCGAGCTCGACATGCCGCGACAGCGCCGCAATTTTCCGCAACCGCGCCTGGCGCGTGGAGGGCGTGAGCAGCAGTGAGCGCGCACCGCGCAGCGCACTGTTGCCCACCGGCTCGACCGTCAAGTCCTCCGGCAGAATTCCGATAGTACGTGCGCTCGTCTGGCGGATATAGTTGCCGAACGCGCCAGCCAGGTAGAGCTTTGCGACGCCTCCACTGGCGAGCATGCGAAGGCTCGCTGCCATTGCGCCTTTGGCGAGCTGCAGCTCGCGGATGTCGCTCTGCGACAGTGACACGCCCTCCGCCAGCGGCAAGCGCTTGTTTGCGGTGGTTATGCGCCCGTTAGCTCCGATCAGGCCCAGTTCAACCCCGCATGCCGCCGCGTCCACCAGCCCGCTGCCGCAGATACCGCGCGCCGGGCCGCCGCCGATCACGTGACACACGAGCCCGCCATCGCGCACGTGCACCGAATCGATCGCACCCGTGCCTGCACGCATCCCCATATCAATGCGCCCGCCTTCCAACGCCGGGCCGGCCGCCGTCGACGCACACACAAGCCCTTGAGCTGACCCCACCACGACCTCGCCGTTGGTGCCGATATCAAAGACTGCGCACGGCCGCGTCTGCTCGTCCAGACGCGTGGCCACGATGCCGCAGAGTACATCGCTGCCGACAAAGCCGCCCAGGCAGGGCAGGAACTCGACGGTCCCCGGCCATCCCAAGTGCGAATTCTCGAAGCGGTAGCCGCCGAGTGTGGGTGAGGCGAACGGTGCTCGGGTCAGCGGCTCCACATTGAGGCCGCAAAAGAGATGGTGCATCGCCGTATTGCCCGCCACTACCACCTCGCGGAGCGGCTCGACGCCCAGCATTCCTGCAAGCGACTGGCGGATCAGTCGGCCCAGGTCACCAGGCTGGCGAAGATCGTGTTGCAGGCGGCTCATCACGTCGGCCCCATAGCGCGCCTGCGGGTTGAGCGCGGTCTCCACCCGCTGAACTTCACCGCTGGTGAGGTCGACCACTTGGACCACGAGCGTGGTTGTACCCAGGTCGATGACAGCACCCTGCCCCGGGCGCGGCTCGATGGGCACCTCCGCTTCGTCCGTGAGAACGCGTGGAGACCACTGCTCCACTTCGACCACAACGCGTCCCACCGCGGACGCGCGGCACGCCAGTCGCCAGCCATCGCAGATCTCTTTTTCGCTGAGCGATTCCCGCATCGTCGCGGTGACAGGCACCTCGCCTGCGAGTAAACGCACCTTACAACCACCGCAGGCGCTCTCACCGCCACAGGGGAATTCGACGCCCGCGGCAAAGAGCTGGTCGGCCAGCGTCTGCCCCGCTTGGGGATGGAATTCGAGCTTCACGAACGGCTGCGCCCAAACCACCTCATGACTTTCAGGTTAGCGTGCGGAGTGCCGCGCGGCCCGTCGGCCAGATCGGCAGCGAAAATCATCGTAACCGACATCAGCGGCCGCGAATCGGTAGGTTCGCAGCGCAGTTTCGCGGGATTGCGCTCCTTACCCGTCATGCCTGCACCTTCACTACTCTGGTGTCATAGCTGGCCACAATGCGCTGGCCCGGCCCGGCGACGACAAATTCAGCTTCCGCCCACTCGCCCTCGACCATGCGTCGCAGCCACGCCAGGTTCCCCAGCATCTGCTCGAAACCCCAGCCCTTCTGCTTGGCTTCGGCTGCCGCCTCAGCGACAAACTTGCCGCCTGCTTCAAGCCCCGTCTCTATGAACGTGAGCTTGCGGTACTGCGAACGGTAGCGCGTCATCTCTTCGTAGAGGTAGCACCCATTGTCCTCGCCGTATTTGCGAATCATCGCTTCAAGTGACCCATCGAACCCGATTGTGTTGTGGGTCAACTGCTGCAGGCTCTTGCCGCGCTCCAGCCAGCCGGTCGACCGGTAGTACGTTCGAGGGTTGTCCTCGAAGTACGCTTGGTAGCGTTCGCGGCTGCCCATCAGCAATGCGATGCAGTCGTGTGCGCGTGGTAACACCAATCGCGTATGCCGCGCGGTCAGCCCGTGGAGCCCGTTCCCGCAGAGCCCGTAGCCGAGCAGAATCGCTTCGTAGACGCCTTCCGGCGTGCGGTCCACAACTTCCTGAATCTTTGCCGCCATTGGTTTGCTGCCTAGGTCGTGCAGTCCCATGGGCAGAAATTCCAGATCCACCTGGTGCGGCGAATGCGCGCACGCGTCGCACATTTCGCGGAACAGAACCTCGCAACTAATCAGTTTGAGGCGCATCGAGCGCTCACAAGGTACGAATAAAGTCCGGCGCGGAGCCGCAGCAGCCACCCAGAAAACGAGGTGCCGCCTCGCGCAAAGCCGCGCACCGTGAGGCAAAGAACTCCACCGAGGTGCCATGCCGAATGGTGGTCCCGTCCATGTTCGGCAAGCCTGCATTCGGCTTTGATCCAGATCGGTACATCACACGCCGCACGAAAGCTTCCACCATAGCCGCAGCCACGACCTCAGGCGTAGCGCCCACCGTCGTGAGATCTTCATTCTCCGGCATCAACCGAGAAACTGAGTGAGTCGCCGTGAGCCGCGGATTTTGAATCGACACAGCATTAGGCAGTTCAGCTTAGGCCCACGTCCGTTGAATGTGCCGTTTCGATGCGCGAAGTGGAAGCGCGTACTATCAGACGGGTATCGAGCCAGTATGTTGCACCTTCGGACGCTGCGGACCTCTCGATATCGGCCATCAATGCTTCAAAGGCTTGCTGGGCCAAGTCCGAGCGTGAGAGCCGAACCGTCGTGAGTGCGGGAAGCGTGAACTGCGCCATATAAATGTCGTCGAAGCCGATAACGGACATATCCCGCGGAGTGTGTAACCCTTCCGCATCGATACCGCGCAAAACCCCGATGGCGGTCAGATCGTTCGAGCACATCACCGCCGTCGGCCTGTCATGGGTGCTGAGCAGTTCCTGTACCGCATTAAACCCACTATCCAACGTGTGATCGCCCTCCAGAATCGCCGCCCGCTCGGTGTCCAGTTGCGCTTCAGTCAAGCATTGCAGAAACGTCTCGCGGCGGAGACGGGCGGACTTCAAAGTCAGAGGACCGCTAATGAAGGCCAAGCGGCGATGTCCGAGGCGACGGAGGTGTTGGACCGCCTGCCGCATGCCCACCTGATAATTCACACAGATGTTGCTGATGTGGGGCGCCGACGGGCCAACATCAACGAACGCAAGCGGTATGTGTCGGTCCGTCAGCTGCCCGATCAGAGAGCTTTCCATCTCGGAAGTCATCACCGCCACGCCTTCTACCTCGCGCTCGATCATACGGCGAACTACGGAGGCCGTTGTGGCGGGGTCGTAGCTGCTGGATCCAAGCAGAACTTCGAAGCCCGCTCGAACGGCGACGCGTTCGAAGCCTTGGATCAACTCAGGAAAGAATGGGTTGGTGATGTCGGAGACGATCAAACCGAGGATCCGGCTGCGGCCTGAAACCAATCCGCGAGCCTGCCTGTTGGGAACGTAGCCGATCTCATCGATAGCGCTCCAGACTCTGGCAGCAATGTCGGGACTGACCGATCGCACACAGTTGAAGGTGCGCGATACAGTTGCCACGGAAACGCCCGCCTTCTTCGCAACCTCGCGGATTCCCATCTGCCTGCCTTGTCTTATCATGACAACGAGTACTTGGAAACCGTTTTCCCAATCAGATCACTATTGACTAACAACCATTGTAAATTATAGTGTTCCTGTTGGAAAAGGTTTTCCCATCGGAAGCGTTGTCTTGAACCCTGCCCAAATTCTGAGCCAAGGAATTGCAGTGAAGGTCGCCTGTCCGTTGGCCTTCGGCGCCGCTGCTCCTGTCGCTCAAACGGGCAAGTCATCAAGGCTGTTGACGTTAGCCCCAGCCGATCTCGTTGTCATCTGCCTCTACTTCGCGCTGGTAATAGGGATTGGCCTGTGCTTGAAGCATCGAGTTCGGGCAAGCAAAGACTTCTTCTTTGCGGGTAAGGGAGTGGGGCCCTGGACAGCCGGTCTGAGTTTCGTCGCGGCGAACCTGGGGACACTCGAACTGCTGGGTTGGTCAGCCTCGGCCTATCAGTACGGCATGCTCGCCGCGCATTGGTATTGGATAGGAGCGGTTCCGGCGATGCTCTTCCTCGGCATCGTTATGATCCCTTTTTATTACGTGTCCAAGGCCCACTCTGTACCGGGATATCTGAAGCTTCGCTACGGCGAGGGAGCAAGGCTACTTTCCGCTTTAGATTTCGCAGTCATGACTGTGCTGATGAGTGGGATCAACATGTACTCCATGGCCTTGGTGATGAAGGTTATTCTTGGTTGGAACATCAATTTCAGCATTCTGGTTTCCACTGCGACCGTAGGGATCTACGTCGCACTCGGAGGGTTGCTCTCGGCCATTGTTAACGAAGTCGTCCAATTCGTCTTGATTTGGGCCGGAACTATTTCCATCCCCATTTTCGGCCTCATCGAAACCGGTGGCTGGAACGGAATGTTGGCTCGCATCGCCCAGCGCGCCCCCTCCCAAGACTACACGCACATGTGGCGGAACATGGGCTCTGCGGCGGACAACCCGATGGGCGTGCACTGGACGGGGATCGTATTCGGCCTGGGTTTCATCGGCGCCTTCGGCTATTGGACCACCGACTTCCTGGTTGTCCAGCGTGTTATGGCTGCGCGGGATTTAAGGTCAGCCAGAATCGCCACTACGATTGGTGCCGCATTCAAAATGATGTTACCGGCGATCGTCATCCTTCCCGGCTTGTTGGGGCTGGCTGTGCTTCCGATGAAGCTGATGGGCGAGAGAGAGGCCCTCGCAAGTGGCGGTCACAGCTTCAATGAAGTGATGCCGTTAATGATGGCACGGTATCTCGGCCCTGGCTTTCTGGGCATCGGCGTGACGGCTCTCATCGCCGGCTTCATGTCCGGGATGGCGGGAAACATCAGCGCATTCGCCACGGTATGGACCTACGACATTCATCGCCCAGTGTTCAACCGCGCGGCCGATGACCGGAAGTGCCTTAGCATAGGACGCTGGTGTACTGTCATCGGACTCGGGGCGAGCATTGGCGCTGCATATTTAGTCATGCAATTCGCCAGCATCATGGATTACGTCCAGGCTTTGTTTGGCTTCTTCATTGTTCCCCTCTTTGGCACAGTGATCATAGGGATGCTGTGGAGGCGCACTACCGCCGCCGGAGGATTCTGGGGTCTGTTGTGCGGAACGGTATCGTCTGTCCTGCTTTGGCTGTTAGTGAAGTTACATCCTCGGACGCTGACGATTCTTGCTTTCTCATCGGACGCAAAGCCGATGGCCGAGAACCTATACAGGTTCATATGGTCCTGGCTGGTGTGCGTTCTCGTGACAGTCCTGATCAGCCTCATCACCAAGCCCAAACCAACTTCGGAGTTGAACGATCTCGTATACGGCTTTGCATCGCTGCCATCCGGGGAAGACGTTCCCTTTTATCGTCGGCCCATTTTCGCAGCGGCGCTGGTGGCCGTAATTTTCGTCGGTTTGAATCTCATTTTCTGGTAAGTCCTATGAGCCATTCGACGTTGTATGAAGCAATCCTGAACGGCGATAACAAGGCGGCCGTCGCAGCGACGCGCGCCGCGTTGGCGGCCAACGCCGATCCCCTGGAACTGGTCACGAAGGCAATGATCCCGGCAATGGACGAAGTCGGAAGGCTCTTCGAATTACAAGAATACTTCGTCCCAGAAATGCTTCTCTCCGGACGGGCAATGCGCGCCGCAATCGATTTGTTACGTCCCCTCCTGGTGGCGAGTGGAGCTCAGCCGACGGGGCGTGTAGTGATCGGAACGGTTGCCGGGGATTTGCACGACATCGGGAAGAACCTCGTCGCCTCGATGCTCCAGGGTGGCGGCTTCGAAGTGACCGATCTCGGAACAGACGTCAAACCCGAGCGGTTCGTCGAGGCCGTAGAAGCGACGAAGGCCGATATCGTCGCTCTATCCGCGCTGTTGACCGTCACAATGCCAGCCATGGAACTCACGATTGATGCAATGCGGTCTGCCGGCATCCGCGATCGCGTTAAGGTCATGATTGGAGGCGCACCCGTCACGCCTCAGTACTCCGAAAAGATTGGAGCTGACGGATACTGCGAGAGCGCCAGCGGCGTCGTTGCATTGGCGCGGAATTTCATGGCGGAACGTCATGCACACTGAGCCAACCTCGCCTCTAGCCTACGAGAGTGCGTCGGAGCTCGTGTTCGGACGCTCCAAGAAACCCATTCGGTGCGGTTTTGAGCTGACTATCGGCGCTGGACAAGTTTTCCCTGAGGTCAACTTCACTCTACCCGCGATGAATGTGGAAAGGGCCACCTGGACCCAGGTGGTCGCCCAGTACGAAGAGGTCGCAACCAAGATTCTGGCGCGCGCCGTCTCCCTGCGGGTTCCGGGGCTCGTTCTGGAGTTTGAACTGCTACCGGCGATGACTCTGACTCCAGAGTGGGGAGCCGAGCTAACGCGTCTGCTTGAGAATCACTTGCGCCGGGCGCATGAGAAGCACGGACTACGTTGTGCTCTGCGCGTCACCCCCACCGACATGCGCGACCAAGGCAAGCCCCCGTTACTTCGCACCGGTGCTCCATGGGAAACCGTGAGGCGCTCGTTCGACCTGTGCATCGCAGCTGGAGCTCATCTCGTCTCGATCGAATCGATCGGCGGAAAGGAACTGCATGACCCAGGTCTTATGTATGGCGATATTCGCTCCATCATCTTTGCTTTGGGCGTACTCGCTCCGCGCGACACAGCTTGGCTGTGGGACCAAATCTCGGCCATGTGTGCACGGGACGGCAGTTCGATCCCGGCCGGCGACAGCGCCTGCGGTTTTGCCAATACGGCAATGCAGTTGGCGCACCAGCACATGTTGCCGGAGGTGCTTGCGGCGGTTGTGCGAGCAATGAGTGCCGTGCGCAGCTTGGCAGCATTTGAACACGGGGCGATGGGACCATCGAAGGATTGTGCCTATGAAGGTCCCATCATCAAAGCCATCACCGGCTGCCCGATTTCCATGGAAGGCAAGTCAGCTTCCTGTGCGCACTTCAGCCCGCTCGGCAATATTGCCGCCGCCATGTGCGATCTGTGGAGCAACGAATCGGTGCAAAATGTGCGGCTGTTGTCAGGCAGCGCGCCCGAGGCCTTCACGGAAATCCTCGCGTACGATTGCCGTCTCATGAACGTTGCATCAGACAAGGGTGAGGCACTCCGGTTGCGGGACTGGCTGACGGAGTCCGACGAATGGCTTAGTCCGCAAGCCGCCGTGCTCTCTCCAGAGGCAACGATAAGCATTGCTCGCGCCATAGTTTTAGAAAAAAGTTGCTACAACCGCACCATCGCCGCGGGCTTAGCTGCGGTCGCAATCCTGCGAGATGGCATTCACCGCAAGCGGCTAATGCTGCGGGTCAAGGAGGTGCAGTGGCTGGATCGAATCGAGAGAGAACTCAATTCAATAGCCACCGATGAAACGAAACTGATCGAAGAAATGATGGATCAGCATGGGTCTGAATTTGATACATCCAGTTATGGCCTCTGAACGCGGCAGCACGCCAGATAACTTACCCAAGAAGGAACGAGTGCTTCGCGCTCTTAGGCGTGAGGCGGTTGACCGATGCCCTACACAATCCAACTACACAGGGGCAATGGGGCGACTGCTGTCCGATCATTTCAGAATCGCCGAGGCAGAACTGCCGGAGCATTTAGGCAATCACCTACTGCGAGTGGACATAGACCACCCTCGCAGCACGAATACCGATGGGTCGATCGAATTCGACTGGTGGGGTGCGGGGTGGGACACTCGCACAGAGGGTTACTGGCATGCTTCCTCTCCCCTAAAAGACTCGCTCGACCTAGATCACTATGCATGGCCCAATCCGAATGATGCAACGATCCTCAGAACAGCCGAGCGGACCATTCTTCGCGACCGCGCGAAGTACTTCATCGTGCCAAATCTCGGAATGTGCCTCTTTGAGCGGGCTTGGTCGCTACGCGGATTCGATCTCTTGCTAATGGATATGGTTGAACGCACCGATTGGGTCGAGGATCTTTTGGACCGCATCATGCAGGTTCAGGTCAGACTTTCTATGAGATTCGTTGCGGCCGGTGTCGACGCCGGATATTTCGGTGATGATTACGGGGCTCAGCACGCCATGCTGTTTTCCCCACGGCTGTGGCGAAGGCTGATCAAACCACGACTCGCAAAGCTGTTTGCGGTTTTTGTTGACGCCGGGCTTCCGGTGATTCTGCATTCCGACGGTGACATCCGCGCAATTCTGCCGGATCTGGTCGAGATCGGGTTGACGACGCTGAATCCAGTGCAACCGGAGGTGCTGGAGCACGCGTGGCTCCAGAGAGACTATGGTTCGAAGCTGAGTTTCTACGGCGGAGTTTCGACGCAACGAGTGCTGCCCGGCGGCACCGTGGAGGAAGTGCGCGCCGCGACCATTGCCTGCGCGCGAGCGCTAGCGCCGGAAAGGACGGGGTTGCTGCTCGGGGCTTCGCACCGGATGCAATCCGACATTCCACCCCGCAACGTGGAGGCGATGCTCGATGCTTTCGACGAAGCATGTTACTGACTGGGCCGTGGATTCGCAAGCGCGCGGGGACGGCGTCGCCGCTCGTTTCCGCGAAAGGTTCGCAGGCGAGCCCGAACTATGGGCACGCGCACCGGGCCGCGTGGATCTGATGGGCAGCCACACGGACTACAACCTAGGCTTCGTGCTGACGCTGCAAATCAGCAGAGACACCTGGATCGCCGCACGCCCCAGGAACGACGGGATCGTGCGCCTGCATTCGATGAACCTTGACGCTGAGGACGAGTTCCGACTGGATGCGATTAATTCGATCTCCGAACCAACGTGGTGCAACTATGTGCGAGGCGTCGCTGCGACCTTGGAAAATGAGGGGTTCTCGCTGAAGGGCTGCGACGCGGTCATCCACAGCACCGTCCCGATGGAGAGTGGGTTGAGTTCGTCAGCGGCGTTGGAGTGTGCGTCAGCCACAGTGTTCGAAGGGTTAGGTGGCTGGAGCCTGGCACCTGAACGGAAGGCGCTGCTGTGCCAGAGGGCCGAGAATGAGTTCGTTGGTGTGAAGTGCGGAATTTTAGATCAGTATTCGTCTTGCTTGGGGCGCGAGGGGTGTGCGTTGCTTCTCGACTGCCGCGACCTCTCGATGTGCGCAGTATGGATTGCCGCGGGGATTGGCGTTGTCGTGTGCAACACAATGAGCCAGCGCAGGCTGTCGAGTGGCGAGTACGCACAGCGAAGAGTCGAGTGCGAACAGGGCACCGCCGTGTTAGGGGTGAGGGCTCTGCGAGATGTAACGCCGGAGATGCTGGGAGCGAGACGGCACTTACTTCCGGAGCAGGTCGCGAAGCGGTGCGAATTCATTGTCGCCGAGAGCGCTCGGGCAAAATCGCTGGCCCGAGCGCTTACAGCAGGGGACCGGTCGGCCGTGGCCCAACTCTGCGCCGAGTCGTTTGCGGGCGCTAGGGACCTTTACGAAATCTGCTCTCCGAGGATGGTGGCCATGATGGATGCGATGCTCGCCGCGCCGGGAGTTATCGGTGCGCGGCAAGCGGGAGCGGGATTCGGAGGTTGCATGGTCGCTCTAGTGGATAGCGCAAGTACCGACGTGTTCCGCGCCGCCGTGCTGGACATCTATCACAGCCTGACCCATGTGCGTCCAGAGGTCTACTTGGTTGAGGCCGCGCCCGGAGCAGGAGTATTCGACAGAAGGGAGATAAGCAAATGAGTATCCCGATACTGCCGGGTCTTGTCGCCAGTTATGATGTCTCGTCCGAGCAGATAGTTGAGTTCCAACGCAAGGGCCACATTCTCCTGCGGAGCGTCGCCTCTTCGGAAGAAGTAGGGGCCTACCGGAGTGTCATTCTCGCAGCCCGAGAGCAGTTCGGGGCGGAGCGGACTCCCCTTGAGGAGCGCGACACATATGGCAGAGCATTTCTGAAGGGAATGAACTTGTGGCCGAAGGACGAGGGAGTACGACGATTTGTGTTGGCAGAACGATTTGCCAAAATCGCAGCCGATCTGCTCGGCGTGGAGGGCGTCCGCGTCTATCATGATCAAGCTTTGCTCAAGGAGCCGGGCGGCGGAATCACACCGTGGCACCAAGACCAGCACTACTGGCCGCTAGACACGGACAGCACTGTAACAATGTGGATGCCGCTGGTGGATGTATCCCCCGCAATGGGGCTTATGCGATTTGCCTCGGGATCCCACCTCGATGGCTACCTCGGTGACATGCCGATCAGCGACGATTCAGAGCAAAAGTTCGAGAAGTACATCCAAAGTCGCGGCTTCAAAATTGTGCCTGGCGTCGCGATGAAGGCGGGTGATGCCACATTCCACTATGGTTGGACTCTGCATGGTGCGCCCGCCAACGCCACGCATCGCACGCGCGAAGTGATGACGGTGATCTGGTACGCCGATGGGGCCAGAGTGACAGATCCCGACAACTTCAACCGGAAGCGCGATCTTGAAAGTTGGTTGCCGGGTCTAAAGGCAGGAGATCTTGCGATAAGTGAACTGAATCCACTCGTTTTCCGGCGTTAACCAATACGCAGTCTTCTATTGGAGAGTCTGCGGAAAGACCCTGATAGTCAGGGGCAAGAAGGCGCGCTTTTTACTCAGATGGGTTGGCCTTACGACCACAGACGGGATCACAATACGGCTGATTGGTTGTTCAAAACGCTCCAGGGGGAACACTTTATGCGATTCAAACCACAGTAGAAGGACAACTGGAGAATCGGCTTTGCGTGTTCGGCTAGGTTTGTATGCTAGGGGCGGGTCGAAACACACCATTCCCCTGAACGGCAGGGACTAGCGGCGCAGCTCCGCACCCACGGCGTGCAGACGACTGCATCATGTATGTTTCCGGGCGCCAAATGCGGCGACGATTGCGTCATACTGATTTTGAGTGATGACGATCATCGAACCATGTCGAGCTTCGGGTGTCATCTCGAATTGATTCCAAGACGGAACTCCAGTGTTTCCCGAAACCTGATACCACGGCCCGCGCAATCGGGGCGCCATCGATAGCCCGTAGCTGGTTCCCGCGTACTGCTCGTAGTACAGGTACCAATCTTCCCCGTCGGCGGACGGAATCAGGGTGGGCGCTTCCCTGAAGTTGGGGCTGATCGGCGGGCCGGGCTCAGAATACGGTCCCAAGAGGTTCGGAGAAAAGCTGAGCCGGATTGTCTTGCCCGTAACCCAGTTATACGACGGATACCGCTCGTCCTTTAGGATGGCGCAATATCCCCCCTCTTCATCCTGGTGCACTACCACGTCGATGGTAGCCATATCCCACGAAAACAATCTCTGCGGCGGATCAGAGAAGTGGACAAGATCTTTCGATGTCGCATAGAGGGTTCTCTGGCTCGCCCAATATGCCTCCGGGTCCTTTGGGTCGTCAACACTCGGAGTGTGCCACGTCAATAAGTATTGGGAGGACGGGACGTCGTAGTAGAGTTTCGGGGCGCCAATGCGCCGCAGGGGATGAGCATAGTTCGGTGTCCTGGTGACATCCGGGCGATAGTCACTATACCTTTTCCAAGCGATGAGATCGTCAGAGACCCAGAAATTGATATCTGGGGAATCATCGCCGTTGTTTCCAACTAGGTAATAGCGGTGGTCGTGCCCTCGAACGATAGAAGCATGCCCGTGATATGGCAGGAACACTGGTTTTCCATCGTTAAGGAGGGTCCAGTGAAGACCGTCGAGGCTAACCGAATAGTACAGCCGGCCGTAGTCGCCCTTCATCATGTGGGCGAAAAGATAGGCTTCATTCTTGGCCCTTGTTTCGGTAATTTGTGTCACCGAACTGCCGGCAAACAAGGATAGTGCTGCCGCGAGAACTAGAGTTGAAAACGTTGACATCCGCCAACCATCCATAGAAACGTTGGCAGACTAGTCTCCGAGAATCATATTGTCAAGCGAGGAACGAGCTGTCTATTACGCTCTTCTGGACGCCTGGCTTCAGGGCGCTGGATCATTCCTCGCGGATGTGTTCTCCCGCAGTACCGAACGGCGTGGTGGCATTGCTACTGCTGATTCCGGAACGAAAGTTCTCGTTCCCGCTCCTCAAATTAGTGATATGTTGAACGACACCTTATTCGCGATCTGTGACTTGGATGAGAGATCTACACGGACCGAGACGGTCCGCGGGAAGCGCGAAGAAGGTCCAATCTCATTCGACGTTAGGCGGGACACCTACACCGGCCGGGATGGCCACTCGAATGACGGAACGAGGGCGGAAGCCCGGTTCCTCTTAGAAAATCGCTCGCGTCCCCGGTTGTAAACGGAGGAAACACACCTGCGGCTTTTGAAAGTCACCACTTTCACCGGTTGACCGAAATCCGTCCCGGAACGCATGTTTTCAATGATCGCAATACCGTCGACGCTGAATCGGCCCAGATTGAGGATTGCGCTTTGACAGTGCTGGTTACAGTCGTGAGCAGAAGCGCTTCACAGCGGGCCATTATCGATGCGGGGAGCAAAACTCTTTCTGCTGACCGGTTGCTCACCGGTGCCCAAAGAGGCTATGGCTACGTGTTAAATCACCCGCAATTGAAACTCGAGGAACTTTCTGAGGAACGCGGGCACTTAAGTCTTCCGAGCGATTCCAGGGTTAGAATCGGCGCCCGACTGAGGGTCATTCCGAATCACGTGTGCCCTTGTATCAACGTGCATGATCGCGTTTATACGACGGAGGGAGAAAACGTGGTTGGCGAGTGGCGGGTAGCAGCGCTCGGGAAAGTCGCCTGACAATGACCTAGTGCCACGAACGACTCATTCCGGGAACAGCCTGAAAGGCTCGACCGTTGGCCGGCGGATTGAGTCCTTTGGACACGCAGCGAAAGGACGGATCGGCGCTTGATGGCTTTACTGCATGAAGACCGGCTTTTCCCTGCAGATCCCTCGACCCGTGAGATCGCGAAAAGGATCTATCAGAGTGTACGCGGGCTACCCATTGTGAGTCCGCATGGGCACACGCAGGCCGGCTGGTTTGCCCAAAATCAGCCGTTCCCCAATCCGGCGAAGCTCTTTGTTCAGCCTGACCACTATATCTACCGTATGCTTTATAGTCAGGGCGTTTCGCTTGATGAGCTGGAAATTGGAGCGCCAGAGATCAAGAATCCGCGTAAGGTCTGGCGGGCCTTTGCTAAACACTATGATTTGTTTCGTGCCACGCCCACACGAATGTGGCTGGATTTTGCCTTTCAGATGCTATTTGGGTTAGACAAGCGTCTTTCGGAAGGCACAGCCGACGCTTACTATGACGCTATCTCAGAAAAGCTATGCACACCGGAATTCTTGCCGCGCGCTCTTTACGAACGCTTCAACATTGAGGTTTTGGCAACGACCGATTCACCTCTCGACACGCTCAACGATCACCGCCGGATCCGCGATTCTCAGTGGAAGGCGCGTATCGTGCCGACCTTCCGTCCGGACCCAGTCGTCGATGCAGATTTCAGCGGTTTCTGCGAAAACATAGCAAGACTTGGTGAGAACACCGGTGAAAATACGGGCACATGGAAAGGCTACTTACGCGCCCTTGAGAAAACTCGTGCGTGGTTCAAAGAGCTCGGTTGCACCGCGACTGACCATGGACACCCGACCGCACGGACCGCAAGTCTTTCGCAGGGAGAGGCTTCAAATTTGTTCAGCTGCATGGTTGGGAAACGCGCAGATGCGCGACAGAAGGAACTTTTCCGCGCGCAGATGCTGACGGAAATGGCGCGCATGAGCATTGACGACGGGCTCGTGATGCAGATTCACCCGGGTAGCGTGCGCAACCATAACCGGCAACTGTATGAGCGTTATGGGCGAGACATCGGCGCAGACATACCCTCGCCAACCAATTATGTGGATGGTCTTCGACCGCTGCTCGATCGCTTCGGCAATGAACATAATCTAACCATCATTCTATTCACTCTGGACGAATCAACCTACAGCCGGGAACTCGCGCCGCTGGCGGGGCACTATCCATGTTTGCGTCTGGGGCCTCCTTGGTGGTTTCACGATAGTCCGGATGGCATGATGCGATTTCGGGAGAGCGTGACGGAAACCGCCGGATTTTACAACACAGTCGGTTTTAACGACGACACCCGAGCATTCTTCTCCATCCCTGGCCGTCACGACACAGCGAGGCGTACGGACTGTGCTTATCTCGCTAAGCTCGTGTCTGAGCACAGGCTTGAGGAGGACGAAGCTTACATCGTGGCGCGCGACCTGGCTTACGAGCTGGTGCGGCGTGCGTATAAGTTGTGTTAGTCGGGCCGCTTTTGTGAGTCAAGTAAACCCGAAACCCGACCAGGTGCAAGCAACAGGTGTTTCTCCCGCTGAGCGTTTGGGCGGCACGCGCTGGACAATCTGCGCCATGCTGTTTGCAGCGACTTCGATCAACTACATGGATCGGCAAGTAATTGGCCTGCTCAAGCCCACGCTCCAGAGCAGCCTCGGTTTCACCGAGGTCGACTACGGCTACATCGTTGCCGCATTCCAGGTGGCGTATGCCGTTGGGCTAGTGGTTGCAGGGCGTTTGGTTGATCGTCTGGGCGTTCGTTCTGGCTACTCACTGTTCATGGGAATCTGGAGTCTTGCCAGCGTGGCACATGCCCTCGCCCGCTCCGTCCTTGGTTTCGGGGTTGCGCGATTCTTTCTCGGCCTCGGGGAGGCTGGCAACTTTCCGGCCGCAATCAAAACGACCGCCGAATGGTTTCCACAGACTGAGCGCTCCCTCGCTACTGGAGTCTTTAACTCTGGTGCGAACGTGGGCGCAATTGTTGCTCCGGCTATCATTCCTTGGATCACGCTTCGTTTCGGCTGGCGCGCTGCCTTTGTCACCACTGGTTTGTTGGGAGTGCCGTGGGTCATTTGGTGGGCGATGCACTATCGTAAACCTTCAGAAAGCGGGAGGCTGACAAGGACCGCGTCGCACCACATCGATGGTGACGCCGGTGCTGATCTGGATCAAGGCAGCATGTGGTTAAAGCTCCTTACGCATCGGCAGACGTGGGCATTCTCGATTGCCAAGTTTCTCACCGATCCTATTTGGTGGTTCTACTTGTTTTGGCTGCCCTCCTTTTTCGATTCTCGATTTCACCTCGGACTGTCGCATCTCGGGTTGCCGCTGATCATTGTCTATAACCTGTCGATGGTAGGGAGTATTGGTGGAGGATGGCTTCCCGCGATACTTTGCGGCATGGGTGTGAATGTTGCGAAAGCGCGGATGTCCGCCATGATCCTCTGTGCGATCTTGGTCCTTCCCGTAGTTATGGCGGGCCGTCTGAATTCCGAATGGGCCGCGATCGGATTGCTTGGCCTGGCTGCGGCCGCACACCAAGGGTGGTCCGCAAATCTCTTCACCACTGCTTCTGACATGTTCCCGGGCACTGCTGTTGGGACGGTGGTTGGTATTGGAGGAATGGCGGGTGCAATAGGTGGTGTGTTTTTCTCGGTGATCGCGGGAAAACTCTTGGCATCCACCCAAAGCTATATGGCGCTTTTCCTGATCTCTGCCAGCGTCTATCTGACATCCGTCGCTATCTTTTACATCCTTGTGCCCGGCTTGAAGAAAGTGGAAGTAACCGCATGACTCCTTTTGCGAGGTGGTCTTCTGCAATCCTGCGGTAATAAAGGGCGCGAACTGGCCAAGTCGCTCAAGCTGCTTTTTGACCAGTTTGGTTGGAGCCGGGATGGCCCAGCAACTCTTGCCTCAGTCGCTCCATTTGTGCCGCTGTTTCCTTTAGATGTTCGGCACATTCAAGGCCGTGACGTGGCAGAAATCCCCCGTATTCCTCCAGCAGAAGGCGGGCGTCTGCCTCAATGGCAGCCATCTTCGAACGGGCTTGATTGGAAAGCGCAGACGTTAGCTTTTCTAGCTGGGAATCTCGCAAGGCGAGTGCTCGCGTGCTCTGGACGATTTCCTGTTCAAGCGCATGTCCATGGTAGCGGGCGAGTCCAAACAGGCATACCGTCAACAAGAGCAAACATGAATTCGCAATAATGGTTTCCGACAAAGCCTTGCTTTGGCGTGAAGTCCTCTCCTTGTTGAATCTCGCGAAGCTGCTGCTCTCGGCGGAGGACAGGGAAGACGACAGCTTGCGAGCCCCATCCATGTCGTCCCGACCTTCATTCGTATCCACAAGATTGAATGCGCGGCGGCGATACCCCTGCTGGCGCAAACTGATAGTCCGCTCCATCTCAGCTTGTTTGGAAGCAGCCAGAGACTCAAACTTCGACTCGATTGAACGTTCCTGTTCCGTCCGATTAGCGAGTCCAGCGCGAAGGTTGGCAAAATCGGCCCCGATCCGGTTCTTCCCGTCCGTGTAGGGCAGCAAGTAATCAGAGTCCTCGGTTAGCAGGTATCCGCGCTGACCTGTTTCCATATCCGTCAAATCCTGCAAAACACCGGAGATGTTGGCTTGGATGGTAGAGCTGTCCAGCGTGAGGGCGGCAGACTTCTGAATGAGTCTTACGCGGTCAATCGCCAGATAGGCGTTCAATGCCATGAAAGCGACTAGCGTAACGGCGACTAATCGCAGTGCAATTTTTCGAATCATTTTGATTGCGCCATCCTTCGCGTGGACGAGACAGATGATCGTAGCAGAGCGAGGTTCGTGTGGCTGTGCTGCCCGGATTGGGGTGGGACCCGTGCCCCTGTGGCTCCGGCAAGAAATACGAGCGGTGCTGCGGCGGGGCGACGGTGGACGCCAGTATTGGACAGAGTTCCAGCGCCGGGGGCCCGTCATCGAGGCGACGAACTGGGCGGCAGAAGATTGATGGAGGCGAGCGTGGCACGGCGGTTGTGAACGGGTGAGCCCACTCACCAAAAAAGACTCTTCATTGGCTACCATTTCTGGCAAAATCCGTATGGTTGAATCTGCGGTTGTTGATGGAAAAACAGCACAGCCCAACTGGAACTCGTTGAAAAATCTGAGAATCACCCTGTGTTTATCGGGGGTGAGGAGAATCCCGCTCTCTCCGCCTGCAAGTCTTAACTGCAGAGAAATTCCGCTGGCTCTTACTCCGAAATTCGCCAAACTCGCCCATTTGTCGCGATATTTGCGCTTCGAAGACCTGCAGAAGCTGACGGATCTTTTGACCGGGTCAACCGCCTCCGCTTTAGTTCGACCGTTAATACTATTCAGACGATTCCGGGTTGTAATTTGTCCATCCCCCGCCGCTCCAAATGATCATGTGCCCCGTGCCCTTCTGAATCGCGGTGATCGGCTCGTCCTCGTCACTCTGGACAAACTTATAGTCGTCTGGAAGATTCAATCGTAGCCGCAATGCCTCAAGCCGGTAGTACTCGAATAAGGGATATTTGAAGGTATTCTGCTTGGCCCAATCGAGTGCCTGAGAGGTCGAATCGCACTGGTCGTCGTGTTTGCACGCGGGGAAGGAAATGAGTTCCCGAATATAGGTGTCAAGCCATTCAGCTTCAGTGGGAAGAAGCACATATCCGTTCTCGAAGGTGCTGGTGACGGAGTGCATACGCATGATTTTTTCCATGGTCGGTTCGTACCGTGTCACCCCATGAACGCCATCATGAATCAGTTCCTGAATCAATTGCGTACCCGATGCCTTGTCTTCAATCAAAATATTGCGGGGTTGGAAGCGAGACGCTTGTTGCCAGACGGCACGTTTTAGTTCCGGGTAATCCAACCGCTTGCGGAAGACATGCAGCAAATAGAGCTTCTTGTTCTTGCGTCCCCAGGTCGTGCAAACGCTATAGTCGCTCAGCTCGGTGCTCTTGTTGGCCGTATCCCAACTCTGAAAGACAAGGTCGAACTTGGCAGGCTCTGTGCCAGGAACATAGCCGACGAGCCAATCGAACTTCACCATGGCGCCGCCCAATGGCGAAGGTGATTGCTGATACTGTCCAGAGAAGTTGTACTCGCCCAGGGTTTTGCGAAGATGTTCAAGCACGGGTAGAGGTTCTCGCTCAGGGTGCAAAGCTTCTCCTGCTTTCCTACGTGCAGTCCAGGTCCGATATGGGGAATGAATTGCGTGCTCTTCATCCTCTTCCGCGATTGCCGGGAGTCGAACCCAGTCCCACTCCTCTTGCTCCATGACGTGGCCTACCAAGTCATCCTGATGGAGCCGCTGCATAATAAGGATGATCACTCCTTGTCGTTTGTCGTTCAAGCGACTGTACAGGGTGTGATCGAACCACTCGTTTACGGCCTTCCGTTGGGTTTCGGACAAGGCCTCATCGGGCTTCAAAGGATCGTCGATGATGATGAAGTCTGCTCCGCGGCCGGTCAGCACGCCACCGACCGAAGTAGCCAGCCGGAAACCGCTTTGGATCGTCTGAAACTCTTGGACCGACTGCTTTTGCGGAGCCAGTCGCGTCGGAAACAACGCTTTGTACCATTCGCTGTTCATGACGGTGCGGCAGTCCAGGGAGTGCTTGTTGGCCAGGTCCTGCCCGTAGCTGGCGCAAATGATCTGTGCGCTAGGATTGTGTCCGAGCACGAAAGCTGGAAAGGAGACGGCCGCCTCGTGCGACTTGAGGGACCGCGGCGGCACATTGATGATCAGTCGCGTGACCTCACCGCGCCGACAAGCTTCCAATTTTGACGTCACCAGTTCGTTATGCCAGGTGTGCAGGAAGGGAGTGGTTGGATTGAGTTCCCGGAACGCACGATGCATGAACGTGTAAAGATCGTTACGTGCAAACGCCTGGTATTCATTCGCCGTTAGGGTTGCCATCGTTCTCCTCCAGAACCTCAGAATTTTCTTCCTTCGTCTCCGAGAAGCGTTTGAGAATGTTGTCGATGATTTCCTGATCCGCTGCGGAGAGCATAGGCTGTTGCGCTCCCGGCAGGTTCTGCTTGGCCTCCGCGTCTCGTGCCAAGTCTAGAAGCAAACTCATGGAGCGCTGGTCACCCGAGGCGGCTTTGTTGACCAATTGCTTTACGGCTGCCTCAAGTTTGGTGACGGTCCTGCGCTGCCCGTGCTCATTAATGATGACCTTCTCACGCAGAGTTTTGGTGAACACGGTAGCCACATTCAGGCTGCCCTTTGGGCGTCCTCTCGGGTTCCCCGAAACACCTTTCTTGAAGCGAGTCGACTCTGGCGGTTTGCCGTAACCAACATCTTTCGCTGGTTCGCTCATGGCTTGCGGAGTGTCACTGCCTGTGCTCATCGCCACCCTCCTTCTCAAGTTCGTTAAATGTGCGACCTGAACCTGCATGCTTAGCCGAGAGCCCCGTAAAGGCCTGCCAACGGCGAACGACGACGTCGACATAGGCGGGGTCGAGTTCAATGCCGTAACAGATCCGGCCGGTGCGCTCGGCTGCGATGACCGTGGTCCCGCTGCCCAAGAACGGATCAAGCACGATGTCGCCGCGGGCCGAACAATCCACAATCGCGTCTGCCACTAACCTGGTCGGCTTGACCGTCGGATGCAATTCCAGCAAGTTGCCTTCTTCGGTCGAGCGCGAGAAAGAGTTGGCTCCTGGATAGTGCCAGACGTTCGTGCGATAACGACCGAATTGGCCCAACTGGATGTTGTTGCGATGGGGGCTCACACCGTGTTTGAAAACGAGGACCAATTCGTGCTGGCTGCGGTACATCGAACCCATGCCTGCATTGGCTTTGGCCCAAACGCACAAATTCTTAAACTCGTCGTAAGCTTCCTTGCCCGCGCTGAGAAGTTCCCCTAGGTGGCGCCAGTCCATGCAGATGAAATGGATCGATCCGACCCGGCTGTAGCCGGCCATGTGCTTGCAGACGCAGCTCAGGAAATCGGTGAACTCGGATTCACTCATTTCACCCGATGCCATGGGGAAGTTGGGGTGTCGCTTCTTTCCTAGCCCCGACACGTGTCCGTCGATCGGGACGTTGTAAGGAGGATCAGTAAAGACGACACCTGCCTGCCGTTTGCCCATGAGCCGCGAGTACGCTTCAGGGTCCAGCGCGTTTCCGCACAGAACTCGATGCTTCGCGAGATGCCATAGGTCGTTGACGCTGGTGACGCGAGTTGTCGTTTGGTCGGGGATCGAGTCTGCGGCATCGGATTCCGCTTCGCTAGTGGGTTCCAGTCCTTCGATGAGCAGGTCAATCTCTCCCATCTCGAAACCAGTGGCTTCGAGGTTGAAGTCCAGCTCGACTTCGGCAAGAGCTTTCAGCTGCTGTCCTAGTAGAGCTGCATCCCAGGTGGAGTTCTCGCTGAGCTTGTTGTCTGCGATTGCAAAGGCCTTGATTTGAGCGTCTGTAAGGTGCTCGACGCGGATGGTCGGAAATTCCGTCAGTCCGAGGAGCCGCGCTGCCAGGATGCGGCCATGGCCGGCAATTACACGTGAGTTCTGGTCGATCAAGACCGGAACGATGGAACCGAAGGTTTCGAGGCTTCGAGCGATTTGCCTGATCTGCCTATCGCTGTGGACACGTGGGTTCTCAGGATTCGCCTTCAGGGTAGCGATTGGACAATATTGAATCTGAAGATGCGACTCTCTGTTTGCAGTTTTTCCCATCTTGACGGTGTACCTCCTGTTCTGAGCAGGATTTTTCCTGGTTTTCCTGTGGAACCCTTAGGAATCAAGGCGTGCTGCTTTTTGCGATTTTGCTTCCGGAATAAATGCCCTAGTCGGCATTCGCGATCAGCGGCGGGAACAGTTTGGTGAGGACATCACGGTCGGCGACTGCTATCTGCAAACGTCTAACGATGGTGGCATTCTGGGAATCATGTTCGAAGGTCCGAAGAGTCTTCCTCAGGAGCGAGCGCAGATCTCTAGGAACCTTATTGCGTACAGATTTCTTGCCAGCCACTATGAGATGTGTCAAAGCATCCAAGACTCTGCGCTCATCCCAGTGAGCGACTGTAGCGATGTATACCTTGCTGAGGTATAGGTAGTGAATGTTCCATTTCACCCCCAAGCGCTTCGTCTTGTACACGCCGCTGGTGTCAATCCGCTCAAGCATCGCGCTCGTTTCCCGAGCCAAATATTGATTCATCCCAACCAGCCTTTGAAACCGGTCGGACGTGCTCCTGGAGTCTGACCAATCGAAGTGAGTTGCAGAAGCGTAGACGGAAAAACAAGCAATCGCGCTCTCATACCCAATCAGCGCCTTCTTCAGTTGAGTCTTTGTCAAACGGCCGCGCCTCTGCTTTTCTTCTGCCTCGTCGGCTCCTAGAGGATGAAAGGACCAAAGTGCCCACTCCCTCAGATGCTGAACATTGGCTCCGGCGGCTTGCAATTCATTGAGCATCTTCTGGGCCCGCCAGTTCCCACTGAAATAATGAGCGAATGCCGCGGAAACCACAGGATTGCGGAGTAGCTTGATCCTTTCTGCTGATTTCTCCTTGGCTGTTTTAGGGCGCATCAAGCCTCCCGAATCGCTCCACAATCGCGGATCGAACGCTTGATTTCTTCCGCAAAGGAAGCGTCAATGTTGCTGAGTCTATAGGAGGTATTATGCCGGACAGTGTTACCGAACACCTCGCAACGTTGCCGCCTCTCGACAAAGCTTCGCTTTCCAAACTTTGGACGGAAGTCTTCAGGTCCTCTCCGCCACCTCGGTTGCGGAGAGATCTTATGGTGCGAATTCTAGGCTATCGCCTGCAAGAACATGCCTTCGGCTCGCTCAGCAACCACAGCCTCACCCGTTTGCGGGAATTGGCGAGATGCCTTGCAGCCCAAAGCGATTCGCTCCATTGTGCACCGACTATCAAACCTGGTACTCGCCTGGTCCGACAATGGCGATCCGAGACGCATGTCGTTCACGTCGAGCAGCAAGGATATGAATACAAAGGCTCACGGTACGACAGCCTGTCCGAGATCGCCCGATTGATTACTGGCACTCGACGGTCCGGACCACTATTCTTCGGTCTTAGAGGCAAGCAAGCTGGGAACATGAAGGAGGCCGCATGAACCCAACGTTGAAGTCCGTTCTTCGCTGCGCTGTCTACACTAGGAAGTCCTGTGAGGAAGGGCTGGAGCAGTCGTTCAATTCTTTGGACGCGCAGCGCGAGGCCTGTGAGGCCTTCGTCCTTAGTCAACGCCATGAAGGCTGGCGAGTTCTTCCCGCTCGCTACGATGACGGCGGCTTCTCGGGCGGAAACCTGGAGAGGCCAGCTCTGAAGCAATTGCTCGAAGATGTAGCGGCAAACAAGATCGATACCATCGTCGTCTACAAAGTCGACCGTCTCACGCGGAGCCTGGCGGACTTTGCCAAGATCGTCGAGGCGCTGGACGCACGAGGAGTGTCGTTCGTATCTGTCACGCAACAGTTCAATACGACCACGTCGATGGGGCGATTGACGCTCAATATTCTGCTTTCGTTCGCTCAGTTTGAGCGTGAAGTAACCGGAGAGCGTATTCGCGACAAAATCGCAGCGTCGAAGCGCCGCGGCATGTGGATGGGCGGCAACGTACCTCTTGGCTATGACGTTAAGGAACGAAAGCTCATCGTGAACCCGGAGGAGGCGAAAACGGTGCGCAGGATCTTCAGGCTTTACCTGGAGGCTGGTTGCGTCAGAGGACTGAAGGTCCGCCTGGATGAGGAAGGAATCAGAAGTAAGGTCCGAAGAGGGACCAGTGGGGGACGATCCGGTGGGTCCTCATTCTCTCGCGGTGCTCTGTACAAGATTCTGAACAACCACATTTATCTTGGCGAGATCAGCCACAAGGGCCAATGCTATCCCGGAGAACATGAATCAATCGTCTTGCGGGAGTTGTGGGATCAGGTGCAGACTCAACTGCGTGGTGACAATCAGGGCCGTCGACATGGTGTGAGGGTGGAATCACCCAGTCTGCTAACAGGTCTCATCATGGACGGCGAGGGCAACAAACTCACGGCTTCCCACACCGTCAAAAGCGGAAGGCGCTATCGCTACTATTGCCAGGCCGTGAGTCAACAAAGTCGAGTGCAGGGCAGTTCGATTCGAATTCCGGCACATGACATCGAGAGCGGGGTTGTTGGCAGGATTGCAGAATTTCTTCAGTCCCAGAAAGAAGTAGTGGATCAGCTAGGAGCGGTGGAGGAAACTGCCGAGTCCATTCAACGACTGCTTGGCTCTGCCGAATGCACGTCGCGACTGTTGATGGCCGGCACTCGCGGCCAGATTTCCGACCTCGTCAGAAAGGTGGTCAACCGAATTGTTGTGCACCAAGAGCACATCCAGATTCTGCTCAAGAAGAAATATCTACGGGCCTTTCTCCTGAACGAGCAGCCCGTAGATCACGTTGGTGATCACATCATCTCTCTGGAGTTCGCCGCCAGACTGAGCCGTCGGGGGCGCGAAGTTCGGCTGGTGCTTTCGTCCGGTGCTGCAGAGGCGGTGTCTGCTAATCAGTCGCAAGCACTGTTGAAAGCGGTCGCCCGAGCTCATGAGTGGTACGAACAACTAGTCACAGGCGAGGCCAGCGGCCCGCGCTCGATCGCAATGCGGACCGGTCTCGACGAGAGCTACGTTCGTCGCATTCTTGGCTACGCTTTTCTTGCCCCAGATATTGTAGAGGCTATCCTCGATGGTCGCCAGCCGCCAGATCTGACGCTTGAAAAGCTGAGAATAACGTTGCCCATGAACTGGGTTGAACAGCGCAGAGTTCTCTTGCAGACCGCTGTGAATGTGAGAGCAAACTGATCTTCCAAAATTCCCTGTTCACGCATACAAGATACCTGTTCGTTCCCTGCTCTTTCCCTGATACGTCCCTGTTCCGGTTTCCGGCTTGAAAGAACCATCTCGCAGAAAATACGGTCGATCCGCGCGTCGAAGGCAATTTCGGACCATCAAAATGAGAAAAGTCCCTGTATTTTTCACTGTTAGCAGGGAAAATCAGCGGAGACGAGTTCGCAGCAGACTCCGTCCTCCGCCACGTAGTCTGGACTCTCGTGGGCGTCTTTTCCACGAATGGCCTGTTTGCCTTGTCAGACATGGACGCAGACAGATAGCGTTGGACGTTTCTTCTACAGGGCGGCTTCGGCGCTGGTTCCGGCTGCGGCGAAGACGGCGTCGGACTCGCGCTCCGCGAGTGGTATGAACGCCTTCACCACCTCAAGGTCGAATTGCGACCCGGAACTTTCCAGCAGCCGGCGCGTGGCTTCGGCGTGAGGAAGCCCCTTGCGATAGCAGCGGTTCGACACCATCGCATCGTAGGCATCAATCACAGAAACAATTCGCGACACCGGCGGGATCTCATGACTTTTCAGGCCCGCGGGATAACCCGATCCATCCATATTCTCGTGATGGTGCAGGGCGTACAGACTGGCTTCCTCCAGGCCCGGAAGCAGCCGCAGAATGGACCAGCTGTATTCGGGGTGGCGGTTGATCAGGGCGCGTTCCTCGGCAGTGAGCGGCCCTTGCTTCTTCAGGATCGCGTCGGGCACACCGACCTTGCCGATGTCATGCAGCAGGGCGGCCACTTCAACCTGATGAAGATGCTGTTCGGGAACATTCAGCTTGCGGGCCACGCGGATGGCCCACTCCGCCAGGCGCGTGCTGTGGACGCCCGTGCCGATGTCTTTCAGGTCGAGCAACTGGTTAAAGGCGCAGATCAGGGAGTTGCGGAAGCGGGAATGCTGTTCCTCCAGTTCCTTCACCCGCAGCAGCAAGTCTCCCGGGTCCAGGCACGGATTGGGGGTCAGTACTCCCATCAGTTCGTTAGAGCAGGCCGCCGTGGCAGCTTTTCACTGCCTGGTAGGTATCGAGCCGTCCCCAGCCCAGTTCCGGGTTGAAGATGTTATCGGCATGCGCCAGCCCTGAGCTGACTTTCGCCGGACTGCAATTGCCATTCTTGCCCAGCATCAGCGCCGCCGTACCGGCCACCAACGGCGTGCTGAACGAAGTGCCCCAGCCCGCGGCATAGGTTCCCCACGGATACAGCGTCATAATGCCTTCCCCAGGCGCGCTCATGAAAACCGGGGGTGTGCCGTAGTTGGTAAAGGTGGATTGTGTGTCCTGATCCGAGGTGGACGCTACGTCGATGACGCCAGGCAGCGCGCCGGGATAGACGAATTCGTACTCGCCGTCATTCCCGGCCGATGCGACCATCACGACGCCCTTTCCTTGCGCGTACTTGACGGCCGAAGCCAGCTCCTTCGACGAGTTCGTAAAATCGAAACTCATGCTCATGACATTGGCGCCGTTTTGCACCCCGTAGTAGATAGCGCGGAGAATGTCGGATTCATACCCCGACCCGTTCGCGGCAAAGGCTTTCAGCGGCATGATCTGGGCCTGGGGCGCAACCAGGTGGACGATGCCGGCCGTCATGGTTCCGTGGCCGAAGGCTGAGTAGTTCGATCCATCCAGCACTGCGACGGTGCGCTGATCCAACACCGCAACCGTCCTCTGGTTGACCACGGCAGCCTGGGCATCATCAGGATCGGGGGTAACGTTGACGTCAGAGTCTTCCGAGCCGCCGCTCACGTTCCGCGTAAAGTCGTAGCCGTTGACCAGCACTCCCCGCAGAACCGGGTGCGTAGGATCGACACCCGTGTCGATCATTGCGACCTTCGCTCCGGCGCCGGCCACGCCAAGCGTGTTTTGCGTCCGCATGGTGCCGATCAACTGATTGCCGGGCTGCACCAGGTATCCGTGCCAGACCGTAGCGCCGTAGTACGGTGTAGGCGCTTGATCGGTCAGATAGGAGGGCACTGCGCCGGCGTTTGAGTCTCGCGAAGAGATTGCCTGATCGAGCTCAACGTCGACGATCCCGAGCTGGAGATTGATCCGAAGCAGGGACGTCACCGGTTCCAGGATCGGCGGGAACGTAATCAGGAACAACTGACCCTGGGGATCGCCCAGGCCACGGACCACATTGCACCTCAGCAACAGGCAGGTCAGGTTGATTCCCGGCAAGCCCAGGGAGTCGCGCACAATCAGGCGCGTCGGAGCCGGCGCCTGGGCCTGTGACGAAGGCACGCACCAGCCGAGCGACAGCACTAGCACGCATACGAATGCGAAGAACTTCTTGCCGGTCACTAGGCTCTGGAATGCAGTCTTCATGTTTTGTGTTTCTCCCGATTCGGGAACTAGTCCCGAAAGTGTAGGGGAGGCTATGTCCTTGCGCTACTTACGCTTGTAATCCGCCAAAGGTTACCGGCGTCAGTCTTACTCGACCTCGATCAAGCATCCGCTTTCGGATGCAGGTTCGATAAAGCTATGCGAATCATCTTGCTGCCGCTCACCCAGATCGAAAGCTTCAGGTGATCCTGAGCTTCGAATTGCAGGTCAAACTCGCCGAGATAGTTAGTCTTGTCCTCGGCCAGTAAAGCACCATTCTGGCCGCAGAGCATCACCGGACAGATTGCCAGCACGCTGCGAGATCGATCGGCGTCTAGTACCTGGCCGAACAGGTGGACCGTCTTCGGACTGGTGCGCTCGAAGCGCAAGTCCACCGTGAACCCGTCAGCTTCATAGACCATTTGCCGCGCCGCAGCTGCCGAGGAGCGCACACCGGCCAGCGCCGGCTGCGAAAACGTGTCGAACACCAGGCCGGCATCGCACGCTTCCCCCGCTTGCTGGCTCTGCGCCGTGAACTCCAGTTTCGTCATGCGGACCACGTCGTCGGGCGGAGTGTAGGCGCTTTCGCGCGTTGCGAGGCCGTAAACCTGCTTCCAGACTCCGAAAGAAGCGGTGCAGGGTTCGCATCCGCTTTCAAGGTGCGATTCCAGTTCCCGGCGTAGCTCGCGGTCTTGCGACGGTCCGGTCTTGGCCTGCTGGGTCGAAACTCCGCGTACGAAATCGGCCCAGACTTGTTGGTGAAAATGCTCCATCTTCAACCTCGCACTTGGGGTTAGGAACGATCCACCCTGGCAGATCCTGCCTTGGAGGACTATTCCTTGGCTCTGGTAAATAAGGGCACGCAGGGGAGGAGAAAATATAGGCCAAGCGAAAAATATTGGTTCGTCGCTTACCCCTTTCCTATCAGTAGGAAAGGAGCCCAGTAGTAGGGGTGCGGGTAACGCGCGCGCAGGTCGATCATGGCTTCCCGGAGAGCCGAGGCCTTGGCCAAGCCCTGTTGCAGCCGCTTGTAGAAGCTGACCATGAACTCCTTGGTGCTGCGGTCGTGAACATCCCACAAGCTGAGTACCAGAGACTGAGCGCCTGCCTGCAGCAGACCGCGAACCAAACCCATCTGCTCGTCGCCGGGCTTGATGACGCTCACGCCGGTGGCGCAGCCGCTCAGAACCACCAGGTCAACCGGCAACTTCAGGTGGTACAAGTCATGCAAACTCAGATAGGAATCGCCCAGCCGGATCGAGGAAAACATGGGATTGTCCTGGCGGAAGGAGCCATGCGTGGCGATGTGGAGAATCCGGCTGCCGGGCGCATGTTGCTCTAGTACTTTCTGCGTGGCCTCGCCGCCGGTGAAGAGCCGGGCCGCGGGCAGGAGCGTCTTCAGCGCGAGAACCTCGTCTAGGATGGAGGGCGCCTGGGCGTCGGCAATTCCCATGAGCAATGGCTCGCCGTCGTGCTCAGCGCGGCTGCGCTGGCACAGCGAATAGATGCTGGCGCTGGGAGCGTAAGAAATCTCGAAGCGGTCGACGAGATAGCGCTCTCCGTCATACAAAGCGTGGAAGGGCACGTAGTGCAACGAACCGTGGGGCACAAAAACGAGCCGCTTTGCCGGCAGGGAGCCGCTCAGAGGCGCAAGCAATTCCTCGTAAAGGCTCTTCAGGTGTGCCTGCGTTGATTCGAGCAGCGAGTCCTGAAACTTGCTCACG
>Ga0116224_10000077_pt1 | contig 77843 bp, 63 predicted proteins | sample Sb_taG_9_FD_89699 | JGI IMG/M metagenome (GOLD analysis project Ga0116224, IMG submission 89699) | Peat soil microbial communities from Weissenstadt, Germany - Sb_50d_b_LC metaG | ecosystem: Environmental > Terrestrial > Soil > Wetlands > Peat | place: Germany: Weissenstadt | collected 2010-09-21 | reverse complement strand
GAGCAGGTCTACGAGCGGACCTTGGCAGTCGATGGTGAGGTGAAAGTCCGAACTCCCGATCAGCTGCGCCCTCCGGCCGCGAAAAAAGCCTCGTAATGGTGGCATGGGAGAGACCGCACCCGTGGGACGACGTGGCAGCGCTGCTGAAGACGGCGAACGCCAAGGTCGTCGCCTTCCTCCAGGAACAGCTGCCCGCGACCCGCAAAGCGCTCCCCAAGGACAGCCCGCAACTGGCCGGCCTGCTCGTCCAGATTGGCATGGCCCTCCTGGAGCAGAAGCAGTGGGCCGAGGCCGAACCGTTGCTCCGCGAGTGCCTGGCCATCCGCGAGAAGGCGCAGCCGGATGTGTGGGCCACGTTCAACACGCAGTCGATGCTCGGCGGGGCCCTGCTCGGCCAGAAGAAGTACGCCGAGGCCGAACCGCTGCTGCTCAAGGGCTATCAGGGGATGAAGGAGCGGGAGAAGACCATTCCGCCGCAGGGGAAAGACCGCCTGACCGAGGCCGCGGACCGGCTCGTCGATCTTGACACCGCCACGAACAAGCCCGACGAAGTGAAGAAGTGGCGGGCCGAACAAGCGAAGCCCCCGGAAGCTGCCCCGATGCCGGGGGAGAAGAAGTGAGTGGCGGGACAACCGTGCCGGACAATCCTCCCCATGTCTGACGTGACTCGTTTGCCCGCCGGCGCGACGGCCGCAACAGACTCTGACTCCTCGGGGGGTCAAAACGGCAGCGCCCGCGCGCGCGTCGCGTGTTTGGCGAACTCCTCCGGCACGAAGCGATACAGCGCCGCCGGCCGGTGCGCCCCCTCGCGCCGCGCGGCGCCGGTCGCCTCCAGCAATCCCATCTCCCGCACCTTGCGGCGGAAGTTGCGCCGGTCCAGCGGCCGGCCCAGGATGGCCTCCAGCAGCGCTTGCAATTCGCTCAACGTGAACTCCGCCGGCAGCAGGTCGGGGCGGCTGCGGGTTGATGCGTCAGCGGCAGCATCGGCGTTCTCCAAAAGAAGCGGCAGGTGGCACGATCGGCCGGGGCCGGGGTGGGGCAATTGGGGGGAGGTCTGACGGTCCGCAGAGGTCGTTGGCGACCCGAGCCTCATCAGTTATCAGAGATACCCGGCCGCCACAGGGAACGCAAGAGATTTCAGGGCGATCGCGGCGTGCGTCGTATAATGCCCGCGTCGCCCGTCCGCGGCCCTTCCCGGTGGACCTCATGAGCGACAAACACCTTCTGCGAGTGCTGAAGCCGCAACTCGACGACCTGCGCGCCAAGGGGCTGTACAAGCGCGAGCGGCAGCTCCAGGGGCCGCAGGGCCCCGGCATCGCCGTCGGCGGCCGCGAGGTCATCAACTTCTGCGCCAATAACTACCTCGGGTTGGCCAATCACCCGGCGCTGGTCGAGGCCGCCCACGAGGGGCTGCGCCGCTACGGCTACGGCCTGGCGTCGGTGCGCTTCATCTGCGGCACGCAGGACCTGCACAAGCAGCTCGAGGCGGCGCTCGCCCGCTTCTTCGGCAAGGGCGACGCCATCCTGTACACCAGCTGCTTCGACGCCAACGGCGGGCTGTTCGAGACCCTCCTGGGCGACGAGGACGCCGTCATCAGCGACGAGCTGAACCACGCCAGCATCATCGACGGCATCCGCCTGTGTAAGGCCCGGCGCTTCCGCTACCGCCACGCCGACATGGCCGAGCTGGAACGGTGCTTGAAAGAGGCCGAGGGGAGCCGGGTGCGGCTGGTGGTCAGCGACGGCGTCTTCTCGATGGACGGCGACGTCGCCCCGCTACGGGAAATCTGCGACCTGGCCGAGCGCTACGACGCGGCCGTCGCCGTCGATGACAGCCACGCGACCGGCGTGCTGGGGCCGACCGGCCGCGGCTCGCCGGAGCACCACGGCGTGCTGGAGCGGGTGGACGTGATCACGAGTACGCTGGGCAAGGCGCTGGGCGGGGCGGTCGGCGGCTTCACCGTGGCGGCCGCGGAGGTGGTCGAGTACCTGCGGCAGCGGTCGCGGCCGTACCTGTTCTCGAACACGCTGCCGCCAATGGTGGCCCTGGCCGCGCTGAAGGCCCTGGAGCTGGCCGGCAGCAACGGCGACTTCCGCGACCGGCTGCACGCCAACGCCCGGCGGCTGCGCGCCGGACTGGAGTCGGCCGGGTTTACGCTGCGGCCGGGGCAGCACCCGATCATCCCGGTCATGCTCGGCGACGCGGCGCTGGCGGGCCGCATGGCCGACCGGCTGCTGGAAAAAGGGATTTACGTGATCGGCTTTAGCTATCCGGTGGTGCCGCAGGGGCAGGCGCGCATCCGCATCCAGGTGTCGGCGGCGCACACGCCGGAGCAGATCGAGCGGGCGGTGCAGGCGTTCGCCGAGGTCGGCCGCGAGCTGGGCGTCGTTGCGTAAGAGGGGCAAGAACGGGGCGAGCGTCGCGTCAGGAGGCACGCCGATGACCACACCGTACGACCCGACGCTGAAGACACTGGCGGAACTGGCGCCGGCCGACTGGCTGCCGCTGGCCGGGAGGCGCCGCCGCCGCGTGACCGTCGAGGACAGCGACGTCGGCACGCTCGTCAGTGGCGCCACCGACAAGTTGTTCCGCGTCCACGACGACCCGCCGTACCTGATGCACCTCGAGTTCCAGGCCGGCCACGACTCTTCGGCACTGCCCCCGCGTCTGCGGCTGTATAAGAGTGTGTTCGAGTACCGCCATGGGCTGCCCGTCCTGAGCGTGCCGGTTTTGCTCCAGGAGGGGGCCGACTCGCCGCAGCTCACGGGCTTGCTGGCAAGCGGCCGGCCCGGCGAAGAGCCGTTCAGCACGCTGCGCTATGAGATCATCCGGGTGTGGCGGATTCCCGCGGAGCAGCTGCTGAGGGGCGGTATTGGCACGCTGGCGCTGGCGCCAATCAGCGCCGTGCCCGGAGGGGACGTGCGCGGCGTGATTCGGCAGATGCGGGAGCGGCTAGGCCAGCCGCGCGAGCGCAAGGCGGCCCCGGAGGTGTGGGCGGCAACCTAGGTCCTGCTGGGCGTGCGGTATTCCGACGAGTTCGCGACGGCCCTCTTTCAAGAGGTATTAGGGATGGAAGAGTCCACAACCTACCAGGCCATCATTCGCAAAGGCGAGGCCCGCGGTCGTGCCGAGGAGGCTCGGCGGCTACTCCTGCGCCTGGGGCAGAAGCAGCTAGGTCAGCCCGACGCCGCCGTCGTGGCGGCGGTGCAGGCCATCACCGACGTCGAGCGATTGGAAGCGCTCGCCGAGCAGGTCCTGGAGGCCCGGACCTGGCAGCAGTTGCTGCCGGCACCGGCTCCCCGCGCCAGGCCGCGGGGCAAGCGCTCCCAGTAGGCTCCCGGTGAAGCGGCGCGGAGCGAGCCTCCTGATGGTGATCCGGGTTAGCGGCGCGGGGTCTGCGGCAGCTTTCCGTCGGCCAGCAATTTCTTCCACTGCTCGACCGCGGGCCGGCGTTTCTTCGCATCCCAGGCGGGGTCGTACTCGATCTTCTTTGCCTCTTCGGGGAGCCGCCCGCTGACACCGCACTGGACGAGATACCAGAACGACCGGTCGCGCACCAGCAGGTTGTCGTCGTCGAGCTGGTTCACCAGTTCTTCATAGATTTGCCGCTTGTCGAGGGCTTCCTCCGGGTAGAAATGGAGCAGGCGGACGATCAGTTCGGCCTTCTCCTTCGAGTCGCCCCGGCGCTGCAGGATGCGCGCCAGCTCGCCGGGGTGTTGAACGCCGCGGGCCAGCCACGACTGCAAGGCGAGCACCGTGACGCCGCGCACGTTCGCATTCACCCGGTCTTCCAGGAACCCGACCAGGGGTTCGAGAACATCCTGGGCGAGAAGATTTCGACCAGGCCGGTCGAGATCGTCAGCCCGTTCCCGTGGGTGAAGGCTAACAAGGGCGGGTGAGCGCCCCATGACGTCTGATGCAGCAGACGCCCGGTGTCGCGGCAACTCGTCGCGGGGCCGGGCGTTTTTCTGCTGAGCCCGACTTGTAGCCGCGAACGTATGACACCGGCAAGAAAGAAGCGCTCACAAGCCTGAGGCGCCAGCGAAGGATGCCGTTGCTCCTTCGCTGGCGCCTCAGGCTTGTGAGCGCTTCTTTCTTGCCGGTGTCATACAATCAGCCTGTCGCCCCACACGGTTTCTAGATCAAGGAGCACGAGGATGAGGAGCAAGCGACTGCGGACCGCGGACAAGAAGCGCCGCAAGGCAGTCCACCAGACGACCCTGAAGCGCTCGCGGACGGCGACGAGACGCCGCAAGGTGCGCCGGGCCAAGAAGGCCCGCCAGGTCAAGGCGTGAGGTCGGGCCGCCCGGCATCTCACGCACTGAGGGCCGCCGGCTGAGCGGCGCCGTCGGGGCTCGGGCGACACCCGACGCGCGAAGCGTCCTGGGCGCAGCGGAGCAATTCCGCGAACACGCCGCCGAAGCGGACCAGGTCGTCATAAGTCCCGCTCTCGACGATGCGGCCGCCGTCGAAGACGAGGATGCGGTCGGCGTCGAGCAGAGTGGACAGGCGATGGGCGACGACGATGACGGTTCGCCCCTTCTGGGCGGCGTCGAGGGCCCGCTGGACCGTGCGCTCGCTGATGTGGTCCAGGGCCGACGTCGCCTCGTCGAGGATCCGGATGGGCGGATCCTTGAGAAAGACGCGGGCCAGCGCCAGCCGCTGCCTCTGGCCGCCGGAGAGGTTCTGGCCGCGCTCCGCCACCCGCGCGGCGGAGTTCCGGTCCCCCGGCGGCGCTGCGGGTCTGGGGTCAACGGCCGCGGCTGGTCCGCCTCGCCGTAATCAGGTGACTGACGGGGAGGGGTTGGCTTTTCAGAAGGGAGGCGAGCTTGCGCTCGACCATTTGCGCTGGGGTGAGGCCGGCGCGCTCGTCGGTCACCAGGTCTTCCTCCGCCAGGGGATGCGCCTGGTGCGCGAGGGGCTCGGCGTCCGGCAGCCGGGCGTGATCACGGGGGGATTTGACAACCCCGAATCGGGCAGAAGTTCTCAGTTCCATAGCTGGGTTCCCTGGAGAGGACGCCGGTGTCAATTATCCGCTCACGGGAACGTCCTGAAAGCGAATCCGGTGAGCGCCTCTAGGAGTGGGAACGCAACCCCCGTGCCGATGGGCTCCGTTTTGCCCGCGCGGCAGCCATTTGCTCACGAAACCTTCGCGCAGATGGCCGCGCCGCGGGACGGACGGACCCAAAGCGGGGCGCCGGGAGATGGCGGTGGTAGGTCGGCTGCTGGAGAATAGGAACGGAATTGCTCGAATGGGCCGATGCGGCTTGCGGCTTCGCCTTCGCTCCGCTGGGGTTGCGCGAACGCTAAGCGGCAAGCGGCGTCGCTACGGACTCGACCCGGCTGAACCCGAATCGCTCCAGACCGCGCCGCACACACGGCAGCGCGTGGAATACTGTGCGCACTCGATCGTCCACGAGGTAATTATCCAGGGCCAGGACGGCGGCCCCCGCGTCAATGCCGACCATGTCGCGAGCCGCCCAGCCGCGGTCGAGGTTGACGCTGCTGAGGCCATAGCGCCCCAGGAGCGAGTCGGCGTCGCAGCCCGCGTGCAGGTTGCGCAGGACGCCGGCGGGGTGGTGGGCCACCGAGGCCAGAGCCGCGGTCAGGTGCGCGGTGCCGTCGATCGGCCCGGCCGGGGCGTAATCGCGGTAAGCGTGGTCCTCCCCCGGGTCCTCGGGGGGACCGTCGCCGGCCGACAGGCCCCAGAAATGGCGGTAGGTCACGTGTTGCGCCGCGGCAGCCCGGCAGGCGGCTTCGTTGGCGATGGCGGCGGTGCCCGCCTCGGTCCACAGGTCGAAGTCGCCGGGCCGTCGCCACGCTCGCAGGTCGAGCAGGTCGAGGCCGTACTGGAAGACGAACAAACCCAGGTCGGCGTTGTTGAAGCGATGGCCGGCCACCGTACCGTGGAACGACTGCAGGGCGTCCCAGGAGTTGGCAGGCAGCGCTCGCCCCTCCTCGGCGCCGCAGGCCAGGACGTACAGGACCACCGTCTCGCCGTTGAGCCGATCCCAACAGCACGGCAGGAACCGCCCATCGCGTCCCTGACCGTGCCAAAGCAATCCCGTCGGCGCGGCCCAGTAGCACCAGTCCACACGGTCGTACAGTCGGGCGGCCAGGGATTCCAGCTCGCCGTCGCGGAGGAAGGCGGCCGCCCACATCCCCCCGGCCAGCAGCCAGGACGATTCCACGGTACTGAGGAAGTCCCAGCCGTGGACGGCGCCGGTCGCGGAGTGGACGAAGTGCGGGACGATGCCGCGATCGTGCGGCAAGGTTTCCAGGGCGGTGCGCAGGCCGGCGGCGATGCGCGACGCGGCGTCGCGCGGCGTCAGCAGCCGGTAGGGGGGCGCCGACGCCAGGGCCAGGGCGACGAAGCTCATGCCGGACGCGGTAAGGCTGCACAGGCCGTGTGGGCGGCGCCGGCCGTGGTTGGCCTGGCGGTCCAGCATGAGGCCGTTGGCCGCCTGGTTGTCGAGGAAGTAATCGAGGGCGCGCCGCTGCAGTCCGAGAAGGAAGGCGCGGTCGCTCGAATCGAGGGTGCTGCCTCCAGCCGTCCGTGGCATGGGAGGGGAGACCTCCTGAGAGAGAAACATCGCTGTCCCCACACGCCGCTGTGTGCGGGACGGGAGGACCGGCACGCCGCTGTGCCCGGTTCCTTGCCTCCTGTTCCATATTCCAGTCTAGCATCGGCTCCGGCGGCGCGAAGGCGAGTCGTGCGCTGCGCCCAGGGTGGCGAGGCGGCCCTGGGGATCCGCCGCTGGCTACCAGTCCAGGCCAAGGCTCTCCCCGCCGTTGCGCGTGATGGCCGCACGGAGCGTGGCCTCGCTGGTCTCCTTCGTCACCCAGTGCGACGATCCGTCGGCCAAGGCGACGCGGAACCCGTCCTTGAACACGCTCCGCAGCTCGGGCAAGGGGCCGTCGGGGTCGTAGACCAGATCCTCCGGCTTGGTCCACGGGACCGGCTCGCCCGCCTCGATGACGAGGATGGTACTCGACGTGCCGTCGGGGAAGTCCTGGGGGTAGCGCACCCCCTCACGTCCCTCGAAGGCCGCCCCCTTGCCGACGAAGACGTGGCAGATGGTGTGATACGGCGGGATCTTCTTCGCCTTCGAGCCGGGGGCGCGGTAGATCGAGGGCATCCTCGGCAGGAGTGCGATGTTGTGCGGGCTATCCCACGGCTCGTCGAGGTAGAACTCCTTGTACAGGGCGTCCTGCTCGATGTAGGGCAATACCAGTACGCGCCAGCTGTAGAGCGGCTTCCCATCGGGGCCGTACACGACGGCCGGTGGCATCCGGCCCTGGTTGGTGTCAGCGCAGTTGACCAGACCCAGAGCCAGTTGCGAGAGAGTTCAGTGAAGTCGGTCCGCCGACTCCTGCACGCGTTCCACGGCGAGCATCAGCAGGTAGGCTCCCAGGGTAGTTCCCACGAGCCCCAGGCCGATCCCGGCCCCGGCGCGTCCCCGCCCCCGGAGGCGGTCGGGGGCGCGGGCGATCTCGCGCAAGCCGCGGAGGCCCTGGATGATGGCGGGCAGCCCTGTGAAGGCGCTCAACAGCAGCGCCAAGACGCCCAGGCGGAAACTGCTGGCAGCCTTCGCGCTCGTTGCCGGCTCGACGGACATGGCCGATCCTCCGGAAAGCCCCAGGCCGGTCTCTGGCGGAGGGCCGACATCGGGGACGACGGATTCCTATCCCGCGAGGCGAGTGGCGGCAAGGTGAGTGGTGGGGATTCTATACTGACTTATATCCGCTTCAATATCGCCTTTGCCCTTTCCCCTGGGTGACCGTCTGACGGGCGCAGGCCAGGTGTCGCGGCTGTCGGAGTTGATCCGCCAGCAGGTGAACCAGAGACAGCATACTGCGCGTCCTTACAATTGGCAGCAGAATTTCAGGTTTCCATTGACTTTGTAAAGGACCGGGCCGATCCTGCTCGGGAGGCCGTGATCGCCCTGCTCGCAAGTTACCGAGCCGAATGGATGACCATCGCGTCGGACGGACACCGGAAAGGGTTGGCGTGGGCGCGGCTCCTCGCCGCACCACGACAGCAGAAACAAGGAGTGACCCATGCCTCAGCCTGACACGCTCGACCCTCGCATTCTGGGGCAGCGGATCGCCGAGGCCCGGAAAGCCCGTGGAAAAACGCAAGAAGAAGTCGCCGACTTCTTGGGGTGCAGCCGCGCCGCCGTCGAGAAGATGAAGGGGGCGGACGAGCAGGCTCTCAACGCAGCCATCGACGAGCTTCAGCGGCTCGCCGAAGACTACCGGGACTTGGAGAAGTTGATGAACGCCCCGCTGCGCTTCAACTACCCCGCGGAGGTCACGCTGACGCCCCGGATCGACTCGGCGGAACTGGCCGAGGGGGTCGCCCTTCAGGAGCGGCAGCGGCTCGGGCTGGGCGATCAGCCTGTGATCTACCTCCGCAGCACGCTGGAGTGGGATGTCGGGCTGCGGATCTTCTACTGGGATCTGCCCTCGGCCATTGCTGGGATGTACGCCTACACGGCGGACCTCGGCTGCTGCATCCTCGTCAACAAGAGGCACCCGCCGGAACGGCGGCGCGTCACGATGCTGCACGAGTACGGCCACCTGATCGTGGACCGCTACAAGCCCGGCATCGACTACCTGACGATGGCCGGACGCAAGCCTGCCAACGAGCGCTTCGCGGAGTCGTTCGCGCTGAACTTCCTGATGCCGACGAGTTCCGTGCGGCAGCGGTTCCACGACATCGTGACGACGACCGGCAACTTCCGTGTGGCCGACCTGCGGCGGCTGAGTCACTTCTACTACGTTTCGATGGAAGCGATGGCCCTGCGGCTGGAGCAGTTGGGCCTGATCCAAAAGGGAAGCGCGCAGTTCTTGAAGGAGTCGAAATTCTCGCCCCGTGAGGCGGCGGAGCTGCTGTGTTTGCAGCCGCAGCCGGTGAACGACTTCCCCTTCCCCGACCGCTACAAGTACCTCGCCGTTGCGGCCTACGAGCGGGGCGAGATTGGCGACAGCGACCTCGCTCACTACCTGCGGTGTGACATCGTGACGGCCCGCGAGATCGCGGCGGCGACCCTGACCAGCCGAGAGATGGAGCCCACCGGCGAGGAGAGCGCGTGGCGGCTCGACTTCGCCAAATCGCTGCTCAGTGCGACCCCCTGATCCGACAAGGACACGTCATGCCTCTCGCGGCCATCGACGCCCGTCACCTACAACGACCTCGAAGGCAACGTCTCGAAGCCGAAGACCGTCGAGGAGGCCCGCTATATGGTTGAGCCTGAGCAAGATGAAGAGGACGATTATTCTTCCGCCCAGGCCGCCGCTGAACTTCTCGACGAAGCGGTGGCGCGATACAATGGCAAGATCATGCTACCGCCCGAATCGATACCCAGATCAACACTTTGCGGGACGAGGCGGACGAGGAGATGCAGGCGGTCGAGAGGCTGTCCGGCGAGTGTCACCACGCTCGCGAGCCGGATGACCCGAAAGGGCCACTTGGGAGCGATCGTGAGTCGAGGAAGTAACCGCGGCTTGCTCGATGTGATGCGTCAGCCAAGGCCGTTGCTGGGCGAAGGAACGGAGCGGGCTTTCATGGCGAAGACGAAGGCGACTCGAACGAGAAGGCCATCGAAGCCCTATCAGGTATTCATCAGCCATGCTACTAGCGACAAATGGATCGCGAAAGTGCTATGCGACAAAATCGAGTCGGCAGGCGCAATCACTTTTCGTGATGATCGCGACATAGCAGGTGGAGATGACATTCCGGAGGAAATAAGACGACAGATCAAAGAGTCGAGAGAAATGGTCGTACTGCTGACTCCAGAATCGGTTGGGCGGATCTGGGTGGCTCTGGAAGTGGGTGGCGCGTGGTGCTGGTCCAAGAGCGTGCGAATCTTGCTCGTGATGTACCACGTCGCGGTTGATCCGATTCCAGACATGATTAAGAATAAGAAAGCCATTTCGCTCAACGACTTTGACCAATACTTGAGCGAACTCCAGGAACGAGTTAGGGATTATCATGGCAAGAAATAGCACCACCTACGACGTTTTCATTTCGCATTCCGCAGGCGACACAGACGTGGCGAGAGAGATCGCGACCGCCTGCGGCGCAAGTGGTTTGCAGGCGTTTACAGGTGCCGAGGTGAAAGTAGGCAAGAACATCGCCGACGCAGTGTGGGAAGCGCTGTCCGAGAGCAAGGCCGTCATAGCAATTCTGTCGCGCTCGGGGCTAACGCCGTCAATGGCGATCGAACTTGGCGGCGCACGAGCATGGAACAAGCCTATCTTTGGGGTGTTGACCGATCCAACACTGCCCCCTCCGTCAGTCAGTTTGGGCGACATTCACCTGTACACGTCAACGCGCATCGAGGATGTGATCAGGGCAATACAGATCAGCGGTGAGGAATTGTCCGAGGATGACCGCGATGCCCTGGCCAACATTTACTCAGAGACCCACGTAAGTGTTGACCAACTTGCTCTCGATCCAAGACACCTGGAAGCACTCGTGAAACGCTTCATTCATGTGTCAGGGAAGATCGTGACCGGAGAACGGCTGCTGTCCGAGTTGCTGAGAATGCGAAAGCAAGGAAAGCTAGTAACCAGCGGGGGCACCCGCCGAGCAAAGCGTCATACAGGGACAGACTGAATTCTCATAGGGGAGAAAAGGGGCCGAAAGAAAAAGCGAAGAAAAAGGAGACAGCGTGAATACTCCTCAAAATCATGCGAAAACTACGCTATCCCCTTTTCCCTTTTCCGGGCGAGGGGCAAGTGGCATCCTCCGCGTCGGAAACGACCCCCCCCAGCTCGGGCAGGGCATCTTCTGCGTCAGGGACAGGTCGGCGGTGATCCTTTCCGCTTCGCTGTTGCGGCTCACGAGCTTGAGGTCAGCGTCCATGTCGCCGGCGTAGAGTGGGATTTCCTCGGGCAAGCAGCGGAAAGTCTAGCAGAGACGTAGGCGCTCAAGCTCGGGTGCGATAGGATAGTCGGCGGCGCAAGGAAATGTCGATGCGGATTGCACAACTCGCCCGATTGCCGCTGGCCGTCGTGGTGGTCCTGGCCCTCGTCTGCCGGGGCTACGCCGTCGAGCCGGACAAGAAGTTGATCGCCAAGGCCCAGAAGTTCCTGGAAGACGAGAAGCGGGCCAAGGCGGTCCTCAGTTTCGCCCACTTCGGAGCCACCTACCAGGGGATCGAGTGTCGCTACTGGCAGAAAGTCGAGGACGAAAAGAAGCGCGAGCTGTCGGGCTACTTCGCCCTCACGATGCGCTACTCCTGGGCCGGCCTCCTCAGCGATGACGAGCACAGCGACATCGTGTTCTTCTTCGACGACAAGGGCCGGTTCTACTCCCTCCGCGCCGGGGACACGACGGGACTGCTCAAGCAGTTCGATTTGGCGAAGGCCATCGTCGACCTCACCAAGGAAGCCGTCCGGGCCGCGGTTAAGGACAGTTCCGACACGAAAATGAAGGAGGACGTCGAGGCCGCGATCAAGAACGTAGATGCCAAGGCGATGTTGCGGCTGAAGCTCATCCTGGAACAGCCGTAACCGGTACGGGATCGCAGTCGATCTGGAGGCGGGAGCCGCTTCGCCCACGGCTTCCCGCCCCGGGCGGCGAGCGCTCACCACGAGAGCCGGGTCAACAACTGTCCGCGTCAGGGGTTGCGGCCGTGAGAAAGTCCCTTCTTGAAGCTGGTGCTGACGCGTGATACGATTGGGAAAGCGCTCGGTAGGCAGGGTCGGAGAAGGGGAGAAGGTTCCACGTTTGTTTTTTTGCATTTTTCCCTTGCATTGGGAGAACCCGACTGATCTACTGCTGAAGGTTCCAAGCCCCGAACGGCGCGGGGGCGAGCGGTGCAAGGGTTGTGCAAGGGGTAGAAGAACCGGTCTCCGGCCAGACCAAGGGAGTACGCCTCGCGAACGCCCTCTCTACTCCCCAGGCACTCGCCTGCCGTGTTCGGGTCGTCCTGGGATGTGCCTCCAGGGCCCAGTCAGGAATGCCCCACGGCGGAGCTGACCACGCCACCCCAGCCGAGACGGCGGAATCGACGCGCAAGGCTATCAAGGGAGTGGGCAAGGAGGCGGAGGGCGTCGTCTCCCAGGACACGCCGTACGGTTGCAACGCGGGCTGCCGGCCCGGCTGGCGCAAGGACCAGGCCGAGGACGTAGGGAAGAAAATGCCGGAGCAGTGCAAGAGACACGGCGGAGTATAGCGTTTCACGTAACCGTTCACGGCTCGGGGCCTGGTTTTTCCGGCACAGACATACCGTCTGAGGCGAAAAACCCGCCCCGCGAGGTCGGGGCAAGAAAATGTTGAGAAAAACACGGGCGCCCGACCCGTAGATAGTTACGTGTTTCACGAAACCTCGCGATTTCGAGGTTCCCATGTCCGTTCAATGCCCAACGTGTTCCAAGGTCAACCCGGCGAACGCTGCTTACTGCTACTACGATGGCAGGCCTCTCAACCAGACGGGTCAAAAAGCGCCGCTGGGGCTCGGCACACTGCCCTTTCCTCTGCCTTTCTCCTTTTCCGATGGCCTGGGCTGCGCGAATTACAATCAGCTGGCCCTCGCCTGTGACCGGCGCTGGAACGAGGCCCGCAGTTATCTGGTCAATAGAACCTGGGAGCGGTTTTTCAGCACAATCGGGCGGATCGACCTGGCCACCCTTGCCGCGCAGTCGGCCAAAGAAACCGATCCCGATGTTGGGCTCTGCTATCTTCTGGAGGGACTGCCGGCCGACGCGGAGGCCCTGCGTCCTCCGAAGCTGGCGCTGACCTCGACAGCGGAGGATCTGGGAGCGCTCGAGCCGGGAAAGGATCACAAGCTCGAGGTGGTGATCGAGAACCAGGGCATGCTCATGCTGCGTGGTTCGGTGATGACGGACTGCGATTGGCTTTTTTTCGGTGACCGCCAGGGTAACGCCTCGGCGAAACTATTTCAAACCCGAGACACGTACTCCCTGTCGGTGCGTGTCGTGGGGAACAGGTTGCGTGCGGGGAAAAAGCCACTGGAAGGGCAGATAGTAATCGACACGAACGGCGGTTGCCAGACAATCGCTGTGCGCGCGACCGTGCCCATCCGTCCGTTTCCCAGGGGGCAGGTTGCCAACAACGTTTTGGCGGGCGCCACGTCGCCGCGCGACGTGGCGGTCAAGGCGAGAGAGCATCCCAAGGAGGCGGCTCCACTATTTGAACAGGGGGCGGTGAAAGCCTGGTACGAGCGCAACGGCTGGACGTATCCGGTTCAGGGTAGCCAAGCCAGAGGCAAGGGCGCCGTGCAGCAGTTCTTCGAGGCGCTCGGCTTGACGAAGCCGCCGCGCCTCGAAATCGACACCGAGCGTATCAATTGCCAGGGCGAAGTCGGGCAACGGCTGACGAAAAAAGTGATCATCCGTACCGCGGAAGCCAAGTTTGTCAACGCGGAAGCCCGCAGCAACCAGCGTTGGCTCAAAGTCCTACCGGCCAAGTCGCAAGGTAATAGCGTCACCATCCCGTTACTCATCCAGATCCCGCCCCGCCGGGGAGAAACCCTCCAGGCGACCGTGACCTTCCAGGGCAATGGCCAACAGCAGTTTATCGTCCCGGTGACGTTGACCGTCGCAGGCCTCACACCCGAGCAGGAAGAGAAGAGGGAGCGCCGCGGGCGGCGGCTGGAATGGATCGCCGGAGGAGTCGGCGTGCTCCTCTTCGTCGCCATCGCGGTCGTGATCGTGCTGGGCATCCGCCGCCAACACGCCGACCCGGTGCCAACCTCCGACAAGACTGCGCTCTCGTCGGAGAAAGAGAAGTCAAAGGTTGTGGCCTGGTGGGACACAATCCCCAACAACAACCTCACCCAGTCCGTCACGACGCTGAAGGAAGTTGCGGGGGACAAGTATCGGCCCATCTTCGACGCCCTTGAGGGCGGGTCGGTTAGCGAGCGCGGCAAAGCGTACGAGCAACTGGCGGCGGAGCTTCCGGAACTGGCGCGCAACCCCGAAGCGAAAGAGCCGCTGGGCCTATTCGTCACGGAATGCTGTGTCCACGAAGCAGATGAATCCAACATCACGCCATTGGTCCAAAGTCTGGCCCGTCAGCTTCCGGCGGAGGAGCCCGCGTTTGCGGCCGACGACAAAGGGGCAGAGGAAAAGCATGTCTCCTTCTGGCTGGGGGTCGCTCGCGACGCGGTCGCCCACAAGGCCGCTGGCCGGGACAGGAAGCGATACCTGGCGGACAAGCTGAACACCGTCGTTGGACCTGTCCTCGGAACTGCCCTCGACCTCGATGCCCCGCCGGACGAACTCAACGAGCAGGTGGAGAAGCTCCTCGCAGAGCAGTGCTACCACAATACGCTGCCGGTGGCCAGGAAGTCGATTGAACAGGCCCTGGCCATCCGTGAAGACCTGATCGCCGCGTTCCCGCGGCATCTCACGCGGGAGGTTCGCGAACAGGACGACCTGAAATTGCTCGCCTACGGGCTGCCCAGGGGCAACAGCCTGTGGCCGAAACTGGAGCCGCTTTTCAAGACGTGCGTGGAAAGCAACGAGATCAACATCGGCTCCAAGCTCATGGACCTCTATGAGCGGGCTAACCTGGAACTGACACCGAAGATGGAAGCGCTACTGGCTGCCAGGTGGAAAATCGCGGGCAAGCCCGAGTTGCCGCGCGCCAACAAGGTGGCAGCCATCCGTAACAGAATGGCCACTCATGCCAGGGCGGCCCAGATTCCGCGCGCCGAACGGGTAACACAATTGCAGGAGTTGCTGGACAAAAGCCCTCCGTCTCCCGGCAAGCCAGGCGGGCCTCGAGAGATCGTCTCGTTGCGGGACACCGTGCGCCTGGCCCATGCCTCCACGATGGCGTGCCTTCTGTTCAGCAAAGACGCCGAGCCGGGGCGGTTTGACGAGCTGATCGCCCAGATCCCCGGGATGGAGCAAGGCAAGCCCGCTAACAAGGGGAAAAAGCCGGATGAGAAGCCCCAGCAGTCTGAGGGGATTCAAGTCATCGACGTGAGAGCTGGCCTCCAGTCTGTTCAAGGCGACTTGACGACAGAATGCCAGAAAGACCCACATCAGCAAACCTACTACAAAAAGTATTGGGTCCGCACGAAAAGTCTGGAAGTTTACGACATTCAAATGCAAAGCGACACACTGGACCCTTATATTCGCGTGGAAGTCAGCCAAAACAAAAAATTTGATGCCCATGGCCCTAACGCCTCCTTCTGGTTCCTTTGCCCGGCTGAGGGGGATTATATCCTCGTGGCTTCCTGTACTGTCAAGGACGCCGTGGGGCATTTCACATTGCAGGTTTCTCCGCGGCAGGCAAACGGCTTTGGTGCTCAACGCTTCTCCTCGGAAGCACAAGGAGCGGTCGAGAAAAAAGCGGTTCCGTGGAATAAGAGCGATCTCGCGGCCCTTGGTGACAGGCAAAGCCACGTTAGGATCCTGGCGTTCAAGAACCTGGCCGGCAGCGTCCCGAACGACCTGAGGTATTCTGACGCGAAAACCATGGCCAGTTATTTGCTGCTCCCGCCCGAGTGGGAGGATCCCGAGCTCGAAGCCGTGACCGGCCAACTGCCTTCCCTGGCAAGGAGTCGCCGTCTGCTCGAGGCGCTGGCTGACGTTATCGCCAAGAGGGACAGCCTGGCCCAGAAGAGGACGGAAGCGGTCGTCGGGGGGCTGCTCAAGCTACCACGTCTTCACGTTGCCGAGGACGAAAACTGGCAGTCGGCGTGCCGTAAATTGCTGCTGCAACGCGCCCTGAAGTTGACGGTTCGCACCACCACTGCCACTAACGTTGCCGACAAGGCCGCCGACTCCCTCCGCGATTTGTACAAGGAACAGGGGCCAGCCTTTGGCCTGGAAGATCTAGACTTCGATGAGCAGACTCAACTGACTCCGGTGCTGGAACGCCTCATCAAACACGTTGCCGACAAGGCCGCCCAGCAGGAGTTGGCCAAAGCGGACAAGACCTACCTGGAACAGATTGACCGCAGGTTGCAGGCAACGCGGCTCGTTGCGGAAAACGACCTGGAACATGTGGTTTTGCTCCAGCGCATCTGGATCAAGGTGCTGATCCTGGCTTTGCCTTTGCAGGGGGAGATGCCGGCACAGGCCCAGAAGACGATGACGGAAGTTCGGGAAGATCTGGGTCAAAAAGACCTTGCGTCTGGCGATCTGCTCGATCAGCTTCGGTCCGGAGAAGAGAACATTCGCCAGGTCTGGGCGCTCGCTCTCGAACTCAAACTCAAATGATGCCGGGGTGGACCATGTCAGTGTGGCGCTTGTTTCTTGGGTTGGCGATCGGCTTGTTCTGCGCGACCTCGCCAGCGTTAGCGATTGTCATCAAGACTAAAGACGGCCGCGTGGTCGCCGGAAAGCTGAAAAGCGATGACGGCACGCGGCTGATTATCAGCATCCCCACGCCGGACGGCCGGGAAACCGACAGCCCCCCATACATCCGCGCCGAAATCGAAATCACTCATGAGCTCGACGTGCCACGCCTCGAGCGCCTTTCCAAAGGCAACCCCGAGGAGTATTTTAAGTACGCGAAAGAACTGGCCGGCCATAAGGACGACCCGGAGGCCAGGCCCACGGCGATGCGCCTGTTCCTGATTGCCGCCAACCTCGCGCCAGACAAGCTCGGATCGGATGCTCTGCTCCGCATGAGTGAGCTTGCGAGCGACAACGACAAGGCTACGGCCCGCAAGTGCCGGGCCATGGCCTTATTGCTCGGCGCGAAGGCCGATAGCGAGCTCCTCAAGACGGAAACCGTGAAGCCGGCCAACAAGCCGGCTCAGCTGGACAAGGCGCAGGAAGCGTTCCTGGGCGACTTCACCAAGGCATTGCAGCACTATCGCGCGGGTGACATCATTGAGGCGAGTAAAGCTGCCAATAAGGAAGGCGTGGATAAGATCTTCAACATGGCACCGGACGAGATTAAGATCGACAAAAAGACGTTCCTTAAGTGGTGTGACGACGCCAATTGCCAGAACTGCACAGATGGGACAGTCGTCTGCACCACCTGCAAAGGCAAAGGTCGCATCGTCATCAACTTTCAATTCGTTCCTTGCCCGATGCCGACGTGCAGCAAAGGGAGAGTGCCTTGCCCTGTCTGCGGCGGGACGCACGTCCGCGATCCTCTTCCTGACAACGTGCACGCCGTCCTCCGCTGCGAGCTATGGGCGTTGGATCAGCAAGGTGCGGGAGGTGATGTCGGCCGGAGAGGTGCGACCCAGCCGAGAAGCTGGTCAACCGTTATCCAGTCGCGCCAGCTGAACCGAGTACTGCCCTTGGAACTGGACACGATCATCCCTGAGCTTGAGCCACGCAAGTGCCGTTATCGAAATAGCAAGTGGGGAGTGGAAGAATAGGCACCGCCGAGTGCCGCGGCGAAGGGCGCTGCGAATAGGCGGCGTTATCGGGTACAGAGGCAGAGACCGAACTCGGTTTACACGACCCCAGGAGTGAGAACCCATGCTAGCCAATGTGACCTGCCCCTCTTGTCAGCACAAGTTCTGGCTTGACGAAGGGGAAATGGGCAACCGGCAAGTCTGCCCTAGCTGCAACTCCCCGTTCTTCGCCGGCAAGTCCGTGGCGGAGGCAAGAATGAGTGCGTCGTCCGCGGCGGCGGCGGCAGCACAGCCAAGCTACGCCAAGACCATGATCGGGGAATCGGCCCCGCCCATCAAGTACAACTGCCCGCGCTGCAAGACGGCGCTGGAAGCTGCGTCGATCGAGGCGGGGACGAAGAAGAACTGTCCCAACTGCACGCAACGGCACCAAGTACCGGCTCAGGCCAAGCTGGAGTCTATGGCGCCGGCGCCCAACCTGAACAAGACGATGCTGGCCGGCGATGAGAGCGCGGCACCGCCGAGGCCGCCGATCAAGTACAACTGCCCGAACTGCAAGAAGGCGTTTGAGTCCCCTGCGGACCAGGCCGGCACGAAGAAGAACTGCCCCTCCTGCAACCAGCGCTTCCAGATCCCGGCTGCTCCGCTCGCTGGTCCCGGCACGCCCAACCTCAACAAGACGAGGCTGGCCACAGATGAGAGCGCAGGACCGGTGAGCGCTCCGCAAGGTGGCTACGCGGCCGACGGCGCGCGCGGCTCGAGCCCCGTGGCCCCGGGCACGGCGCCCGCGGCCGGCGGTGCCTGGCCACCGTACGTGACTCCGAGGAATGTGGCACTCGCTATCATCGTGCTGCTGCTGCTCCTGATTGTTGTCCCTGCCGTCTGGCGAAACGGAGCCCACGCCGATTCGGAAGCGCTTGCCAAAGCCCAGCTGGATCTGGAGAAGCTGAAAGCGGAAATCGCGCTGAAGAAGCTCGCCGTGGACGAGCAGGCCAGGGCGGAAGCGGATGAAGACCGGCGGAATGAGGAGAGGAGAGAAAAGCGCAGGCTACAGCAACAGAGGGAGGACGAGGAATACCGCCGGCGCATGGCTGACCTCGACGATGATGCGCGTCGGGCCGAAGAAAGCAGGCGAAGAAAAGCGAAGGAAAAACTGGACATGGAAGACCGTGAGGACGAGCGGAAGCATAAACAAAAGATGGACAAACTCAGGGAAGAACGGGAGGCGGCCAAGCGAGAGCAGGACGAGGCGCAGCAGAAGATTGACAAGCAACCGCCGCCGCCGGTCGTCCACTACCCCCCCTACAATCCGAGGTACTACTGGCCGTGGGGGTGGTAATGGGGAGACACCAAGGTCGTTTGAACACAGACGAAAGGGACATCCAAAATTGTTGTTGCCGGACGAATGGACGCGGGTGACCGGGCTGGCACCCCGGCCATTCGAGGGTTCCGGGCGCACAAAGGAGACAGCTTCCTTTTTCTGACCGTCACGGTTTTTGGGGTGGGCCCTTGCCGAAGGGTTAGCCGCGGCGCGATACCGCACCGCGGAAGACGGGGGGCACCGGGCGCCAATGTCGGCTGGCCCTGCGGTCGTCGCGGGGTGTCGCGGGAGGGCGACTTGACCACAAACACGTGGGCCAGTGAGCAAGTCACGCTCCGAAAGGCGCAAGCTGCTGCGCCCGCTCCAGTTGCGCTGCCGGTCTGACTTGACCACCGACTTGCCCAGTAGGCAAGTCACCCGGCACCGCACCAACCGGCGCCCGGCGCCGCGCCGCCCACCCACCCACCCAAAATCCGGGACGGGCAGAAAAACGCAATGGCATCGCCTCCAGCCCGATGTGGCTCAATGCCTGGTCGAGCAGGCGTGTCAACTGTTCCAGCTCAGGCACGGCGTTGCGCGACAGCATTCGCCACGTCCCAATTCGTTGCATTCGTTGCATCCGGGGGGTCGAGGGGTGAGTGTGGGAGGAATGAGATGAATCGCTTTTGCGCGCGAAAAAGCCTTATCCAGCAAGGTCTTACGGCAACCCGTTTCTTCTCATCGGCGGTGAGATGAATCCAGTCGAACCCCGAACAAGGGGACGCGGCTGGGAATGACATCATGTCTTTCCCAGCCGCGTCCCCTTGTTCACTTCCGCTCCCCGGAGGTCCGCGATGTCGATCCCGGTGAGAAGAGTTGTGGGTCTCGCTGCGCTCGACCCACCCGGCAGCGCTTTCACGCCGAACCCTTCGCGGCCGCCATCGCCTTGCCGATGTACTCACGGACCGGCCGCGCGTCGTACTGGGGGCCGTGCTCGGCGATAAGCTTGTCCCCCTGCTCCTTCCACAGCCGGCCGAGGGAACTCGCGATGCCCGGGTCGCCGCCTGTGAACTCGTCGATCAGCGCCATCCACCGCCGGGCCAGCGCCTGCACCTCGGGGGCCGTGGGGTCGGTCCCCTTCTCCATCTCGGCGCGGACGCGGGCGATCAATTCCGCCCAGTCGGCCGGCGCCTGGCGCATCCGCTCCTCGCCGACCTGCTCGGCCCGCTTCTTCAGCTGCTCCAGCTGCTCGGCCGTGTAGTAGTTCTCGATCATGGTCATCACCTCGATGGTTCGGAGGAACTCGTCGGCGGAGACCGTCCCCGCCGCGCGAAGGCGATCGGCGATGGCTTCCAGCCGCTCGCACAACCTCCGCTGCAATTCGATCTGTTCCCGCAGGCGCTCGACGTGGAGGCCGATCACCGCCGGCGGCGAGAAGCCAGGCCGGTCCAGGCAGTCGCGGACCTCTTCCAGCGAGAAGCCGAGCTGCCGCAACGACAGCACCCGCTGCAAGCGGGCGACATCGCCCTCGCTGTAGAGCCGGTGTCCCGCCTCGGTGCGCAGCGACGGCCTGAGCAGGCCGATTTCGTCGTAGTGGTGCAGTGCGCGGACGGTCAGGCCGGTCCGCCTGGCCAACTCGCCGACCTTGAGGGCCTCGAAGGGCATGGCACGTCCTCCTCCGCAGGCATTGGGGAACCTCGCTGACGGGAGAATCCTACGACCTCACGCAACGTGAGGATCAAGGGCTCTTTCGCAGAAAAAACGAAAAATCCCCGGAAGGAGTTGCCCCCTCCGGGGATCGGTCAGGAAGTGCAGGTCGGGTGAGTACCACTTGCCCAGCTATCCCATGCCGACAACGACCTCATGCGTGCGGCCGTCGTCCGCCAGATGCACCGAGCCCTCGGGGCAGGGCTCGCCGTCGAGGGTCACGCCGGCGACCCCGCGCTCGACCCCGCGCGGGTTCTCCACCTTGATGTGGTACGTCGTGGACCCGCGGCGGTAGGTGATCTCGTACCCGGGCCACAACGCCGGGATGCACGGCTCCAACCGCAGCCGGTCCCCCTCCAGCCGGAAGCCAAGGATGCTTTCCAACCCCGCGCGGTAGAGCCAGCCGGCCGAGCCGGTATACCACGTCCAGCCGCCGCGGCCGACATGCGGCGGTACCCCGTAGACGTCGGCGGCGACCACGTACGGCTCGACCTTGTACTTCGCGACCGCTTCCGGCGTGGCGCTGTGGTTGATCGGGTTGAGCAGGTCGAAGAGGGCGACGGCTCGGCTCCCCCAACCGAGGAGGGCGGTGGCCTGCACGACCCACGCCGCGGCGTGCGTGTACTGGCCGCCGTTCTCGCGGATGCCGGGGACGTAGCCCTTGATGTACCCCGGCTGCAGCGGCCCGCGGTCGAAGGGCGGCGTGAACAGCAGGATGAGCCGTTCGTCCGGGCGCACCAGCAGCGCATCGACCGCGGCCATCGCCTGGCGCGTGCGTTCCGGGTCGCCCGCCCCGGACAGCACCGCCCAGGTCTGCGCCAGCGAGTCGATGCGGCACTCGTCATTCTCCGCCGAGCCCAGCGGGGTGCCGTCGTCGAAGTAGGCGCGGCGATACCAGCGGCCGTCCCACGCCTGCTCCTCGACGGCGGTCCGCAACCGCTCCGCCCGTTCGCGGTAATCCTTGGCCCGGTCGCTCTGGCCGCGCCCCTCGGCGATCTCGGCGAAGCGACGGAGAATGACGATCTGGAACCAGGCGTCCCAGACGCTCTCGCCCTTGCCGCCGGCGCCGACGCGGTTCATGCCGTCGTTCCAGTCGCCGATGCCCATCAGCGGCAGTCCGTGGGCGCCGTAGCGGAAGCCGTTCTCGATCGCCCTGACACAATGTTCGTAAACCGGAGCCGTCTCCTCCGTCACCTCGGGCAGCCCGTACTCCTCGTCGTGCTCCGGCCGCAGCAGTGGGCCGCGCAGGAAGGAGACATGCTCGTCGAGGACGGCACGGTCGCCGGTGACGGCGACGTAGTGGGCGACGACGAACGGCAGCCAGAGGAAGTCGTCGGAGAAGCGCGTGCGGACGCCGCGGCCGGCCGGCGGGTGCCACCAGTGCTGCACGTCCCCTTCGAGGAACTGCCGCGCCGCCGCCCGCACGATCTGGGCCCGCGCCTCGGCCGGGGCGGCGTAGACCAGGGCCATCACGTCCTGCAGCTGGTCGCGGAAGCCGTAGGCCCCGCCCGACTGGTAGAACGCCGACCGCGCCCAGACGCGGCACGCCAGCACCTGGGAGAGCAGCCAACGGTTGAGCAGCAAGTCCATCGCGGCGTTCGGCGTCTTCACCTGCACTGTGCCAAGGATCTCGTCCCAGCGCCGCCGTACCCCCTCCAGGGCCGCATCCACTTGCCCGGGCGGGGCGCAGGCGCCCAGCAGACGCCGCGCCTCGTCCACGCTGGCCGCCTGACCGAGGACGAAAACGATCTCCTTTTCCTGACCGGGGCGCAGCTCGAAGGGAGCCATCAGCGCGGCGCACGGGTCGAGTCCGGCTCCGATCGCTCCGGAGAGGGCCGTGCGGCCCAGCGCCGCGGGGTTGGCGACCGAGCCGTTCCGCCCCAGGAACTCGGTGCGGTCGGCGCTGAGGCTGCGCGGCCGCAGGCTGACGTCGGCGAAGGCGACGCGGCTGCCGAAGTCGGTGTTGTAGGCGTTGCGCGCCAGCAGCGCCCCGGTGTCCGCGTCCACCTCCGTGGCGACGTACGGGGCGGCGTCCTCGCGGACGGTGCCGAGGGCCCAGGCCGCGAAGAAGGTCGCCGACAGCCGGCGTGCCTGCCGGCCCGTGTTCCGCAGTCGCAGCCGGACGACCTTCACCGGCTCGTCGGCCGGCACCAGCAGGAGCAGCTCTTGCCTCAAGCCGTGATTGTCGCTCTCGAAAATCGTGTAGCCCGCGCCGTGGCGGACGCGCACCGGACCACCGCCCAGCGGCAGCGGCGTCGGCGTCCAGAAGGCGCCGCTGTCTTCGTCGCGCAGGTAGAGCACCTCGTCGGGCGGGTCGGACACCGGGTCGTTGGACCAGGGCGTCAGGCGATTCATCTGGCTGTTGCCGGCCCAGGTGAAGCCGGCTCCGGCCTCCGAGACGAGGAAGCCGAAGCCCTCGTTGGCGATGACGTTGATCCACGGCGCCGGCGGCAGTCCCGGCCGCACGACGTACTCGCGGCCGTCGGGGCTGAAGCCGCCGAGGCCGTTGTCGAAGAGCAGTGAAGCTCCACTCGCCCCGGTACTCTGGGGAGAGGGGTCGGGGGTGAGGGGCCGAGGGGCATCCCCGGCAGGAGGCGAGGACTGAGTACTGAGGACTGAGGACTGAGGACTGTCTGTCTCCGGTGTGTGCCAGGCGGCCCTACCGCGCTTCTTCGACCCTTCCCTCCCAACCCCTCTCCCCGGAGGGGTGAGGGGGGTCAAGCGCGGCGGCAGGCTCATGGGGCGCTCGCGGCCCTCGACCTGGCCGGCCAGGGAGCCGCGGTTGCCCGCCAGGACGACGCGCGCCGCGGTCAGCAGCAGCACCCTGTCCTCGTCGGCGATGTTCGCGGCCTTGCGGACGAAGACGCCGCCCGGCTGATCGACCAGGGCGTGTGAGTCGCTGGCCCGCACCAGGTTCGTAATCTGCTGCTGCACTTCCTCCAGGTAGCTCGTCGGGTGCTCGTTGAGGATGACGAGGTCCACTTCCAGGCCGTGCAGCCGCCAGTAGGCGTGCGCCTGCAACAGCTGGCGCACGATCTCCAATTCCTCCGGCTCATCGACGCGCACCAGGACGATCGGCCGGTCGCCGGAGAGGCCGTGTCGCCACAGGCCGGGCGGTCCCTGCCGATTGGCCGCCAGGACGGTCTGCGGCGCCCGCAGGGCCGGGCCGGCGTAGATGACGTGAGCGGCCAAACGCCCGTAAAGCTGAATTTCCTCTGGAGATAGTCGCAAATGCCGCAACTGGACTTGGCTGTGCGCCCAGGCCAGCTCGAAGGCGCGCGTGATGCCGTGCGAGTCGTGGTACTGGTCCGCCAACCTGAGCGCTTCCTCGCGCGTCGTCGCCACGGCCGTCGTGAAGGCGACGTTGACCGACGCCCCCGGCAGGATGCGAACCCGGCGGCGCAGGCTGAAAATCGGGTCGAGGACCGGCCCCGTGGTACACGACAGTCGGGCGCCGGGGTCGAGCGCCGCGGGGGAGGCGGGGCTGCGGCCGCGGCCAAGGAAGCGGGCGCGGTCCGTCTCGTATTCCACCGCGCTGGCCGCCAGCCCATCGACGGCGACGACGTGGACGCCCCAGAGCGGTTGCTGATCGGCGGCGCGCGGCCGGCGCCGGCACAGCAGGGCGTTCTCCGCGGGGAGGAACTCGGTTTCCAGGAAGAGCTTGCCGAAGGCCGGGTGAGCCAGGTCGGCGCGCGGCGGGGCCAGGACCGGCTCGGCGTAGCTCGTCACCTCCAGCTCGCGCGGCCGGGAGCCGAGGTTGGTCAGCGTCAGGCGGCGCACCTCGGCGGCGTTCTCGGGCGAGACGGTGATCTCCAGCAGCGCCTCGATGCCGTCCTCGCGACGATGGAACTCGGCCTTGTCCGCGGAGAAGACGATCTCGCCGGCGCGGCCGGCCGGCTGGCGCGTTACCGACCAGGCCCGGCCGCCGCGCACGTCGCGGACGTAGACGAACTGTCCCCAGGCGTCGCGGGTGCGGTCCTCGCGCCAGCGCGTCACGGCGAGGTCGCGCCATCGGCTATAGCCGCCCCCCGCGTTGGTCACCATCACGGTGTACTGTCCGTTGGACAGCAGGTGGACGATGGGGTGCTGCGTGTCCGGGTTGGTCAGCCGGCGGCTCATGGGGGTGGGCTGCCTTCCGGGCAAGGCCGAGGGCGCCGACTCGTCGCTGTGCGCCTCGACGACCGGGGCGACGCGCGGCAGCCGCTCTTGCAGCAGCTGCTCGGTGGCGCGGACCATCGGCTCGGCGTGGAAGCGGCGTGGCACCGGGTCGCCGAGGAGGCAGTTGGCCAGGGCCAGCAGGCTCATCCCCTGGTGGTGGGCCATGAACTGTTGCACGACGGCGCTGCGGCGCCGGTCGCGGAAGTGCTCGCGCGTGTAGTCGATGGCCTCGTAGAAGCCGTAGGTCCCCTCGCCGCGCTCCGCCGCCAGGAAACGGACGTTGGCCAGGGCGGCGTGCGGCCGGACCATGAGCGCCAGGGCCGTCGCGTAGGGGGCGATGACCAGGCTCTGCGACAGGCCGCGCTTCAACCCGAGGCCGGGCACGCCGAACGATTGATACTGATAATCCAGAGCGCTGTCGAGGGCGTAGAAGCCCGACTCGGAGATGCCCCACGGGACGCGGCGCTGCCGGCCGTATTCGATCTGCCGGTCCACCGCCCCGCGCCAGCTCTCGTCGAGGAGCGTGCCGGGGTAGTCGCGGAAGAACAGCCGCGGCATCAGGTACTCGAACATGGTGCCCCCCCAGGAGAGCAGCGCCACGCCGCCGGCCGCCCGCGCCAGCTGCCGGCCGAGCTGGAACCAGTGCTGACGCGGCACGTCGCCGCGGGCCACCGCCAGGAAGCTCGTCAGACAGGATTCGGAGGCGAGGAGGTCGTAATGAGCGTTGTCGAGGCGGCCGACCGCCCGGTTGAAGCCGATCGAAAAGAGGTGCCGGGTCTGGTTATAGAGCACCTTGAAGTCCATGGCCTCGGCGAAGGCCGTGGCCCGCTCGCCCAAGCGCTGCAACCGGGCCAGAAGGTCGGGCCCGCCCGACCCCGCCCGCAAGTCACTCACCTGAGATGCGAAGCACCGCGCCCAGCGCTGCAAATCCTCCGGTTCTTCGCCGAGGACCGGCGTGAGGGACCGCGCCTCCTCGACCAGCCGGGTCGCCCCGGCGTCGAGTCGCGTCAGCAACTCGTCCCAGGTCGCGAGGTCGTGTACCGGCTCCGCGAGGAGTCGCTGCAGTTCGGCGACGGCCTCGTCCAGCGGGCGGAAGACGTCGGGCGGGGCCTGGGGGGGCTCCAGGTCGCGCAGCGACTCAGACGCCAATCGCAGTGTGTCGGCCAGTCCGTCGCGTGCCGCCGCGGGGTCGAACGACTGCCTGGCCTTCTCTAGCAGCCCCTGGCGCAGTACCAGCAAGGAGGCCAGTAGGTTGCCGCTGTCCACCGTCGATACGTAGGGCGCCGGCAGGACGGCCAGGGTGCGCGTGTCGTACCAGTTGTGGAAATGCCCGTGGAACCGCTCCAACTGGTCCAACGTGTCGAAGGTCCGTTGGAGCCGATCGACGAGCGACGTCAGGCTGATGTAGCCGAAGTCGTGCGCCGCCAGCGTGGACAGCAGGCACAGCCCCAGGTTCGTCGGCGAGGTGCGGTGCGCCACCTGCCCTTTCGGGTCCTCCTGGTAGTTGTCCGGCGGCAGCCAGTGGTCGTCGGGGCCGACGAACGTCTCGAAGAAGTGCCACGTCTTGCGGGCCAACCGCCGCAGCTCCCGCCGCTCGTCGTCGGTCAGCGCCGTCTCCCGCGCCGGGCGCGGCCGGCTGACCCACCAGGCGACGGCCGGCGCCAGCAGCCAGGCGAGGAGCAGCGGGGCGGCGGGAAGCAGCGCCGCCGGCCTGACGAAGAATACCAGCACGGCGAGGGCCACGGCCAGCGCCGACGACGGCCACATGACGGACCAGAAATAAGCGAGTCCGGCTCCCAGGCGGTGCTCCGTCGCCGCGGCCGTCTCCCATTCGAGGAGGTGCTTCCGCGAGACGACAAGTCGGTAGAGGGTGCGCAGGATGGCGTCGAGGCACTCGCGAGCCTGTTCGGCGAGGAAGGTGATGGACAACAGCGCCTGCCCCGCGGTGGCACCCAGGCTCGCGCGCAGGTCGCGCAGCCGGAGTAGCCAGGAGCCGCGCAGGAGCCCGGCGGCGCCGCCGAAGAGCGTCAGCAGCAGCGGCAGGGCCGGGGGCAGCAGCGCCAGCCCGGTCCACAGCCAGGGCGAGCCGGGCAGGACCGTCCATCCCAGGGCGAACAGCGCCACCAGCGCCGGCGGCACCAGGCTGCGCCGCAGGTTGTCGAGGATCTTCCAGCGCTCCAGCGCCGGCAGCGGGTTCGGGCGGCGGGCGGCAGCCCCTCGCCCCGGTACTCCGGGGAGAGGGGTCGGGGGTGAGGGGGGATGAGGCAGCAGCCACGGGAGGATCTGCCAGTCGCCGCGAATCCAGCGGTGTTCGCGGCGGGCGTAGGCGTTGTAGCGGGCCGGAAACTCGTCGAGCAGTTCGATGTCCGTCACCAGGCCGCAGCGGGCGTAGTTCCCCTCGATCAGGTCATGACTGAGGATGCGGTTCTCGGGGAAGGTGTGGCCGGCGGCGGCCTCGAAGGCGTCCACGTCGTAGATGCCCTTCCCGGTGAACGTCCCGCGGCCGAACAGGTCCTGGTACACGTCCGAGACGGCGTTGGTGTAGGGGTCGAGGCCGGCCGAGCCGGACAGCAGGCGGGCGAAGAGGGAGCGCGCCGCCGCCAGCAGGTCGAAGGAGACGCGCGGCTGCAGCACGCCGTAGCCGGCGACGACTCGCCCCTGGGCCGCGTCGAATTGTGGCCGGTTGAGCGGGTGCGCCAGGGTGGCGACGAGGCGGCGGGCGGTCTCGCGCGGCAGACGGGTGTCGGAGTCGAGCGTGATGACGAAGCGCACGCGCGGCGGCCGGCCAAGGTCGCCGCTGACCACGGCAAACGTCGTCTCGGTGCCGCCGCGGAGAAGGCGGTTGAACTCGCTCAGCTTGCCGCGCTTGCGCTCCCAACCCATCCAGCAATTTTGCACCGGGTTCCAGACCCGCCGGCGATGGCAGAGGAAGAAGCGGTCGGGGCCGCCGTCGGCGTAGCGCTCGTTCAGGGCGCGGACGCGCCGCAGGGCGTCGTGGACGTAGCCGTCGTCCGCGGGGCGGGTTTCCGTCGGCGCGTCGGTGAAGTCGGTCAGCAGGGCGAAGCGCAGCTGTGGGTCGGGGTTGGAGAGGTAATGGACCTCCAGACGGTCCACCAGCTCGGCGGCGCTCTGGGGGCCGGTGAGCATTGTCGGCATGACGACGAAGGTGGCGCAGTCTTCCGGGATGCCCTCCTTGAAGTCCATCTTGGGCAGCACGCGCGGCGGCAGCAGCAGCGTCAGCAGGTGGTGAACGAGGCCGACGGCCAGCTCGCAGACCGGCAGCAGGGCCGCCGCCGCCACCAGGAGCAGTGCCGGCAGGGAGGCTCCGCCGGCCGCGCGGGCGCAGGCCAGGACACCGAGCAGCAGCAGGCCGGCGACGGTCGTCAGGCTGCCGAAGTAGACGGCGTTGGGGTGCCGGAGCAGCGCCGCCACGAAGGCGTCCCGCGGCCGCGGCCTGTAGCCGAGGTCGGCCGCCAGCTGCGGCGCGCCCGGGCCGAGCAGATAGTAGCCGACGTGCCGACGTGCCTCCGCGGGCGCAGCCTGCCCTGACAGGTCGAGGGCGCGACCCGCCACCTCGGTCTCCGCGCGCCCGGAGCCGCGCGCCAGGCGCTCGACAGCCCGGCGGCAGCGGTCGCGGGTGGCGAAGTCCTGGCGGGTGTAGACGCCGGCAGGGTCGGTGCGCAGCAGCGCCTCGACGGCGCTAGTGCGCTCGAAGAAAACGCTCCAGTCGAGGCTCCCCAGCAGGCGCAGGCTGGTGACGCAGTTGCCGACGGAAACCTGGTTCGCCGCCTGGCGGCCGTTCTCGCGGCGAAGGACGTTGGCCGTGGTGTCACCGCGGCTGCCGACCGCCTGCTCCAGCCAGCCGATGCCGGCGGTCGCCTCCAGCCCCCGGTCGCGCAGCGCTTGCAGCACGCGGACGAAGCAGGCGTCGGACCACGTCTCCGGCCCCCCCGGCGACGGCGGCGGCCCGTGCTTGCCGAGGAGGTGGGTCGCCCAGCGGTCGGCTTTGTGGCGCTCGCCGCGGGTGTGGAGCATACGGCCGGAGAGGCGGCGCAGGTTCTCGATCAGGCCGACGCGCAGCATGATGGGGACCGCCCACAATTCGCCGATCGTCAGCGGGGTGTGCGCCTGGTAGGCCTGCACGAAGCGCGTGACGTTGGCCTCGTCGAGGCTGCTGTCGGTGTGGGCGATCAGCTCGACGCTCAGGCCGTAGACGCGCGGCAGGCCGCGGAACGGCCCCTCGGCGACCTTCGGCAACTCGTGGTAGAAACCGCGCGGCAGGTCGTGGCGTACCTCGCGCAGGGTCTCCTCGATGATGTGGTAGTTGTCGAGGAGCCATTCCGCGTCGGCGCCGAGGGCCTCCTTGCGCGAGGCGGCGACGATCTCGGCGTAGGCCAGCGTCAGCACCCGGCCGTTCTCGCGCGAGCGGCGCAGCAGCGGGTCGCCCGGCACACCGCGGCCGTCCGCGGCGCAGACGTGGGTCCGCGCTCGGGCGTGCGTCTCCAGGTGCTCCAGGCCGTACAACTCGGCCCGGATGGGTTCGTCGGAGGAGAGGGTCGCGAGGAGTTGGTCAGGGTGGTCGGACGTCCGGTCCGGGGCGCCACGCTCGGCTGCGGTTATCGCCATAAGCAGATCGAATCTCCTGGGTCACTGGTTGCGCCGTCCCCCGCCCCGGCGCTGGCGGGGCTCGCTCTATTTTATACTCCCGCCGGTCGGAAACCGCCCATTTTTCTCGCAGACAGCCAACGACAATCGCCTACCATCTGTGGCCAGGGTCGGCTTGGGAAGGTCGATCTTATCTACCAGGGACAGGTGGATTGGACGTCGTTCCTGGGCCTGTCGTCGCTTGTTTCCCTTGCCACCGTGCCGGAAGCGCGTCGGGGGGGCAGCCGGCCGGGGCGAGCGCTTTGGGGCACTGCGGCGGCGTGGTGAAGTGAGGGCCGGGGTTCTGCCCTCGGCGAGGCGGGCGAACTCCCCCACGTGGGCGAAGGGGTGGCGGTAGCGGTTGCCGTGCTGAGCGAGGTCGCCTCCCGGGACAAAGCGACCCGGCGGGGCCTTCGAGCCTTGCGGCCTACCAGACCCGCCGGGCCAAGCACTTCCTTCGGCCGGGCCGTCCGGGACGGCACGACCCAGGGCGGCGGCCTGGACTTTGCACCCTGGCACGCTCCGCGGGACATTCGGACCCGCGGATTCCGGCCTGACGAACCCACAGGCTCGTCGCAAGGTACTCGCCGGGCGGAACCCGATGTTGTTGTTGCGGTTCGCCGGCTCGTTCCTGTTGCGGTTGGCGGAGCGCACGTTCAACGGATTGTTGTTGAACGCGCCGCCACGCAACGAACGGCTACTCGGCCGCCGTCCTGCGGAAGGGATGTTCCAGGAACAACCGCTCCCGCAGTCGATAGGTATCGGCCTGGCTGGCGTGGCCAATCCAGCTCGTCACCCGGCGCACGGCCTCTTCCGCGGACATCTCGTTCCGGGCGTACTGCCCCTGCATGCGGCGCAGGCGGCGACGGAACCGCCACACGTTCGCCTTCGCCAGAAGTCGGTGTGTGCGGAACACCCGGTAGCCCAGGAACGGGATGCCGTCGCGGACCGGAAAGACGACGTTCTTCGTGGGGTGCAGTCGCAGCCGCAAGCCGGCGAGCAACTCGGCTGCCTGGCAGCGGACCTCGGCCAGGAACGCCTTGTCGTCGGCGAAGACCAGGAAGTCGTCGCAATAGCGGACGTAGCCGCCGGCCTCCAGCCGGTCCTTGAGGAAGTGGTCGAGCGGATCGAGGAAGACGTTGGCGAAGAACTGGCTCGTCTGGTTGCCGATGGGCAGGCCGCGGCGGCGCTGGCCGGGCGTGAACAGGTCGTCGCCGGGAAACCAGAGCCCGACCTCTTCCTGGGGGTTGCTGTGGTCGATGATCCGGCCGGCCAGCCAAAGCACGTCGGGGTCCTTGACCTTGCGGGCCAGCAACCCCTTGAGCACCTGGTGGTCCAGCGACGGGAAAAACTTCTGCACGTCGGCCTTGAGCACGTAGTGAAAGCGGCGGGCGAAGTGCTGGCAGCGGGCCACGGCGGCGTGCGTGCCCCGGCCCTTGCGGCAGGCATACGAGTCGGGCAGGAAGGAGCGCTCGAAAAGCGGTTCCAGTACCCGGGTCAGGGCGTGGTGGACGACGCGATCGCGGTAGGGGGCGGCGCTGATCAAGCGCGGCTTCGGCTCGCAGAGGACGAACGTGCGGTAAGGCCCGGGGCGGTACGTCCTTGTCCGCAGCTCATCGTGCAGCCGCCACAACTCCCGTTCCAGCCCGAAGTGGAAACGGGCCACGTCGGGCCGGAGGCGCTTGCCCTTGCAGGCCGTCTCGGCGGCGCGGAGCAGGTTCTCAAATCCAATGAGTCGATCCCAGATGTAGCCGACCCGTTTCATGTCCTGGTGCCGCTCTTCAGCCAGCCGCCCACCAGGCGGCCGATCTCGTCGATCGCCTTGGCGGCGAAGCCGTAGCTGTTGACCTTGAGGCACTGCAGGTCCTTGGCCAAGCGCATCTGAAAGCGCAGCACCTCCAGGGTCAGGTTGGCCTGTCCCAGCAGCGCCTGCCTCTCGCGGGTGTAGCGCGCCCGAATCAGGGTTTCCAGCAGGTCGTAGAGGTTACGCTCAATCCGCTCCCCGAGCACGAAGCGGTGGCTCCGCGGGAAACGGCCGGCGTGGTGGCACGACCACAGCACCAGGTCGTAGGTCTTCGTTATCACCGCCAACTCTTGCACTTCCTTGGCCATCGATGTATCCTTCCTCCATACGCCGCGCCGGCCATCACCTCTGCGACGAGTTTAATAGGTAAAAAAAGATAGCAATAGTGGCTGATTAGCTTTTAGCCGCGGCCCCAGCAGTGGTCGTAAAGCTGTAAAGAAGTTCAGCGGAAAGTCCCCGCCGGGCGGAACCCGATGCCGTAGAGGCGGTACGCCGGCACGTCCCCGAAGCGGTTGGCGGAGCGCACGTACAACGGATCGCTGAGGAACGCGCCGCCACGCAACGAACGGCCACTCTTATTATCTACTTTATCGTCTAATTGTTTATCTTTCATATCTGCAAACTCTTCATATCTGTTGTGGCACCATTCCCAGGCGTTGCCGTGCAGGTCGAACAGCCCCAGGTCGTTCGGCCGCAACGACCCCGCCGGACGCGACCGTAATGGGGAATTGACCACGTACCAGGCGTACTTCCCCAGCAGGTCCTCCGCCTCCCCCATCGACCAGTCCGTCACACTCCCCGCCCGGCACGCCAACTCCCACTCCGCCTCCGTCGGCAGCCGATAGCCCAACAGGCCCAGGGCGTTCGCCTTCACCTTCATCCCTTCCGCATACTCCCCCTTCTCATTCGGCACGTAGCAGCGCTGCTGCTCAGCAATTCCCTCCTTCTCGCTCAGCCAGTTGCAGTAAGCCGCCGCGTCGTACCAACTGACCTGATTCACCGGGCAGTCCGCGGTCGGGGCATACTGCTTGAAGTACGGGTGGTCCTTGCGGAAGCGCAGGAACTCCGCCACCGTCACCTCCCGGGCCGCCAGCGCGAAGCGACGCTCGACCCGCACCGTCACGCGCTTGTTCGAACCCGCGTCATCATTCTCGAACTCCCCGGACGGCACGAGCACCAGCGTCTGCCGCTGGCCGTTGACGTACCACTGCCGCTTCCCCTCCACCTTCCCCGTCGCCAGCCCGTGGTCGATCTCCTCGACTTTCGCCTGCTGCCCCCACTGCCGCAGCAGCCAGCCCGCTGCCCCGTGGGTACCCGCGTCAGGGTCGTCCCCGTATAACGCCAGCAACCGCGGCCTCAGGGCCTCCCGCTCGGCCGGCGGCAACCGCTCCAGGTCGAACTCCCCCAGCACCAGCAACAACGCCCGCCGCGCCGATACGTCCGGCTCCCGCTCCAGGCTCAAGCGGTCGATCACCGCCCGGGCCTCGGCGCCGCCCGGCCCCAGCCGGTCGATCAAGTAACTCCGCAGGGTCGGGTCGGGGCCATGACGCAGCAGCGGCGCCACCTTCTCCCACCGCCCCAGCGCCGCCAGGGCCACCGCCGCGTTGGCCTGCCGCCGGGCCAGGGCCAACCGCGCTTCCCCATCGGCCCCCGCGCCGGCCTCCTCCGCAAGGACCTTCTCCAGCGGGGCGAAGGCGTCGGGCACGGCCTCGGCGTAGCCGGCGTAGACCCCCGTGATGGTGCGCCGCGACTCCGCGCTACGCTTCTCCTCCAGCAGCAGAACCGCCAGCGGCGGCAGCAGGTGCCGGCCCACCGGCTTCAGCGCCCCGGCCCACGAAGCGATCACCAGGGCGTTCTCCGCCACCAGCCGCGCCGCCACGTCGCCGCTCACCTTCTCCCAGCGGCCGTCGTCCGGCGCATAGGCCGCCAGGGCACAGGCCGCCCGCAGGCGCTGCCCCGGGTCGCCCTTGGCGTCCTCCAGCACCGCCCAGAGCCGCTCACCGAGCGCCCCGGCGTGGGGCCGTAGCATCTCCCGCAGGACGATCACCTCCTGCGGCTCGGCGGCCAGCAGGCGACCGTAGAGGTAATCCACCTGCCCGCCATCCCCCGGCAGCAGGGCCAGGCTGGCATGCAACTGCTTGCGCGCGTCGCCGTTCGACTCGGCCTCGGCGTAGGCTTGATGCAGCGACTCGTCCAGCCAGCGGCGGTAAGGCGCCATGTCGTTGACGACGGCCGGCACGTCCTCGGTCGGGGCCCGCAGCAAGTTGTCCATCAGGGCTTGCGCCCGCAGCCGGCCGTGGACCTCCCAGCCGATCCCCAAGAGAAGGAGCAGGGCGGCGGCCACGGCCAGGCCCCGCAAGAGGTGATAGCGGCCCGCCCGCCGCATCATGTGCCGCTGCGGCGGCGTCCAGTCCTTCTTGCGCGTCAGCAGCCGGATGCTGAGCCACTGCGGCAACGAGGGCAACTGGCGGCTCTCCGGCCGGGCCTTCCAGACGGCGGCCCGGTCCGCCAGCAGCAGTTCGGCTCGGCCGCGCCGCGTCTCCTTCTGCTTGCGCGTCAGCCAGTCGCGCAGGGAATGGACCAGATAATCATGGGTCAGTTGGTAGTAACGGTTGGCCGCTTGCGGCGTAGCGCTCGCGGCTGGTGAAGCGAGCGCTACGCCGCAAGCGGCGGAGGCATCGCCAAGCCGCAAGCGACCCTCTTCCGCCCCTTCCGGATCGGTCGGCGTGATGAGGCGGATTTCGCCATCGAGGATGCGGAGCAGGTCGTCAAAGTCCCTGGGCCGGCCGGCGCAGCCCGACGCCGCCAGCAGCTCGGCGTGAGAGCGCATGTGGCCCTTGATGTCGGTGCCGGATTCGGGCAGCAGCGCCTTGAGGACGGCCCGGGCCGCTTTCTGGTGATAGCGGTGCTCGGGCGGCGCGGTGGCGGCGCTGAACGTCTCCTCCAGGAAGGTCACGCCGACGCCCTCGGTGCCGCCGACCTCTTTCAACGTGGCGGGCGTCCACGACTTGCCCTTCATCATCTCGGCAAACAAAGCCAAGCGGACGCAAATGACCTTGCCTTCCTGGGCCAAACCCGCCACGGCCTGCTCAAGAAACTGTTTCTGTTCTTTGCTGGCATCGGTGGAAGCGTCAGGGAGGACGCCGAAGGCCCGCCCAAACGCCGCCAGCACTTTCTCGGCGTGGCGAATGGGGAAAAGATCGACTGCTGCCGAGTTCTGACCTTCAACAAGCCGAATTTCCAGTTCCCGCAGGAATCGAGTCACCGCCATCCAGAAATCGTCCCGCACCATGACGACGCACTGCACTCGGCCACCGTCGCATTGCCGCAGGGCTTGAACCAGTTCGGTATTCTCCTCTTCCTTGCGGGCGTGCAGCCATTGCTCGAACTGGTCCAGCACGATCAGCACCTTCTTGCCCGACGGAAAGCCCTGGCCTCGGCGCAGCGCGGCGAGTGCCTCCTTCAAACCCACGTTACCGGGCAGGGCCGGACAGCGCTTCCGAAGACCGTTGAGGAGACGAGGCTCCGTCTCCTGCCCGGTCGCCTCGACGTAGACGACAATCACGTCGTCGGACAGCCGGGGCAGCAGCCCCGCCTTGACCAGCGACGACTTGCCGCAACCCGACGGCCCGTAGATCAGCCCCACGGCGAAGGTGTTGTCGGCGTCCGTCTCCTCGATACGGGTTTTCCAGAAGCGGATGTTGTCCGGCAGCCCTTCGCGGTCCCGGGGGCCAGGCAACAGCTCCAGGAAGAAGTCGGCGTCGTGGGCGTCGAAGGAACGCAGGCCCTTGGGCACGATCTTGACCGGCTGGCTGTCCGAGGGCGGCGCTGTTGGCGTGGGCGGCTCGGTCGCCGCTTGCGGCGTAGCGCTCGCCTGAGATATCGGTTCGCGAATCGATAAATCGGGTGAGCCGAGAAAATGCCGCAGGTCGTCGGCCAGGTCCTGCGCCGTCGTGTACCTCTCGGAGCTGCGCTTCGCCAGGGCCTTGAGGCAAATCCGTTCCAGTTCCTTCGGGACCGTGTTGTCCCATTGCCGCGGCGGCCGCGGCTCGTGCGTGGCGATCTGCTCCAGCAATTCGTCGCGTGAGTCCGCCTGAAACGGCCGCCGCCCGGTCAGCAACTCGTAGAAGACGACGCCCAGGCTAAAGACGTCGGTGCGGCCGTCCACGCGGTGCCCCTCGCCGCGGGCCTGCTCCGGGCTCATGTAGGCGGGTGTGCCGGCGTAGCGCGGGCCGTGGCCCACGTCCCGCTCGCGCAGCGCCAGCCCGAAGTCGGCGACGAAGGGCCGGCCGGCGGTGTCGAGCAGGATGTTGCCGGGCTTGACGTCGCGGTGGACGACGCCCCGCTGGTGGGCGTGCTGCAGCGCCTCGGCGACCGCGGCCACCAGCGCCGCCGCGGCGACCGGCGCGGGCCGGTCGTGGCGGATCGCCCAGGCCACGGTGCGGCCCTCGATGAACTTCGACACGATGAAGCAGGGGAACTCAAGGGTGGCGCCCACGTCGAAGACGGGGACGATGTGGGGGTGGTCGAGGCCGGCGGCGGTGCGGGCCTCGGCGAGGTAAGCGTCGGCATCCTGGGGGCGGGCGATGAGGTGCGGGTGCGGCACCTTGACCGCCACCCGGCGCTGCAGCTGCTCGTCGCGCGCCAGGTAGACCCGCCCGAAGCCGCCCTCGCCGAGGAGCCGTTCGATGCGGTAACGGCCGACGTGCGCGGGCAGCAGGGCGGCTGGGGCCGGTGCGGCGGCGACGGGCTGCCCTTCACCCTCCGGCGCGGTCCTCAACGGGTCGGGGTGTTCGCTCATGGGGCCTCGGGGGTGGAGACGGTCGTTGTCTCTTCGCCGGCCGATCATAGCAGACCGGGGGATCCTTTGCCATGATCGCGAACGCTAAGCCGCAAGCAGCTTGATGGTTGCGGCGGCCACGGCGGCAAAAGCGCTGTATAGTGGGAAGTGGGTTGCGCCCGACGTGCGCAAGAAGGCGCAAGCGGCGTGGGGCGAAGCACTTCGTTGACCCATTCTTCCGCGAACGGGTATAATCTCCCCATCGGCCGCCACCCGGCCCGCGAGCGGCAGCGACTGCCGCCGGGCCGACTGGACCACCTACGCCGGGAGACCGCATGTCGTCGGACCCGTCCCCCAAGCGCCCGCGCCGCGCGGTGCGCGTCGGCAAGTACGAGGTGGTGGCGCACATCGCCACCGGCGGCATGGGGGCCGTCTACAAGGCCATCGACAGCGTCTTGAAGCGCGAGGTCGCCCTCAAGGTGCTGCCGCCGGACATGGCCTCCAAGCCCAACGCCCTGGAGCGCTTCCGCCGCGAGGCCCGCAACGCCGCCCGGCTGCGCCACGAGAATATCGTCACCATCTACGAGTTCGACCAGAGCGGCACCACGTTCTACCTGGCGATGGAGTTCATCGAAGGCATCGACCTGCAGGAGTACATCGAGCGCAAGGGGCGCCTCGACCCCGAAGAGGCCCGCATCATCACCATCCAGGCCGCCCGCGCCCTCGAGCACGCCCACGCCCAGGGAGTGGTCCACCGGGACATCAAGCCGTCCAATTTCCTCGTCACCCGCAAGGGCGACAAGCTCGTCGTCAAGATGAGCGACTTCGGCCTGGCCCGGGAAACCTCCGACGAGGAGGCGCGCGTCACCCGCGAGGGCCACACCGTCGGCACCGTCGATTACATGTCCCCCGAGCAGGCCCGCGACTGTGGCTCGGCCGACATCCGCAGCGACATCTACTCGCTCGGCTGCTCCCTCTTCCACATGCTCACCGGCCGGCCGCCCTTCCCCGAGGGGAGCATCCCCGAGCGGCTCTTCAAGCATGCCCAGGCGGAGCCGCCCGACTTGAGGCAGCTCAACCCGCGCGTCTCCGAGGCGTTCTGTGCCGTGGTGCGGCGCATGCTGCTCAAGGAGGCCGACGACCGCTACCAGACTCCCGGCGCCCTGCTCAAGGACCTGATTCGTCTGGAAAGCGCCACCGCCCCGCTGGCGGCGCCGGAGGTGCTAGCCGGCCTGGCCCGCGCGGCCGGCGAGGAGCCGGCGGAGGAGAGCCAGGTCCGGCGGCGGGCGGCGGCGGCCGAGCGCTCGACCCGGCCGCCGCCCCCCATGCCGCCGCCGCGGCCGCGCGGTCGCCGCGGTGAGCCGGCGCCGGTCGAGGCACCCGACCCGGACGCCGACGGGGCGCCCGCGTCGCATGGGCCCTGGCTGTGGGTCCTCGGCGGCGGCGTGGTCGCCCTGGTGCTGGCGGTGGTCGGCGTCATTCTGGGGCTGCGGACGCCGGCGGCGCCGCCGCCCGACCCCGTCACCCAGGGACCGCCGCGGCCCGCCGTCACCCCCGCCGGGGACAGCGGGCGCGGCTCCGACCCCGGCGCCAGGCCGCCCGACCCACCGAAGGGACCCGGGGACCCGCCGAAGCCGGTCTGGCCGTTGCTCTACGAGCCGTCGGTGCCGCTGGCGCTGGAAACGCTGCGGAAGGAATTCCGCGGCCCGTGGGAGGGGCAGGGCGAGCCGGGGCCGACGGTCCCCGTTCTCCGCGTGTCGCGACAACCGTCCGGCGCCGGGGCGTTCGCCTCGCTGGAGGCCGCCTGCGCCGCCGCCCCGGCCGACCGGCTGACCGTCATCGAGATCGCCGACAACGGCCCGATCTTCCAGGCCCCCGTCGCCGTCGCCGACCGCAGCCTCGTGATCCGGGCCGCCAGGGGATATCGCCCGTTGCTGGTCTGGGACGTGGAAAAAGGGAAGGACGAGGGGCGAGGGGCCAAGGAAGCGCCGGCCGCGTTGCTGGCGCTGGCGCGCGGCAACCTGACGCTGGACCGGCTCGACCTGGTGGTGAAGTGGGGCGAGGCGGCCGCGGCGGGGAGGCCCTTCCTGGTCCGCGTGACCGACGGCGACCTGCTGGCCCGGGACTGCACCTTTTCGCTGAGCGGACGGCAGCCGGCCGACCTGGGCGCCGTGCGCTTCGAGCGCAGTGACCCCGGCGGCCCGCCGCGCGCCGCGGCCGGACGCTGCCGCCTCAGCCGATGCGTGGCGCGCGGCCCTGGCCTTGTCGCCCTCGACCTCGATTCCCCCGGCGCCGATGTGCTGCTCGACGGCTGCCTGTTTGTCGGCACCGATCAGCCGCTCCTGCGCGTGGCGGGGCGCAGCCTGGCGCCGGCCGTGCTCCGCATTCTGCGCTCGACCCTGGTGGCCGACCAGACGCTGTTGCAGGTACGGCGGGCGACGGCCGCCGACACCCAGCCGGACTTGCACGTCCGCACCTGGGACGCCCTGCTGACGCGCGGCGGCACCCAGGCGGGCGGGCAGATGGTCGTGCTCGTCGATAGTTCCGCCGCCCGGATGAAGTGGCAGGCGGTCAACTGCTTGTACACGGGCTGGCGGACGCTCCTGACTTCGGCCGACCGCACCGCCGCCGACCGCGGCACCTGGCAGGCCGTCTGGCAGCGCAGCGAAGGGGAGCTGGCGCTGGCGCCGCCCTGGCCGGCCGTGGTGCGTCCCGACCCCGCCGAGGCGGCCATCGACGAGTATCGTCCGGCGCCTGCGCCCGCCTCGCTGGTCGGTTACGCCGCCACCTCGACCTCGGACCCCGGCCCGCTCGGCTGCGATTTCACCGCCCTGCCGCCGGCGCGGACCAACTGGCTCGCCCTGACCTACGACCCCTATCCCGCGCCGGCGCTGGAGGCCATCAACGACGCCGCCGCCCCGCCCGTGCCGGCGTCCAACGGCGGTCGTTACCAGGGCGGCCACATCGACCTGACCAGCACCCCCGACCTCGGCGCCTTCCTCGACGAGATGGCCCGCACCAAGGGGCTCGGCCCGCGCGTCGTGCTGCACCTGTCCGGGGCCGGCGAGTACCACACGCGGCCCATCCGCGTCCGGGGGTCGAGCCTGGTGCTGTATTTCGAGCCGGTCGAGGGCGGAGCCAGGCCGTTGACCCTGATGCCGCACAAGGACGTTTCGCCGGAAGGCGACGCCCTGGTGGAGGTGGACGGCGGGGGCCTGGACGTGATTGGCGGTGAGGTGCGCTTCCCCGACTTCCACCTGGCCCTGATGCCGCCGTATGCGCTGAAGGTCCGCGGCGGCGACCTGCGCCTGTTCCGCTGCCGGCTTTACGGACCACTGAAAGACGCCCCGCCGACGTACCGTGGCCTGATCCGCTTCGAGGGCGGGTCCAGCGATCCCGCGCCCGCCAAGCCGCACGGCTGTACACTCAATGAATCGGTCCTCGTCTCGGGGCGGAGCTGCGCTGACGTCGGCGGCGGCGGGGCGAGGCTGCGCCTTCAGCAATGTGTCATCCTCTCCGGCGACGACGCCATCCACTTCGATCCGGGGGCGACGGCGAAGGCACGGTTGGACGTGCAGTGCCTGCTCGACCAGACGACGGTGGCGGCGCGACACGCGGTGGTCCGCCTGAGTGACGCCCCGCAGCTGGAAGGGTCGGTCGAGCCGATCGTGATGGAGACGCGCTCCTGCACGTTCCTCAACCCATTCACGGACGCGCCGGGGGCGACATTGCTCGTCGCGGAGGACGGGGCGCTGTCGCGTGGGCTCCTGGTCTGGCAGGGGGGAGGAAACGCCTTCGACAAGCGTCTGGCGGCCGGCGCGCCGGCCTGGGCGAAACTGTGGGGTCGCTCCTGGGAGCGTCACCAGACGCTGGACGTGCCGCTGAAGGGGACGATCGACCTGGGCAAGCCGGAGCTGGACCGGCTGGCGTTGCCGCCGGGGCTGATCAAACCGCCGCCGGGGGAGGAGAAGCGGCCGCCGCCGGGGGCCGATTTCGAGCTGCTCGGACTGATGAAGAAGCCCGCGAAGCCGCCGCGCTGAAGCCGCTTGCGGAACGAGACGGAGGAGCGATGCGCTTCGGACTGCTGGGAACACATCCCGACGGCATCGACATGGCGTGTACACTGGCCGAGAGCGGCCGGCACGAGTTGGTCGCCTACACGAGCGCCGAGCCGGTCCCCGATCACATCCTGCGCCGCTGGGGGTCGCAGGCCCGCCGACTCCACGACCTTGAAGACCTCCTCGCCGACCCCGCCGTCGAGGCCGTCATCGTCGCCGGCACCCCCGCCAACCGCACCGTCCAGCTTCGCCGCGCCTTGCAATCGGAGCACCACGTCCTCTGCGTCTACCCGCCCGACGCCGGGCCGGACGGCGCCTACGAGGCGGCCATGATCCGCGACGACACCGGCCGGGCGCTGCTGCCGCTCCTGCCCGAGGCGCTGCACCCCGGCGTTGTCCGCCTGGCCGAACTGCTGCGCTCGGGGAGGCGGCCGCTGGTCGAGCCGCGACTGATCGAGGTCGAGCGCTGGGCGACCGAGCAGGTGCTGCTCGACATCGGCACCACGGGGCACAAGCCGGCGTTCCCCGGCTGGGACGTGCTGCGGGCGCTCGGCGGCGAGGTCGCGGAGGTGTCGGCGCTGGCGCCGCGCGAAGAGTTGACCGCCGAGGAGCCGGTCTTGCTCTCGGGGCGCTTCGAGCGCGGCCTGCTGTTCCAGTCAGCCCTGCTGCCGTTCCAGGGCGAACCGCGCTGGCGCATCGTCGCGGTCGGCAGTTACGGCCGGGCCGAGCTGCTCTTCCCGGTGGGGCCCCGCGGGCCGGCGTTCCTGACCTGGTCCGACCCCGACGGCGAGACGCACGAAGAGGCGTGGGACGCCTGGGATCCCTGGCCGCCCGTGGTGGCGCTGTTCGAGGAGGCCGTTGCGTCTGCGGAGACGAAGCGCCCCTCACCCGCCCCGCTGACCTGGCAGGACGCCGTGCGCTCCCTGGAGCTGGACGACGCCGCCCGGCGCAGCGTGCAGAAGCGGCGGGCGAGCACGATGGAGTATCAGGAGGCGAGCGAGGAGGTCGGCTTCAAGGGGACGATGACGCTGATCGGCTGCGGGCTGATCTGGCTGACGATCTTGATCGTTATTCTCGCGAACTGGTTTCCGAAAGCCGGCTGGGCGATCGTGCCGCTGCTGGTCGTGTTCCTCGGGCTGCAAGCGTTCCGCTGGATCGTACCGCGCTCGCGCCGGCAGCGGTAGCCGCTTGCGGCTTGGCATGACTGCGAAGCCGCAAGCGGCCACAGCGGTTTATTTCTCCTGGCCGAGGCGCCCCAGCGCCGCGTTGGCCTCCTGCGTCACCCACCATCCCGGCGACTCGCGCACCAGCGATTCGAGCAGCTTGCGCGCTTCCGGCGTGCCGGCCAGCTCCAGCACGCGCACCGCCAGCACGTCGCGATTCTGCTCGGGCGTCAGGGCGGCATCGCCGCCGAGCTTGGCCAGCAGCTTCTCCAGCCGCACCTTCGCCTCGGCCGAGGGACGCCCGGCCAGAGCCTTCCGCACCGCCGCCTCAGCCGCCCGTCCCAGGTCCTCCAAATCCTTCGTCGCCTTCTCGCGGGTGTCGAAGCTGTCGTCGTCCAGGTCGGCGATGAGCTTGGCGATCTTCTTGTCGTCGCTATCCGCAGGCTTCGGCTTCAGCCGTTCGCGCAAAAAGGGCACCGAATCGGCCGGCGCCGCTCGAAGGGTGCGCAGGGCCGTGTAAGCCTTGCGGCCGTCCGCGCCGGCGAGATCGGTCCAGAGCGCGTCCAGTTCCTTGGCGCTCAGTTTCAGGTCCTTCGGCAGCGGCTTCTCGTCGTGCGTCAGGTCCCAGACAACCGCTCCTGCGTCGCCAACCGTCACGATCCGCGAGCCGTCCGGGCTAAAGGCCAGTCCGTTGATCTTGCCCACCGCGTCGCCGAAGCGGCGCGTCTCCTTGCCACTGCCTGGGTCGTACAGTCGCACCGTCTTGTCGGCCGCCGTCGCCAGCGTCTTGCCGTCCGGGTTGAAGGCCAGGTGGCGCACTCCAGCTACTGCCTCGATCTTTTTTAGCTCCTTGCCGGTGGCGGTGTCCCACAGGCGAACGGTCTTGTCGGAGCCGGAAGAGGCCAGCATCTTGCCGTCGGGAGAGAACGCGACCCCGGCGACGGATTTGTCATCCGCGGCAATGTGCAGCAAACTCCGGCCGATCTGCACGTCCCACAGCCCGATCTGCTTGTCGGACGTGGCCGTGGCTAGCGTCTTGCCGTCCGGGGCGAGAGCGAGGCCCGTAACCGACGAGTTGCTGTAATTGGCGCGCATCAGGAGCTTGCCGGTGGGCGCGTCGATCCAGCCAAAGGTTTGGTCGTCGGAGGCGACCACGCGACGGCCGTCCGCCGAAACGGCCACGCCATTCACCGCACCCCGTCCCAGGTCGATCTTCCACACGGTCTTCCCCGTGTTCACGTCCCACGTCTGGACGATGCCGTTGCTGTCGCCGGTGACCAGGCGCTTGCCGTCCGGCGAGAAGGCCAGTCCGCTGACCTTCTTGCCGACCGCGATTCGCGTCGCCTCTCGCCCGGTGGCCAGGTCGAAGACGCGCACGACCTTGTCGGCGCCGCCGGTCGCCACTTGCTTGCCGTCGGGCGAAACGGCACAAGCCAAGACCGTCCCCCGATGCGGCAGCGGCATCATCTCCGGCTCGCCGGCGCGGGCCGCCGGCGCCGCCAGGACAAGGGCCAGCGCGGGAATCAGGGATCGTCGCGACGAGAACATGGTGTGCCCCCCACAAGATGTTTAGCCGCCGCCCTCGGGGCGGCGCGGATTCCTCGTTTCGCGAATCGATAAATAGGCGGCGGCTAAACGGAAACCGGTGTGCGTCACTTCGTCGGGTTGACGATGCGCCCCAGGAACAGGACGTTGTCGGTGCGCGTGTCGCGGATGAGGAACAGGAACGGGTGGTCGGCCCGGAACTCCTGCAGCGACGGCGGCCCTCCCTTGTCGCCGACCGCGACGCCGGTGGCCGCGGCGGCCTCGGTCCCTTCCTCGTTGACGTCGATGAACGCCTTGTGGACCACGGCCGTGATCTGCAGCTCCGTGCTGCTGATCCCGGAGAAGTCGGCGCCCGGCCCGAACGCCTTCTTCATGCCCAGCGCCGACAGCTGGTCCTTCAACTCGAACTCCGACGTCGTCTTGAACTTCGGCAGACTGACGATGATCGCCGCCTCGCGCACCTTGCCCAGCCAGCCGGCGAGCTTTTCGGCCGTCAGCGACTTCTCCAGGTCGCCCAGGCCGGCGACCTTCTTGGGCAGCAGCACCACCATCGACAGCTCCTTGCCGGCGTAGGGCATCTCCAGCACCTGCAAAGTGCCGGCGTCAAGATACTTCAACTGGGCCGTCTGGTGCATCATCGGCGCCTTGATCTTGCCGTCGCCGACGTCGAACGACTCGTCGCGCGTCAGGTCCTTCTTGAACGGGCTGTTCCAGTCGCCCTTGAAGTAGATGGCGTTGGTCAGCACCAGGCGCGTGCCGGGGTTGAGGATGTCTGGCTTGAACAGCTCCTTGATCTTGTCGTGGGTCTGCTTCTCGACCCAGGCGTTGATCTGCTTGCGGGCCGCCTCGGTAGCGCCGGCGAAATTGACCTCATTGAGCCCGGCCCCGTAGTTGTCCCTGGTCAACTTGAGGAAGTCTTCCTTGAAGCCCAGGTCCGACTGACCCCACAAAGCGTTAGCGACACTGAGCTGATAGCCGCGCTTCCTGCCTTCGCCGTTCACTTGCTTGATCAACTCGGCGAAGGCGGGGTTCAGCTTGTCCGGCGGCAGCGTGAAGTGCAACGCCTTGGCCATTTCCGTGGCGGTGTCGCCGCGGGCGCCGACGTGAGTCATGGCCAGGGCGGTCGAGATGCTGTAGGGCGAGAAGAAGCGGTTGCCCTCCTTCTCGCGCAATTGGCCGTACAAATCGAAGGCGAACTCGTTGTTGCCTTTGACGACGGCAGCGACGTCGCCGTTCTTCGGCTCGGCCTTTTCCGCGGCCGGCAGCCCGAGCCCGGTCGCCAAGACGGCGACGGCCGCAATCACCACGATCTTTCGCATGGCTCCCCCTCGTGTTTCTGGGTCGTTTGGCAATTCCACCTCCCTGAAGACGAGAGAGACGGCCGCTGAGATTGCGCCGACCTGTGGGCGCGCCGGCCGGCGGACAGTATAGTTGTAGCCCGGAGACGAACGAACGCGAAGACGCCAGCGGCCAGTGATCCCCGGAGTCCCCATGACGCAGCCCGCGACCGCCGACAAGACCGCCCCCGCCGGCCTCGACACCGAATTCCGCCGCGGCCTCGGCCTTTTCGACGCCACGATGGTCGTCATCGGCTCGATGATCGGCTCGGGCATCTTCATCGTGTCCGCGGATATGGGCCGCCTGCTCGGCAGCCCCGGTTGGCTCCTCGTCGCCTGGGTCGTCACCGGCGTCCTCACCGTGACGGCGGCCCTCTCCTACGGCGAGTTGGCGGCGATGATGCCGCGCGCCGGCGGCCAGTACGTCTACCTTCGCGAGGCGTTTTCGCCGCTGTGCGGCTTCCTCTACGGCTGGACGCTGTTCCTGGTCATCCAGACCGGCACCATCGCGGCGGTCGGCGTCGCCTTCGCCAAGTTCCTCGGCGCCGTCTGGCCGGAGATCTCCCAGGAAACCTACCTCGTCGAGCCGTTCCGCGTGGGGGGCAATTACTACCTGTCGCTGTCCACGGCGCAGCTGGTCGGGGTCATCCTCATCGGCCTGCTCACGCTGACGAACGTCTTCGGCTTGCAATACGGCAAGTGGATTCAGAATGTCTTCACCACGGCGAAGACCGGGGCCCTGTTCGTCCTGATCGTCGCCTGTCTGCTGTTCGGCTGGCAGGCGAGCACCGTCGAGGTGAACTTCCATCACTTCTGGACGCCGCGCGATTACGAGGACGTCGAGGCGGGCGTCAACGTGACGACGGCGTTCGGCCTGCTGGTGGCGCTGTGCGTGGTGCAAACCGGATCGCTGTTCTCGTCGGACGCCTGGAACAACATCACCTTCGCCGCCGGCGAGGTGAAGGAGCCGCGGCGGACCATCCCGCGGGCGCTGGCGCTGGGCACGGCGACGGTCATCGCCCTGTACCTGCTGACGAACGTGGGCTACCTGGCGTCGCTCCCGTTCTACGCCATCCAGCAGGCGCCGGAAGACCGCGTCGGCACCGCGGCGCTGGAGGCGATCTCGTCGGGACGTTTCGGGAGCCAGGTGATGGCGGCGGCCATCATGATTTCGACGTTCGGCTGCGTCAACGGCCTGATCCTGGCGGGAGCGCGCGCCTACTACGCCATGGCGCGCGACGGCCTGTTCTTCCGCGCCGCGGGCCGGCTGAACGCCGCTGCGGTGCCGGCGTGGGGCCTGGTGCTGCAAGGCGTGTGGGCGGCGCTGCTGGTGCTGCCGCGCACCGCCCAGCGACCCGACCTGGGCCCGGCCGCCGCCGGCACCCTCGGAATGCTGGGCTCTCCCGGCGGAAACGCCCCCCTGCTGGCCGTCACGTCCTACGCGGCCGCCACGCAGGTCAAGTACGGCAACCTCTACGGCGACCTGCTCGATTACGTCATCTCCGCGGCCCTGATCTTCTACATCCTCACCATCGTCGGCATCTTCCTCCTGCGGCGGACCCGGCCCGATGCCGAGCGGCCGTACCGGGCGTTCGGCTACCCCGTCGTGCCGGCGCTGTACGTCGCCGGGGCGGGGCTGATCCTGGTGATGCTGTTCGTATTCCGGCCGGCGACGACATGGCCGGGACTGGTGATCGTGCTTCTCGGGCTGCCGGTGTACTTCCTCTGGCAACGGCGAGGCGCGCGATCCGTTTAGCGGCGGGTCGCAGACCCGCGCGGGTCTGCGACCCGCCGCTAAACGATGGTGCGGTCGCGATCACCGATACTCGTGGAACGGCACGCCCAGGACGACGCGCGTCCCCGCCGTGATTTCCGCGACGCCGTGCTTGACTGGCTGCAACCCGTGGACGCCGCCGATGGGCACGAGGCGGTCGCGCGTGCAGAACAGGATGGCGTCGCCGAGCCCGGCGGCGACCTCGCGGCGGCGCGACTTCGGCCGCTCCGGCACGTCGCGGAACAGGAAGTCGCCGCCCGTGAAGCCGTCGGCCGCCTGGTCGCGGCGCGGGCTGAGGACGACGGCCATCTGAATAGGGAAGAAGACGGACCCGCGCAGGTCGCGGTGTAGGGCGTTGAAGCCGCCGGGGCCGTAGCGCAGCAGGATCGGCGTCGGCGTCGTCTGTCCCGCCTCGCGGCACACCACCCGGAATGCCTCCCAGTTATCCGGATAACGCTCCGCCTCGCGCAGCAATTCCTGCCAGCGGTTGGCGACGCGCGCGAGGTGCGGGTAGACGGCCCGGCGGAGCCCCTCGACGACTTCGGGCACCGGCGGGCGGAAGTAGCGGTACATCCCGCGGCCGAAGGTCGGCTGGTCCATCTCGACCGTCTTCGCGAACAACTCGTCGCGCTCGAACAGGCCGCGCAGGCCAGCACAGGTCTCCCGGTCCATCAGTTCGCGGATCAATACGCAGCCTTCGCGGGTCAGGGCCTCACCGAGCGCGTCCCAGTCGAGCACATCGGCCCGGGCCGGCCAATCGACGGTGGGAAGATCGAGCGGCGGCGCCGGCGCGGGACTCGCGACCTCGGCTTCGGCAGGGGATTGCGGTCGGCCCAGGGTTTCGTCGGCGGCCAGGGCCCGGTACGCTTCCAGTTTCTCGAGGTAGCCTGCGTTGCCCGGGGCGTGGGTCACGGCCTTCTCTTGGAGGCGGACCGCCTGTTCGAGCCAGCCGCGCTTCGCCCGCAGTGCCGCCAGGTGGGCGTACGCCTCGGCGAAGGTCGGCACCAGGCGTAGGGCGTTGCGGAACGACTTTTCGGCCTCGTCTTCCTTGCCGCGCAGGACGAGGATGGCCCCCTGGTCGCTCCAGAAGACGGGGTTGTCCTGCTGCACCAGGACCGCACGGCGGATGATCTTCTCGGCGAGGTCGAGGTTGCCATCCGCCACAGCCTGCCACGCTTCCTCGGCGAGCTTGCGGGCGCGGCGGCGCTCCTTCTCTTTCTGCTTCTTGAGATTCATACGATCTTCCTGCGAACACCTGCCACGGGCGCAGGCGCGGACCATCGAACGGGACAGGAAAACAAAGGAACGGGGCTGGTCCCGCGACGGACGGCGGGACGGATCCGTTAACTCAGGAAGATCGCGACGAGCAGGGTCATGTCAAGATTCTACCGCGGGTCGCGGCGCCCGGCCAAGGGCGGAAAAACCCTGGACAGATTGGGGCCGCTTCGGTCAGGATAGACGCAGAACAGCAGGAAGAGGTTCGGGCCAGATCCCCATTCCCCTTCAACGTGAAACGCCGCTGGTTGTGCTTCGCGACGGAGGGCCTTGGGGCTACAATCCAATCGTTCGGGAGCATCGGTGAGTTCGATCTCTGCTGCCGCTCACCAATTGCTTCTCCTGGGGCAGCAAAGCGAGCCGGTTCGACGATGAGTATTCCATCAGATATTATGGAGTGGGCACGGCGTCAGTTCAGCGAGGAAGAGATCGTTGCCGGCCTTCGCGAAATAAGACAGACCGGTGGTCTCGAGCTCCGGGATTTCGTCCAGGAACTCGAAGAGGCAGCTGCCCCCGATGAGTGAGCCGTCCGCCGCCGGAACAGGTTTCCGTCGTCCTCTGGGGTGTCAACCTCTCGTCGCCACCGCGAACAATCCCCGGCACCCCAGCCGGAACGCCTCCAGCTCCGCCGAGCCGTATCCCTCGACACTCCCGAAGCCAGCCTCGGTCAGCATTCGGCAGAAGGCCCGGTAAGTGTACACCTGCTGGAATCCGGATTTCTTCTCGACGCGGCCCTCTCGGATGAACGTGAAGTCCATCTCGAGCCGCCCCTGGACGTGGTCGTAGCGGTTCTGGATCAGGAACAGAATGTCTCCCACGGGGACCCAGAAACGCTCCTTGAGGGTCGGCAGGAGGCATTCCGCGATGGCCCCGTTATCGACGGCGAAGCGGCCGCCCGGCTTCAGGGCCCGCGCCACTGCCTGGAAAAACGCGGCGGTGGCGTCGTCGTCGAGGCCGCCGAGGCTGTTGCCGACGCAGTAGGCGCCGTCGAACTCCGCTTGCCAGGGGAGATCCTGCATGGGCCGTTGTTCCCAGGTGATCGGCAGCTGTCGTTCCGCGGCCCGGGAGCGGGCCACGGCCAGGAACTCCGTCGAGATGTCCAAGCCGGTCAGTTGATAGCCGCGCTCGGCCAGTCCCATGCAATGGCGGCCGCCGCCGCAAGCCACATCAAGGACTTTCGCCCCCGCCGGCAAGCGCAGCACCTTCTCCAACGAATCGACCTCCAGGCGCGTGTGCGGCTCGCCCATCGCCTGCAACCACAAATCGACGAACATCCCGGTGAAGAACGATTGGGCCCAGCTGCTTTGCGCGCTCATGATCGTCCCCCGGTCGGACCCGTTGCTACTTGAGCAGCGGGTTGGTGTCGCTCATCTTGTAGGTGGTCTTCTGCGTCTGGTTCAGGTGAACCTTGCTCTCCTGTCCGGCGATGTCGATGGTGAACTCCCCTTCGAGGTTCATCCCCATCTCGGCACTGTGCAGGCGGCCCTTCGCCGGGTCGAAGAGGACGGGCGATCATTCCGACGCCAACGGATAGCCTTTCTCTTTCCAGCCGCGATGGCCGCCGTCCATCGACCAGACGTTGGTGTAACCCATCTTCTGGAGGTTATCCGCGGCCAGGGCCGAGCGGAAGCCCCCGCCGCAATAAAGGACGATCTCGGCGCCGGTGTCGGGCGCGCGCTCCTCGACGTCGCGCTCGAGGATCCCCTTGCCGAGGTGGACCGCGCCCGGCAGGTGATCCTTGTTCCACTCGCTCTCCTCGCGCACGTCGATGAGCAGGAACCTGTCGCCGCGGTCCAGCTTCGCCTTCACGTCGGCGACGGTCAACTCCCGGACGCGCGACTTGGCCTCCTCGACGATCTTCAGGAAGCGCGGGGAATGGTGCTTGGCCATGAATGAGACTCCGGAAAGCCGCTTGCGGCTTAGCGTTCGCGTCCCAAGGGGTACGCGAACGCTAAGCCGCAAGCGGCCAAGGATTACAGCACCCCCAGCAGCAACTCGGTCACGAGTTGGTCGAGGCGCTCGTAGGGCAGCCGCCGCGCCGCCAGCTTGTCCGGGTCGAACGTCATCCCCTTGAGCTTCGCGGCCTGGTCCTTGCTGAAGCGCCCCATGAGCCCCTTCAGCTCGGGGCTGGCCCCATGAATCTCCCTCAGCAGATCCTGAATTTCCTTGTTGTCGTTGAACTGGCGCACCTTTTCCTGCATGATCTTGTAGGTGCGCATGTTCCGCCCCACGAAGTCCCACGGGTCGGACTCGGTGCGGTACGAGTGGGCGTCGAAGCCGATCGTGCCCTGGTAGTTGTGGTCCGACAGCAGCTTCGCCGTGAAGAACGCCTCCTTCAGCTCGTCGCTGCCGAAGGCCAGGTCCTGGTCGAAGCGCAGCGGCTTCTGGCCGTTGAGGTGGATGTCGAAGAGCTTGCCGGCGTCCAGCGCCTGGGCGAACTCGTGATAGGGATTCAGGCCGGCCATCTTGACGTGGGCCGTCTCCGGGTTGACGCCGACCATGTCGGGGTGGTCGAGCGTCGCGATGAAGGCCAGCATGCTGCCGACCGTCGGCAGGTACAGGTCGCCGCGCGGCTCGTTGGGCTTCGGCTCCAGGGCGAACTTGACGTCGTAGTCCTGGCTGAGGACGTACTCGCACAGGAAGTTGATCGATTCGCGGAACCACTTCGTCGTGTCGATCGGGTCCTTGCTGGCGTCCACCTCGACACCTTCGCGGCCGCCCCAGAAGACGAACACGTGCGTGTCGAGGTCGGCGGCGATGTCGAGGCAATTCATGACCTTCTGCGTGGCCAGGGCGCGGACGGCGGGGTCGGTGCTGGTGAAGGCGCCGTCCTTGAAGACGGGGTGATAGAAGAGGTTCGTGGTCGCCATCGTGGCCTTGATGCCGGTGTCGGCCATCACCTTCTTGACGTCGCGCAGGATGCCGTCGCGCTGCGCCGCCGAGGCGCCGAAGGGGATGATATCGTTGTCGTGGAACTCGAAGCCGTAGCAGTTGCGCTGCGCCAGCCCCTTGATGGCGTCGATGGCCTTCAACTCGGGGCGCGTCTGGTCGCCGAAGGGGTCGCGGCCGCGGTTCTGGAGGCACCAGATGCCGAAGGCGAACCGGTCCTCGGGCGTCGGGGCGTAGAAATGCGATGGCATGGTGTCAGCTTCCCTTGGGTGTCGTGTCGGGCGCCGCGGCCTGCTGTCGCTCGGCCTCGGCGCGGCGAAAACGTCGCAGAACGACATAAGCCTCGACCCCTCCGAGCAGCAGACCGCCGGCGATGAGCCACGGCGCGTACGCCCGCCAGAGGTAATAGGGGTTCAGCGGCAGCTTGCCGCTCTTCTCCAGCGGCGTCTCGGGGGTGACCGTGACGCACCACACGACCAGCAGCGCCAGCAACCCCGCGAGGCCGATGCCGACCCAGATCAGGTAGGCGCGCTTCGTCAGCGAGAACAGCCCGTAGAGCTTGATGCGAACCGGGGGTTGCATGGCGAACGCTAAGCCGCAAGCGGCCTACCTCGTCGCGGCCAGCGCCGGCTTCGCCTCCCTGACGGCCTGGAGGATCGCCTGCAGGAAGGCCGGCAAGTCGTCGGGCTTGCGGCTGGTGATCAGGTTGCCGTCGCGCATCACCTCGGCGTCCACGTAGGTCGCGCCGGCGTTGCTCACGTCGTCTTTGATGGCGAAGAAGCACGTCGCCCGCCGCCCCTTCAGCGCCTGCGTCGAGCACAGGACCCACGGCCCGTGGCAGATCGCCGCCACGACCTTGCCCTGCTCGGCCATCGTGCCGGCCAGTTTCAGGATCGCCTCGCTACGGCGCAGGAAGTCCGGGGCGAAGCCGCCGGGGATCACCAGTAGGTCGAAGTCGTCGGCCGACACGTCGCGAGCCGCCTTGTCGCTCTTGGCGGGGTAGCCGAGCTTGCTGGGGTAGGTCTGGCCCGCCTCGGGGCCGACCAGCGTCACCTTGCAGCCGGCCTCGCGCAGCCGGTAAACCGGATACCAGACCTCCATCTCCTGGTACTGCTGCTCGACCAGCACCGCGGCGCGCTTGCCATCCAGTTCACGCATGAGGGAGTCTCCTTGGGGTAAGCCGCTTGCGGCTTCGCAGCTCCTGCGAAGCCGCAAGCGACTTGGTGGCGGACATTCTACCCGTTCTGCTTGCACCACGCTATCGTCTGGGCCATTCCCTGGTCGAACGTAAAGCGCGGCCGATATCCCAGCTCGCGCTTCGCCTTCTCGATGCTGAAATCGAGGTTCAGCAGGAGGAACTTGTACTGCGCCGGCGGCAGCAGTCCCTCGCGCCCCTTGCGCGCCGCCCGCATCCCCTGCCAGCGCAGCAAGCGAACGATCAGGCCCGCCAGCCAGCGCGGCAAGCGCTGGTGCGGCGGGGGCAGGTGGAGGCCGCCGCAAACCGCTTCAAAGAAGCGCTGCCGCGTCACCGTCTCGCCGTCGGTCAGGTTGTACACCTGGCCGACCGCGGTGGGGGCCTCGGCGGCAAGGAAGACCGCTTCGACGAGGTTGCCGACGTAGATGGTGTTCAGCAGCCGCTGGTCGCCGCCGAGGTAATGCGCCTTCCCCGCGGCCAAACGCTGGAGGAGCTTCGGCATCACCGTGCGGTCGCGTGGGCCATAGACGAAGCCGGGGCGCAGCACGACGACCGGCACGCCGTACTCGCGCTGGTATTGCAGCGCCAGCTTCTCCGACTCGACCTTCGTTTGCGTGTAGCCATCGACGTGCCGCTCGGGCAGCGGCTCGCTCTCGTCGGTGCCGTGGTGGTGGCGGGCCTCGTAAACGCCGAGGCTGCTCAGGTGAATGAAGCGCCGCAGAGGCCCGCCCTTTACCGCGTCGAGCAGGGTGCGCAGCGCCTCGACGTTGACGGCGCGGTACTCCTCGACCGGCCCGCGGTCGCCGACCTTGGCCGCACAGTGAAAGACGAGATCGACGCCGTCGGCGGCCTTGCGGACCGCGGCCGCGTCCGTGAGGTCGCCGCGGCACACCTCGACGCCGAGGCGGTCGAGCAGGGCGGTGTCGCCGCCGGGACGGGCCAGGGTGCGCACGGCCAGGCCGCGCGCCCGGGACGCCTCGGCGAGGTGGCCGCCCACGAAGCCGGTGGCGCCGGTGATCAGACAGGTCGAAGGCATCGCGTTCCCACAGAAGAGGGTGGCGCCAGGATCGCACCTTTTTTCTTCGGAGAAACGCGGGGAAATGACAAGGGGCTAGGCAGGCCGCGCCACCTGGCTCAGGCGCAGGGAGCGCCGGCAGGACGGGCACGACGCCGGCTGGCCGAGAGCCCCGTTGGGCAGCTCGAAGGCATGGCGGCAGCGCGGACAGGTACAGGCGTAGGTGTGCGTCAGGGGGGGGCCGCCGAACAGCCGCCGCCAGCGGCTTGCCGTCGGCCGCGTCGTCTGCGTCGGCGTCACCAGGAGCGCCGCCGCCTCGAGGCCGTCCACCGCCAGGAAGCTCACCCGGCCGTCCTCACCGCCCAGGGCGATCGCGCCGCCGTCCGGCGCCAGCTCGGCGCACTGCACCGCCCGGCGGGTCAGCAGTTCCTGGCGCTCGCCCAGGTCGGGCAGGGAGTGCAGCACGACTCGGCCGTGGTTGTCGATGGTCACCAGCGACTCGCCGTCGGGTAGGAAGAAGCACCCCCGCACCTCACCGCCGAGGCAGGCCGAGCGCGCCGCCCTCTCGGTTCGCAGGTCCCAAAGCATCAGGACGCGGTCGCGCGCCCCGGTCGCCCCCCACAGGCCGTCCGGGGCGATGGCCCCGGCGGTCACGCGGTCCCTGTGCCCCTTCAGCGTCGCCGCCGCCTGTCCGCGGGCCAGGTCCCAGACGCGGGCGGTGCGGTCGTGCGACCACGAAAAGAGATGGCCGCCGTCGGGGGTGAAGCGGCAGCCGCCGACGATGTCGTCGTGGCCGACCAGCACCCGGCCGTCATGGTCGCGCACCTGGTTCCACACGCCGATGCAGCGGTCCCACGATGCCGTCGTCAGCTCCTGGGCGTTGGGCGAAAAGAGGATCATCGAGATAGGTCGAGTGTGCGCCAGCACCGCCGACAGCTGCCGGTGCGTCGCCGGGTCCCACGACGACAGCATCCCGTCCAGGGCCCCGGAGAGCCACTGCTTGCCGTCGGGCGAGACGGCGCAGGCGGACAGGGCCTTGGGCGAGGCGTGCAGGGCGGTCACCTGGGCGCCGCTGCTGACCTCCCACAGCCGCAGGTGGCCGTCCCACCCCGCCGACAGGACGAAGCCGCCGTCCGGCGCGAACGCCACCGAGAAGACCTCGCCGCCGTGGCCGCCGGTGTCCGTCCCTCCCGTCATGAGGCGCAACTGTGGCACGACCCGCCCCCCGAAACCACGGCGCACGGTCGCAAACTCGGGGGAGGCGCGGCCGGCGCCGGCGCTCACGCCCCGTCTGAATCATAGCTCCCGATCAGCCCGCCCGTAACCGCAAGGATCCCGCTTGCAGCGTCGGGAAAGTCAGCCACCCAGTTCGAGCCGGCAGCAACCGAGGTCGATGACGTCGGTCGGTTGTCCGCTCTCCCGGGGCCGGAAGACGTCGGGGTGCAGCGAGTAGACGACGAACTTGCCCTGCTTTTCGTCCCGCACCAACCCGGCGTGGCGAAGGACGCCGAGGTGGTGCGAGACGTTGGCGATCTCGGAGCCGAGCAGGTCGGATAGGGTAGTGACGTTCTTGGGTCCGTCCGTCAGGCACTGGATGATCTTCAGGCGCTCGGGGTCGGCCAGCGCCTTCAGACGGCGGGCGCACTCGGTGGACTGCAGCTCGTCTTGCATAGCAACGTGGCCCGTGGGAAAGGCGTTCAGGCGCCCGCGAGAAGCGCACTGCTAGCATAAATCTTCCGCACGGCCGCCGCAACCTCACTCACGTCCGTCGCGGTCCCCAGCAGCACCGGATGATGCAAGACGACAACCCCGCGGTGGGCGAGGTCGGCCTCGCTCAGGTCTCCGCCGCGGCGGAAGCGACTCGGCGAACGACCCGCGTGCAGCGCCCGAAACCCCTCGTCGAAGGCGATCCCCTCCGCCCGCAGCGCCGCGACGAAGCGCTGCCGGCTGAGGCCGAACGCGGCCTCGTCGTACTGGAAGCCGACCTTGTAATACGCCGGCCGTATGGAGTCGGGCCGGTCGATGGCAAAGGGACGCAGGCCGGGTACGTCGCGCAGCCCTTCGCTGAGACGGGCAACATTCGCCAGGCGCCAGAGCGTGCGGTTGTCGAGTTTGTCGATCTGCGGCAGCAGTGCCGCCGCTTGCAGCTCCGACAGCGGGCAGACGACGTTGCCGCGCGTCTGGAAGAGGCGGGCGCGCTGATGCACCTCGGCATGGGGTGTGAGGATCGCCCCGCCGCGGCCGGCGGTGAGCAGTTTCGACCCGCCGAAGCTCAGGATGCTCACGTCGCCCCACGTCCCGGCGCGCCGCCCATCGACCCACGCGCCCGGACACTGAGCCGCGTCCTCGATGACGCGCAGGCCGCGCTGCTCCGCGAAGGCCATCAGCCGGGCCATCGGCACCATGCCGCCGTGCAAGTGCGAGGCGATGACGACCTTCGTGGCCGGGGCGACCGCCTCGGGCAACCGGTCGAGCGACACCTGCCAACTCGCCGGGTCGAGATCGACCAGCACCGGCGTGGCGCCGACGGCGTGAACATCGAGGAAGTTGCCGGGGTAGTCGTAGGCCGACAGGATCACCTCGTCGCCGGGGCCGACCTTCAGCGCCCGCAGCGCCAGCTCCACGGCAAACGTGCCGCTGCCGCACGCCAGGGCGTAGCCGACGCCGTGATACTCGGCGAGCCGTTCTTCAAGGCGGGCAACGTAGGCGCCGGCGTATTTCCCCCATGACCCGTCCGCGTAGGCATCTTGCAGCGAGCGCAGCACGTCGTCGTCGGGCGGCGGCCAGTCGGGCGGGCCCTGCGGCCGCACCGGGGGACCGCCGAGCAGAGCGGGCAGAGAATCGTCAGCGCTGTTCATGAGGAGACATGCGCCAGGCGCGGATGGCGGCCCCTTGATGGCGATGCGGTCATGGATCTTGTTATTCGCTCGGCCCATCTGGCCGCCGGTGGGCAAGTAGACCCGTCGCCGTCGGCGGGCGCCCTTGACCATCCGAGGCATGACGAATCGCGCCCCAATCGATGGCCGCTACCCAGCAGTGTTCTGCTTCCGAAAAGGAGACGACGCCATCGGCCAGCAATTCATCCAACTGGCCCTTGTCGTCCAGATCATCCGCGTACAGAGTGAGGACCAGTCCCTCGCGCAACGGGACTTGCTGCTGCGCGAGGTCTTCTATAGTTCCAATGCAGTTCAACCGAATACGGCCCTGGGAGTCGGCGTTGTGGAAGTCCGCGTAGATCCTTGGCTTCACCATGCTCACTCTCGTTTCCTCACGGATTCTTGGCGGGATTGGGGATGGTCGGTGTGAGCAAGCGACTGGCCTCTTCAGGGCTCAACCCGACTACGGTCGCGTGATGCGGGCTGCGGCCCGAGGTTCGCACCACATCACCCCCCAGCCGCACGGATCGCACCCACCGTAGTCACGCCTACCTGGCCGTGGGGAATGGCCCCTGCCAACTCCTCCACGGATAACCCTTCCGCGCATTCGACCGAGGCACCGGCCACCCCGCTCGGGTGAGTGTGCGTCCCGCGCCGTAGGTCTTCCGGCTGATTGCGCCCGCCCCGGACCACAAGGGCTTCGTCCGGAATCCTTCCCGCCACTGCTATGCTCCCTTGCAATTCCTGGTCCGGCCTTCCTCAGCCCGCGATCACATCGCTTCCCCATCCTACCGGCAAGCAGTCGTTTCAAGCAATCGCTTTGGCGCCGACCCTCGGACCGCACGCATTTCACGATCGGTACGGGAGTCAGCCCGTCAACCCTGCCCAACGGCGGTTCATTGTTTGCCCGCCCGCTGCGCCAGCAGGAACGCCATCAGGTTGTTGAAGTCGGCCTCGGCCACCTGGTCGGCGAAGTTGGCGGGCATCGGCGACAGCTGCGACACGATTCGTTCTTCGACCCCTTTCTTCGGCACGCGCACCTCCTTGCCCTGCGCGTCGGCGAGGACGAACACCTCGCCCTCCTCCTTCAGCAGTAGCCCGGAGACGACCTGTCCGTTCTTCAGGTTGAGGGTCGTCAGCCGGAACGCCTGATCGACGTTGCGGTTGGGGTCGAGCACGTCTTCGAGCAGGCGGTCGAGGCCGCGAATACCGATGCCGTCGAGTTGTGGGCCGAGTTTCGCGCCCTTGCCGGCGAGTTGGTGGCAGGCGCTGCAGTGCTTCTCGAACACTTTCGCCCCGAGGGCGGCGTCCGGCTTGCCGGCGGCGAAGGCGGCGCGGCGCTTGCCGAGCAATTCCTGCACGCGCTGGTCGGCCGGCGGCAGTCCCTTCGTCAGCTTGGCCGCGCGCTCCACCACGCCGGGGAAGCTGCTGCGCGACAGGCGCGGCTCGATGCCCGGCTCGCGCAGCAGCCGCGGCGACGCCTTGCCGGCCATGATGGCGTCGAGGAGCCCGTCGGTCCCCTCGCGGCTGCCGAGCATGTCGTTGGCCATGACCGTCTGCAGCGGCGCCGGCGCCGACGGCAACGCCGCGACGAGTTGCGCCAGGGCCTCCGGCCGGTTGAGGCGGGCCAGGATGCCCGACGCCTGCTGCCGCAGGCCAATCGGCTCGCCGGCGTCAGCAAGGATCTGACCGAGCAACCCGAGGTGCTTCACCGGGTCGATGGCGACGAGGCTGTTGAGCGCGGCCACACGCTGGTTTTCCGGCGATTTCAGCGATCCGGCGAGGGCGATGAGCTGGGCCTGGGCGTCGGCCAGGCGCAGCGATCCGGCCAGGCTGATCCCGGCCGTCACCTCGTTCGGGTTCAACGACGCCAGCAGGCGCTGTGCCAGGCTGGTCGCCCACAGCCGCGCCTCGTCGCTCAGCGCGCCGCCGCGCTCCTGCGTCCCCTGCTCGAGGGCGCGGAAAAGGCGAAACTGCTGCTCCGGCGCCGTCACGTCCTGGCGCAGCAGGGCAAGCAGGCCGGCGGTGGTCGCTTTCGTGCCGTAGCGGGCGACGTGGCGGACGACGGTGAGGCCGGCGTCTCCCTGCGGCGGCTTGCCCTTCATCGACACCAGCAGGAACGCGGCCGCCTCGGGGCTCGGCACGCCCAGCGCCACGTCGGCGACGGCGGCGTGGCGGTCCACGGGCAGTGTGGCGACCGTCTTCCACGCACCGGCCGGGCGCAGGTTGTCGCGCAGGGCCATGCGCACGACGTGGACCAGGTGCGTGTCGTCCGCCGGCGCCGCGCGCCGCAGGTCGAGCAGCGGCAGCAGGTTTTCCGGAGCGGGGTACCGGCCGAGCGCGTCGGCAGCGGCCCGCTTCACGAACGGGTCGGGATCCTTCAGCGCCGCAAGCGCCAACCCGTGCAGCGCCGGTGTCAGCTTGCCGCGCTCCCCGATGACGTGCAGGGCGTGGACGCGGACGCCGCGATCGATGTCCTCGGCGGCGGCGGTCAGCGTCTTGTCGTCCAGTGCCCCGGTGCGCTCCAACACCCACAGCCCATGCACGCGCTGGAACGGCGGCGAGTCGGGCCACATCACTGCCTTGACCGCCTCGGCCCCCGCCGGGCCGCGCCCCACGAGCTGGTTCGTGGCCAGGGTCCGCACGGCCAGATTGGGATGTGCCAGGTCGGCGACGAGGGTTTTCACGCCCAACTTCGTCAGGTCGGGCGACGGGTCGAGCGGCTTGATCTTGCCGTCGGCACCGCGACAGACGATGCGCCAGATGCGGCCGCGCTCGCGGTCGCGGCCGGGGTGCGTCAGCGGCACCTCGTAATGGCCGATGATGCGGTTGTAGAAGTCGGCCACGTACAGCGCCCCGTCCGGCCCGAGCGTGACCGCCACCGGCCGGAACCACGGATCGTCGCAGCGCAGGAAGTCGGCCTTCGTTGCCCGCGGGCTGGAGCCGTGCCACTCCAGGCGGAACTGGTTGACGCGGTTGGTGACCACGTCGCCGATGTAGGCCGCGTCGCGGTAGGCCGGCGGGTAGTAGTCGGCCGCGTAGTAGGCGATGCCGGCGATGGCCGTCGAGTCGTCGTAACGCGAGATCGTCTCCGGACCGAAGCCGAGGCCGTCGTCCGGCTTGCCGAAGCTCGGGTAGTAGGCGCCGCGCAGGAGTTGATAGATCGGCTGACTGTGGCAGTCGCAGGAATAGAGGTTGCCGAGCGCGTCGAAACAGAGGCCGAACGGGTTGACCTGGCCCCAGGTCCACTGCTCCAGGTGCGCGCCGTCGGGGCGCATGCGGTAGGTGTTGCCCGACTGCATGGTGATCGGCCGGCCGTCGGCCCCCTTGACGGTCGAGGAGTTGCTGAAGCCGTGGCAGGCATACACCCAGCCGTCGAAGCCCCAGGTGAACGAGTTGGTCATGCCGTGCGTGTCGGCGAAGCCGTAACTGGCGTAAAAGACCTCGCGCCGGTCAGCCTTGCCGTCGCCGTCCGTATCGGTCATACGGGAGACGTTCGGGATGTCGAGGACGAGGGCGCTGTCGCCCTTGCCGCCGACCGAGACCGGGAGCACGCCAATGGGGATATTGAGGCCGTCGGCGAAGGTGGTGATCTTGCGCGCCCGGCCGTCCTCGCCGAAGTCTTCGAGGACCTTCACGGCGTCGCGGCCGCGGGTGCCTCGGGCGGCGAAGGGGTACTCGACGGTTTCGCTTACCCACAGTCGGCCGCGGGCGTCGAAGGCCATGTTGAGCGGCTTGTGGACGTCTGGCTCGGCGGCGACGAGCTGCATCTCGAAGCCGGGCGGCAGGCGGAACGTCTTCAGCTCCTCGGCCGGACTCTTCGGGTCGGTGGGGGCGATGTGGCCGGCGTAGGGGTCGCCCTTGTTCTGCGACAGGCCGGGGACGGCGAGGAGGGCGAGGGTCAGGCCGGCGGCGAGCAGGGCCAGGTGCGGCAGCCGGCGAATGGTCGGTACAAGGGAAGGAATGGTCATGGTCCCTGGAGAGATCGAGGAAGCGCGGGGGCGGGTACGGTTTCCTCTATCCTACAACGCCGGGGCCGACGGGCCAGCGTCGGACGGGTCGCCGTCAGTCGCGACCTCGCGGACGCGCACCAGGGGCAGACCCCGTTCCGCCGCCCACGCTTCCCACTCCTCCGCGGTCCTCGCCAGAAACGCCTGCCGCAAGCCGGCGCGGTCGGGCGCCGTGAGAGCCATTTCCGCGATCAATTTCTCCCAGAAGTGTACTTCCAGTGCGGCCACGGCGACCCAGCCCTCGCGGGCGCGGTAGAGGTTGTAGCCGGGGTGGGCCCCCCCCAGGAGGCCGTCGGGCGTCGTCAGTCCGTGCCGCCAGGGGGCGGCGAATTCTTCCGCGGTCTGCGCCAGGCTGACCTCGGCGTACTGCGCCCCCTGGCCGCGCTCGCGCGCCAGCAGCAGGGCGAGCGCCGCCGAGACGACCTGTTCGGCCCCGGCCAGGTCGGCGAGGCAGGTCCGCGGCAGGCGCGGCGGGTCGAGCAGGCCGGCCCGGGCCTGGTACGTCAAGTCGTGGCCCGGCAGGTCCTGGTGCGGAGATGGGTAGCCGACGATCGCGACCTGGCAAACGCGAGGATGACGGGCGTGCAGCGCCGGCCAGTCCAGCCCCAGGCGCCGCAGCCCCGCCGGTCGCGTGGAGGTGATGAGCAGGTCGCAGCAGGCGAGGCGCTCTTCAAGCTGCCGGCGGCCCTCGTCCGCCTTGAGATCGAGCGTCAGGACGGTCTGTCCACGGTGGAGTTGTTCGTACCACTCCGGCCGGGCGCGGGCCAGGGCATCGCCGCCGGGAGGCTCGACTTTCACCACCGTCGCCCCCAGATCGCGGAGACGAGCGACGGCCCACGGCCCCGGCAGGTTGACGGCCAACGTCAAGACAGCAACGCCGTCCATCGGCCTCATGGCGGACCCCTGCAGCCGCTTGCGGCTTCGCCGGTTCGAGGTGCGAAGCCGCAAGCGGCTATTTGATGAAGTCGAGCAGGCTTTGGCTGAACATCTTCGCCGTCGTGTCGAGCGTCGCCTGGAGCAGGTTCTGCTGCGCTTGCAGCTCGGTCACCACGCTGGCCATGTCGGCGCTCTGGATGTTGCCGGACAACTGCTTCGTCTGCAGCTGCACACTTTGGAGCTGGCTTTGCAATCCGCTGAGGTTTTGCAAACTCGCCGACTGCTGGCCGGCCACGCGCAGGACGTTGTCGCTCACCGTGCTCAGCGGGCCGAGGCTATTCGAGAGCGCCTGCATCTGGTCCGGCGAGCTGAGGTTCTGCGTGTTGAGGAGGTCATCTCGCAGCCCCGCCAGCACCTGGAAGGCGTTCTGGGAGCCGGCCGAAGGCGGCTGGAAGACCTCGCTGCCGGTGTAGAACGTGTCCACGGCCTGCGACGAGCCGACCGGCACGCTCGCCCTGTCGGTGCCGCCGACGTAGTTGACGTTCCCCGAGGCGTCGGTGACGAACGGGGGAGTGCTGCTTTTGGTCCCGCCGAAGATGTATTGGCCGTTGTTCTGCGTGTTGGCGGCGGTCACCAGTTGCTGGAGCAGCGCGTTGACCTGGTCGCCGAGGGAGCTGAGGGAGTTGGCGTCGTTGCCCGAGTTGGTCCCTTCGATGGCCAGCTGCTTCGCCTGCGTGAGGATGTTGTTGACGTTTTGCAGGGTCGAGACGCCGACGTTGAGCGTGTCCGTGGCCGTGTTGATGTTGGCCAGGTCGGTGTTGAAATTCGCGTCCTGGCTGTTGTAGTTGATGACGGCGACGGAGCCGAGCGGGTCGTCGTCGGGCGTCAGGATGCGGTTGCCCGAGGACGCCTCCGCCTGGAGGTGGGTCAGGGCAGTGGTCTGCTGCTGCTCGTAGTAAACCGACGTATTGACCATCGATTGCAGCGAAATGCGGAGGTTCATGATTCGATCCGGGGGGTAACTTGGGGTGCAGGATTGTCGCCAAAGCCTCCCCTCGCCCCCGTACTCGGGGGCGAGGGGCTTCACGGGCGGCCGCTCAACCGGTGCTGCTGACCGGGATAATTCCCATCAGCGTGGTGAGGGTCTGGTTGACGACGTTGATGTACTCCGAAGCCATCTGGAACGAGCGCTGGTACTGGAGCAGGTTCGTCAGCTCCTCGTTGGTATCGACGCCGGAGACCGATTGCTGCTGGGAGGAGAGCTGCTGCCCCAGCGTCTGCTGCGCGGTCTGCTGGTTGGTCAGATCCTGGACGCGCACGCCCACGTCGCCGACGGTGGCGGCGAAATACTGGCCCACCGACTGCGTTCCGTTGGCCAGCGTCTGGGCGTTCTGCAGGTTGGCGATCTTCGTGAAGTTCGAGCCGTCGCCGGTGTCGCCGTTGCGCGAGCCGCTCAGCAATTCGGGGTGGGCTAGCAGGTCGGAGCGGATGCCGAGGGTGGCGGCACTGGAGCCGGTGAACAGCGTGTTGAGGCCGAGCCCGGTCAGCAGGTTGCCGGTGTCGGGGTTGGCGGTGACCGGCACCTGGAACGACTCGGTGCCGGCCAGCGTCCCGGCGCCGACGCTCGCCGTCACGCCGTTGACCGCCGACAGCACCGTCCCCGCCTGGTAGCCCTGGCCGATGTTGAACGAGCCGAGCAGGTCGTTGTTGCCGTCGAACGCCTGCAGCGTCAGGCCGGCCGTCACGCCGACGGTGCCGCTGCCGGACACCTTGAAGGTGTAGGTGTCGTTGGTGGTGCCGGTGTAGCTGCCGCTGACCTGGAAGGCGATATTCCCGGGGTTCCCCTGGACGTTGGTCGGCGCCGACGGTATCTGGCCGGCGAAGTCGAAGGCGTAGCCGTTGGCCGCCGTCACCTGCAGCGTGTTGCTCGCCGGGTTCACCGACGCCGTCAGGTTCGGGACCGCGCTGATAGCCGTGGCCACGTCGTTGAGGCTCATCGTCGTCGGGTCGATGGGCACCTGGTAGAGGGTGCGGGTGCCGGCGTTGGCGCCGGTCGTCTGGGTGACGGAGATGGCCAGGGTGCCGGCCGTGGGCGGGAAGGCGAGGCCGGCCTGGCTTAGGGGCACGGTCGGGCCGCTGACGCCGCGGCTGCCGCTGGCGCTGGTCAGCGGCCCGGTCAGGGCGATGCCGGTCGCCTGCGCCTCATCGACGCCCTGCACCAGCGCCGCCGTCAGTGTGTCGAGTTGCGAGCTAACCTGCGACAAGTCGCCGTTGCGCACCTGCAAGAGGCCGGCCGCCTGGCCCCCGGTGACGACGAGGCCCTCCGACGACTTGTCGGCGCGCACCAGCACCGCCTGGTCGTTCGCGCCGACCTGGTACTGGAGATTGAGGCTCTGCGTGCCGGCGACGATGGGGGCGCCGGCCGACATCACCGTGACCTGGTTGAGGTTCGTCGGGATGACGCGCACGTCGATGAGCTGCGACAGGTTCGAGATGACCTGGTCGCGCTGATCGAGCAGGTCGTTGGGCTTCTGGCCACTGGCGGTGGCCGTCTCGATCTGACTGTTGAGGGAAGCGATCTGCTGCGCGTCGTTGTTGATGTTATCGACGAGGTCGGCGCCGGTCTGGTTGAGGTTCTCGTTCATGGTCAGCAACTGATTGCTGGTCGAGTTGAGCGTGTCGGCCAGGTTGGACGCCGTGTTGACGACGACGCTGCGCTGGGCCTGGTCGGCCGGCGAGGCGGCCAACGTCTGCACCTGGTTGAAGAAGTTGCTCAGCAGGCTGTCGATGCCGCCGGCGCCGGGGGCGATGTACGCCTCGACCTGCTGCAGGGCATTGAGCTGGGTACTGACGTTCTGCGCCTCGTAGGTATTGTTGAGGACGGCGGTGTCGAGCAGGTCGTTGCGCTGGCGGTCGATGCTCAGGATGGTGACGCCGGAGCCGGTGTTGTTGCCGGTCTCGATGCCGGCGAGGCTCGCGACCTGGCGGTGGTAGCCGGGGGTGTTGGCGTTGGCGATGTTCTGGCCGGTCAGGTCAATCAGCTGTTGGCTAACCTGCAAGGCGGAGACGCCAATCGAGAGAGCAGACATCGGTGTTATCCTCGGGCGTTGATGAGGGAGCCGCCACAAGCCGCCGCCAGCGTGCCCGCGGGGCCGTAACGGCCGTCGCGCGGCCGGCCGGTCAGCCGGTCGAAGAAGCGCTGGAGGAAGTCGAGGCAGTAGTAGACGAGGGAGGCGTTGCTGTCGTTGAGGCGCTGGACTTCGGCGGCCTGTTGTCGCAGACGGGTGCGCGCCTCGGCGACGGGCCCGGCGGCGTCGGCCGGGAGGCGGGCGACGAGCAGGTCGAGGGTCACCGACGCGGGCGGGACGCCAAGGAGGTCGGCGGCCTCCTGACGGAAGGCGGCGCGGTCGCGGCACACCGCCTCGGCGGCGCGGACCGTCGCCTGGTGCCGGGTCAGGGCGGCGCCGAGTGCGGCGTGGTCCCTGTCGAGCAGGGCGGCGCGCACGTCGCCGAGGGCGACCCGGGTCGCGTCGAGCTGAGCCTGCTCGCGCACGACGTGCTCAAGACTGAGTTGGGCCAGCCGGTCGCAGGCCGGCGGCGGGAGCGGGTTGCTGGGGGTGCTGCTCATGGGTGCCTTGCTTCGTCAATTGTTTGCGGACCATCGCGGCGATGCCGAGCGCCCCGCTCTGGGCCAGGTGCTCGCCGAGGAACTGGTCGAACATCCCGCCGAGGACGTCGCCCTCGTCGTTGCCGAACATCGTGCCCGGCTCGAGCGTCCCGCGCATCTCCTTGCAGAGCAACGAGAAGAACATACTCTCGAAGCCCTTGGCGACCTGTTCCACGCGCCGCTGGCCGGCGTCGCGCGTCAGGGGCTGACCCTGAATGGGAGCGAGAACGTCCATGTTTCGGCTCCTTCCGATCGGCCGCTTGCGGCTTAGCGCGATCGCTAAGCCGCAAGCGGCGTTACATGATGACCAACTCCGCGTGCAGGGCGCCGGCCTTGGCGATCGCCTGGAAAATCGAGATCATGTCGCGCGGCGTGACGCCCAGCAGGTTGAGCGCCCGTGCCAGATCGGCCACCGTCGTCGTGTGATCCAGGACGCGCAGCGCCCCGCCCTGTTCGGTGACGCCGATGCGCGGCCGCGGCAGGATGGCCGTGGTGCCGCCGCTGAACGGCGGCGGCTGCGAGGCGAACGGCTCGTCGCTGGTCAGGATGGCCAGGTTGCCGTGGGCCACGGCGATCGTGTCGATCTGCACGTCCTTGCCGGCGACGATGGTGCCGGTGCGCTCGTTGATGACGACCTTGGCCACGATGTCCGGCGTCACCTCCAGCTGGCCGACTTCGCCGGCCCAGCAGACCACGTCGAGCAGCCGGTCGCGCGGCACGAACACCTGCACGGTGCCGGCGTCGAGGGGGATGGCGCTGTGCGGGAAGCGAGCGTTGATGGCCCGGCCGATGGCGCAGGCGGTGGTGTAGTCCGGGTCGCGCAGCAGCAGCCGCACCGTGCCGTTGCAGACGACGTCGCCGCGTGCCTCGCGCTCGATGATGGCGCCGCTGGGGATGCGGCCGACCGTCGGGTGGTTCTTCTGGGCGCTGGCCAGCGGCGTGCTGCTGCCCTGCGGCACCGTGAACTGGAAGCCGCCGATCGACAGCGGCCCCTGGGCCACGGCGTAGACCACGTCGTCGGCCCCGCGCAGCGGCGTGAAGATCAGCGTGCCGCCCTGCAGGCTCAGGGCGTCGTCCATCACCGACACCAGCACGTCCATCTTGCTGCCGCGGCGGGCGAACGGGCCCAACTCCGCCGTCACGGCGACCACCGACACGCTGAAGGCGCGGTAGACCGGGGCGAGGTTGCTGTTGGAGTTGATCAGCGTGTTGACGCGGAAGCGCGACAGCATGTCCACGGCCATCTGCTGGGTCAGCAGGCTGCGGCCGCCGGTGTTCTCCAGGCCGACGACGAGTCCGACGCCGGTCAGCTGGTTGGAGCGCGCCCCCTCGAACTCGGTGATGTCCTTGATGCGCGTCCCCGCGGCGCGCGCCGCCGGCATCGTCGCCGCCAGCAGCGCCAGAGTGATCGCCAGCTTCGTCCCTGTGCGTGGCATGGGTTTGGTCTCCCCTGCTCGGCCGCTTGCGGCTTAGCGTTCGCGCAACCGGGGTTGCGCGAACGCTAAGCCGCAAGCGGCCGGCGGCCTCAGTACGGCCACAACTTGTTCATGATACGGCCCCACCAGCCGTGGTTGATGTAACTCGTCTCGATGCCCTTGCCGAAATACTCCAACGTGAAGTTGGCGACAAACTGCGACTGGATCGTGTCGTTGATGCTGATGTTGTCGGGCCGGATGATGCCGCTGACGCGGATGGTGCGCTCCTCGCCGAGCACCACGCGGGTGCGGAAGCCCTCCACCACCAAGTTGCCGTTCGGCATTACCTGGATGACCTGCACCGCCATGTTATCGACCAGGTTGCGGTTGCTTTGCAAGTTCGACGTCCCGTTCAGCTCCCGGTCCGAGTTCCCGCTGCCGGTCAGCGCCCCCGTGAAGCTGTGCTTCAGGGCGCCAGCCGCGTAGTTCATGCTCAGCGCATTGTTGCTCAGGGTGTTGGTGTTTTTCTTCAACGTCCGCGTCTCCTGGCCCGCGAAGTTCGTGGTCTCGTTGAGCACGATCGTGACCACGTCGCCGACCCGTCGGGCCTTGGTGTCCCAAAACATGTTCGAGTAATACGGGTTGCGGCGCTCCCACAGGGAGTCGGCGCCGACGTGGTTCAGACCCACGAACACGCCCACGACGGCGATCAGCATGGCGAGGCGTTTCACGGCCGGCGTCCTCCTTGATTGGTCACTGGTCATTAGTCATTAGTCATTAGTCATTAGCGAGTCATCGCGGGGCTAATGACTAATGACTCATGACTCATGACTCTAATACTCCACCTCGACGAGGCCACGACTGACGACACGGCCGACGACGTCCTTCCTGGAATCGACGTTGCGCACCCGGATGCTCTCGCCGGCCCGGCCGTCCTGCTGCGCCTCGGCGAGGACTGTGATGCACAGCTTGCCGACGCGGGCCACCACCTTCACCGGGTCGTGCTGCTTGATCAGGATGGGGTTGTCGGCGTTCGACGGCTCGATGGCGCTGGGCGGGATCATCTGTCCCGCCGGCAGCACCCGCCGCGCCTTCCGACCCCCTTCGAGTTCCTTCGGCGTGACGCAGCTATCCATCGCGTCGAGCGCTCGCCGCTCGATGCGGACGTTCTCCTCGCTCAGCACCTCGCCGGCCTCGATGCGGCGCACCGCCACGGCCACCGACTGGTACACCTTCACGTCCAGCAGCACCGGCACGACGCCAAGGCGCTCTCTGTTGACCACCAGGGCCACGTCGATGCGGCAACGGCCCGGCACGCTCATCGGCTCGCGCACCTCGGCCTCGAAGCGCACCTCGGCCTTGGCGGCCAGCGTCAGCTGCGGCACCGCCGGCGCCTGAGCCGGGGAAACAACCAGGTCCTCCGGACGCCCTGGGAACCGGTCCCGGAGCGCGTCGCGGGCCGCCTGGAGGAAGTCGTCCTCCGTCACCGAGCCGGCGGCACTCACCTGGACGACCGGCGCCCCCTCGACACGGAAGCTGCCGCGCTCGATCCCGGCGAGCTGAAGACGGTAGGAGACCAGTTCGGCGAGGACCAGCAGCGACTTGCCGCGGGCCGGCCGCTCGGCGAGGTCGAGGGATTCAATCCGGGAGCGCAATTCTCGGCTGCCGCCGCTGAGGGAAGCGACCTGGCCGACACAGACCGGCGAGCTGGTGGCGCTGGCGCTGGGCCGCAGCGTCACCACGACCGCATCGGTGTCCGCGTCGGCGCGGACCGTCCAACAAGCGCCAAGGGCGACGGCCAGCGCCAGCACACACGGTCGGATGGGGAAGCGCATTCCTTGCCACCTCCTGCAATACCTACTCTAAAAACGTGACTCATGCCGGTTATCGAAGCCAATTCGCGAAACTTGCCTTCTTGCCGCTCGCTTAGCGGACGAGGTCGGTGGTGGCCTGCAACATCTCGTCGGCCACGCGAACGGCCCGGGTGTTGAACTCATAGCCGCGCTGGGCCAGGATCAGGTTGACCAGTTCCTGGACCACGTTGACGTTGGACCCTTCGAGGAAGCCTTCCTGGATGGTGCCGGCGCCGTTCTGGCCGGGCGTCGCGACGATAGGCTGTCCCGAGGCGGCCGTCTGGTTGTACAGGTTGTGCCCCTCGGCGCTTAGGCCCGCCGGGTTGGGGAAGCGCGCCAGCGTGATCTGCCCGACGCTCGTGCTTGTCGTCGGGCTCGTGGCGGTGACGACCGTCACGGTGCCGTCGGGGCCGACGGCGATCGACTGCGCGTCGGGAGGGATGGTGATGTTCGGCGTCAGCACGTAGCCGTCACTGCTCACGAGCTGGTTGTTGGCGTTAAGGCGGAACGAGCCGTCGCGCGTGTAGCGCGTCGTGCCGTCGGTCACCGTCACCTGAAAGAAGCCGTCCCCCTGGATGGCCAGGTCGAGCGGGTTAGCGGTGTTGTTCAGCGTGCCCTCGGAGAAGACCTTCGAGTTGTTGGCGACGCGCACGCCGCTGCCGACCTGAAGTCCGGTCGGCAGCGGCACCCCCTGGAACTGCTCGGTGCCCGGCTGCAGCAGGTTCAGGTAAAGCAGATCCTGAAACGCCACCTCGTTGCGCTTGAAGCCGGTGGTGTTCAGGTTCGCCAGGTTGTTGGCCGTGTTGTCCAGCTGAAACTGCTGGGCGGTCATGCCGGTCGCGGCGGTGTTGAAGGCGCGGATCATTCCAGGGTCTCCAGTGAGGTCGGGGGCGGGGCACCCCCACTAACCGTTGGCCTGCGGCCGGGTGCTCAGGGCGAGGGCCTCGGACAGCGAGCGCAGGGCGCGCTGCGCCGCCTCGTAATGGCGCAGCCCGTTAAGCATGCCCACCATGTCGGTGACGACCTGCTGGTTGGGCTGCTCGAGGTAGCCCTGCTGAATGTGGACGGTGCCGGGCAGGGGCGGACCGTTAGGCACCGGCCCCTGGAAGAGCGTGTCGCCGACGCGGATCATCGACGTCGGGTTGCCGACGTTGGCCAGCAGCAGCGTGTCGATGACCACAGGCTGGCCATCGATGGTGGCCGCCACCAGCCCCTCGGGGCCGATGTTGATGTTAGTCGCCGACGGCGGGACAAGGATCTGCCCGGCCGAGCCGCGCACCAGCAGGCCGCTGCGGGTGATAATGCGGTTGCGGTCGTCCAGGGTGAACTGCCCGTTGCGCGTCAGCAGCGGGCCGTTGGGGCCGTCCACGACGAACCAGGTCGAGTTGTCGGTCGCCGCCAGGTCCAGCGGGTTGCCGGTCGGCAGCAGCCCCCCCGGCGTGAAGTCGGTGAAGATGAACGACGGCCTCGTCCCCCACAATTCGCCGCCGCCGCCCGGCACCGGCGGTGGCGGCGGCGGGGTATTCCGCGGCCCCTGGGCCACCAGGGCGACGCCGGGGGTGGCCGCCGTGGCCCGCGCCAGGACCGGCTCGAACGGCTCGAAGACCGCCCCCTGCCGCCGGTAGCCGGAGACGTTGGCGTGCGCCACGTTTTCGGTCAGGGCGTCCTGGTTGACGATGTTCGCCTCGAGTCCACTGGCGGCGGCGTACAGCCCTCGCAGCATGATCGATCCCCTCCCATCCGCCCCAGACGGCAATCCATGCCCACCCGGCATCGCAAGAGACACGCTCGTCTCCCCTACAGGACTTCGGCTCGGCTGGCCTCGGGGTGTTAAAGATTCCGCGCAGACGGGAAAGGGGGAAGGGAAGCGGTATGCCGATACCGGCGCGGATGACGGTTGACCGGGAAAGATGGGCAGCCGCTTGCGGCTTCGCACGTTTGACCTGCGAAGCCGCAAGCGGCAGCGGGCCGCGCCAACGCCCTGGCCGCCCGGCGTGTTCTACCCTGTGAGGTCGTGGCGTGCGCCGCCTCCGTGCGGTATCCTGAGCGCTGGGAACGAACCTCTCCCCCGGTCGAAGTGGGTGAGCGCTTGGACCAGCGGAACGAAGCCAACCAGCTCCACGACGAGGAGCACCTGCTGATTCGTGGCGCCCAGGAGGGCGACCGGCAGGCGTTCGCGCGCCTGGTGGAGCGCTACTGGGACGGCCTGTATCGCTGGCTGTATCACCTGGCCCACGACCGCCACACAGCCGAGGACCTGGCGCAGGAAGCGTTCCTCAAGGCGCTCAACGGACTGCACACCTTCCGCCCGGGGACGAACTTCCGGGCGTGGCTGTTCCGCATCGCCCACAACACCTTCGCCAACCACCGCCGTGCGGCCCGCCCCCGGCAGCCGTACCCCGAGGATCTGGCGAGCCGCGACGAGGGGCCGGTCGAGCAGGCGCTGAGCCGCGAGGCGCTGCAACTGCTGGGCAAGGCGGTGGCCCGGCTGCCGGCGGAGTTCCGTGCGGCCTTCCTGTTGAGGGCGGAGGAAGGACTCTCGTTCCGCGACATCGGCGAGGTGCTCGGCGTCACCGAGGAGACGGCCCGCTGGCGCGTCTTCAAGGCCCGGCAAAAGCTCATGAGCGTGCTGGCGCCGCAACTGGATCGAGAGAAGCCATGAACTGCGAAGCCCTTCAGCGGCAGCTGCTAAGATGGGAGAGTCCCGACCGCCCGTCGGCCGACGGCTCCGCGCACCTGGCCGACTGTGCCCCCTGCCGCGAGTGGCTTCAGCGACTGCTCCAGATGGAAAGCGCCGTGGCTCACATGCCGATTCCGCCCGCCGATACCGCCCGCTCGGCCCTCGTCCGCCGTGTCCTCGCCGGCGACAGCCCGCAGCGCCCGCAGTCGGCTCCAGTGCCGGCGGCGAACGGCCAGCCGGCGCGGCGCCCGAGCTTCGCGCTGGTGCTGGGCTCGTGGATCATGGACCCGCACGCCTCGCGGCGGCGGCGCGTCGCCGCGGGGCTGGTGGCCGGCGTCGCCGCGGCACTGCTGCTGTTCGTCACCAGCTGGCTCGTCTGGTATGCCGGACACACCTCAGCGCAAGTGGCCGTGAACGCCACGGAGAGGGTTCCCGTCAATCCGCTCCTCGCCGAGTTGCGGCGCAAGGGAGTTCGGCTGCCCGAGACCGAGCCGAAGTCGCCCACCGAGCGCGTCAAGGTGATGGCCGCCGCCGCCGAGCAACTTCGCGACCGCGCCGCAGGCCGAGCCATCGGCGATGAGGAACTCATCGCCCTGGCGCAACTCTACGGCCGCGTGGTGGATGAGGAGGTCGTCAAGACGGCCGAGGACTTGTCCCTGTCCCCGGAGGAGCGCCGCGAGGTCCTCGAACCCATCGCCCGCGGCCTGCATCAAGCCGAAAGCGAATGGAAGCGGCTGACGCAGCAAAACGGCATCTCGGAGAAGGCCGTGGCGGCGCTGAACAAGGCCGCCCTGGCCGCCAACAACGGCAACAAGCGGCTGGAGGCCCTGTTCTCGTAACACCGCCGCTTGCGGCTTCGCAGTCCTGCAAAGCCGCAAGCGGCGGGGACGAGCCCTCACTTCTTGCCGCGACCGGGGGGCCCCGGGTTGGGACGGCCGGGGAGGTTGACCCCGCCGCCGACTGCGCCCTGCTGCTGCTTCTTTTGGACCTCCTCGATGCACTCGCCGAGTGTGGCCCGGCTGACACTCGACGTCGCCTTGGCCGTGGTGCCGTCCACGGAGAACGCCACATTCCCGATCGCTTCGCTCATCATCTTCCCGGTCTTGGGAAGCCCTAACCCCGCCAGTGCCAACGCTCCCAGACCCACTTCCAGTTTCTTCCCGTTCCAGACTTTCTCGGCCGACTCCCTCGTCGCCGTGGCCCCGGCCGGGTCGGCGCAGGCGACGTTGACGCCGAAGTTCAGCTTATTGGCTTCGAGTGTGGACCAGATCGCCACGCCCTTCCCCTTGGCGACCTGCTCCATCACGGGCGTCACCGGGTCCGGCTTCTCGGCCAACTTCTCCTTGCGGACGGCTTCGTCGAGCTTGATCCGCGTCTGCCCCTCGATGGGGATGACCATCCAGACGAGCGTCTTGTCCACGGAGTGGGCCAGCGCCGCGGTGTCGGCCGACGTGCTCGGGGTGGTGCCGTCCGAGGTGAACAGGGAGTCCAGGTCCGTCGCCGACAGCGACGAGAGGATCAGAGTGCGGTTGGACGGCATGAAGGCCGTGCGGAAGTCGCCCTCGTTGACCTCGTAGTAGACCTTGCCGTGGGCCTTCTTCTGGACGGGGTTCTTGAACGACTTGGCGACCTTCTTCTGGTCGAACGGCTTGCTCGGCCGGAGGACCACCGTGATCTTTTTGGCCTGAGGCCGGCCCATCTGGAATCCGGGCGGCATCATGCCGGGCCCCGCGCCCGGCATGCCCGGCGCCCCGGCCGCCGGCATGCCGGCGGCCGGCATGCCCCCCGGCATGCCGCCGTTGTTGTTCAGGCTCTCGAAGTCGCTGAAGATGACGGTCCGGGCGAACAACTCCTTGGCCTCGAGGCCGGTTTCCTTCTTGCACGATTCAAAGAAATCGCCAGTCCTCGCCTGCTCGCGCATCGACTTCTCGATCTGTGAGCCGAGGGCGGGTTCGCTCATCATGGTGGCGACATCGAGGCCGATGAGGACCTCGGTGCCCGCCGGGGCGAAGGCCAGCGGATCCTCGTCGCCGCTGCCGCGGTTGACGCCGGCAAACCAGATGAAGTAAGCGCCGATCCCGCCGCCGACCACAAAGAGGAGCAGCACGACGGCGACGCCGACGAGCACCAGAACGCTGCCGCCGGAGCGCCGCTTCGCTGCCTTCTTCTTCTTGCGGCGCGGGCGGGGCTCTTCGTCCTCCTCGTCGTCTTCCCGGGAGCGACGGCGCGGGCGCTCGTCCTCGTCGTCGTCGTCGTCGTCGTCTTCCCGGGAGCGGCGGCGCGAGCGCGGCTCCTCATCGTCGTCCTCGTCGTCGCGAGGGCGGCGACCCTTGCGGCGCGGTGGGGCGTCCTCGTCGTCTGCGGGGGCAACGGCGGCGGGGCGGCGGCGCTTGGCGCTGACCCCCGCGGCCAGTTCCTCGTCCTCCTGCGCCGGCATGGGGAAGACGGCCTCACAGGTGGGACACTTGATCTTTTTTCCGGCGGGTAGGGGCTGGGCGCTTTTCAAGACCTTCCCGCATTCAGGGCAGGCGAACGTGACGGCCGGCATGGTGACCTCCCGATGAACGGCGGAGCGGCGGCGGTTACGAGGCTGCGAGTCGCGTCTATTATCCCCGACCCGCCACGATTCACAAGGGAAAAAAAGGTCGGCGATGATCGAACTGGCACCGAAGTTCCCCGCGATGATAAACTGACAGGTGGGATTATACCAACGGCGGGAGAGTGCGATGACCGAAGTCACCCTGGAATCCCTGGCGAAGCGCGTTGAGGCGTTGGAAATCGCGCTGGCAAGACAAGAACGCCACCGTTCGCCGAAAGACTGGCGCAAAGTGGTCGGCATGTTCCGCGACAGCGAATTCATGCGCGAGGTCGATGAAGAATGCCAGCGCCTGCGCGAAGCCGAGCGTGAGGCGGCCCGGTGCGAGGAGTCTCCGGAATGATCCTCATCGATACGGATCACGCCACCTTTCTGAAATATCCCGAAAGCGGAGACGGTAGCAACAGCGGTGAGGGAAACCGACCCCTGCCGGCTTGAAGATGATCCTGCAAGGAGAGTTGGCCACGCCGCTCGACGTGGCCCGCTTCCAGCTGGAGGCCCAGGCCGCCGCCGGGCTGGACCACCCGCACATCGTGCCCATCTACGAGGTCGGCGAGTACGAGGGCCAGCAGTACTACGCCATGCGCTTTGTAGAAGGCACGTCGCTGGCCCGTCAGCCGCGGGGCGACCTGCGCGCCGGCGCGGGACTGCTGGCCGTGGTGGCCCGGGCAGTGCATTACGCGCACCAGCGCGGCATCTTGCACCGCGATCTGAAGCCGGCCAACATCCTGATCGACCTGGAGCGCTGGCTGCGCGGCGAGCCGATCCAGGCGCGTCCGGTGGGTTCGCTGGGCCGGTTCGCGCGCTGGTGCCGTCGCAACCCAGCGGTGGCCGGGTCGGCCGGCGCCGTGGCCGCGGCGCTGCTGGCCGTGACCGCGATGGCGATTTACGTCGCTGTCCAGGCCAATGACCGAGCCAACGCCGAACTGGCCGCCAGGGACGATCTGGAAAAGGAGACGGCCGTGAGCCTGATCGGGCCGATCGACGCCAATGGCGCCGAAAAACTAAGCCAGCCGGAAGTCGAGGCGCTCTGGCGACTGGCCGGCACGAGCAACGAACGGGTGCGCCTACGCTTTCTCGAAGAAGCATTGCGCACGGAAACCGCGGCGAGCCAGGTGCGACACCGGGCGGCATGGTTTGTCCACGGTGCGGTCGGGCTGGATCCGCAGCGGCGGGTTCGGGCGGAGCAACTGCTTGCGGAGGGCATGACGGATCGGGATAAGAGTTTGCGCCACCGGACGGAGATCGCCTGGGTCGCTCTGGAACTCTCTGATTGGGGCTCGTCAACGCACCGGGCGAGTGCGGAGGTCATCAGCCAAGGATGGGCCGCCGAGGAGAATCCCAACCTGCGGGACACCTGGCGCAAGGTATTGCTGGCCAGGGCTGAGCGAGTCGCACCGGACGACGCCGCCCGGCTGCTGACGCAGGCGTTGGCCCAGGAGAAGGATGCCAGGGACCGCTGGCAGTTGGCCGCGGGCCTGGCGGCGGTGGCGGGGCGGTTGGAGCCCGCCGAGGCCGCCCGCGCGTGTGTGGAAGCCGCCCGATTGCTGGCCCAAGCGCTGGCCCAGGAGAAGGATACCGCTGCCCGTCGGCGGTTGGCCGGGGGCTTGGCCGCGCTGGCACTTCGACTCGATCCTGACGAGGCTGCCCGCGTCTGTACGGAGGCCGCTCGGTCGTACCTACCAGCCCTGGATCAGGGATCCGACGAACCCGCTCGGCGCGATGCTACAGAACTGGTGTCAATACTCATTCAATCGCTGGATAGTGAGGGCGCCAGCCACGCCGGGCGGGTCTTCACGCGGCGGATCGTATCCGACCAGGACCTCTTTTATTCTCCAGATGGCATAAATCGGCCCCCTGTGTTCCAGCCTGAAGTTTTGGTGGATTTCCTGACCCATTTGCCGCGTCCCCAGGTCCGGGAGCGGGCGGTCGCCCTCGCGGCGGCCGTCGGGACAATGCCGAGTGGCCCTCTGGCGAGCCTCGCCTCCCTGCGAATGGCTGGCGAACCGCTCCCCTGCCGCCTCATCACGCAGGACCTCGTCGAACTCCTCAAGATGCCCACCTGCGTCCGCGAGGTGCGCCCGGTCATCCTCGACCAGCTCGGCAACCGCTACGGCCGGCGCTTCGATACGCACTGGGATTTCGTCCGCTACGCCCAGCAGCAGGGGCTGAACCTCGACTTCACCACGCCGCCGAAGCGCGCCGACCGGAAACTGCCGCCGCTGTTCCAGGAGTGAGTTCGCCGGTCGTCAACGGCCCGGCGCCCTCCCGACACATCCCGGCGCCCGCCCCTCACGTCATGGCGCGGTCCAGGTGGACGTAGCCGCCATCGACGTGGATGAGCTGGCCGGTCGTGTGGCCGGAGCGGGGCGACAGCAGGAAGGCGACGGTGTGGGCGATCTCCTCGCAGGTCGTCATGCGCTTCTCGAACGGCACCTTCGCCTCGATCCGCCGCCGCGCCGCCTCGGGGTCCGGGAAGGTCTGAATCCATTTGGCGTACAGCGGCGTCCAGCACTCGGCGACGATCACCGCGTTGACGCGGATGCCGTACCGGGCCAACTCCACGGCCCATTCGCGCGTCAGGGCGTTGCGCCCGCCGTTGGCCGCCGCGTAGCCCGACGTGCCCCCCTGCCCCGTCTCGGCCACCTTGGAGCCGACGTTCACGATCGCGCCGCGCGACCTCTTCAGCTCCGGCAGAGCGAAGTGGGCCATCTCGTAGTAATGCACGAGGTTCTTGCGGAGCGACTCGACGAACCGCCCCGGGTCGCCGTGCTCCAGGCCGGCACCGTCGTTGACGCCCGCGTTGTTCACCAGCCCCTCGACGCGGCCGAACCGGTCCACGGCGGCCTCGACGGCCTTGCGGCATTCCTCGGTGCGCGTCAGCTCCGCGCGCACGGCCCAGGCCCGCCCGCCCCCCTCGGCGACGGCCCGCACGGCCGCGTCGTTGTCCTCGGCGCTGCGGCCGACGACGACGGGGATGGCCCCCTCGGCGGCCAGCACTTGGACGACCCCCAGGCCGATGCCCTTGGCCCCGCCGGTTACCAGGATCACCTTGTCTTGAAGCCCCAGGTCCATGCCTCTCTCCTCGAATGCCGCCCCGACGCGAGCGCCGCCTGATTCATCGTCCGGTTGACATTGTCATCACCCTGAAGGGGGCCCTGTCGCTGCTGTCGCTGCCGATGGCGCAGTACCCCGAGATCACGCCGCCCTCGGTGCAGGTGGCCATCACCTACCCCGGGGCCAGCGCCCAGGTGGTGGCCGACACGGTAGCGGCGCCGATCGAGCAGCAGGTCAACGGCGTCGAGGGCATGATCTACATGTCCTCGCAGTCGGGCAACGACGGTTCGTACACCCTGACGGTGACATTTGAGGTCGGCACCGACCTCAACACCGCCCTGGTCATGGTGCAGAACCGCCTGGTCTTCCTGCAGAACTGGCGGGCGGCGCTGATTCCGCTGGTCGCGGTGCCGGTCGCCATCCTCGGCACCTTCGCCGTCATGGCGGCGCTGGGCTTCAGCCTGAATAACATCTCGCTGTTCGGCCTGGTCCTGGCGATTGGCATCGTCGTGGACGACGCCATCGTGGTTGTCGAGAACGTCGAGCGCTGGCTGGAGCAAGGGTTGGCGCCGCGGGAGGCGACGCGGAAGGCGATGGACGAGGTGACAGGTCCGATCATCGCCGTGGCCCTGGTGCTGTGCGCCGTGTTTGTGCCGTGCGCCTTCATCGGCGGCATCACCGGGCAGTTCTTCCGCCAGTTCGCCGTGACCATCGCGGTTTCGACGGTGTTCTCGGCGCTCAACTCGTTGACCCTCAGTCCGGCCCTGGCGGCCATCCTGCTCCGGCCCCACCCCCTTGCTGGCGCTTCGGGCTTGTCTCCTACCACCACACAAGGCGGCTGCGGCCGATCTTGATGACGTCGTTCGCCTTCATCCTGGGCGTGGTGCCGCTAGTCGTCGCCACCGGGGCCGGGGCCGAGATGCGTCGCTCGCTGGGGACGGCCGTGTTCAGCGGCATGCTCGGCGTGACGCTGTTCGGCATCTTCCTGACGCCGGTGTTCTTCTACGTGCTCCAGTGGTTCGGCCGCCAATCGCCGCCCGCGCCGGTGCCGCCCGGGGGGACGCCGCCGGCTGCGCCGCACACGGGCATCCAGGTCGGGCCGGCCGCGCACGGATCGTGACGGGTCAGCGCGAGCCGTACTGCTTCTCGTAATACTTCAGGTACTCGCCGCTGCGGACGCCGGCGACCCAGGCGGCATTGTCCTGATACCAGCGCACGGTGTCGCGCAGCCCCTGCTCGAACGGCACCAGCGGCTGCCAGCCCAACTCGCGCTCCGCCTTGGCACAGTCGATGGCGTAACGACGGTCGTGGCCGGGGCGGTCCTTGACGTACTTGATGAGCGAAGGCGGCTTGCCGAGGACGTCGAGCAGGGTGTGCGTCAGGGCGAGGTTGGTGCGCTCGCAGCGGCCGCCGAAGTTGTAGACCTCGCCGGGCCGGCCGTCGCGCCAGGCGCGGTGGATGGCCGCGGCGTGGTCGCGCACGTGGATCCAGTCGCGCACCTGCAAGCCGTCGCCGTAGACCGGCACCGGCTCGTCGCGCATCAGGTTGCTGATGAACAGCGGGATTAGCTTCTCGGGAAACTGGTACGGCCCGTAGTTGTTGGAGCAGCGCGTGACGACCGCGGGCAGGCCGAAAGTGTGGACGTAACTGCGCACGAGCAGGTCGGCCGCCGCCTTGCTCGCGGCGTAGGGGCTGTTCGGGGCCAGTGGCGTCTGTTCGGTGAAGGCGCCCGTCGGGCCGAGACTGCCGTAGCACTCATCCGTTGAGACTTGAACATATCTCTCCACGCCGGCTTCGCGGGCGGCGTCGAGCAGCACCTGCGTGCCCAGGATGTTCGTGCGGACGAACGGCCCGGAATCGAGGATGCTGCGATCGACGTGCGACTCGGCGGCGAAATTGATGATCCCCTGGGCGCCGGCGACGGCTTTGCGGACGGCCTCGCGGTCGGTGATGTTGCCGTGGACGAAGCAGTAGCGGGGGTGGCCGGCGACGGCGGCGAGGTTGGCGAGGTTGCCGGCGTAGGTCAGGGCGTCGAAGTTGACGACGCGGACCTCGGGCTCGGCCTCGAGGAAGTAATGGATGAAGTTGCTGCCGATGAAGCCGCAACCGCCTGTGACCAGTACGGAAACCATGTGCCAGTTCTCCCGGGGGTCGTGGCGCCGGCACGGCCGGCACGGTGACAATAGCGGGCGGGGCGGGCGCGAGCAAGCAGGCCCCACTCCCGGCGCGACGGCACCGTCCCCATCATAGCTTCGCGCCGGCGCTGCCGCGGGGGGCGCCGAGCGTTTCTCCGTTGAACGACAAGAGAAATATCCGGTCTTCACGCGAAAAAACTGTCCGGCTCAGTCAACGTTTTCCGCTCACTTATGTTGAGGCCCCGAACCGCAACGTGGCGATCGGCTGCTACCTCGGAGCCGAGCACCCGGGCCGGGGAAACGCGACCGCCGCCGCCGGAGTTTGATGCGTCTGGCGGTTGCGCCTCACCTCACCCAGGAGTGTCTCCCCATGAACGCCGCCTTTGACGTAGGTACCAGCAAGACTCTGCTGGAAAAGCTGCGCGTGTTCGAGGACCGCCGGGCCTGGTCGCAGTTCCTGAGCCTGTACCTGCCCATGATCCAGGCGTGGGGCCGGCGCCTCGGCTTGCAGAACGATGACGTGGAAGAGCTGACCAGCCGGCTGCTCACGAAGCTCGTGGAGGCGATTCCTCGCTTTGACTACGACCCGCACAAGGGCAGCTTCCGCGGTTGGCTGAAGACCATCACGCACCGGGAAGTGACCAACCTGGCGCGCGAGCGCCGCCGCCGATTACCCGGCGACGAAGCCACCGGAAAGTCGGCCGTGTACGACCTGCTGCTCGAACAT
>Ga0116224_10000074_pt1 | contig 78882 bp, 58 predicted proteins | sample Sb_taG_9_FD_89699 | JGI IMG/M metagenome (GOLD analysis project Ga0116224, IMG submission 89699) | Peat soil microbial communities from Weissenstadt, Germany - Sb_50d_b_LC metaG | ecosystem: Environmental > Terrestrial > Soil > Wetlands > Peat | place: Germany: Weissenstadt | collected 2010-09-21 | reverse complement strand
CCGGGGGCTTTGCGGTCTGGCAGTCCCCACGCCAGGAGATATCGAGGCGGAGTCTACAGGGCCTCCCAGGTTCCCAGGCAACCCTGCTGGGCTCTTGCCGTGTTCTTCGACCCCGGCCGGATCGGACGCCCCTCACCGTGACGGTGCGCCGATGTTGCCCCCGCAGTGTCAAAAACGAAGGCTCCAGCGGGTAGTACTCTCGAGGCTCAATGGCACGGCTTCGGCCCTGGCTGTCTACGCTTCGTCATCGCCCTTACGGTGCCGCCGACGCAAGACTCGCTTCCGGTGGCTGGCTAGGCCCTGCCGGGTGGGATTGGCTACCCACAGGGTTGCTACGAAAGGTTTCAAAGACTACATCTTATCCCCCTCTCCTGAGCTTTCCTGGCGCAATGACAGTTTACATAAGTCCCTACTATGACAGCGGTTACGTCGAAATGATCCCGACCTGGACCATTTCGACGTAACTTCTCTTGTCACAAGGACTTGCGTAAACCGTCACCTTTGTCTCCCACGAGCGTGGTCTGAGTAGCATAGAATGAGTGATGCGAATGCGAAACAACTTGGGCGGGGCCCGTTCGAGGTATTGACGGATGACCACTATCAACTGCGCCAAGTGCGGCACGCCTCTCACGCCGGGGCAGGCAGGGGATCCATGCCCTAACTGTGGGGGCCTGGACAGAAACATCAGCGCCCAGGATCGCGCCGTTCTGCACGACAAGGCGAAGGCGGCGCGAGACCTGGCCCGGCGGCATTTCCAGATCGAGCCAGGGATTACGCGAATTACTACGCTTTGGGCAGCTCTGGCCTTCGAGGCACTGCCGGACACGCCGATCAAACTGCTAGAGGTGAACGAGAACACCGTGCCCTCGGGCGTGATGCCCATCCATTTCGGGCGCGTGCCAGGCAGCGGCGTCCCCTTTCCTTCGGTGATCGTCGAAGTGACCCCGGAAGAATTCGAGAAGATCAAGACGGCGGAATTAAAGCTGCCTGACGGGTGGTCCCTCGGCGAGGAACTCCCGAAGCCATCTGATCTCGACGGAGGGGGCTGATGGCGACGAACGCCGAATGGGCGAAGGGCTACGCCCGCCAGGCCGACGCCGACTTCAAGAAAGACCTTTGAGGCCATTCAAGCCCTGGCCGTCCCCGAGTGCCACAAACTCCAGTTCCTCCAGATGGCGTGCGAGAAGCTGGTGAAGGCGCACCTCTGCGGCGAAGGGACTGATCCCGCGAGCCTGCAGACGAGTCATGGCTACGTGGCTGGGACGCTTCCCGTGGTGCTCAAGGGGTACATGAGTCTCATCAATTTCACGAGGCCACAGGCTCGGGAAGCCCTCAAGCGTGCCAAGCATTTGTCGCAAGAGATCAACGTGTTGGCCCCGGCGGAGAAACGTGGGGGGAGCCGACCGGACAACTGCGAGTATCCCTGGGAGGACGGGACCGGGAATCTCCACGTGCCCCTGGATTGGCCATTCCCGCCTTCGCAACTGCTGTTGCAGCAAAGTGGCACCACTTTTCTGAAGCTTGTCCGAGGGGCCATCGACCAGATGCTGTGAAGAGAAAGAAGTTGCGCATCCATTCGGCCCGATCTACGGTCGGACCATGCGAGCGACCCTATCTTTTCCACACAAAGCCATTCCGTGCAGCGGGCGCTGGTCGCTCGCGTGTCCTCGCGTCCGCTGCGCCGAGTGGCTGGCATGGAGGCGAGCATGGGCAAGATGATTAACGGCCAATGGAGTGACACAGATAACGCGATCACGCCGGGGCGGATTCATGGCTTTGGAGGCATCGTCAAAGGGCAAGAAAAGGCGTCAGGATCGCGTCAGGATCCTTTTTCAGGAGGAAAAGGATCCTGACGCCTTTTTCTTGCTCAACATGCTACTCATCCGGGGCCGGGGCGCAAGCAGTTGGCAGGCTTCAGTCTACTATAACTCATCCTCTTCATCGCAGAAGAGCAAGGTCCACAGCTGCTCTGGTGAGATGACTAGGACGTACTTGTCCTTCATCTTGCTCACACGCGCGGTGAAGGCATGCACCTTCTGCACCTGCGACTGGTTTGTCATATCGGCGGCCAGCAACACATATAGCCCTTTGAGACCGTGCTGTCTTGAATCTTGGATCTGCGCGACGGTCTTGCCGGGGAAATCCGGCTTGCCGATGTCGTGATGGCTCTTCAACTGAACACCGTACTTGGCCCCTGCGCCCCACTCGATCAGCAGGTCGCACCCTGCATCCGGTAGCGACTGAAGGATAGCGACTCTCGGCCTGCCGGGGAGTTGCTCTTCCCCCTTCTGACGCAGAATGGCCAGCATGTCGTCGTGGCCCTGCTTTCGGAATCCCTTCGTTCGCGCGACGTCCGCCGCACGTCGCCACAGGAACGCATGAATGGCGGCCGCGTGATCGGCCGGCGGCACGGCGTCCATCGACGGCTCGTCATCGAAGAACACCGCGTACAGTGTCGGCTCGTTCGCCCGAAGCCAGGCGCGGACCTTCGGATTCTCAAGCATGACGTTCAGATTCTCCAGGTCTCGGTCGAGAATCTTGGTCACGAAGGTCATGGCTTGGCCCGGATAGTCCTCGTTCTTCCAGTGCGCGCCTCGCAGCAAGCGAGGATGCTGCTCGATCATCTGGAGCGTATCAGTCTGGAAGCCCAGCGACCTCCAATCACCTTCGTCAAAGGTCGCCACGATCGCCTTGTGAGTCGCCACCATTAGGGCATTTAGTGTCTTCCGGTCCAGAACATCGCTCATAACACCTCCAATTCGGCGACCGGTCCTCGTGCCTTCAATCGAGCGAATGGGCGCCGATCAAGGAAATACCATCGGATAGGTTCTGCCGAACGTCGCAGCCGCGGAGCAGTTCCAACGGAGGTCGCAATCGCTACAGGTTGCTTGAGTCGGAGCAACAGCAGGGCCAGGCTCCCCCGTGGTAAACCCTGACTCAACCGTCGCACGGTGCGCCACGGCCCCGAAAGCTGTTGCCTGCCAAGCCGCGCTGTTGAACCAGGCCACGAATCCCGCAGCGCGCGTGCCCTCACGCCGTGTGTGCTTGGGCAGCACTTCTGTGTGTGTGTGTGTGTGCGCGCGCAATGCAATCCATTTTCCTGCGGCCCCTGCTGCCTCCATTCCGCACACTTCATTCGGCATTGTCCGGTGATTTCAGGCGGGCGTCAAGCGGTCACGCCAGGCGGCAGGCGCCACTTTCGAGGTCGAGCCCCGGCTGATGCGCACAACCGTCCACTGGCCTTGGCCTTCAAGCGGGTCGTTGTCAAAAAAAGTCGAAGCGCCAACCCGCCCGACGGCTCTATCTTGAAGGAGCGAGGCGGGATTCCTGGAGGCAGGGCATGGCCGGCGAGCCGTTACGCACGTTCTTGCGCCATCTGCGGCGCGCCGTCGGACCCGATGGGAGCAGCGTTTCGGACGCCGAGCTCCTGGAGCGTTTCGTGAGCCGGCGCGACGAGGCCGCGTTCGAGGTGCTGGTGTGGCGGCATGCCGGCCTGGTACTCGGCGTCTGCGGCCGCTTGCTCCGCCAGCCCGAGGACATTGAAGACATCTTCCAGGCCACTTTCCTGGCGCTGGCTCGCCGGGCCGGCTCGATCGGCAAAAGGGAGTCGCTGGCAAGCTGGCTCTATAAGGTCGCGTACCGCGTGGCCCTGCGCGTGCGCATCCGGGCGGCCCGCGAGGCGGCACGGCGACAGCGCGTCGCCGACCTGCCGGCGCCACCCCCCGCCGGGAGTAACGTCGGCCCCGACCTGCGGTCGCTGCTGGATGAGGAGATCAACCGCCTGCCCGAGAAATATCGCGCCGCCGTGGTCCTCTGCTACCTGGAGAGCAAGACCACGGAGGAAGCGGCGCGGCAACTCGGCTGCGCCCGCGGGACCGTCTGCTCCCGGCTGTCGTGGGCCCGCCGGCGGCTGCGCGGCCGGTTGACGCGGCGCGGCCTCGCGCTCCCGGCGGCAGGGTTGACTGCGGTTTTGGCCCCGAGCGCCGCGCCGGCGGCACTGGTCGATGCGACGACCCAGGCCGCGGTGGTGTTCGCCTCAGGACAGGCGGCCGGGCCCCTGACGGGGCAAGCCGTCGCCCTTGCGGAAGGAGTTGTGCGAGCCATGATGCTGAGCAAGGCGAAGGTAGTGGCGGTGGTGGTGCTCGTCCTTGGGGCGCTGAGCCTGGGAGCGTGTGTGTGTGTGCAGCCGGTGCTGGCGGAGAAGCCGGGGGCCGAGGAGGCGCCGGCCCTGGTCCGCGGCAGCGGCGACGGCGTGCGGATGCCGGCGGAAGCGCCGGCGAAATTGGGCCTTCAGGTGGCGGAAGTCAAGCCGCGGGCGGCGGCGAAAGCGCAGCTCCTGTCGTTCACCGGGTCACTGGCCATCGACCCCGATCACCTGTCCCGCGTGCGCTGCCGCTGTCCTGCCGCTGAGGTCATCGAGGTTGGCAAGGCCGACGGCAAGGACGGGAGTCGCGATCTGCGTGCGGGCGACAAGGTGCGCAAGGGGCAAGTGCTGGCCGTCCTGGAGAGCAGCGAGGTCGCCGCCAAAAAGAACGACCTGATCGATGCCCTAGTGCAACTGAAGCTCGATCAGAAGATCCTCGAAGCCTCGCAGACGGCCTACGACAAGGGGGCGCTGCCGTACCTCGATTACATGGCCGCCCGCCGCGCCGTCGAGGCCGACCGCAACGCCGTCAACCGGGCGGAGCGCACCCTCACCATTTGGGGCGTTCCGGAGAAGCAGCTCGAGGCCGTCCGCAAGGAAGCCGGCGACCGGGAGCGCAAGCCCGAAACCGAGAAGGCACGCAAAGCCCGCCTGAAGGATTGGAGCCGGGTGGAGGTGACTGCCCCCGAAGACGGCACCCTCCTCGAGCGCAACGTCAGCCTTGGCGAGGTCGTCGTGGATGGGACGGTCAACCTCTTCCAGATCGCCAAGCTGGACCGCCTCAAGGTGCTGGCGCAGGCTAGTGAGGCGGACTTGCCCGTACTGGAAGCTCTGAAGCCCGAGCAGCGCTGCTGGACCATTCGCCCCATCGCCGACCGCGACGCCCCTGCGGCGGAGGGGTCGATTGATACCGTGGCCGTGACCATCGACCCGAGCCGGCACACGCTTCTGGTGACGGGTTCTGTGGATAATGCGGCGGGCCGGTTGCGGGCGGGGCAGGCCGTCACAGTCAGCATCGATCTCGCCCCACCCTCGGGAGAAGTGACCCTGCCCGCCGGCGCGATCGTCGAGGAAGGGGGGCAGACCTTCGTCTTTGTCCAGCCCGACGCGAAGCAGTTCTTCTACGAGCAGCGGCGCGTCAGCGTCGTGCGGCGAGGCGGCGACGTGGTCCACGTCCGGGCTCGCCTCACACCCGAGGAAAAGCGGCAGGGATTTCAGACCCTACGGCGGGGAGATCGCGTCGTCACCGCGGGCGCCGCCGAGCTGAAAGCCATCCTCGATGACCTGAAGGCAGGCGAGGATCGCTGACTGCCGCTTGCGGCTTCGCAATCGTTCCTGCGAAGCCGCAAGCGGCGAACTGACACGCCGCGGGCGGATCGGAGGCCGCCGCGGCCCGGGCGTCCGACCCGACCAGGAACGTGGCCAAACCGAGGACGATCGCCCCGAGGCCGCGCCGGACCAGACGGCCGCGCAGCAGGTCGCGCGCCCGCGCCAGCCGGCCCTTCAGCGTCCCAGTCGGCCAGCGGAGCAGACTGGCCGCCTCCGCGTTGGTCTTTCCCTCCAGGTAGCACAGGCCGACGGCGGCGCGGTACTTCTCCGGCAGCCGGCGCAGCTCCTCGTCGAGCACCGACCCCAGGTCGTCGCCGGCGCCGGCGGGGGGGACCTGCGGCGAGGGCAGAGTTCGCACCAGTTTCTCGCGATCCTGCCGTTTCCGTTGCGAGGCTCGGGCCTTGCGGGCGATGCGCGAGGCGACGCCGTACAGCCAGTTGCCGAGCAGGCCGGGATCCCGAATCGTTGCGGCCTTGCGCGCCAGCACCAGGAAGGTCGCCTGAAAGGCGTCCTCGGCGTCCTGGTCGGTCCCCAGCACGCGCCGGCACACCGACAGCACAAGCGGCCCGTGTCTCTTGACCAGCAGGGCGAACGCCTCCTCGCCCCGGTCGGCCGCGAACCGGCGCAGCAGCTCGGCGTCGGGGGGGCCACCCGCCGCGCCGGCACCCGCGAAACACCGCGCCGCCTGAGGAGGTTTTTCTGCCATATCTCGTGTCCTCTTTTATCTCTGTCCGCCTCGCCGCACAATAAGAGCAGTCAGAAAGCGGGCCACGGTCCGCCAAGGGAATCGGAATTGCGGAAGGTCGCTGCGGCCGACCTCGCCGGGACGCTATCGGCGTGGCCGCCGGGGTGGTAGAATCGCCGGCATCCCCCTGGGGGAGGGCGTTTTCTCTTTCGGCACGGGCAGTCATGGCGCGAACGGACCAACCACACGAACGGGGCGAACGGGGCGACGAGCCGCCTTCGGACCACTCGCTGCTGCGGCGCCTGCGCGGCGGCAGCGAGGACGCCGCGACCCAGCTCTACCTCCGTTACGCCAACCGCCTGCGTGCCCTCGCCCGGTCGAAAGTCGCGCCCGACCTCGGCCGCCGGCTGGACGTCGAGGACATCGTGCAATCGGTCTTCGGCAGTTTCTTCCGCGGTGCCAGCCGCGGCGATTACGATGTGCCCGCTGGCGAAGAATTGTGGAAGCTCTTCCTCGTTATCGCCCTCAACAAGATCCGGGCCAAGGGGGCGTATCACCGCGCGGCCAAGCGCGACGTCCGCCTGACGGCCGGGAGCGAGGGCCTGGAGCAACTGGCTGCGGAGTTCCCCACGGAGCAGGACGAGGTCGCCTACGCCATCCTGCAAATGACCATCGACGAGGCCCTCGAACAGCTGCCCGAGCAGCACAAGCAGATGCTGGTCCTGCGCATCGAGGGCCACGAGGTGGCGGAAATTGCCCAACAGGTAGGGCGCTCCAAGCGGACGGTCGAGCGCGTCCTTCAGGAGTGCCGAAAGAAGCTGGCGGAATTCCTGGACGTCGAGGCGGCCGGCGAGCAGGATTCGACGCCGGGGACCGCGTGAGTTAGCGAGCACTCGACTTGCCGTCCACGTCGCCAGGCTCCCGTCCTTTCCGAATGAGGAGTCGGACTCGTCCCGGGAGCACGGCGACACACCACCGGGCCGGTATCGTCAGCGAACTCAGGATCGCGGTCCCCAGCCCCAGCGCCCAAAGCAGACGAGATTGCTCGATCGAGGCGGCGCCCGAAGCCGGGAGATGCTCCGCGGAGGTGACGAACTCGGTGGCGACCCACGGCGCCTCCGTCACCGCACTCGCCTCAGTTCCACCGGCGACCAGCAGAATGTCGGGCTGCGGAGGTTCCGCGGGTGTGGAACCGGTGGACCCGATCCCGCCGACGTGCGAGAGGGCGACCGGCAAACCCGCGCCGGGAGCGGTCACCTCGGCCGGCTCGGCCTGAGTTGAGCCCGCGAGGGACGTTGCCCCGGCAGCGGCGGCTTGCGGCGCCGGGATCACTGCTTCGCCCGCGGATGTGGCCGGGGCGGCAGGCCGGCCGATGAGGTCCGACCGGGGCGCGGCCGGTGCGGCACCCGAGGGGGACAGAAGGCGCACGTCGAGGGCGCCTGTGCTCTTGTCCTGGGCGGACTGTTTGGCGGCGGAAAGGCCGTGCGAGGTCGCCCCACCGCCGAGAAGGTTCGTCGGGTCGGCGGGCAACCAGAAGAACGAGGGCGGCGGTATGGTCCCCGCCGCCGCCTCCGCCGGGGCCAGGGTCGTATCCCGAAGCTGCGGGCCGAGGTTGTCGCTTTGGCTCAGGCCACTCAGCTCGAAGAGCACCGGCGTGAGTGGGTCCCCCGGCTGCGCGTCCCGGGTGAACGTGACCGTGTAGCTGCCCGCGGCCAGGAAAACTGTCCCGATCCGTGTCGCACCGGATGCCGCGCTCAGGCTGAACACGTCCCGCCCGGCCGCATCGGTGATGGTCATCCGCACGCCGGTTGCGACGGCCGCGCCCCAGTCGCTGGCCGACAGGACGAACTGAAACTGCTGGCCTTCCTCGACCTGGAGGACGCGCCCGACCGCGCCCGTGTCCTCGCCGAGGGTGTCGTTCACGAACGTCTGCAGGTGCGTGGCGTCCAGGGCGAAATCAATATCGACCTCATAACGGGCTTCCTGATCGACCCCAACGGGGTCGGCGGCGGTGACCTCGACGTAATAGTCCGTGGCCGAGGCGACGCCGGGGACCTGAATCTCGTAGTGGCCGTCCCCGCCGGCGATCACCGCGGCATCGAGCCAATTGCCCTGGGCGTCATAGATGTTCGCCCGCAAAGGGATGTCATTACTCCCCAGGGAATTCACCTCCACGGTCATGACGTTGCTCAGCCCGCCGGCCAGGTCGGGCGACTGGACCAGGTACGTGTGGATGGGGACAGCGCCGCTGACGCTGTTGACCGCCTCGTAGTAGGTGTGCTCCACGTAGCCGGGGGTGGTCGCGAGCAATTCGGCCCCGGCCAGGGTGTCGGTAGGCGGTGGCGGAGTGTAGTGGGGCGCCCCGGCTCCCCCGTCCGACGCCCCTGCGGGGGGCAAGTGCGGATCGATGGCCAGTTGGTAGGTGCCGATTCCGAAGACGTCATCCGCGGCGCCCTCGACCCTCACCGAGTAGACGTCGCCGGCCTTCAACCCATCGAGGTGAACGGAGACGTCATTGTGCAGGGGGTCCGTCGCGAAGGCCGAAGCGACAACCCGGCCGGAAGCGTCGTAGACGGTCAGCCGTCCCACCAGCAGGCTGATCCCCGACGCCTTGAGCCGCACGTCGAGGGCCGTCGCCCCGTCCGGGACCGTCAGCCGATACACGTCGGCGTCCTGCGGTGCGGTAATGTCAGCCGCGACCACGGCCGGGCCGCCGCCCAGGTCCAGGGCGGTCGCCCCCTCGGACGGATCGGGTGGCCTGGCCCCGTAGAGGGCGCGCAGCGCGGCCACGTCCCCCGGGGTCAGGCCCGTTACCTTGTGGTACTGCTCGAACATCGGTGAATTCGGGTCGCTGCTGGGGCCGATGCCGAGCACGTGCCCCGCCTCGTGAAGCAGCACCGAGAACAGGTCGTAGGAGCCGTTCTGGCCGCCGACGCTGAACGGAATGGAGCTGTTCAGGAAGACGTCGCCGACCGAGGTGTTGGCGATGAACGGGTCGTAGGGGTCCGCGGCAGCCAGGACGTCGTCCCCCAGGGGGATAGCGCCAATGCGGATGTCGCCGAAGCGCGGGTCGCCCTGCTTCAGCCCCAGGGTCCCGAAGGGCTCGCCCCCGTCCGCCACCACCCCGACGTTGACGTCGGCCGCAACCGCCCAGGTCTGGAACGCGCGCAGGACCTCTTCCTCCCAGGCGCCGGTCGGGAGTTGAGCGCCGAGGGCGCGGAACAGCGCGCTGGGCTGCCCCGCCGCGTCGGTGCCGTCCGGGGCGAAGCTCAGCGTCAGCTCCGGCGCGTCGGGCCAGGGGACGTTGAAGGTCGCGGGGACCGTCCGCTCCTCGAGCTGCTCCAGGTGAAGCCGGGATGCCGGTGCCATGAGTGTTTCTCTACTCGGCCCTCGAAGGTCGCGACAGGCCTTGCCGGAGCGCACGCGCCGCCTCGAGCAGGGGCTGAAACTGCGGGTCGTCCCGGATGGGATCCAGGTCGTGGTCTGTCGTCATCAGGTCGTAGCCGAACCCCCCGCGCAGGGCGCCGGCCAGCAGCGGGAAGGCCCGAGTGCGATCCTCCCGATTGTACCGCGAAGTCAGGGCGTATATTCCCGCGACCTGGTAGTGCAGCGCCGGGGAGTCGTCGGTCGCCAGTGCTGCGCCGGCGTCTCGCAGGGCAGCCTCCCTCTTCCCCAGCCGGGCCAGGAGGACGCCGCGGGCGGCGCGACCGGGCCCGTACTCCGGATAAAGTATAACCACTTCGTCGAGGACCGACACGGCCTCTTCGGTGCGACCCAGCCGTTCGGCCAGGACGTGCGCCTTATTCTGCAGCGCCGGCAGAGAGCGGGGGTTCCGGTCCAGGGCCCGGTCAAAATCGGCCAGTGCGTCCTGCGGTGAACTCGCGACCCGGGCGACGCCCCGGGCCACCCAGGTCGCCTCGTCAGCCGGCTCACCCCGCAGGCCGTCCGCTCGGTCCCGCTCCGCCCCGGGCAGGTCGCCGGCCTTTTCCCGGGCCTGGGCCCGGATCAGGGTAACGCGGGCCGCGGGGGCGCCCAGCTCGAGGGCGCGCGTGAGGTCCTCGATGGCCTCCGCGCCCTGCTCGGCCTTCAGCCGGGCGATGGCCCGGTTGACGTAGGCTTCCGCGTGATCGGACCGCAAGCGGATGGCCTGGTCGAAATCGGCGCCCGCCGACCGGTACTGACCGTCCTGGAGCTGCACGAGCCCGCGCCGGAAGTACCAGCCGTGGAACGAGGGATTCAGGGCGATACAGGCGCTGTAACAGGCCGCGGCCTGCGCGAGCCGCCCCAGGTGCTCGTAACAGTTTCCCAGGCCGTACCACACCCAGACGTTTTGCGGATCCTGAAAGGAGGCGTGCTGCCACAAGGGCAGCGCCTGGCGGAAGTGCCCCTCGTTGGAATACACGCAGGCCAGCAGGCAATGATCGCGCGGCGTGCGCGGGGGGGTCGCTTCGGCTTTCGCCAGGAGTCGCTCGGCTTCCGCCGGCCGGCCGAGTTGCCGCTCCAGGACGGCGCGCTGGCGCAGCAGGGCCGCCGGCGCCTGGTCGTCGGGGTAGCAGGACTCGGCGCGCAGGTTCAGTTCCAGGGCGCCCCGCAGCTGATGGTCGCGCGGCGAGTTTGCGTCCCGGGGCGGCAGCGCCGCCAGGAGGAAGAGGAGTTCGCCGACGTCCGCCCGGAGTCGCTCCTGGTGTTCGGGCGGGAGACGACGGAAGGCGCGGGCTTGCTGCCAGGAGGGATTCTCCAGGACCTGGTAACGATCCAGGGCGCGGCGGCATGCGGTCCTGATCTCGTGCGGCTGGGCTTGCCCCGTCGCCGCGTCCAGGAAGAGGATTTGCGACTCTCTCATGTCCTCGTGGAACCGATCGAAGGACTCCACGGCCTCCAGCCGCGCTAGCCGCTCCTGCCGCACGGCGAACAGTCCCCCCAGCCCCATCAGGAGCATCGCGGCCAGGACGGCAACGGGTGTCGAAGAGGTCAGGCGCGGGTGGCGGCGAGCCCACTTGCGGAGGCGCTCGCGGGGCGAGGGTTCACGGGCGTGGCGCAAGGGCAGGTCGTTCCGGTGCCGTTCCAGGTCCTCTTGCAACTCGCGGGCCGTCTGGTAGCGGCGGGTCGGCTCGGCCTCCAGGCAATGGCGGACGACCGACTCGACGGCGGGGGAAACCGCGGGGTTACCGGGGCGCAGCCGCGGAGGCGGTGCCAGGCGATCCTGGATCATGCGGGGGAGCACGTCCTCCAACAGGCCGGGGCGGAGCGGGAAGGGGGGCCGGCCGGTCAACAGCTCGTGAAGGATCACGCCCAGGGCGTAGAGGTCGGAGCGTGGGTCGGCGCAGGCTGTGCGCTCCCGGAAGGCGATGAGCTGCTCCGGGGCCATGTACGGCAGCGTGCCGCCGACGAACGCCGCGGAGGCGCGGGAGCGCAGCTTGGTGTCTTCCGACAGGTTGAAGTCCAGCAGGATCGGTTGGCCGTCGTCCGCCAGGAGGACGTTGGCCGGTTTGAGATCCCGATGAAGGATGCCGTGCTCGTGGGCATGGGCCAGGCCGTCCGCCAGGCGGGCGGCGATCCAGAGGACCGCCTGGACGTAGGTCAGCCCTTGCAGGGCCTTGAGCGAGGCGGCCGCCTGCCCCGGTTCGGTCCGTTGCGGCCGCGAATCCTCCGGCCCCCGGGTGATGCTCTTGCGGGCGTTCAACGTGTCCACCAGCGCCTGGCCCGACCCGGGCAGGGACTGCTGGCCTCGCAAGTGGTGAAGCACGTCCTCCAACGTGGTTGACCCCAGGAAGGGCATGCAAACGGCGTGGAAGGGGCTCGCGTGATGGACCGAGAAGATGGGGACGATGTTGGTGTGCTGGAGCTGGGCCAGCATGCGCGATTCGCCAAGGACGTCGCCGGACACCTTCAGCGCCACGGGGCGATCGGCCAATTCCCCCTGGCGCGCGAGATAGACTCGGCCGAAGGTTCCGCGGCCGAGTTCCCCGATGAGTTGAAACCCGAGGAACTCCGTCCCTACCTCGGGCATGGCGGCCAGGGCGCGGGCCAACTGCCGGGCCGCCTGGGGGTCGAAGCGGTGGACGTCGCAAACGAACCACGACAGGGCGCCGCTGCCCAGAACAGTCGCCGGGAGTCCCGTCACGCCGTCGGACAGGTGGCGCGGCAGCGGCCAATCCCTGACGTCCACCCCGAAACGCTGCCGGTACTCCTCCGGCGCCGGGTCTTCGCCCGCCTGCCGCCGCAGGCGATATTCTTCAAAGGTGATCGCCTGGAGGTCTGTCGGATCCTGAAACAGGCGGGGGAAGTCGCGCTGATAATCCTCCAGGCTCCGAGGGCAACCTCGCCCCCAGCCGTATTCGAGATCGATACGGACCAACTCGCGCAGCACGTCGCCGTAGAGGGGATGCTCGGAGGCGGGCAGGAAGGCCGTCAGATCGACCTGCCCGTCGCCTGCCTGCGCAGCCTCGTAGGCGGCGACGAAACTGTCCAGATCATTCCCCGGGTCGAGAACCCGTTGCACTGCCATGCCAGTCATCCATCGTTGAGCCGCCGCTGAACGGATGTTACTTGTTCCCGTCAGCCATGCCCCCATTGAAATGAGTAGTCGCTGCGGGGGGTGACGTCCGCCATTTTATCAACTGGCGTGGACCGGAACTATCGTGGCCCGCGGGCCGGGTATGGTACGATGAGGCGGTCGCATCCGCAGCGTCACGACAGGGGGGAAACCATGAAGCGGATCAGTCACGCGATCAACCGCCGGGAGTTGCTGCAAATCGGCGGCGTCGGGGCCATCGGCCTCGGCCTGCCGGAGTTGCTGCGCGCGGGGGCGCCGGCCGCGTCGGGGCGCCGATCCACCGCCAGGTCGTGTATCTTCATCGTCCAGTACGGTGGCGCCAGTCACATCGACAGCTTCGACCCGCGGCCCGACGCCCCCCCGGAGATGCGCGGGCCGTACAAGCCCATCGCCACCAACGTGCCGGGCGTGCGCCTCGGTGAATTGCTGCCGCGGCTGGCGAAGCTGGCCGACCGCTACTGCCTGGTGCGCTCGATGACCCACGGCAACGGCGGCCACGACGGCGGCATGCACGTCTGCATGACCGGCCACTCGGTCCCGAAGGACAACACCCCCTATTTCGGCGCGGTGATGGCGAAACTGCGGCCGGCGACGCGCAACGTGCCGTCGTACGTCTGGGTCCAGAACATCGCCGGCGACGTGCAGCCGCGCTACCTCACCGGCGGCTTCCTTGGCGCCCCCTACGCCCCGCTGCGGATCGGCACCGACCTCGACACGCCGGCCGCACCGGGCTTCCGCTTCACCGCCTTCGACCCGGCGAAAGACGTGCCCACCGAGCGGCTGTTGCGGCGGGAACAGTTGCTGGCCTCGGTCGATCCCGACCGCGGCGCGCTGCGGCGCTTTCAGGAGCGGGCCGTCGATCTGGTGACGGGGCCGGAGGCGCGTCGGGCGTTCGACCTGGAACAGGAGACGCCGAAGGTGCGCGACCGCTACGGCCGCTGGCCGCTGGGGCAGAACCTGCTGCTGGCGCGTCGGCTGATCGAGGCGGGGGTGCGCCTGGTGAGCGTGACGGCGTGGACGGGGCTGCCGCCGGGCGAGCAGTTCCGCAACGTGCAGACGTGGGACATGCACGGCAACGGGGCGGGGCTGGGCAGCATCTTCGGCACCGGACACTTCGGCCTCGGCTGGGCACTCCCGCGGCTGGACGAGGCGGTGGCGGCACTGCTGGAAGACCTGGAAGTGCGCGGCCTGCTGGAGACGACGTTGGTGGTGGTGGTCGGCGAGTTCGGCCGCAGCCCCAGGGTGGCCGGTGCCGGACGCGACCACTGGCCGTCGTGCTACTCGGCGTTGCTGGCGGGGGCCGGCATCCGCGGCGGACAGGTGTACGGCGCCTCGGACAGGACGGGCGGCTACGTCCGCGACAACCCGGTGTCGCCGGAAAACTTCGGCGCGACGCTGTTCCAGGCGCTGGGGGTGCCGCCGGAAACGCGGCTGGGGGCGGACGGGTTCACCAACCCGGCGAGCGCGGGGCAGCCGATCGCGGCGCTGTTCGGATAGGAGGGCGACATGGCAACCATTTCTTCCAATTTGGCGGCGTGGGAGCGGGCGATGCGAGCCGCGGAGAAGGTCAAGGAACGGTTGCTCCTTAGCGCGTCTGCCCTGGAGACGGCGGACATACCCTATGCCGTATGCGGAGATTTTGCTGTCGCTACCTGGGTGGCCCGAGTGGACAAATCCGCCGTTCGGACCTGTGCGCAGGTCGAGGTGTTGGTGCGCCGGACTGATTTCACAGCCGTTGAAGCAGCCCTCGTTGATGCCGGCTTCGTCCGCCGCTTTCCCGGCTCGACGGATAAGAAAAGTGTCGTCGTATTCCTCGATGAGCCTATGGGAAAGGTTCGCGACGGAGTGTAGGTGATCTTCGCGGGCGAACAAGTCCTCGCCGAGAACCCGGTGCCCAGCCCTGACGTGAGCGAATCGGAAGTGATTGAAGGGCGTCGAGTGTTATCGCTTGACGCCCTTGTGCGGATGGAACTCGCGACCTGCAAACCTTTGCAGGGGATGCGGCTCCGCGATCTCATGGATGTTGGACTCGTCGATGCGTCATGGCGTGACCGGATCCCGCCCATTTTGGTGGCGCGCTTACAGGAACTTCTGGACACCCCCGATGGGTAAGCGAGCGCGAAACGGCAAGCCTGGCCTACCCGAGTTGCCCGGGGAATAACTCGCGCAGCATCTCCTGGACCTGGTGGAGCGTCATCCCCTCGCGCTGCTCGCGGGACAGGCGGTGGTCGCTCTCCGCCAACCGAAAGGCCGGGCGCTCCGACGCCGTGCGCAGCTGGACCAGGACTTCGTGCCCGTCGAGCCCCTCGTACCCCGGCTTGTCTTCCACGCTCAGATGCCCGCTGAACGGCGGCTCGTTGGAGCCATCGACGGTCCACAGCGCCTGGTACCGCTCGAAGTCCTCCCGGCTCACGCGGACCCAAAGGCCCCAGGCGAAGATGCCTCCCGTGTCGTGGACCGGCACGATCAGCACACCGCGGATGTAGTAGCGCCGGCCGTCGATGATGCCGACGTCGTCCGTGAACTTGCAGCGCCGCCCGCGCTCGCCGTGCGGCACGGCAAGGAAGTCGCCCGGCCGCGCGAAGCCGATGTCCATCGGCAGCCCCTCGTGCTCCTGGCCGCAAGTCTGACACTTGAACGCCATGACCGATCTCCTCGCTTGGTAGTGCCTTAGCCGTCGATGTCCGCCGTGTCGAGCCGTCCCTCCGCGTGCAGTCGCCGGAACATCTCCAGAGTCCGCCGAATCCCCTCCACCAACGGCGTCTTCGTCAGCGGCCCCAGGTCGCGCTGCAGCGCCGCGTCGTCGAGATCGTAGGCAATGCCGATCTGCCGGTCGGCGTGCGTGACGAGCTTCGCCGCCGCGGGCTCGACGGCACACAGCGCCCGGTGGAACGCCGGCAGATCGACCACGTCGCCGCGCAGGTTGTACGACTTCGCCCCCTGGTAGGGCGCCTCCAGCGCCCGCACGAACACCTGGGCCACGTCATCGACGTACTGCAAATCCTGCCAGGCGCCATAGGTGATGTGGTACTTGCGGCCCAGCGCCAGCGACTTGATGGCCTTGGTCGGCTCGCTCGTCATGCCGAGGTCGCGGCCGACGCCGTAGACCGTCCACGGCCGCAGACCGATGCTCGACAGGCCGAAGTCCTGGAAGTAGACGCGAGCGTTGCCCTCGTTGCAGCACTTGAAGTGGCCGTAATGGGTCGTCGGCGTCAGCTTCACGTCGTCGGCGAGCGGGCCGGTCGGGTAGTCCTGCGGCGGCCCGAAGACCGCGGCCGAGCTGGCGTAGACGAGTCGCTGCACCTGCCCGCCCGACTGCCGCACCGCCTCGAAGACGGCCAGGGTGCCGAGGACGTTGACCTTGGCGCCGAGCAGCGGGTCGGCACGGCAGGTCGGCACCTGCAAGCCGGCGAGGTGGACGAGGTGCGTGATGCCGTGGTCGGCGACGGCGCGGCGCAGGGCCGGCAGGTCGGTCACGTCGCCCTGGAGGAAACGGACCTGGCGCACCTGCTCCTCGGGCAGGATGAGGCGCAGGCGGCGCGGGTCTTCCTTGAGGTCGTAAATCCACACCTGGGCGGCGCGCTCGAACAGGTTGCGCACGATCCAGGCGCCGATGCAGCCGTAACCGCCGGTCAACAGGACACGCATGAGGGCTCCCCTTGCTTGGCTTTCCATGCGGGTACGGTATGATGGGGCCGTAAGAATGGCATCCGGAGGAACTGGGCATGACCACAACTTTCAGAGACTTCCTGCGACAGGAGGCGGAGAAATATCAGGCCGAAGTCCGAGCTGGCAAGGCCACGGTTGATGAGTGGCGGGCAGCCGTTGAACGCCTATTCGCCCAGATGCGGGCGTGGCTGAGAGAAGCCGATCCCGAGGGCACCATCGAGATCAAGGAAAGCCAGGCGGACGTTCGGGAGCCGGGTCTGGGCCGTTATCGCGTCCCGCGCCTTGACCTGCAGGTCTTCGGGGAATGGATCGGGATCATTCCGAAGGCCCGGAAGACGGTCATCACCGCTACCCCACCGCAGGGGCGCGCGCCCGAACGCGCGGCCGGACGCGTCGATATCACGGATGAGTTGCGCCGGTACGTGCTGTATCGGTTCGCGGAGGACGACCGCGAGATATGGCTGATTGACGACCTGGAATCGGAGCCGAAGCTACTCACTCAGGAGGCCTTTGAAAAAGCCTTGATGAGTTATCTCCGATGAAAACACTCGTCGATGCGTGGAACTGGTACGAGGCGACCAAGCGAAACCTCGAACGGATGCGGCGCCTTGGCAGGCGGCATTGGAACGACCCTTCCCTCGAAGGCGCCTCCCTCTGGCAGGACGACCAGTTCCGGGCGCTGGCTGCCGTGGACATCGTGGCGGAAACGACAGCGAGTTTACAGCCGATCGACGATCTGGCCGTCGTCGTTCTCTTCTCGGTGTTCGAGTCGCACGTGCGGGATTATCTGGTAGCACGGATGCGGCCGGAGATAGAAGTCTTGAGCGATCCTATTTTAAAGGAGGCGGCCGCCGACGCTCGCCAGGGAGTCGAGGAGGGGAGTTTCTACCGGCGGGTTCTTTCGCCGCTGAAGGAGCAGGGCCGCATTTCGGCGGACCTGGTCACTCGGGTGGACCAGGTCCGCAGTTACCGCAATTGGGTCGCCCACGGCCGGCGCGGGCGCGATGCGGACATGAACAACGTCACCCCGCGAATGGCTTACGAGCGACTCAAGGAATTCCTCGCCGTGCTCGGCATTGCCATCGAAGCCGAACATCGGGAGTCGGAGCGGCCGGAAGATGAGCCCGACTGAGGGCACCCCCGGCGCAACCGCTTTCGACATAGGACGAAGAGGGTGGAACACGTCCCTTGACACAAGAGCCGATGCAGCCGTAACCGCCGGTCAACAGGACATGCATGAGGGGTTCCCTTGCTTGGCTTTCCATGCGGGCACGCTATGATAGGGCGGTTGAAGTGGCATCAGGAGGAGTGGTCCGCAAGAGGTACGCGCCAATGGAAGTTCAATACATCCTCAAGGCGGATGACGTGCTGGCATGCCTGAAGTACCACGGCATGTCTCCGCCTCCCATCGTCTCGCGGCGTAGCAAAGCCCTCATGGTGCTGCTCATCATCGGAGGGGCGATTCTTCTCGAATATTTCGGAGTACGAGGAGCCATTGCGGTATTCGTCCTCGCCTTGGCCGTTAGCCTTTCTGTCTGGCGCTGTACACGGTCCGCTTTGAAGGACTTTCGGTTGCAACAACATGTCAAACGGGGGGGCTACTCTGAATGGCTGGGGTTGTATCAGGTCAACATCAACTCCGAGGTGCTGATTGTCGTTAGGGAAGGTCGGGCCAGCCTGACGAAGTGGGCTGAGGTTAGGGGGATTCACCGTGTCGGCGGTAATGCCTTTTTCTATCTCCCCGACAGCACTGTGCTGATTCTCCCTCAGCGACCGTTTGAAAGCAATGAGGCGTTCGAGGAGTACGTGGCGGCAGCGCAGGGCTTCAGGAAAGCCGCTCGTCGCGCGTCGGCGATGCGCACTGACAAGGGAGTAGCGCCTCGTGCTGACGACACGGCTTTCATGCCCGACGATCGTATCGGCCGCTGAGCCGCGGCCAGCGCTCCCCCTCGGGTCGCGGCTAAACGGTCGCGCCAGTGACATCGTCGCCGGGGGCCGTCTGCGGCGCGTCCTCTCTCGCCACCTTGGCGATCGACGCCACCTTGTCCCCCTCGTTCAGGTTCATGACGCGGACGCCCTGCGTATTGCGGCCCACCACGCGGATCTCATCGACGTGCGTGCGGTTCACCATCCCCTGCACCGTGATCAGCACGATGTCGTCACCGTCGCGCACCGGCACGATGCCGACCACCGGGCCGTTGCGGTCGCTGGTGCGGATGTCGCGCACCCCCTTGCCGCCGCGGCGCTGCTTGCGGTAGCGCATCGAGCCACGGTCCCTCGTCTCGTCGCCCTCCGCGGCCTCCGGGGCCTCCTCCGCGGGTTCGGCCGGCTCCTCGACCACCTCCGCCCCTTCCTCCCCTTCGGCCTCCGCCACCTCGCCGGCGGTGTTGGCGCCGAACGGCGTCCGCTTGCCGTAGCCGTTCTCGCACACCGTCAGCAGGTAGCCGTCCGGGTCGGCTATCACCATGCCGACCACCGCGTCGTCGCCGGCCAGGCTGATCCCCTTGACGCCGCGGGCGTTGCGGCCCATCGCGCGGGCGTTGGCCTCGTCGAAGCGGATGGCCATGCCGTGCCGCGTGCTGAGCATCACCTCGTCGGCCGCCCGCACCAGGGCCACGTCGATGAGCGCGTCGCCCTCGTCCACGCTGATGCCGATGATGCCGCCGCTGCGGGGCCGGCTGTAATCGTCCAGCGACGTCTTCTTGACGATGCCGCGGCGCGTCGCCATCAGCAGGTAGCGGTCCGGCTCGAAGTGCCGCACCGGGATGACGCTGCTGATCTTCTCCTCCGCCCGCAGCGACAGCACGTTGGCGATGGCTCGGCCGGCGCTGGTGCGGCTCTGCTCGGGGATGTCGTACACCTTCAGCCAGTAGACACGGCCGAGGTTGGTGAAACACAGCAAATAGGCGTGCGTCGAGGCGACGAAGAAGTGCTCGACGAAGTCGTCCTCGCGCGTGGCGCCGCCGGAGACCCCTCGGCCACCCCGGTGCTGGCTGCGGTAGGTATCTAGCGACAGCCGCTTGACGTAGCCGTTGTGGCTGATCGTGATGGCCTGCGTCTCCTCGGCGATCAGGCTCTCGTAGTCGATGCGGCCGCCGTCGTCGGTGATCTCGGTGCGGCGGTCGTCGCCGTACTTGTGGCGCAGCTCTTGCAGGTCGGCCTTGATGACCTCGTGGATGTTGCCGTCACTCGACAGCAGCCGCTCCCAGCCGACGATCTTGGCGCGGAGGTCGTTGTACTCCTTGAAGATCTCGTCGCGCTCCAGGGCGGCGAGCTGGCCGAGCTGCATGCGAACCACCGCCTCGGCCTGCTGCTCGGTCATGCGGTAGCTGGCCTGCACGCCGATCTCGCGCTGCAGGGCGGCGAAGTGCTCCTCGCCCAGCGCCCGACCGAGGACCGTGGCCGCCACCTCCAGGTTCTGCAAGCGCTGCTTGGCCTCGGCCCGGCTCGGCGCCCGGCGGCAGATGGCGATGACCTCGTCCAGCGAGGAGACGGCGATGAGCTGGCCTTCCAGGACGTGCGTGCGCCGCTTGGCCTCGCGGAGGTGATGCTCCGTCCGCCGGCGGATGACTCGCACCCGGTGCCGCAGGAACTCCTGCAACATCTCCTTGAGGTTCAGCGTCCGCGGCCGGCCGTCCACCAGCGCCAGCAGGATGATGCTCACCGTCCCCTGAAGCGGCGAGTATTCGTAGAGCTGGTTGAGCACCAGCGTCGCGTCGGCGTCCTGCTTCAGGTCAACCACCAGCCGGACCGGTTCGCCGTTGCGGGCGCTCGACTCGTCGCGGATGGACCGGATGCCCTTGATGCGCTCGTCCTTGACCAGGTCGCCGATCTTCTCGGCGAGGCTGTTGCGCGTCACCTGGTAGGGCACCTCGCGGATGATGATCTGGCTGCTGCGCCCCTCCTCGACGATGTCGGCGCGGGCGCGGAGGGTGATCCGGCCGCGGCCGGTGCTGTAGCCCTCGATGATGCCCTGCCGGCCGCGGATGATGCCGCCGGTCGGGAAGTCGGGGCCGGGGATGGCGCCGATTAGCTCCAGCAGGCTGACGTCGGGGTTGTCGATCAGCTTGATCAGGCCGTCGCAGACTTCGCGCAGGTTGTGCGGCGGGATCGAGGTGGCCATGCCGACCGCAATGCCGTCGGAGCCGTTGACGAGCAGGTTGGGGAACTTGCTCGGCAGCACGAGCGGCTCGCGATACTTGCCGTCGTAGTTGTCGATGAAATCGACGGTCTCGTACTCGAGGTCGGCGAGCAGCTCGGCTCCGACGTGGGTGAGGCGGGCCTCGGTATAGCGGTGGGCGGCCGGGGGCAGGCCGGCGATGGAGCCGAAGTTGCCCTGCCCGTGGATGAGGCGGTGGCGCATGGCCCAGTCCTGAGCCATGTGGACCAGCGTCGAGTAAATGGAGGCGTCGCCGTGCGGGTGGTAGCGCTTCATCGTCTCGCCGATGATGCCGGCGCACTTGCTGGTGGCGCTGGTCGGCCCGAGGTTGAGGTCGTGCATCGCCACCAGGATCCGCCGCTGCGATGGCTTGAGGCCGTCGCGCACGTCCGGCAGGGCCCGGCTGATGATGACGCTCATCGCGTAGGTCAGGTAGCTGTCCTTCAGCTCGTCGGCGATGTTCAGCGGCTCGGGGACTTTCCCGTTGCCGTTGCCGGCCGGCGGCCCGGGGGGTGGGGGAACAGTCGGGGGGGTGATTTCATCCGCCAAGGTGTCTTCCCTCATCCATCCAAGGTCTTCCCTCCCCCGATGTTCCGGGGCGAGGGGGGAATGAAAAAACGGCACAAAGGCCAATCCCATCAGCCTTTGCGTCGGGGCGCCGCGGTCGCTCCAGAACCCTGGCATCATAGCAGATCGCGGCGGTTTTCTCTACGTCCGTCGGCCGTTTTCGCGGGCTTCGGGGTCTCGAACGTCAGTCAGTTCCCCTGCTCGGAGAGGTGCTGGTGGAGGTGGAGCGACTGGGTCCGGGGTGTTTCCACGGCGGATGGGTGGCTGAACGCCTGGGCCGCCTGGGTCGCCAACTCGTGCGCCAGGCGCGGGTCGCGAAAGTTGTCGTCGGCGTCGGTCGCCAGCGCCCGGGCCTTCGCCGTGAACTTCGCGGGCCACTCGGGATCCCGTTGCAGGGCCGCGCGGTAGACGACGGCTGCCTTGCGGTGATCGCCGAGATGATCCAGCGCGAAGGCCAGCCGGCACTGGTAAATCACGAGCTGCGGAACCCCCTCCGTCGTCGGGGGCCGGCCGTTCATCGACCGGAGGAGCTTTTCCCCCTGCTCCTGCATCTCGACAGCGGCCAAGTGACAGGCCACCGCGTCGGCCCACCGCCCGCGTCGGCCGAGCGCCACCCCCAGGTTGCTGAAGGCGCTGACCATTCCGGGATTGAGCCGTGCGGCGCGGGAGAACGCCGCGCTCGCCTCGTCCAGCTCCCCCCGGGTCAGGTGAGCGACGCCGAGACCGTTCCAGGCGTCGGCCGAGCCGGGGTTGCGCTCCAGGGCGGCCTGGAAGCTCTGGACGGCTTCTTGCCGCTCCCCGGATCGCCACAAGGCATGCCCCAGGCCGGCCAGGGCGTCGGCCGACGCGGGCTGCCGTTCCAGGACCTTGCGGAAGGAGTGGAGCGCCAGTACCGGCTTGCCCTGGCGTAATTGGGCCACCCCCAGGTTCTGCCAGACGTCGGCGCTGGTCGGGTCCCCCCTCAGCAGCGCGTGCGCCGCCCGCGGCGTGTTGCGCAGCTGCAAGGTGCGGCGGAACTGCTCGGCCGCCTCTTCGTCCTTCCCCAGGGCGAGGAGCGACTGACCCAGGAAATAGCGGACGTGCGGCGAGCTGGGGCTGATACGGACCGCCTCGCTACAATGCCGCTCCGCCAGGTCCGGCCGGCCATGCCTGAGGCAGTAGTGGCCCCGGCGGAGGTGGGCCACGGAGTTGTCCTCCGTGACGGCCAGGGCCCGCTCCCAGAGTGTCACCGAATCGTGCCAGTAGCCCACCTGATTCGAGGTGAGCACGGCCAGGCCGCCGAGGCCGAGCGCGGCGGCCGCCCCGGAAACCCCGGCCGGGACGCGCAAGCGCTCCACCACCTCGGCCAGTCCCCAGGCGACGGCCACGAACAACCCGACGTGCGGCCAGTAGGTGAAGCGGTCGGCCCAGGCCTGCTCCCCCCCCTGCACCAGACCGATGACCGGCACCAGGGTGACGAGGAACCACAGCCAGCCAACGACCAGCCAGGGCCGGCGGCGCCGCTGCCACAGCGCCAGGAGGGTGACGGCCAGCAACGTCCCGGCCCCCGCGAGGGCCGGCAGCACGGACCAGTTGCCATAGGGGTGCGGGTAGAGGATCGCGAGGCCGCGGGGGTAGACGGTGTGCGACACGTACCACCCGTAGGCCGTCGCGGCATTGGCCAGGCGGGCCGACAGGGGGAGGACGTCCAGCGAGGTCACCATGCCCGATCGTTCTCGGCCCACGTGGGTGATGATGCCGACCGCCGCCGCAAGGACGAACAAGGGCACCTTTTCCAGGACCAGGCGGCCGGGGGAAATCGCGAGAGCCGCCCCGGGCCGCAGCCGGCGCAATGGCCAGTAATCGAGGAGCAACAGGACGAACGGGAGGGTGACGAGCATCGGCTTGGACAGCAGGCTCAGCGTGAAGGCTCCCGCCAGGGCGGCGTAGCGCAGCCGCCCTGGCGCCGCCGCGTACCCCGCGTAAGCCCAGACGGTCAGCAGGCCGAAGAAGACGCTGAGGACGTCCTTGCGTTCCGCGGCCCAGGCCACGGATTCGACGTGCAAGGGATGGACGGCGAACAGGGCGGCGACCAGAAAGCTGCGCCAGCGGCCGCCGGTCAGGCGCTGCAGCAGGCCGAACAGCATCAGGGCGCTGGCGGCGTGCCAGAACAGGTTCTGACCGTGGAAGGCGGCCGGCGAAGGGATGGCTTCCCCCGTCAAGGAGTAGGCCGAGAACAGCTGCGCGTCGAGCTGCAGCGAGAGCCAGGAGACGGGCTGCCAGTAGACGCCGTGGAGGGTACGCCAGGCCCAGGCGAAGCCGCGCGCCGAGATCCCGGCGGTCACGTTGCGGTTGGCCGTGATGTACGGCTCGTCGTCGAAATCGACGAACTCGTTGTCCCAGAGCGGGAGGTAAGCCGCGACGGTGAGTGCCAGCAGGGCCGCACACAGTGGCCAGGTGCGAACGGGAGACATGATTCGAGCCCTCGATGGCGACGGGGGCGTGTCACACGGGCGCCGGGACGACCGCGCGGACCGGCGGCTGGCACCAACGCGCCAGCAGTTCCTTCAGGAGCAGGTGCCAGGGCAGCCGGTAGACGAGCTTCGATAGGCCCAGCGAGAGGTCGAGGAGGAATCCCCGCGGCAACGGCCTCTTGCCGTCGGTCAGCAGCTCGTAGCCGAGGGGCGACAGGGCGTGCGCCCCCAACCGCTCGAGGACGCCAACCTGGTCGGCACTCAGCTCGCGTCGAAAGAGGCCGACCCGGTCGGTCGTGATCTTTTCCAGCGCCCGCCCTTTCCAGGGATATTCCCGCTCCGGGATTCCTTCCCGGTTGCCCCAGCCTTCGGCCACGGCCGGCTCGGAAGGGAGGCCCAGGAAGCGGAGGACTTGGCCCAGCTCCCGGCGCGGCGCGGCGACGACGTCTTCGTAGCGGGCGAACAGGAAGTCCGGGGAGGGGGCCGCCTTCGCGTCGCGGACGACCCGGTCGTAATACAGCCAGACGAGGAAATTCACGTACAGGTGCGGGGACATCCAGGGGACCTTGGTGAGGCTCAGGGCCACGTCGCGGCCGTCGCGGTACAGCACGACGAACTTCGCGTCGGGGAACAGCCCGCGGACGCACGGCAGACGTCCGGTGTGCTCGGGCGTTTTTTCGCCGAACCAGGCGACCCCTCGATTGCCAAGCCGCCCGACGTACTGCCGGGCCATCTCGTCATAAAAGGCGCGGCCCTCCTCCGCGGAAGACACCCGCGCCGCCGGCCGGGGGAGGCGGATGCCGAGGTCGGCGTCGAGGCGCTCGAGGTGGCGGAGCTGGCGCGCCCGGGAATGCCCCAGGAAGGAGAAGAAAAACTTCGTCTCCGGCGGGATGACGATCTGGGAATGACGGTTGAGCGCCTGCTGCACCATCGTCGTCCCGGAGCGGGGACAGCCGAGAATAAAGAACTTCTTCATGACACGTCCTGGGGCACGTGGCCGAGGTCGGGCGGCTTGGCGGCACGGGCGCGGCCCCGGTTGACGCGGGACCGGGTTCGGTCGCGTCGTCGGCCCGGGTGCTTCACTCGACGGTGAATGCCGGGGCGGACAGGGCGTCCGCGAGGGCGTCGTGGCGCGGGGAGAGGGAGCCGGGGTGGGGGGGGGCCGGGGGCAGTCGGGGCGGGCGCCCGCCGTCGTGGATCACATTCGCAGATCAACACATCATATCCCATCGGATAGCACCCCACATGGGGAGGCGACGGCCGTCGCCCCACCCGGCTTACTCGGTTGAAGGTAGCTCCGGCCCGGTGAGACCGGAATGAGGAACTGATGAAAAACGCAACTCGTCAGAATATGAGCGAGCATCGATGCCTGAGGGGGCCTCGATTCCTCGCCGGCCCGCCCGGTGGGGCGGCGTCTCGGCCCCCCGTCCATCCAACGCCGGGTGACCGGGGAGCTGATCGAGGCCCGGCGGAGGCCACGGGGACCACTGGGGGGAGGATCTCCATTCTCATGCTGGGCTCATGAGCATTTCATGATTCGTGCGTTAGATTAGTTCTGTTGGCGGGTTGCCTCACCTGTGTTGTTCCCGCGCGAACGGATGTGGCGCGGGTATCCCCTTACAGCCCTGTTGCGAGGACGAACAACCGTGCTCTCCCCCACGTTGGCCAGCGCCCCGACGGATTTCCCGGCCCTCATCGCCGGCGCCGCGCTGCTGGGCCTCCCCCTGCTCCTCGCCCGACCTTCGCCACGACGGCGCCTCTGCCTCGCCGTCCTCCTCGGGGTCTGTCTGCTCGCCGGCCTCGCGACAGAGGTTCCCCCGCTCGACCAACTTGCCGCCTTCCGGTTGCCGCTGCTGACTCTGGCCGGCGCCGGCCTGGGGTGCTTGATCCTGTCCTCGCCGTACCCGGCACGAGTGATGGCCGTGGCCCTGACCCTGGCCGGATCCTCCCGCGTCCAAGGGGCGGTCCTGTTAGCCGGTGCCCCGCTGCTCGTCATGGGCTGGTGCTGGCACATCGAGCAGGACGCCACACGCGCTCCCGGACCAGAGAACCTTGTCGTGGATGGGCCGGCGCGGGGCGCCTTCGACGAGACACCGCACGTCGCCCGGACCGACCGAGGCTCTCCTGTGACCGTGTTCGACGTGGCGCGACACGAAACGCTCGCGGCTGACGAGGCCGCCGAGGCGCACCTGATCCAGTCCCGAGCCCTGGAGCGGCGCGTGATCCGCACCGCCGCGCCCGACCGCGGCAGCAACTGTCACGGCTGGGTCTACACCGGGGGGCGCTACTGGGTCGATGGCGCCGACGTGGAGCGCATCCTGCAGGAAAACGGCTACCAGGTCGTATCCACCCCGCAGGCGGGCGACCTGGTCATCTACCGAGATCACGGCCGCATCGCCCATAGTGCCGTGGTGCGGGTCGTAACGAACGCCGGTTTCATCCTGCTGGAGAGCAAGTGGTCCCACCTTGGCTGCTTCCTGCACGCACCCGAGGACTACTGCTTCCCCTCCCCTTGCATGTACTACCGCAGTTCGCGGGCGGGCCACCTGCTCAGGGGCCTCGACGGCGAACAGTCCGAGCCCGGAGAGCCAGCCGCGTCGGGGGCCGACGTGCGCATCGGAGAGTGAGCGGTGTTCGCTACGCGGGTTTCTCCCCGGGCGTCCGCTCGGCGATGCTGTAGCTGTGCTCGTCGCCGACCTGGTAGGCCGTGATCAATTCCGCCAGGAAGCCGATCGACATCATCTGCGCCCCCAGCAGCAGCGCCGCCACGCTGTAGATCAGCAGCGGCCGCTGGTGCAGCGGCAGGAACGACTCCGGCGCGAACCAGTTCACTAGCCACGTCACGGTCAGGTAAGCCATCCCCACGAGGCCGAGGGCGAAGGCCAACAGGCCGATGCTGCCCAGCAGATGCTGCGGCCGTTGGCGGAAGCCGGTCAGGAATTTCACCGTCAGCAGGTCGAGAAAACCCTTGACGAAGCGGCGCACGCCGTACTTGGAATGGCCGAAGCGGCGCGGCCGGTGCTCGACGGCGATCTCGCCCACCTTGAAGCCGCGCGCCGCCGCCAGCACCGGCACGAAGCGGTGCAGCTCCCCGTACAGCCGCACCTCGCGCAGCACCTCCGCCCGGTAGCACTTGAAGCCGCAATTGTGGTCGTGCAGCCGTACCCCCGTCAGCCAGCCGACCAGGCCGTTGAACACCTTGCTCGGCATCGTCTTGTGCCAGGGGTCGAGGCGCACCTGCTTCCAACCGCTGACCACGTCGAGGCCGCCGCCGACCGCCTCCAGGAAGCGCGGGATCTCCTTGGGGTCGTCCTGCAGGTCGGCGTCGAGGGTCAGGACGAGGTCGCCGCGCGCGGCCTTGAAGCCGGCCGACAGCGCCGCCGCCTTGCCGAAATTGCGGCGGAAGCGGATACCGTGGACCCACGCGTGCTTGCGCGCCAGCTCGGCCACGGTGTCCCACGACCCGTCGCCGCTACCGTCGTCCACGAAGATCACTTCCAGGTCGAGGCGCGCCGCGGCGGCCACCGCCTGAATTTCCGCGTGCAATTGTGGCAAGCTCTCGCGCTCGTTGCAGAGCGGGATGACGACGGAAATCATGCGGCCGCGTCCTTTCGCAACAGGACCGGCGGCCCGGGCAGCCGCCAAACGAGGGCGATCATGACCACCTCCGCCGCCGTCCACACCAGGCGGAGCACCACCACCGCCACCTCGACCGAACTGTCCGCCGGGGAGCCGTAGCCAAGGAGTGCCACCAGGAACAGGACCAGGAAGAACTCGCGCACCCCCAGGCCGCCCGGGGCCACCAGGACGACGAAGCCGGCGACGTAGGACACGCCCACGATCGCCGTCAGCCTCCCCCAGTCGTCCCCGGTCCACGGCGGCGGCTCGGCCAGCGTGCCCCGCAGCACCGCCCAGACGCTCGCGCCGAGGCACAACCACCCCAGGCCGGTCGCCAACAGCCCTTCGACCAGCCCCCGCGCCCCGAACTTCGGCAGGACCGTGTCCTTCTCCCGGAACGGCAGCGACAGGTGATGCGCCAGCCGGTTGAAGACCGGCGGCAGGATCGGCAGCAGCAGCGGCACGAGCGGCCCGACGGCCAGGACGAGCACCAGGGTCCGGTCCAGCGGGGCGCCCGGGTCGTCCGACCGGGTCACCTCGCGCCGCAGCCGCTGCCAGTCGATCGGCACGTTGGCCGGCTTGACGATCTCTTCGAGCATCGCGCCGACCTGCCGCCGCACCTCCCCCGGGCCGAGGGGAGGATCGCCGGGCGGTAGGAGCAGGGCGAAGAACACCGCGGCAATGAGGAGGCCCGCCGACATGGTCACGAGCACCTCGTAGAAGCCGGTGACGGCGGCCAGCACCGGGCTCACGCGGGCCCCGCGCATCAGCGAGCCGCGCAGGAAGACCGCCCACGCCTTGCCCGGCAGGTACTTGCCCATATGGCCGATGTAGTAGGCCCGCAGCGCCACCAGCAACGGCGGTCGCTGGCCCAGCGCGAGCATGAGGCGGTGCCAGCACAGCGCCGAGAACCCCATGCCGAGCAGGTAGAGCCCGCCGGAGAGCAGCAGCCAACCCGGCCGCAGCGGTTGCCCCCACAGGTCCGGGTGGTCGCGCAGGTCGAGGTAGAAGCGCCGGCCGATGATGACCACGATCGCCAGCCCCAGCAGGAGCTTCACCAACGGCCAGAGTTTGCGGAGACGTTCGCGCATCGGACGGAATTGTACTCTGCCGGGTGGCGAGCGTCCGCGCGCCAGGCCGTTGCACTCCCCCCCGTCGTCTGCTAGTGTGTCCCGTGTCGTTCGCCCCCGTGTTTGCCGAGGAAGTCTCATGAAGTGCAAGCTGCTCGCCGTCGCGGCGCTGGCCGTCGCCGGGGTGCTTCTGGCCGGCACCGCCGTCCGCTCCTTCGCCGAGAAGAAGGAAGACGACCCGAAGAAGGTCAGGGCGGCCTACGTCCACACGGTCATCTTCACCCTGAAGAAGGACGCGCCGAAGGACGAGGAAGCCGAGCTGATCGCGGACTGCCACGAACTGCTCGCCAAGATTCCCTCGGTGCGCCAGCTGCGCGTCGGCCGCCCCGCCAAGGAGGGCACGCCGAAGCTGGCCAAGAAGGATTTCAGCGTCGCGCTCACGATCTTCTTCAACGACTACGACGGGCTGACGACCTACGACAAGCACGAGTTGCACCAGCAATTCGTCAAGAAGCACCTGCCACATGTCGATGTCGATAAGCTGCTGGTGTACGACTTTGAAGACCAGGAGAAGTGACCTGAGAAGAGGAAACGCCCACGGGTTGCGCCCCGTGGGCTTCGAGGGGCAGAACCGTGAGTAAGGTCGCGCAAGTATCGCCCCAGGGCTCGTCGGCAACCCCGGCCCGGCCGCCGTCGCCGCCGAGCCGGGCCCCGCTGTTCATCTGGTCGGGTGTCGCCCTCTTCTGTCTGCTGATGTTCGGCTCCGCGCTGGGGCTCTTCCTCTGGTCGCGCGAGGCGTTCAGCTCGAAGGACCTCAAGACGGCGACGTCACTCAAGATCAATTACCTCCTGGCCGGCATGAAGCCGGCCGCGACGAAGACGGTCGTCGTGAACGACCCAGCCGAGGTCCGGACGCTGCTCGACGCCCTGGAAATCACCGACAGCCGCATGGGGCCGCAGTGGGGCATCAGCAACCAGGGGTCCGTCGATTTCACCCTGGCCGACGGGACGATCGCGCACGCCACGTTCGTGAACCGGACGCAGCTCGACCGGGCGAACTGGGGACAGGTCTACGTCACGGATGCGTTTTACCGCAAGGTCAACGAGGCGGCGACGCGCGCCGAGGGAAGACCAATCGACGTCATGAAAGTCAACAATTGATGACGGGGGGCACACTGTCATGTCACGACGGGGTTGGGGGACGGCCGTCCTCATCGCCGCCCTGGCCGCCGCACCAGCCGGAGCCGCCGACGACTACCGCGACATCTTCGACGGCAAGACACTCGACGGCTGGGTGGCGGAGGGGAGGGAAGGGTCGAAAGAGTACAAGGACAAGGACGGCAAGCTGCGGTCGAACTGGAAGGTCGAGGAGGGGATCCTCATCACCGAGGGCCGGGGCTTCGGCTTTTTGCGCTACGGCAAGGAGCTGGCTGACTTCCGCCTGAAGGCCGAGTGCCGGCTCAGCCCGAAGTCGAACAGCGGGTTCTGCATCCGTTGTGTCCCCTACGACCCAAAGAAAGACGAGACGACGCGCCCCTCCTACGCCGCCTACGAGGTGCAGTTCCAGGACGACGCCGGCAAGGGGCCGGACGAGAAATGTACCGGGTCGCTGTACCGCTACGTCGCCCCGACGAAGAACGCGGTCAAGCCGGCCGGCGAGTGGAACACGATCGAGATCGAGTGCGTCGGCCCGCGCCTCCGCGTCTGGATCAACGGCGAGCAGGTTCAGGACGTCGATCAGGCCAAGGTGGATAAAATCAAGAATAAGCCCCTCAAGGGGTACGTCGCCTTGCAGAGCCACACCAGCAAGGTCGAGTTCCGCAACGTCAGGCTTCGGGAGATCAAGGCCGCGCCGGAGAAATGAGGCGCCGCCCTTCGAGGTAGAGCCATGAGCGAACCAGATCAGCCAACCGTCCCCCCCGCCCCCCCGGCCCCGCAAGGGGAGCAGAAGCAGGAGCCCACGCCCCCGCAGCCGGCAGCCGCGCCGCCTCCCCCGCCACCCGCGCTCGGGGAGCAGAAGCGGGAGCCGCGCCCCGAGCGGCCGAGCCTGGGACCACGGCCGCCGCGCGGCCGCCGCGAAGGCGGGGAGCGACGGGAGCCGCTTCCCGCCAAACCGCCGTCGCTGGATGACGAGCAGCGCTACGCCGGGCGCGTGTCGGTCAAGGAGTTCGACGCCCAGATCGAGAGCGATCTAGAAGAAGCGATGTCCGGTATGTCCGCCAAGGACATCTACGGCGAGCCGGCCGAGCAGCAGCGCCGCAAGCCGGCCGGCGAGGCCAAGCCGGGCCCCCTCAAGGGCAAGGTCGTCAGCGTCCACAACGCCGACGTCTTCGTGGACGTGCCCGGCGGCCGGTCGCAGGGGGTGCTGCCGCTGATGCAGTTCCCCGACGGCCCCCCCGCCCCGGGCACCGAGGTCGAGGTGACTATCGAGGGCTACGACGGGGCCAACGGCCTGCTGCTGCTGTCGCGCAAGGGGCAGGCCCAGGAGGTCGATTGGTCGAGCGTGACCCAGGGCATGATCGTCGAGGCCGTCGTCACCGGCACCAACAAGGGCGGCTTGTCGGTCGAGGTCAATCGCATCCGCGGCTTCATGCCCATCAGCCAGATCGACCTGTACCGCGTCGAGAACGCCGAGCAGTACGTCGGCCAGCGCCTGCGCTGCGAGGTGCAGGAGGTCAAGCCGGACGAGAAGAACCTCGTGGTCAGCCGGCGAATCCTGCTGGAGCGCGAGCGCGAGGAAAACCGCGAGAAGCTCTGGAAAGAGCTGGCCGAGGGGCAGGTGCGCGAGGGGGTGGTGCGTAACATCAAGGAGTTCGGCGCCTTCGTCGATCTCGGCGGCGCGGACGGCCTGTTGCACATCGGCGAGATGAGCTGGGCGCGCATCAAGGACCCGACCGAGGTGGTGCAACTCGGCCAGACGGTCAGGGTCGTCGTCCTCAAGATCGACCGCGAGAAGCGCAAACTGAGTCTCGGGCTGAGGCAGTTGCAGCCGAGCCCGTGGGACAACATTGGCGACAAGTACCCGCCGGGAAGCCGGGTCAAGGGCAAGGTGACGCGGGTGCAGGACTTCGGCGCCTTCGTGGAGCTGGAACCGGCGGTCGAGGGGCTGATCCACATCAGCGAGCTGTCGCCGGCGCGGGTGCGGCGCGTGATCGACATCGTCAAGCCGGGACAGGAGGTCGAGGTCGTCGTCGTCAGCCTCGATCCGGGGCTGCGGCGCATTGGGCTGTCGCTGAAGGCCGCGCTGCCGAAGGAGGCGGAGACGGAAGCGACCGAGGCCGAGGAGCCGGAGGAGGAAGCGCCGCCGCCGAAGCCGCGCGTGCGGACGTCGCCGCTGCGCGGCGGCACGGGCAGCGGCGGGCCGCTGATCAACCTGCCGCCGCGGGAAGGGCAGCAGTAATCACAGGTGCGACGCTGTCCAGTCTCCAGGGCGGCCTGTGTTCACACCGACCAATCTTCGGTCGCCAGCCCCGATACGCGGCCGAAGTCGCGGCGGTTGCGGGTGACCACGGTCAGCCCATTCTCCAGGCCCACGGCAGCGATCCGCAGGTCCATGGAGCCGACGTTCAGTCGTAGCGACCGCAGATGCTCGAAGCGCAAGATGGCCGGCTGCGGGAACGGCAACACGGCGAACCGGCACCACATCGGCAGGAGCCGAACCACGAGGCGCTCGTGGGCCAGGGCGATCTGTTGACGCTTGCGGGCGCGATTGAGGCCGGCCTGCCAGCCTTGCATCTGTTCCTGGAGGGTCAGGGTGGCCACCGCGATGTCGCTGACGGGGTGGCTGTTGACGCGCTGCAATACCGTCGCGTGTCCGTCCTGAAGCAGCGACAGGATGTCCGTGTCGAGGAGAAACCGGCTCATCCGCGGGCCTCGTCGTCGAGGCGTCGGTTCTCGGCCTCGTCCTCAAGCCGCCGATTCTCGGCGATGGCCTCGCGCATCTCTTTGACGAACCAGTCGTCCTCGGGAAGAGGCGGCAGATACAATGGGGGCTGCGGGGTCTGGACTCCGTTGCCCAGGTCGATCACCGCGAGGCGGCTGCCGGTAGCCAGGCGGTTGCGGAGTAACGCTTCGAGGTGGCGAGTCGCCTCGTCAGGGCTGTCGCCCTCAGCAGACAGGGCGAACGGCTCCCCGGCCCGAGCGCGGAAACGCCCGCCCTCAATCGGCTCGATCAGGATCGTAATTTGCATGTCACAGCCCTCCCGCCTGTATCGTAGCCGCCGAGCCCAGCGCGGTGCAAGGCGGGCTACCGGCTCGTCACTCCGGCAGCGGCTTACCGCGCGTCTCCGGCACCAGCCAGATGATTCCTACCCCCACAAGATAGATCAGGCTCATCGCCGTGCAGGCCAGCGGGTAGCCGTGCGTGAACGTCATTCCGGCGATGACCACGTCCTTCTGGAACAGGGTCATCAGGTTCCCCGTTTGCAGGGCGCCGACCGCGGCGAGGATGCGCCCGAAGTTGAAGCCGAAACCCTGACCGGTGGCGCGGATGCGCGTCGGGAACAGCTCGGGCAGGTACAGCGGCAGCCAGCCGTAGAACGACGCCGTCGCCGCGCCCGCCAGCCCCGCCGACACGAGGAGCATCGGACCGTACGCGGTGTTCGTCTGGAACAGCACGAAGACCGACGCCAGCGATAGCAGACACAGCAGGGCGTACGCCGGGCGCCGGCCGAACCAATCGCCCATGAAGGCGGCGAGAAGGGTGCCGATGATCGCCCCGATGGCCAGGACGATCTGCGTGTGTTCCTTGGCGTGCTCCGCCCCCTGTGTCAGCTTGTCGGCCCACGCGGGTGCCCACTGCACCGAGCACCACGTCCCCAGGAGTGCGACGCCGCTGAGGCACGCGGCCAGCAGCATCCGCCGCAGCGTCGGCGCCCAGCGGTGCGCCGAGTTCGCCGGCATCTGCCGCTGGAGGTAGCGAACCAGCGGATAGGTGTAGCCGACCGTCGCCGCGGTCAGCCCGAGGACCGAACCGACGAGGCGCACCGGCAGCGTGTGCCGCAACCACTCGGGGCCGTCCCAGGCCCAGAGGTAGACCATCAGCGCCGGCCCCAGCGCTCCGATTACGACGCCGAGCAGGTCCCGTGTCGCCCAGCCCGACGTCGCGCCGCGGCCCTTCTCTTCTTGCCACTTCGCCGACTCGGGCACGAACAGACGGATGAAGAACGTCAGCAGCGCCGGCAGCGTGCCGACCATCATCATCAGCCGCCAGCCCTGGTTGCGCACCAGCCAATCGACGGTGTCCTGCGCCAGCCCGGCCGACGCCAAGCCGCGGCCGAAGGCCCCGAGGACGACGGCAAGACCCAGGCCGACGAAACCGACGAGCATGTAGCCGACGTTGGCCGCCGCCCCGATCAGGCCGGCCATAAAGGCGCGGGAGCGGTTGGGCCAAACTTCCATGACCAGGGCCACGCCGAGCGACCACTCGCCGCCCATGCCCAGCGCCGCGATGAAGCGCAGCGCCCCGACCTGCCAGGCCTCCCCGGCGACACCGCACAGGCCGGTGAAGACGGAGTAGGTGAGGACGCTGAGGGTCATGGCGCGGACGCGGCCGAGGCGATCGCCCAGCCAGCCGAAAAGGACGCCGCCGGTCGCCGCCCCGACGAGAAAGCCCGCCGTCACCACGCCGAACCACAGGCCGATGACGCCCTCGTCGGTGGTGGCCAGCAGGTCCTTGATCGCCGGCCGGCCGACCATCGAGAAGACACCCATCTCGGCGCCGTCGAAGAGCCAGCCTAGCAGCGCTGCCGCCAGTGCCAGCCACTTGCCGCGTCCGGAGTCAGGTTCGTCGTTGGTGCCCATCGTCTGCCTCGTTCCGCGGAGAGTGGGGCGACGGCCTCAGCATAGCGGTTCGCGGCGCGCGGTCAAACAAAACCCTTTCGCCGCGGCGCTCGTAGTGACCGCATTCATGCGGTCCTCGCCGAACCCGATAAAGCGGGTCACTACCAGCGCCGCCCCGAGGGCAGCGGCTAAACGTACAATGACCACGCGCCCCGTTGTTTTTGGGAGGGACTGCGGTGAATGCCGAAAAGTCGTCGTGGGTCGTGGAGGTGTCCGAGGCGGACTTCGAGCGCGAGGTGATCGAGCGCTCGAAGACGGTGCCGGTCGTGGTCGATTTCTGGGCGCCGTGGTGCGGGCCGTGCCGGGCGCTCGGCCCCCTGCTGGAGCGGTTGGCCAGCGAGCGGCAGGGGCAGTTCGTCCTCGCCAAGGTCAACACCGACGAGTGCCAGAACCTCGCCGCCGCCTTCCGTATCGAGTCGATCCCTGCGGTAAAGGCGATCCGTAATGGACAGGTCGTGCTGGAGTTCGAGGGACTGCTGCCCGAGCCGGCCCTGCGCGAGTTTATCGACCGCGTCTGCCCCAGCGAGGCGGAGCGCCAGGCGCAGCAGGCCCGCGACCTCGAAGCCTCCAACCCCGCGGCGGCCGAAACGCTCTACCGCAGCGTGCTGCAAGGGGAGCACCCGCCGGAAGCGGCCCGCGTCGGGCTGGCGCGATTGCTCGTCGCCAGCGGCCAGGACGACGAGGCGACCGAGGTGCTGCGGCGCGTCCCGCCCGGCGGCGCGGAGGCGGCCGAGGTCGAGCGCCTGAGCACCATTCTTTCTTTGAGGGAACACGCCCGCGACTTCGCCGCCGAGGCGGCGCTGCGCCAGCGCCTGGCCGCCGACCCCGAGAACGCCGAGGTGCGCTACGAGCTGGGTTGCGTCGTGGCCGCGGCCGGCCGATACCCAGAAGCGCTCGAATTGCTGCTGTCCGCCGCGGAGCGCGACAAGAAACTGGCCGCCGCCAAGGTGCGCGAGGTGATGGTGAAGGTGTTTCAGGTGATCGGCGCGCGCAGCGAGTTGGCGGAAGAGTACCGCGACAAGCTGCGGAGGGTGCTGTATTGAATTAGATGGCTTGCGGCACACGCCCCCGGTCGCTATCGTCCGCGCGCAAAAAAGCGGCGGCGCTGCCATGCGCCGCCGCTCCTCCTCCAGGTGGGTGAACACCACAAGACGCAAGTTTGCCAAGGTTAGCGCCTTTGCGGCGCCTCGGCCTCTTTGCCGCCTTGACAGTCCTATTATCGGCCGGCCGCACGACTCACCTTGAGCCGGCCAGGAGTCCCCCGATGACCGCCTTCGCCGTCACTCCGCCCAGCCGGCCCCGCCCCGCCGGTCGCGTCTGGCTGCCCCTGGCGCTGTCTCTCGGCTTGCACGCGCTGTTCGGGCTGGTCGCCCTGGTCTTCTCCGTCGGGCACGATGTCCACGCGGGCGGGCCGCTGCCGGTGGATGTGGTCGTCCTCGACGACGGCGGAGGAACCATCATCCTCGATGGGCCGTCCCGTGGTGGACCGGACCAGCGCGGCGGAGTAAACCCGGCACCCCCGCGAAACGAGGCAGAAGAGTCCGAAGAGGCGTTCTCTGCCACGGTCATCGAGTCGCCGGTCATGCCTGCGGCGTCCCCGTCGCCCGGCGGGGCTGATCTCGCGGCGGCAAGCGGCGCGCCGTCCGCGGCAGGCGCCGGCGGAGGTGAGGGAACCGGCGGCGGACTCCTGCGGGCGCCGGCGACGGCGCGGAACGTGGTCTACGTCATCGACCGTTCGCTGAGCATGGGATTGGGCGGCGGCCTCGCCGTCGCGAAACGTGAGCTGCTCGCCGGGATCGAGGCGCTGCCCCGCGAGGGCCGCTTCGCCGTGATCCTCTACAACCGGCAGAGCGAGTCGCTGAGTGTCGGCGGGCAAACCGGCCTGCTCCCCGCGACGGAGGCGAACCGTGCCGCCGTCGCCCGCCTGGTGGACGAGGTGCGCGCCGAGGGCGGGACCGATCACCTCGCGGCCCTCCGCCGGGCCGTCGCGCTGGGGCCCGACGTGATCTTCTTCGTGACCGACGCGGACGAGATGACGGCCGAGCAGGTGCGCAACGTGGCCCTGCTCAACCACGGCGGGGCCGCGATCCATGCCGTCCAATTGAACAACCAGGGCCAACGGCGCGAGGAGACGCCGCTGCAGCTGCTGGCGCGGCTCAGCGGCGGGACGTATCGCGTGATAGGGGTGAAGTAGGTCAGGCTTTCCAGCCTGACGTTAAGAGGAGTCAGGCTGGAAAGCCTGACCTACAGCCACCCTTTCCCCTCTTCGCGGATCAGCATCTGCATCGCGCGGATCCATGTCGGGTGCTCGTTCAGGCACGGGCAGCGGTACAGCGCCTCGCCGCCGGCGTGCCGGAACGCCTCGGTGACTTCGTAGCCGATCTCGTCGATCGTCTCCAGGCAATCCGTCGTGAATCCCGGCGTCGCCACGAAGACGCGGCGGATGCCGTGCCGGGCCAGCTCCTTCAGTTTCTCCTCGGTGTAGGGCCGCAGCCAGCGGTCGCGGCCGAACAGCGATTGAAACGTCTGCGTCCACTGGCCGCGCTCCCAGCCCAGGCGCTTGACCAGCTCGAAGGTGGTGCGCTTGACGTGCGTGGCATAGGGGTCGCCGCGCTGGGCGTACTTGATTGGGATGCCGTGGAAGCTGAGCAGGTAGTGCTCCGGCGGCCACGGCACCCGGGCCAATTCTGCGCGGATCACCGCCGTCACGGCGTCGAGGTAGGCGGGGTGGTTGTAGAACGGCGGCACGACGCGCAGGGCGGGCACGCGACGTTCCTTGAGCAGGGCGGTGAACAGCACGTCGGTCGCCGAGGCGTTGGTCGTCGCCGAGTATTGCGGGTACATCGGCAGCACGATGAGGCGCTCGACGCCCGCCCCGATCATCTCGCGCAACACGTCGGCCACGGCCGGGTTGCCGACCTGCATGCCAAAGCGCACCGGTACGTCGGGGAACAGTTGCTGCAGAGCGGTCGTCTGCAGGCGGGTGATGTTCAGCAAGGGGGAGCCGGTCCGGGCGTCCCAGATGCGGCGGTACTTGGCGGCCGACTGGGCGGGGCGAGTGCGAAGGATGACGAGGTTCAGGATCAGGCGCCAACGGAGGCGCGCCCAGGCGGTCGGCGTCTCGATGACGCGGGGGTCGGACAGGAACTGCCGCAGGTAGCGCCGCAGGGCGGAGGGGGTCGGTTCGTCGGGGGTGCCGAGCTGAATGAGGAGAACGCCGGTCAATCGCATCAATGAAACCTCGTTTAGCCGCCGCCCTCGGGGCGGCGCTTTCCCAGCGCCGCCCCGAGGGCGGCGGCTAAACGGGGGAAGTTACTTCTTCTTGCACTCAGGCCCTTCCTGGGGGTCCCCCTTCTCGGTGATGTGGCCTGTGTCTTTGAGGGCGGCGGAGCGTTCGGCGTTGAGCTGCGTGAAGCTGGTCCACTGCGCCGGGACGTTGGCCTCGGCGAAGATGGCCTCGACCGGACACTCGGGCACGCACGCCTCGCAGTCGATGCAGTCGTTAGGGTCGATATAGAGCATCTTCTCGTCGAAGTAGAAGCACTCGACCGGGCAGACCGCGACGCAGTCGGTGTACTTGCAGTCGTAACACGGCTGGCAGACGGTGTGAGTCATAAGACCTTTGGTCCTTTCCTCCCATTCGAGGGATCGGGCGGGCAAGGGCTGACCCGGAGCCCGCCGCGGCACCGCGCCTCGATAGTTGGCAACAAACTGCCGATGGTGATGCGATGGGATCGGGGCGCCGGCCCACGGGTCGGCCTGGCATTCCCTCCTATCCTCCTTTTCCTTACCAGGAGAGTCCCCTCCTGTCCAGGGGCGAGGCATCACATGCCGCTTGCGGCTTCGCAGGCCTTGCGAAGCCGCAAGCGGCTTGCGGCATCACTCGTCCCCCGCCACCGTCAGCCGCCGCCGGGCGTCCTCCGCCCACTCCCCGTCCGGGAACAGCTTCAGGTAGCGGCGCAAGCACGCCCGGGCCTCCGCCAGCCGCTGCAAGCGCCAATAAGCCTCGGCGAGATTGAGGTAGGCCGGGCCGTAGTTCAGGTCGCAGCGCAGCGCCGCCTGAAACGCCGTCATGGCCAGGTTCATGGTGTCGTCCTTCGCCTCGGTGGCCAGAAGCGCCAGGCCCACCAGGTTGAACAGACGCGCGTTCTTCGGCAGGATGAACAGGACCCCATCATCGTGCAGCTAAGTCAGCCGCGGCCGCAGCAGAGTGTGCAGGGCCCTGATGCGCCCGTGCCGCTGCAACAGCGAGCCGACGTGCAGCGTCAGGGCGTGATTGCCGGGGTGGCGATTCGCCATCTCCAGCAAGACGCCGTCGGCCGCGTCGCCCTTGTTCTGCTTCAGCAGTTCGGTTCCCCGCGCCAGGTCGGGGTCGATGAGGTGGTCGAGCGCGTCCTTCGCTGAGCCGGAGTCGTTGCTGAGGACGATCGGCCGGCCCTCCGCGCGGTAGAGCACCTCGGCGAGCGACTGCGGCGATTCGTCCTTGTCTGCCTTCTCCCGGCCGCGCAGGGGGCGGAAGGGGTTGAAGGCGAAGCCGAACGGGTTCTCGGCCGACACCGCGCCGCCGCCCCCGAGTTCCTTTGTCGAGTGCCAGTCTAATCCTTCCTGCCGGCCGCGCAGGTATTCGCCCTCGACGGCACCGAGGAGGAGAACAAACCGCGCCTGCTCGGGTGGCGCCAGGTCGAGAGCCGCCACCTCCTGCCGCTGACGTTCCAGCGCGGCCGCCGTCGTGGGCGGGTCGGCCTTGTTGAACTTGACGGGGTAGACCTGGGCGAAGGCGTCGGCGATCTTCTTCTGCGCCCCGGCGGGAAGCGTCTCGCCGCCGTCGGGACCGGCGGGGACGCCGGCCTTCTTCAGGACCACGTCGGCCAGGTCCTTCCAGGAGTTCGTCCGTTCGCGCTCCCGTTCCTCCTGGATCCCGGCGAAGTCACGCGCGGTCTTCAGCGTCATCTTCACCAGGCTTGCCCCTGGCGCGTCCGGCTTTCCCGTCCGTGCGAGGAAGAACAGCACGCCCTCCCTCGTCAGGCTCGGCGACGTGAAGCCGCCGCCGCGGCTGAGGCGCGTCTCCTTCTTCGTCTCCAGGTCGAGGAGGAACAGGTCGCAGGCGTCCTTCGGCGTGCCCGGCGCGTGGTCCCCGGGCGGCGTGGTGAGACTGCGGGCGTAGACCAGCGCCTTGCCGTCGGGCGCCCAGCACACTCCCTCGACGCGGGCGGCCGGCGGCGACACCGGCTCGGGCTTTGGCTCGTTACCCTCCAGGGAAAGGAGGAATACGCGCCAGCGCCCCGGTTTTTCGTCGCGGTCGGAGACGATCGCCAGGCGCTTGCCGTCGGGGGCCAGGGCGGGCGAGTGCCAGCGGGCGAGGCCGGCGGGAACCAGGACCGTGGGGCGTTCGGCGCCACCCGCGGGGGGCAGGATGCTTACCGAGGTCAGGTCGTGTGCCGGCTTGCCGTCCCCCTTCGCCTGCCGCTCGCGGCGCACCGCCACCAGGCTTTGGCCTCCGGGGAGCAGCAGGGCCGCCTCGACCGACTCCGGGAAGGTCGTGGCGAGGTCCTTCTGGATGTCGTTTTCCCGGGCCTTGCCGCCGGCGTTGACCCAGACGACGGTGGAGTCATCGAACCAGCCGCACACGACGGCGCGGGGGCCGGGGCCTTGGGGGCGTGGGGGTTGTGCCGGCACGCCGCCGGGGGCCACCCTCACCATGCCGCCCGGCCCCATCACCCCCGGACGCATCGGCCCACCGGGGACGTTTTGCCCAACCGGGTTCGCGGCGCCGAACGGCCCGGCCATGAGCACGGCGCCCTTGGCGTAGGCCATGTTGTCGCCGGTCGGGGACACGAGGACGCGGTCGGGCACCTCGGGGTCGGGGTTGGTCCACTCGACGCGCTCCCTGGCGTCGAGGAACGTCTGCCGCGGCGACGACTCCTGCTGCTCCGGGGGGACTTCCCCCTCGCCCGGTAGCGGGAAGGTGCCGGCGGGGCGCAGGTCCTGCTTGACCGGGTAGGGCGGGTTCGCCCCGTCGGGCGGGTCGTCGGGGAGTTCGGCGACGGCGCCGCCGCCGACCGCCATCGCGGGAGGGACGGCCCAACCGTTGTTGACGAACGGGGTGGGCTGCTGGGCCAAGGCCACGAACAGAATGATCACCATGACCAGCAAGCCGGCGACCGCGATCAGGCTGAAAACGGCGATGAGGCGCCACAGCGGCGCCACGCCGGGGCGGTCGAGCGGCGGCAGGGGTTCCTCGACCTGGTCGTCTTGCATCTGCATCGGTGCGGTCTCCCCATTCTTGCCGCTTGCGGCCAAGCGGCCCTCGTCACCACCCCCGCCCCGCGTCGGGCGGCAGTTCGGCGAGTCGGCGGCGGGCGTCCTCCGCCAGGGGCGCGAACGACATCAACTTCAGGTAACGGCGCAGGCACAACCGCGCGGACGGCAAGTCGTTCAGCTTCTCGTACGCCTGCGCCAGGTTGAAGTACGCCGGCCCGTGATACAGGTTGCAGCGCAGGGCGTTGCGGAAGGCCGTGATCGCCCCCCGCGGGTCGTCGTCCAGGAGCGCCAGGCCCACCAGGTTGTAGACGCGTGCGTCCTTCAGCGCGTCGGCGTTCAGCCCCTTCGCCAGCGTCCGCAGAACGTCCTTGCGGCCGTGCTCGCACAGCAGGGTGCCGACGTGCAGGGCCAGGTGATAGTTGCCGCCGTGGCGCCGGGTCAGCTCCAGCAGGACGCGGTCGGCCTCGTCCCCCTGCCCGTCCTTCAGCAGGGCGACGCCGCGCTCCAGGTCGGGGTCGGCGGCGGAGACGTGGGTGCGTACGGCCGTGTCGTGGGCCAGCACCAGCGGCCGGCCCTCCGCCTGGCTCAGCGTCGCGGCCAGGGTGCCGAAGCCCGGCTCGTCCTCCTCGTCGAAGTCCTCGCCCCAGAAATCGCGGAACGGGTTGACGATGTGGCGGAACAATTCGTGCGGCTTGGGGTCGGCCAGCGGCGGCCCGGCCGGCTTCGCCAGCGCCCAACTGGCGCCGCGCTTGCGGCGCAGGTACTCCCCCTCGACGGCACCCAGCACGAGGGCGATACGGCTGCGCTCGGCGGCCGGCACGTTCAGCCCGCGCGCCTCGGCGCGAAGGCCGTCCAGCTCGGCGGCCGTATCGGGCGGCTCGCCCTTGAAGCGCTCGCGGTAGGCCTTGGCGAAGGCCGCCGCCAGCTTCTTCACCTTCTCCTCGTCGAGCGCCGCCGGGCGGGTGTCGGCCGGCAGACCCGCCTCGGCCAGGGCGTCGGCCGCCAACCCGACCCAAGCCTTGGCGCTCCGCCGCCGGGCCTGCTGCCCCGTCGCGAACTCGCGCGCCCTGGCCAGCGGCACGCGAAACAACTCGACCTTCTCGCCGTGAGCGTCGCGCGTCTGCGACAGGCCATAGAGGTCGCCGGTGCGGCTGACGCTCGGCGACGAGAAGCCGCCGCCCACGCTCAGGGGCGCCTCGCGGCCGGTCGCCGGGTCCACCTCGAACAGGTTGGTGCGGTAGCCGTCGCCGAGGGAGGCGTCGTCCCCGTTGAAGCCGGCGCTGCGGTCGTAGATCAGTGTCTTGGCGTCCGGCCCCCAGCAGACCGAGCCGGCGCGTGCCGCCGCGGGCGTCAGCGGCTTCGGCTCGCCGCCGGTCACGTCGAGGACGAAGACGCGCCACAGCCGCGGCAGCGCCGTCTCGTGGCCGCTGTCGGAGATGAGCGCCAGGCGGCGCCCGTCGGGCGACACGGCGGGCGAGCGCCAGACGGCGGTGCCGGCCGGGATCAGGATGCGCGTCGCCTTCTGCGCGGGCTCGAAGACGACCACTTCGGATGGATCGGAGGTGGATTGTCGGTTGGGCCCCTCGAATTTCGGCCGCGCCCGGTGGCGCACCAGGACGAGTCGTTGGTTGGGCGGCGGCAGCGGCACGGCACAGCGGGCGCGCACGCCGGTGAGCCGGGTGCTGATCCGTCCGGCGGGGCGGTCAGCGACGGAGCCGAGGCTGCCGTCGGCGCCGGCCCAGTAGAGGGCGGTGCCGTCCGCGGCCCAGCCCGAGACGGTCGGCCGCCCCCCCCGGTCGGCTTGGCCTCCGCCGGGTGGGGGCGCGTCCTTCGGCTCGGTCCCCACGACCGGCTGGGCGGCGCGCAGCGGGCCGACCATCACGCCCTGGGCGCCGGCGTAGGCGATGCGTTGGCCGTCCGGGGAGACGAGGACGAGGTCCGGTCCGGACGGCTCGTCGCTGGCCCAGACGATTTCGCCGGCGCGGAGGAACTGCTCGCGCGCGTCGGGCTCGCGCTTGGCCGGCGCCTCCCCGGCCACGGCCAACACTTCCCCCGGCGGCCGCAGGTCCGGGGTCAGGGGATAGGGAAGCAATTTCGGATCGACGTTGTCCTCCTCGTCGGCGTGGTTCTCGGCCGGCGGAGGCGGCGCCTGCGGGACGAAGGGAGGGACGACCGGCCGCGGTGGGATGACCGCCTGCGGAGGCGCCGGTCGCGGTTGGTCGAGCATGGCGATCAACGCAAACAGCAGCAGCAGGGCGCAGACGCCCAGCAGGGCGAACGCGAGAACGGCCGCGTTGCGCCAGCCCGCCGAGACGACGCTCCGCCGCCGCTGCCGCATGAACTCCTCGTCGTCTTCGTAATCGTCGTAGCGCATGCGCGATCCTCCGTCGGCCGCGCCGGCTATTGGATGGGGAGTCGCGCGGCGAAGGCGCATTGTAACGCAGCCGCACGGCGGATGACAGAGGCTAACAACAAACGATACGGGGCCTTGCTCCGGGGAACCTTGGCCGTCCCCCTTCGCCGGCGCCTCAGGCTTGTGTCGCCAGCGAAGGGTGGCCGGCCCCCTTACCTGGCGCCTCTTGTGGCGCGCGCCGAGGTTAACGCAAGCTTGACCCGCCTGCGTTTGGGGAGAGTCGGCGCCGGGGGTCAGCGGATAAGGGGCCGTGCGGAGGGCATCGCGGCGACGAAATGTCCCCGTTCCCCTCCTCGCTGCCGTTCACTTGGGGACAAGACTCTTGGCCTTGTCCGTCATCTTGAACCCCTCGAAAAACGCATCCGCTTCCTTGGACGTGACTTTCTCCTTGGTCGCGCCTTCGACGATGGCGTACATCACCCAGCCGCGCACGATGTACAGCTGCATCCGGGCCACGTGTTTTTCGCCCTCGATCAGGTATTCCTTACCCGGCACGGAGTCCTGCTTGATGGCCTTCTCGTCCGAGACCTTCCCCGTGAGCTGTTTCACGATGGCGTCGCGGACCACTTCATACCGTTTCTCCTCCGGGATTTCGCGGATGACCACCGCGGGGATCCCCATCGAAGCGGCGGTGAAGGTCGGGCCGTCTTTGGAGCTGCTCCGAGCTGATTCGATGGGCACCTTGTGCTTGCCGATCGTGAGGATTTTCGTCGCCTCGGTCGTTTTGTCGCTGCCGGGCATCTTCGCGGTGAACATCTGGTTCTTCGGCGCGAACTCCTTTCCCTCGGGCGACGGGCTGTCCGCCCACGCCGGCAGCACACCGACCAGGAACAACATCGTGAACACCGCCTTGAGCGTGCGCATGGCTTGGCCCTCCGAGGAAAAAGAGGCAGCGGGAATCGATTCCCACCTTGAGCAGGAGGATGAGCGAGACGACTCCGGGCGCTCAGGCGTGCCCGCATCCTCCGTTCACACCCTTATCCGGCCCCGAAGCTGGTTTTGTCTTCGGAACTTGCTGGATCCTCAGGTCACCCGTGCAGGCCGGGAATCGGATCCCATTCGGTGATACGGGCCAGCTCGCGTGGCAGGCCGCGCATCACGCGAAGTTGGCCGACGTCGAACAGGGTGTGCATCACGGTCGCGATGAGGTGCTTGTTCGTCACCGGGTCGGAAGCGGGCTTGCCGGCCTGCCGATCCGACTGGCCGACGACCTGCCCCATCTTCAGCCCGCCGCCGGCCAACAGCAGCGGCGCCAACCCGCCCCAGTGGTCGCGGCCGCCGGCCTTGTTGATCTTCGGCGTCCGCCCCATCTCGCCGCAGCAGACCAGCAGCACCCGGTCGCTCAGCCCGCGCGCCTCCAGATCCTTGATGAAGGCGGAAACGGCATGGTCGAACGGCACGCCCATGTAGCCCATGCCCTCGCCGACCGGGGCGTTGTTGACGTCGGCGTGCATGTCCCAGACGAAGTTAGTCGTCACCGTCACGAAGCCGCAACCGCGCTCCACCAGTCGGCGGGCCAGCAGCATCAGCTTGCCCAGCGACTTGGCGTTATCGACGTAGTTGTTGTAATTGCGCCATTTCTTGTCGATGTTCTCCGGACGGACCAGCGGGGCGGTGTCGTAGCGGCCGACCGTTTTGGCGCTCTCCTTCGACAGGTCGAAGGCGTCCGAGGCGCCGCCGAGGATGATGCGGAATGCCTTGTCGCGCTGGCCGTCGATGCCGGCGCGTTCCGCCGCGTCGAGGGCGGCCCCGGCGCGGTCGAGACTCGCCAGCAGGCGCTGCCGGTCTTCGAGGCGGTCCATCGGCAGCTTCAGCTTCATGTCCTGCTGCAGCGAGCCGCCGGCACCCGGGGCGAACGGCGCCAGGGCGGCGTTGAGTGTCCCCGTGGCCTCGAACTTGCCGAAGGCGCTGGTCCCCGGCTGCGTCGAGGGATCGACGGCACGCGGCAGGAGCAGGGCGTTGGTCGGCAGGCCGCTCAGGGGGTGGTTCATCCCCGCCACGTGGGCGTAAATCGATCCCAAATTGGCGCCGGAGGTGTCGCGGCCGACCACCGGCTTGATGTCGTGGTTGCCGTCGCCGGTCGTATACGAGCGCACCACGGCCAGCTTGTCGGCCAGTCGCGCCAGTTTCGGGAAGGTGCCGCCGAAGGTGACACCGGGCAACTTCGTCGCCACCTCGCCGGTGGCGCTGCGCACCTCGACCGGGGCCGACATCTTGGGGTCGAACGTTTCGATCTGGCTCGGCCCGCCGTGCATGAAGAGTAACACGACCGCCTTGTCCGTCAGCGGGCGGTCGGAAGTCGAGGCCGCGGATCGACCTGGAAGGAGGCACGGCAGCGACAGTCCGCCGAGAGCGAGGCTGCCGATGCGGAGAAAATCGCGGCGATTGCAGCGCGGGTCGGTGATCGTTAACATGCTTGTTCCCCCACGGGCGACGTGCTTCCAGTGGAACAGAGAGGGTTGGGGAATTCAACTGACAATCGACAGAAGGACGGTAGAATGCCGCTTGCGGCTTAGCGTTCGCCTCATCCCACGAACCGGTTCGTGGGATGAGGCGAACGCTAAGCCGCAAGCGGCCGAGGTGCCCGCGCCATGTCCCAACCCCTTGTGATCGCCCACCACCTGATCTGGACCGCCTATGGCTGGTGGCTCCCCAACGACCCGCGCGGTAGCGGCTCTAAAACGATCCGCAATGAGATCGTCGCCGAACTGGGGAACCTCCACCACGGGCGCAAGGTGATCCAACCCGCCGGCACGACGATTCGCAGTTTCCAGGAGCGGGCAGCGGAACTGCTCTCCCACCCGCGCCTGACGTTCACGGCCAGCGCGCTCGAGGAGGTCGGCGCCGCGTTCCGGGGAGTCATCGATGAGCAGCGCTACACCTGTTATGCCTGCGCGATCATGCCCGATCACGTCCACATTCTCATTCGCAAGCACAAACACCAGGCGGAAGAGATGATCGAGGCCTTGAAGGAAGCGAGTCGGCAACACCTCATCACAGTCGGCCAGCGCTCGCCCACGCATCCGGTGTGGGCCGGTGGCGGTGGCTGGAAAGTGTTCCTGGACCATCCGGACGAAGTGAGACGGACGATCGGCTACATTGAGAAGAATCCCGACCCGCTTGCGCTGCCGAGGCAGTGCTGGCCCTTCGTGAAGGTCTACGACGGTTGGCCGTTACATCCGGGGCACAGTCCCAACTCACCGTACGCGCGACGTCTGCGCGACGCCGGGCGCTACCCGTGAGAATCCGGCCGCTTGCGGCTTAGCGTTCGCGCGGTCGGAGATGAAGCGTCATCTCCGACCGCGCGAACGCTAAGCCGCAAGCGGCAATCCCACCCGGCATTTTTCGCTAATACCTTTGCGGCCCCGTTCTACTAAGGTGTGGGAATTCTCCTGAAGGATGCCGGGCCGGGCCGGAGGGTCGGAGCATGTCGGATGCGGAACTGGTCCGCCAGTCGCTGGCGGGGCAGGGCGAGGCGTACGCGGACCTGGTGCGCCGCTGGTCGCCGCGCGTGCTGGCGCTGTGCCACGCCCGCGTCGGCCGGGCCGACGTCGCCGAAGACCTGGCGCAGGAAGCGCTGTTGCGCGGCTTCCGCGCCCTCGCCACCCTGACGCAGCCGGAGCGCTTCGGCGCCTGGCTGCACGGCATCGCCCTGCGCGCCTGCCTCGACTGGCTCAAGGCCCGCGAGCGCAAGACGGTCCCGTTCAGCGCCCTGGGTAACGGCCGTGACCCCGACGCCTTCCTGCACCCCCGCGACGGCACCGAGGTCCCCGCCCTCGACCGCGACGACGAGCGCCGCCACCTCCTCGCCGAGGTCGAGGCGCTGCCGCAGGAATACCGCACCGTCGTCATGCTTTATTACTACGAGAACGTCACCTACCGCGAGCTGGCCGAGATGCTGGGCGTTTCGCCAGCCACGATCAACGCCCGGCTAACCCGGGCGCGCGCCCTGCTGCGCGCCCGACTCAGCCCCGCCTGGAGATAACCATGATCTGCGAACACGCCATCGCCCTGATCTCGGCCCGGATCGACGGGGCGCTGTCGCCGGCCGACGAGGCCGACCTGGAAGCGCACCTGGGCGAGTGCCCCGCCTGCGCCGCCACCGCCGAGGCCTTCGAGCTGCAGGACGCCGAGTTGCGTCACGCCTTCGACGAGCGCCGCCACCAGGCCGGGACGGTCGCCGAGCGCGTGGCCGACCGCCTGCCGCGCCACGACACCCCCGCCCAGCGCTGGAAGCGCCTCCGCCGCCGCGCCCGGCCGTTCGCCTTCGCCTTCGCCGTGGCCGCGACCGTCGTCGGGCTGGCCTGGTTCCTCGGCGTCCACTCGAACCGGCCCGCCGCCCCGCCGCCTCCCGTGGCCGAGCGCGGTCCCGAACTCGTCCTGGGACTCACCCCCCGCGCCCGGCCAACCCCCCCGCCGGCACAACCCCTCGCCGTCGGCGAGACCATCCGCACTCGCGCCGGCGAGCGCCGCCGTGCCGCCCTGCCGGACGGGTCGGTCGTCTACGTCAACCAGGGTACGACGGTCACGCTCGACCAGGAGCGGCACCTGGCCCTGTCCGCCGGCGAGGTCTTCGTCGAGGTAACGCCGGTCCGCGACGGCGTCGGCCCGTTCATCGTGCAGACGCCGAAACGCGGTGTGACGGCGGTCGGCACCAAGTTCGCCGTCCGCGCCGACGCGGCGACGACAAGCGTGCTCGTCACACAGGGTTTCGTCACGGCCAGCGGGCACGACGGCCTCATTCCCGCCGGCTCCGAATTATCTCCTGATGGTACGATCGAGGACGCCCCCCGCGCCTCCTACCTGCTCGACTGGACCCGCGACCTGATGGCCGAGGCCGACACGCCGCTGGTGCCGGGCAGCGAGTTCGGCGGCGGCGCCCTCATCGCTGTCGATGCCTCCGGGCAGCAGGCCAAGCTGTCGCTGCGCAAGTACCACGTCGATGTCCACGTCGAGGACGGCTTCGCCCGCACCACCATCGACCAGACCTATTTCAACCACGCCAACTGGCGCCTCGAAGGCACCTTTTACTTCCCCTTGCCGCCCGACGCCTCGCTGTCGCGCCTGGCCATGTACGTCGATGGCAAGTTGATGGAGGGCGGCATGGTGGAGCGCGACTTCGGGCGGCAGGTGTACGAGAAGATTGTCACCAGCCAGCGCGACCCGGCGCTCCTGGAGTGGGTGGACGGCAGCACCTTCAAGATGCGCGTCTTCCCCCTCGAAGCCCGACAGGAGAAGCGCGTCGTCCTGTCCTACACCCAGCGCCTCCCCGCCGATTACGGACGAATGACGTACCGCTTCCCCGCCGGGCACAGCCTGGAGGTGGTGCGCGACTGGTCGTTCCGCGCCCGCGTCAAGGGCGGCGCCGACCTGCGCCCGGAGAGCCCGTCCCACCCGGAAATGAAGGTCGGCAAAGACGGTAATGACCTGCTCCTGGGCGCCGCGGACAGGAACGTCGCCGTCAACCGCGACGTCGTGTTGCACCTGGGCGACGCCGCGGCCGCCGCCCCCGAGGTCAGCCGCTTCTCCGCCGCGGCCAGCGACGGCAATCGCTACCTGATGTTGCGCTACCGGCCGCATCTCGACGCGCGGACCGACAAGCGCGTCGAGGGCCGCCACTGGGTGTTCCTGTTCGAGTCGTCCGGCGATCGCGACCCGCTGCTGGCCCGAACGCAGATCGAGATCATCCGCGCCCTGCTCGGCAACGCGGAGCACACCGACACCTTCGCCATCCTGGCCGCCGGCACCAACGTCCGCGCCTTCGCACCGACCCCCAGCCCCGTCACGGCGGAGAACGTCCGGGCCGGGCTCGACTTCCTCGACAAGGTCCACCTCATCGGGGCGCTCGACCTGGGCAAGGCTCTGGCCGAGACCGAGCCGTTTCTCAAGGGGATGAAGAACTCGTATCTCGTCCACGCCGGCAGCGGCGTCGCGGCGATGGGCGAGAAGCGCGACGACGTGCTGGCGAAGGCCCTGCCGGAAGGGACGCGCTACGTCGGCGTCGGCGTCGGCAAGCGTTGGAACCGCGCCCTCATGAAGGCGGCGGCCGAGCGCAGCGGCGGCTACTTCACGCAGATCAACCCCGACGAGCCGGTGTCGTGGCGCGGCTTTGAGCTGCACGCCGCCCTGACCATGCCGCGGCTGCTCGACGTCAAGGTGACGGACGACGCCGGGCGGTCCTTCCTCACCTGCGCCAACTCGATCACCGCCGGCGAGGAGATTTGCGCCGTGCTCCGCCTGGACGGCGACGAGCCGCATCCCCCGCAGTCGGTCAAGGTGAGCGGTTCGCACGACGGTCAGCCGTTCGAGCGCGTCCTGCCGGTGCGCGACGTGGCTGGCGATGCCGGCTACCTGCCGCGCACCTGGGCCAGGTTGGAAATCGAGCGCCTGCTGGCCGAGGACGCCGGCAAGTACCGCGAGCGGGTCATCGAGCTGAGCAAGGCGATGTACGTGATGACGCCGTTCACGTCGCTGCTGGTGCTGGAAAACGAGCGGATGTATCGGGAAAACAAGGTGGACCGCGGCCGCAAGGACCACTGGGCCCTGTACGACTCCCCCGAAACGATCGACGTGGTCTACGAGCCCGACGAGAACTCGCCGCCCGGCACCCGCCCGGCAGACCAGAAGCCGACAGAGCAACAGGTATTGCAGACCATCCTGATGCGCTTGCCGCCGCGCTGCCTCAACTGGCTGGGGGTGCCGAACGGACCCGGCGGGCCGGTGGTGACGGCGCTGCAACTGTACGGCAGCGCTTACGCGGTGCCGGAATTGCGGCGCAACAACAGCCACTTTGGCCGCCTTGGCGACCTCGATGAAAAGGAGGATCTGACCAACATCGAGTTGGGCGCCGATGCCGGCTTACCGCTACCCTTACCGGTCACCGAGCTGAGCGTGCCCGCTGACTTCTTCGCCACCCAGGGGCTGCGCGCGGCCCTCCCGCCGCCGGTTGTCATGAAAAAAACGCGATACACGAACGCACGCATGCCCGCGACCCCCCGGCCGTTCGGCAGTCGCAGTTCGAGTTCGCCGACGCCCGCGGGTTTGGGGTGGAACGAAGGCGTGGATGACAAACCCACCGCGCCCGGGAGTGACGCGCCGGTGTTGATGTTTGATGGATCGCTACGCGCTCTCGGCGTCTCCTCGGACGGCTTCCAGTTCGGGCTGGGGAACACTTCGGGGATAGTTCAGCTGTGGGGCGAAGCCGACAAGAGCAAGTCGCCCCCCGACGTGCGCTTCGCGCCACCCTTCAACGTCAACGGCATCAACGGCACGCCGTTGTTCCGAGTTACCCCGGACTTCGATGGCGAGGAGCTGGGCGAAGCGCGCCAATCCGTCAACGGGCGCTGGGTCCTGCCCACAGTCACCAAGGTCGATCCGTCGCACCCGGCCCGACCGCGGTTCGTCCGCTTCGCCGACGGCATAGACCGCCTGCTGAGCGGCGGCGGCGCGCCGCGATTCTACAGTCGCCCGTCGTTCAGCGGCGACGAGCGCGTCTTCTCCGACCTGGTGTCGTACGCCCCCGGCATGAACACCAGCGCGGCCGACGTCCGCGCCGTGCTGGAGGCCGAGGCGGCCCCGCGCCTCGCCGACCTGCCCGGTCCCATCGCCCCCGCCGCCCGCAAGATCATCGACCGCGCCCGCGCCCCCGGCTGGCAGAAGCTCACTTTCACCAACAAGGACGCCAAGCCGGTCCTCACGCTCACCTTCGACGGGGCGGGGCGATATGCCTATGAACACACCCTACCCAGTGGCTTGAAGGAGCGGGTCGTCTGCGACGGGCGCACGCTGCTGCATCTGTACCCGGACCTCCGCGTCGGCGCCCGCCGCCCGGTCAGCCGCTTCCACCGCGCCGAGTTCGGCGGCGTCGTCCCCTGGCTGGTGCCGCCCGCCGAGGACCTGGCCCACGGCACCGAGGTGACGGCGGTGGACGATCACACCGTCGCCGTCAGTCCGCGCGACGCCGCCACGGCCCGGGGCGATGACGGCAAGCCCGTCGCCTACGTCCGCCTCCACCTGGTCTTCGGCGAAGACGGCCGGCTGACCGAGCGGCGCGTGGTCCTGATGCCCCAGGAGAAGACCCTGGCCCGCGAGACGTACACCGACGACGGCACGGTGAAGCGCTTCGACGCCAAGGACAAGGAGCTGGCGTCCTCCCGGCGGGAGCTTACCCCCACGGCGGCGCCCGACCTGAAGCCGGACACGTCGGGCCTCGTCGTCCTGCCGCTGCCGTTCCGGACGCGCGAGGTCGTCTACCACAAGTTCGAGTTCGACCCGAATAAATCGCTCGATGTCGGCGAGAACGCCTGCCACGCCTACCTCAACGAGGGCGACGCCCTGGAATTGTTCACGGCGGACTTCGCCGCCGAGAACCCCGGAAACGCCCGCACCGTCTACCGGAATTGCTTCGCCAAGGACCCCACGCGCGCCGCCGGTTTCCACGTCCTGCTGGCGTCGTGCGGCGACCGTACTTCGCCCTTACCCGATCTCCAGGCGCTGCGGGCCAAACCCGAAGGAGAGCGCGACCCACTGCTTCTCTACCTGACCCTGCTCAACCTTCCCGAGTACCGCCGCTGGCAGCCGTACCTCGGCCTGGACCTCGCCGGCGGCCTTTGCGCCAGGCATCCCTTCCTCGGCAAGCTGGCCGCGTTCCGCGATCACTGGCTGGTCTGGCAGACCTGGGGCAATGTTGATGGGACACTGCCCGGCGGCGGTTGGTTGCGCGAACGGCAAATCCGTGCCCTCGATTTCGTGCGGGTACACAAAGGGACGGCGTTCGGCTGGGCGCTGCTCGCCCGGCTCTACGAGGACACCGCCTTGTCCGACGAGCGCTTCCACCGCGAATTGGCCGACGCCTGGGGCCTGTTCATCGAGCGGCCGGCCTTCGGCTACCCGGCGCGGTACGAACGGGCTCGTGCCCTGCTGCACGGCGGCCGGCGCGACGAGGCGCGCCTTCAGTTCCGGGAGATGTTCGCGGACGCCGTCAAGCGCGGCGTGCTGCCGGCCGTCGATACTACCTTCCGCGAGGCGCTGCAGGGCGAGGAGAAGGAGGCCGACCTGTGGACCGACATGATGCGGCAGACCGCGGCCGACCTGTGCAAGGAGCGGCGCCGGCCGGCCGCCGTGGCCCTGGCCTGGCAGTGCTGGCAACTCGACGATCGGCCGCTGGCCAGCAATCTCCTCGCCGCCGCCCTCGACGGCATCACCGACGAGGACGAGCGCCGGCTGACGACGCTGTCCGCGGTCGCTTTTCTCTACCAGACGGGGCAGCACGCCGCCGCCGACGCCCGCCTGCGACCGCTGCTGGAGGACCGCGAACTGGCCGCCCAGCCGGCGCTGTGGCGCATGGCGGGGCGCGTCGCCGACGCCCGCGGCCTGACGGCCCGCTCGATCGAGTGCCTGGAGCGGGCGCTGGCCCTGGAATACGAGGATTTACCGGAGGTGATCAATCTGGAGGAGGTGCGCCGCGACTACGGCCGGCTCCTGGACCATTACTCCTCGCTGGCGCGGGCGGTGACGGCCATGAAGATCGAGCCGCCGCGCGACCTGGCGGCGAAGACGGTGCGGGCGGCCGACTGCTGGCGCGCCCTGGATCGCGACGAGGCCGAACGGCCGTGCGAGGCGGCGGCGACGATCCTGCGCTCGCTGGGCGCGGCCGACCTGGCCTGGGAGTACCAGACGACGCCCATCGCCCGGCGGCCCAACGAGTCGGGCCCGTGGCTGGGACTGGCGCGAACCCTGCAGCGCGAGGGCGATTTCAACCTGGCCGACCGCGCCTACACCGCGGCGTTCGCGGCCGAGCCGACCAACCCGCAAATCCTCTGGGACCGGGCGGAAAGCCTGCGCCAGAACGGCAAGTCCGCCGAGGCGCGGAAGGTGCTGCGGCAGATCGTCGATGGCGAGTGGCAGCCGCGCTTCGGCTGGGTGCGCTCGCAGGCGAAGTGGCAGCTGGATGGGAAGTGAGCCGCTTGCGGCTTCGCAAGTCATGCGAAGCCGCAAGCGGCCACGCGGCGCCGAACTGACCTTCGAGGTCGAACTGCTCGAGATCGAGTAATCCCACGGGGTTCCTCTCCCCGATAGCCGCCGGCGGCTTCGCAACTCTGCGAGCCCACCGGCGGCTTTTTCCGTATAATAATCATCCCGAACCCCGCGACCACTCTCCCCCATCCTCCGAAAGGATCGGTGGCATGAAGAAGTTCCTGCTGCTGCCCGTCGTCCTGGCGGTCGGTTTTGGCATCTTGATCCTCCTGAACACGGAACCACCCGGCAACAACAAGGAGAAAGAGGAGCAGAGCGACACGTTCCCGGGGACGGAAGGCGACTTCGTCAAGGCCGAGTCGGGCTTGAAGTACAGGGACGAGAAAACGGGTGACGGCAAGGAAGCCGCGTCCGGCGACACCGTCGTTGTCCACTACACCGGGTGGCTGACGGACGGGACAAAGTTCGACAGCAGCCGTGACCGCAAGAAGCCGATCGATTTCAAGCTCAGGAGAGGTGATGTTATCGACGGCTGGGTCGAGGGAGTCGCGGGCATGAAAGTTGGGGGCAAGCGCATCCTGCTCATTCCGCCGGACCTCGGCTACAAGGCGCGGGGCCAAGGGTCGATCCCGCCTAATGCCACACTGGTCTTCGCCGTGGAACTCGTGGACGTGAAGTGAGCGACCGCTTGCGGCTTCGCAGGGCATGCGAAGCCGCAAGCGGCTGTGCTATTTCTTCTCTTGATTGGTCTTGATCTTCTTCTCGACCTCGACCTTGCGCTCCTGCTCGCGCTTGCTGGGGCCGGCCTTCTCGACGCCCTTCTTCCAGGCGCCGAGGGCGGCGCCCATCTCGCCCAGGGCCATGTGGACCTCGGCGAGGTGGTCGTAAATCTCGATCGACTGCCCCTCCTTCGCCTGGACCGCCTCCTGCAGCGGCTGCAGAGCGTCCTTGTACTTCTTCTGCTTGTACAGCACCCAGCCGAGGCTGTCGAGGTAGGCGGCGTTGGCCTTGATCTCCTCCGGCTTCGCCCCGGGTTTCTTCTCCGCCTGCTTCTTCTTGTCATCGACGATGGCCTTGCGGATCAGTTTCTCGGCCTCGTCGAGGTTCATGTCGTTGTCGGCCCAGACGTAGCCGAGATCGTTGTTGTAGCTGGCGTTGTCCGGGTCTTCCTTGACGAGGAGTTTGAGCTGCTCGGCGGCCTTCTTGACGTCCTTGGCGTCGATGTGTACCCCACTCAGGCTGTAACGCAACTTGCGCTCCTCCCGGCGGAGCTGCTTGATGAAGGCGTCCTTGACCTCCTTGCTGGCCTCGGTGTTCTTCTTGATTTTTTCGATGTCATCGTTGGTGCGCTGGATGATGTCCTCGAAAGTCTTGGCGGCCGCGGCGTAGTCGCCGGACTCGCGCTGGATGAGGGCCCGCAGCTCCAGGGCGTCCCGGTCGTCCGGGTCCGCCTTCAGCATCTTCTCGACTTCCTTGTTCGCCTCATCGACCTTGCCCTGCCGGACGGAGAGAGGGATCAGCTCGCGGCGCATCAGCTCCTTGCCGCGGCGGAGGGTGGCGTTATATTTCGGCGTTTCCAGGTCCGGATTGAGGGGGTCGAGCTTGAACTTCTCCTCGGGGATCTCCTGGAACTCCTTGCACACCTTGATGGCCTCGTCGTACTTGCCGGCGCTTTCGTAGGCGGTGAGGATGCCGCTGTAGCACAGGAAGAGCTTGGTGGGGCTCATGATCTTCTTGGACTTGTCGATGCACACGCGGTACAGCGTCACCGTGGCCTCGAGGTCTTTGAGTTCCAGGGCGGTCCCCGCGAGGATGTAGGCGGCGTTGTAGTTGAGTGGAGTATTTTTCTCCTGCGCCATCTTGACGCCGACGCCGAGCAGCTTCGCGGTGCCAGCCTTGTCCTCGGCCAGGGCGTCGATCTGATCGCTGATCGTATCCTCGCCGGTGACCTGGTTGAGGGCCAGCACCTTGTCGCGCAGGGCCTTGTCGTCGTCGGCCGCCCGCACCGGTCCCGCCAGGCCCATCAGCACCAGCGCCGCCACGGCCAGGCCCCATCGCAGCCCCGTCGTTCCGCTAAACATCACTGTCTCTCCGCAGTGTACCCATGAGCGATGACGATTCCTCCCCCTCATGTTAACCAAGTCGGCCGGGCCGTGCCACAGCGGATTGAGTAACGAGTGAACTGTTGTTTACCGGGTCCAGTTTGGCGAATGCTCCCCACAGGAATGCCTGCCAGCCGCCCTCGTGCTGATAGGCATCCAGGTGGCCGGCAATTCACCAGGCCGTGGGCGGCGGCGCCGGCACCTCGTCGGTGGTGACGGCGAACGTCTCCAGCTTCGTCGGCCCGAACGAGGTGGTCATGGCCACGTCCACGGCGTCCCGGCCGCGGGCCATCAGGACGCGGCCGACGCGCGGCGCGTTGTGCCGGGCGTCGAACGTGTGCCACCGGCCGCCGAGGTACGCCTCGAACCAGCCGCTGAAGTCCATCGGCGCCGGCGAGCGCGGCACGCCGATGTCGCCGAGGTAACCCGTCGCGTACCGCGCCGGGATGCCCAGGCACCGGCAGAACGTCAGCGCGAGGTGGTTGAAGTCGCGGCAGACCCCCGCCCGCTCGCGGTAGACGTCCCAGGCGCTCTTGGACGGGTTGGCGAACCCGTAGCCGAACTGGAGGTTGTTGTGGACCCAGTCGCAGACGGCCTGGACCCGCGCCCAGCCGAGGGGCGTCTGGCCGAAGAGGGACCAGGCGACGTCCGTGAGTCGATCGACCTCGCAGTAACGACTGCCCATCAGGAATGTCAGCAGGTCCGGCGGCAGCTCCTCGACCGGCTGCTGGGGGGCCCAGGCGGGGACCGGCTCGGGCTGGCCGCTATCCTCGATGGTGGTCTCGCCCCACAGCCGCAGCCGGCCGGGTCGGGCGACGAGCCGGCCGCAGCGGTTGCCGAAGGCATCGGTATACTCCCTGACGGGGACGGCGGGCTCGACCCGGACCCAGTCGGGGCTGCGGAGCGCGGCGGCCAGCGACGGGTGCGTGTAGAGCATCAGCACCATCGGCGTGGGCGCCGGCACCTGGAACACCAACTCGTAGCCTAGCCGGATCAGCATCGTATTTACCTTGGCGACCACGTTTGTTAATTTTACCCCGGGCCGGAAGGAAGGGGGGGCGGTGACTTGCGGCGACGCGCAGCTTATTCGCCAGTATCCGCCGAATCCAGGCGCGTCACGTCCACGGCCACCCGAACCACGTGCTGGCCTCCGCCGAGGATGACGCCCTTGATGGGGCTGACGTCGTCGTAGTCGCGGCCCCAGGCCAGCAGGATGTGTTTGTCCGCCGGCACCAGGTCGTTCGTCGGGTCCACGTCCACCCAGCCCAGGCGCGGGCACCAGGCCGACAGCCAGGCGTGCGTGGCGTCGGCCCCGAGCAGGCGGGGCTGGCCGGGCGGCGGGCTGGTGGACAGGTAGCCGCTGACGTAGCGCGCCGCCAGGCCCAGAACGCGCAGGCAGGCGAGCTGCAGGTGGGCGAAGTCCTGGCAGACACCGCGGCGCTTGGCGAACACCTCCTTCAAGGGGGTCGCCACCGTCGTCGCCCGCGGGTCGTAGACGAAATCCCGGTGGATGCGCCCCGTCAGGTCGAGCACGCCTTCCAGCAGGGGCCGGCCGGTGGGGAAAGAGGCGAGGGCGTAGGCGGCCAGGTCCGGGCCGGCCGGCGTGTAGCGCGAGGCGAAGACGAACTGGTACGCTTCCAGGGTGGCGGGGCCGCGGTCGGCGGGCAGCAGGTCGCGCACCTCCTCCCAGGGCACCGACGCCGATGGGTCGGGGGCCGGCCGCGGCGAGAGTTGGATCAGGTGCGACGCGGTGACGACCAACTCGCGGTGCGGCTCCTGCACCGTGAAGAAGGTCGAGGAGTTGCCGAAGTAGTCGATGCGCTCGGACAGGACGGCCGGCTGCGGCGCGATCGAGAGGGCCGTGCGCAGACAGTGCTGCTCCGGCACGTCGCGCGGCGTCAGGTGGGCCAGGTTCTGGCACAGCGACACCGGCTTGCTGTACTGGTAGGTCGTGGTGTGCGTCACCTGGTACTGCATAACGCCCTCGATTGATCGTTTCGCGAAACGATGAATCCGCGCCGCCCCGAGGGCGGCCGCTAAACGACGTGTTGCCCTGTGATGTCAAGCGCAGCCAGGTGCCGCGACCTCTGCAGGTGACTGAGGTACGTCTGTGTGAGGGCGTCGGAAAGGGCCGGCAGGGCCGCGCCCAGACGGGTGAGCAGGTCGTCCAGCGCCGGCCGGCCGCCGCACTCGTCGAAGCCGGCGACGTGCGGGATGTCGGCCAGGCGCAGGGCCGTCAGCGACGAGAGCATCAGGCGCTGCTCGGGGCTGCGGCCGGGGCGGCCGGCGGCGCGCGGCAGGTGCTCCACGTCGTCGGTCAGCGCCGCCAACTGGTAGGCCAGCGAGCGCGGGTTGCTCTCGTCGGCCAGCAGCAGGTCGAGGACCGCGGCCGCCTGCACGCTCCCCTGGTAGCGGCGGCGGTAGGTCATGGCACTGTCGGCGATCTCCAAAATCGCCTCCAGGACCGGGCCCTCGGGGTTGGAGGGCGTGGTCAGCGTGCAGCGCAGCAGGCCGAGGGTGTGCAGGGAGCGCTCCAGCTTGCGGCCCATGTCGAGGAAGCGCCAGCCCTCGCTGCGCGTGACGCTCTCCATCGCCAGCCCGCCGAAGGCCGCCAGCGTCAGCACGGTGCCGTCGAGCAGGTCCAACTCGCCGCTCAGGGTGCGGCGGTCGCCGTTGGGCGCGGGGCCGTCGCCGGCCGGGCGGCGCTCGCCGTCGCCGGGGGGTGCGAAGAAACCCTGGGAGCGGCGCACCCGGCCCAGGTCGCGCAGCACGCGCCACATGTCGGTCGAGATGCGATCGCGGACCGTGCCGGCGACGGCGGAGAGGTTACCCAGGACCGAGGTCAGGCTGCCCACGCGGCGCGTGTCGTGGATCAGGGCCAGGAGTTCGGTCTCCGGCGCCGCCAGCCGGGCCGCGGGCCCGTCGCCGAGGAAGCCGGGGTAGCACTCGCTCAACCGGCTCACGGTCCGCAGCAACACCGGCAACTCGGGCACGTCGGTCAGGCCGGGCGTCTCGGTCAGGCGCAGCAGGATGCAGCGCAGCAGGCGCGTCAGCCCCTCGGCGCGCTCGGCGTAGCGACCCAGCCAGTAGAGGTTGTCGGCGACGCGACTGGGCAGGTCGCTGCCGCCGCGCGTCAGCTCGACGGTCAGGCCGCCGGGGTGCAGCAGGCTGAAGTTGCTGACCGGACCGACCGACAGGACCCAGGTGTCCTTGCTGCCGCCGCCGCGCTGCATCGACACGACCCGCGTCTCGGCGGAGGCGCTGACCCGCGTCAGGCCGCCCGGCATCAGGACGAACGAATCGCCGTCGGCGGCCAGGTACGAGCGCAGGACCAGGTGCCGCGGCTGGAAGCGGTTGCCGACCAGCACCGGCGTCGTGGACAACGGCAGCCGCTCCTGGGCGACGTACTCCCGCGGCCGGGCGCGGATCTTGCCGGCCAACTCGTCGAGCTGCTCGCGGGTCAATTCGGCGCCGATGACCGGCTCCATCCCCAGGCCAGGCAGGGCTGGTTTGACGACCAGTTCGTCGAGATGGTCCAGGACGCGGGCGCAGGCTTCCCGGTCGCCGCACCACCAGGTCGGCACGGAGGGCAGGCGCAGCTCCTCGCCGAGCAGGTGGCGGCACAGCTGCGGCAGGAAGGCCAGCAGCGCCGTCGTCTCCAGAAGGCCGCTGCCGAGGGCGTTGGCGACGGCCACGTTGCCGCTGCGCACCGCCTGGACCAGGCCGGGCACGCCGAGGAAGGAGTCGGGGCGCAGCTCCAGCGGGTCGCAAAAGTCGTCATCGAGGCGGCGGAAGATGACGTCCACCGGCTGCAGGCCGCCCAGCACCTTGAGGAAGACGCGGTTGTCGCGCACCGTCAGGTCGCCGCCTTCGACCAACGTGTATCCCAGGTAGCGGGCCAGGTAGGCGTGCTCGAAATAGGTCTCGTTGTACGGCCCGGGCGTGAGCAGGACGATGCGCGGGTTGTCGCGGTTGTGCGGGGCCAGGCCGCGGAGCGTGTCGCGCAGGGTGCGGAAGAAGAGGGCCAGACGCTGCACGCGGCAGTCGCGGAACGTCTCCGGCAGGGTCCGCGACAGGACGAGGCGGTTTTCCAAAGCGTAGCCGGCGCCGGAGGGGGACTGGGTGCGGTCGCCCAGCACCCAAAAGGAGCCGGCGACGGAGCGGCCGACGTTGGCGGCGTAGAGGTGCAGGTAGCGGCCGCCGGGGACCGCCGCGCCGTGGCAGGAGCGCAGGAAGGCCGGGTTGGCGTAGACGAACTCGGGCGGCAGCAGTCCGCAGGCGAGGGTCTGCTGCGGTCCGTAGAGGTCGCGGAGGAGCGCTTCGAGGAGGCGGCCGCGCTGGACCAGACCCACCGCCAGGGCGTCGGTTTCCGCCGGGGCGAGGATCAGGGGAATGGGGTCGAGCTGCCAGGGGCGCTCCAGGCCGCGCGGGTCGCCGTAGACGTTGTAGGTGACGCCGTTCTCGCGGATCAAGTGGTGGGCGTCGGCCCAGCGCCGCGTCAGCTGCGGCAGGCCCAGTTCCTTCAGCGACTGCAGGCAAACGTGCCAGTACGAGCGGACCTCGCCGCGCTCGTCGAAGACTTCGTCGTGCGCGCCGGCGGGCGGCGAGTAGCCGAGCCACCCTTTGCCGTCCGCGGCAGGCGGAGGGCCAGGCACGATCAGGTCCCTGCTGTCGGTCATCGGCGGCGGGCTCGTTGCATTCAGCCGGCGAGCGGGGGGCGTCAGCCCCCCGGTTACTTCACCGGGGGGCTGACGCCCCCCGCTCGCCGGGGCCAATCACATTGTAACCTCGACCTCTTCCGGCGCCGACACCGTTCCCGAATTGACGGGGCCCGGGGTGTGCGGCGGCGCCTGGCGCAGGTCGAGGGTCAAGGGGCACTCGGGGTGCCGTTCCGCGGGCGGCAACGTTCTCGGCCCCGGCGAGTGGCCGAAGGCGAAGAAGCGCGACCCGCGGCGGCACTCGGCCTCCGCGGCGTTCACCGGGAAGGTGTCATAGGACCGACCACCCGGGTGGGCAACGTGATACTGGCAGCCGCCGAGCGAGCGCCCCGTCCAGGTATCGTACACGTCGAACACCAGCGGCGCGTGTACCGGGATGGTCGGGTGCAGGCACGACGGCGGTTGCCAGGCCCGGTAGCGCACCCCGGCGACATATTCGCCGTTGGCGCCGGTCGGGTACAGCGGCACGCGCCGGCCGTTGCAGGTGACGACGTGCCGCGTGTCGGTCAGCCCGCGCACCTTCATCTGCACACGCTCCACCGACGAATCGACGTAGCGCGCCGTGCCGCCGGGCGCTTGCTCCTCGCCGAGGACGTGCCACGGCTCGATCGCCTGGCGCAGCTCCAGCTGCACGCCGCGATGCGTCACGCTCCCCAGCAGCGGGAAGCGAAACTCCAGGTGCGGGGCGAACCAATCGTCTTCCAGAGGATAACCTGCCTGCCGCAACTCAAGGAGCAGATCCTGGAGATCCTGCCCAACGAAGTGCGGCAGCAGGAAGCGGTCGTGCAGCTCCGTGCCCCAGCGCACCAGTTGGCGGGAGTAGGGCTCCTTCCAGAAGCAGGCGACGAGGACACGAAGGAGCAACTGCTGTACCAAACTCATGCGGGCGTGCGGCGGCATCTCGAAGGCGCGCAGTTCGACGAGGCCGCGCCGCCCCTCGGGGCCGTCCGGGGAGTAGAGCTTGTCGATGCAGAACTCGGCGCGGTGCGTGTTGCCGGTCACGTCCACCAGGAGGTGGCGGAAGAGGCGGTCGGCCAGCCACGGGAAGTGAGGGCCCTCCGCCGGAATTTGTTGAAACGCGATCTCCAGTTCGTAGAGGCTGTCGTTGCGGGCCTCGTCCACGCGCGGCGCCTGGCTGGTGGGGCCGACGAACAGGGAGGAGAAAAGGTAGGAAAGGGAGGGATGATTGTGCCAGAAGCCGAGGAGGCTGCGCAGCAGGTCGGGGCGGCGCAGGACCGGGCTGTCGGCGGGGGTCGGGCCGCCGATGACGACGTGGTTGCCGCCGCCGGTGCCGCAGTGCCGCCCGTCGAGCAGGAACTTCTCGGTACACAGCCGCGCCAGCCGTGCTTCCTCGTAGAGGGTCGTGGTGGTGGCGACCAGCTCGCGCCAGTCGTGGGCGGGGTGGACGTTCACCTCCAGGACACCGGGGTCGGGCGTGATGTTGAAGTGGTTCAGGCGGTGATCGTGCGGCGGCTGGTAGCCCTCGACGAGGACCGGCAGGCGCAGCTCGGCCGCCGTCGCCTCGACGTGGCCGATGAGGTCCAGGTAATCCTCCAGGGCGGCGGCCGGGGGCATGAACACGTGCAGTCGGCCCTCGCGCGGCTCGACGCACAGGGCGGTGCGGACGACGGAGTCGGGCCAGCGCTCCGCGAGGCCGTTCCTGTCGAGGCGGCCGGTGTCCTCGGCCGGTTGCAGGGTCATCTGACGGGAACGCGGCGGCAGTGCGCCGCGCGCGGCCAACGGGTCGGCCGGAACGACAACGTCCCGCGCCTCGGGCAACTCCCACGGCAGCGAGTCCAGCGGCAGGCGGTAGCCCATCGGCGAATCGCCGGGCAGCAGGAACAGGTACACCTGCCGGAAGTGCCAGGCGCTGCTCTCCCAGCGCCCCGGGGCCTCGTCGCGCCGGCGGCGCAAGGGCAGCGCGTAGCCGACCACCTCGCCGAGTCCGTGCTCGAAGACGCGGGCCAGGCGGCGCCGCTCCTCGGCGTCGTCGAGGCGGCTTTCCAGCGGATCGACGTTGATCGGCAGCCGCCGCTCGCGCCACAGGTAATACCAGGCGTCCTCGTGAGCGGGCACGGCCAGCGCCGCATCGACCCCCAACCGGGCGGCCAGCGCCCTCACGAAGCGCTGAGCATCCGTGGGGCCGTGGCCGTAATCCCGCCCCGGGTCGGCGACGAGTGAATCGTCTTCCCACACCGGGACGCCGTCCCGCCGCCAGTAGCAGCCGAAGGCCCAGCGCGGCAGCGGCTCGCCCGGATACCACTTCCCCTGTCCGAAATACAGCAATCCACCCGCGGCGAAGCGGTCGCGCAGCCGCTTCAGCAGGACCCCGGCCTGGCGGCGCTTGGCCCGCCCCTGGGCGGCGATGGTCCACTCCGGCGCGTCGCGATCGTCGATCGAGACGAAGGTCGGCTCGCCGCCCATCGTCAGGCGCACGTCGCCGCCGCGCAGCTCCTCATCGATGCGCTCGCCGAGGGCGTCGATGGCCTGCCATTGCTCCTCGGTGTACGGCCGGGTGACGCGCGGGGTTTCGTGGACGCGCGTCACCGACATCTCGAAGTGGAGCCGCTCGTCGCAGTGATCGTCCTCGCCACGGGCCGGCTCCTTCGTGAACGAGTAGGAGCCGGTGATGGGGGCGGCGCTGGTCGGGTCGGCGGCGCAGGCCAGCGGGATGTGCCCCTCGCCGACGAGCAGGCCCGAGGTGGGGTCGAGGCCGATCCAGCCGGCGCCGGGCAGGTAGACCTCGGCCCAGGCGTGCAGGTCGGTGAAGTCGTGCTCGGGACCGGACGGGCCGTCGAGGCTTTTCTCGTCGGCGGTGAGCTGGATCAGGTAGCCGGAGGCGAAGCGGGCGGCCAGGCCAAGGTGGCGGAGCACCTGCACCAGCAGCCAGGCAGAATCGCGGCACGACCCGCTGCCCAGTGTCAAGGTCTCCTCGCACGTCTGCACACCCGGCTCCATGCGGATGAGGTAGCGGACCTCCTTCTGCAAGCGCCGGTTGACCTCGACCAGGTAATCGTTCATGACCAGGTCGCGGCGGCGCAGGGACTCCACCAGGGCGACAAGGCGCGGCCCGGCGGGGGCCGTTTCGAGGTACGGCAGCAGTTCGCGGGCCAGGGCCGGGTCGTAAGTGAACGGATACTTCTCGGCGTACGCCTCGATGAAGAAGTCGAACGGGTTGATCGGAGTCATGTCGGCGACGAGATCGACCTCGACGCTCAACTCGCGCGCCGGCTGCGGGAAGACGATACGGGCCAGGTAGTTGCTGTAAGGGTCCTGCTGCCAGTTGAGGAAGTGCGGCTTCGGCTCGACGCGGAGCGAGTAACTCAGGATCGGGGTGCGGCAGTGCGGCGCCGGCCGCAGGCGGATGACGTGCGGCAGCAGCGTCACCAGGCGGTCGTAGCGGTAGTGCGTCTTGTGGTTCAGTGCGACCCGAATGGGCATGGGTGTCTCCGTTGGCAATGGCCGCTTGCGGCTTAGCGTTCGCGCGAACGCCAAGCCGCAAGCGGCTTATGCGCTCACTCCCGCCGGCACCGGCCGCTGCACGGTCACGTCGAAGTAGGTGCCGTGGATGGCGGTGCCGATGTCGTGGATGCTGTTGACAACCCGAGTGAGCGACTCGTGCAGGCCGGCGCGGATCACCTCGGCAATGGTACTGCCCTGGAGCCAGCCGACCAGTTCATCGAGTTGGCGCTCGGCCTCGTTGCCGCACTCCCCGGCCGGGCGACCTGCGATGGCGTGCAGGGCCTGCTCGCACTCGGCCAGGCAGCAGATCACCGAGCGCGGGAACTGCGGCTCGAAGATCAGGAAGTCGGCCACGGCCACGGCGATGTCCCCGTGCGGCCGCAGCTTCTTGTGGAACGGCTCGTAGCCGGAGCAACTCGTCAGGATGGCGATCCAGTGGGCGTTGTCCACGGGGGTGCCGACGTGGTCCGGGGTCGGCAGGAGGATGTGGTACTTGACGTCGAGGATGCGGGCGGTCTGGCAGGCGCGTTCCAGATATTTGCCCAACCGGAAGAACTCCCAGGCCTCGCCGTGGTTCATGGTGGCGTCGCCGATGCCGTGGACGAGCTGGTTGATGCGGCGGATCTGGGCGTAAAATTCGCTACGGTTGGCGTCGTACATGGCCCGCGCCGTGGGGCCGTGCATCCACAGGTGGTAGTAGTTGATCCGCTCCCACATCTCGGCGCTGACGACCTCGCGGATGACGCGAGCGTTCTCGCGGGCGGCGGCGAGGGAGGCGGCGATGCTGGAGATGTTGGCGCTCTCCCAGGTCATGTAATTCTGGACGGCCTCGGCCTCCGGCTCGCCTGGCATGTCGTAGACGCCGTTGATGATCAGTACGGGCCGCCAGCGCTGCTCGAGCGGCACGTCGAGGTCGAGGAGCAGCGTCTGGTTGACGTCCAGGACGCGGGCGGTATTTTCCGCGCGCTCCAGGTACCGGCTCAGCCAGAAGCAGTGCTCGGCGACACGCGAGATCATCTTCTGCGCTCCCCGTTCAGCGGCCGCCCTCGGGGCGGCGCTCTGGGGAGCGCCGCCCCGAGGGCGGCCGCTAAACTACTTTCCGTTCTCCATCACCCAGGTATCCTTGCTGCCGCCGCCCTGGCTGGAGTTGACCACCAGCGACCCCTTGACCAGGGCCGTGCGCGTCAGGCCGCCGGGCAGCACCCAGCTCGCCTTGCCGGTGACGATGTACGGCCGCAGATCGACGTGCCGCGGCGCCAGGCCCTCCTCGGTCCAGGTCGGGCAGGCCGACAGCGTCACCACCGGCTGGGCGATGTAGTTGCGCGGGTTGGCCCGGATCTTGTCGCGGAACTCGGCCCGCTCGGCGTCGCCGGCCAAGTGGCCCATCAGCATGCCGTAACCGCCCGACTCGTTCACCGCCTTGACCACCAGCTGGTCGAGGCGGTCCAGGACGTAGGCGCAGTCCTTCGGGCGGGCGCAGATGTGCGTCGGCACGTTGGACAGGATCGGCTCCTCGGTGAGGTAGAAGCGAATCATGTCCTCGACGAAGGGGTAGATGGCCTTGTCGTCGGCGACGCCGGTGCCGACGGCGTTGGCCAGGGTGACGTTGCCGGCCCGGTAGGCGCGGAAGAGGCCGGGCACGCCCAGCAGGCTGTCGGGCCGGAACGCTTCCGGGTCGAGGAAGTCGTCGTCGATGCGGCGGTAGATGACGTCCACGCGCTGCGGGCCGCGCGTCGTCTTGAGGTACACCCTGTCGTCGTGAACGAAGAGGTCCTGGCCGAAGACCAACTCGATGCCCATGTGGCGGGCCAGGAAGCTGTGCTCGAAGTAGGCGGAGTTGTACGGCCCCGGCGACAGCAGCACCAGGCAGGGCGGGTTGCCGGCTCCCTCCGGGGCCACCGACCACAGGGCGTCGCGCAACCGCTGCGGGTAGTCCTCGACGCGACGGACCTGGCAGCTGCGGAACAGCCCGGGGAAGACCTTCTTCATCACCAGCCGGTTCTCGAGGACGTAACTGACGCCGGAGGGCGTGCGGCCGTTGTCCTCCAGGACGAGGAAGCGGCCGGCCGGGTCGCGCACCAGGTCGGTGCCGCAGACGTGGATGTACTGTCCCTTCGGCGGCTCGAAGCCAATCATCTCCTTGCGGAAACCCATCGAGCCGTGAACCAACTCGGCTGGGATGATCCCTTCCTTGAGGATCCGCTGTTCGTGGTAGACGTCGTGGAGGAACAGGTTGAGGGCGTAGATGCGCTGGAGCAACCCGCTTTCGAGGGTGGCCCACTCGGAGGCGGCGACCGTCCGGGGCACCAGGTCGAACGGAAAGATCTTCTCGACCCCGCGGCGGTCCGAGTAGACGGAGAAGGTGATGCCCTGTGTGGTGAAGGTCAGGTCGGCGCCGGCGCGGCGCTGCTGGAACTCATCGAGGCGAAGCTCACCGAGGCGATCAACGAGGGTTCGGCAGTGAGGATGGGGCTGACCCGAGGCGTCGAACAATTCGTCCCAGGCGGAAGGATGGGGGCGATAGCCGGCGAACAGCCCCGGCCCCGCGGCGCTGTCCAGTGACTGCGATTGGCGAGCCGTCCCGCTATTCATGACTTGCAGCATGTTGCTCTCCTTCTCCGCGCCGGCGGGTCAGGCGAGCGCGAAACCGCAAGCGGCCGAGACCATGGCACGGGCGCCCAGGCTGCTGCTCGGAAATTAAATGCTCATAAGAGTGCAAGTTCAATGCCTCAGCCGTGTCCCTGGCACTAAATCTCGAGGGAGACAAGAGATACGTCGGAAGAATTAACGGAGCGACCGGACGAAGCACCGCTGCTACTGCCCACTTCCGAGGCAGAACTTGCCCTCGATGACGGCACCCCGGGAGGTCGCGGGGACGCCGCCGACTCTCGGGATGAGGGAAGAGGCGAATGGTGGAGAACTAGGGATGGTAGGGAGAGAAGGGCGGGGCCCCGTCACCAGTTCTCCAGTTTCCCGCGCCCGCCGTTGCGAGGGCCATCGTTCGATTGTATAGTATGGAAGTGATCGTTGGGTTCGCCGATCTGCACGGAAGACATTCCGAGTAACGACTCGTAGGCACCCGAGTACTCTACCTCGGCAGTTGCTGCCACCGGATGGCCGGGATGGGAGCCGTTGTGCGCTCGTCCAGCGGGCGCTCTGCGCTTCGGATCGGCGGCCAGCGTGACGACCCCTGAAACAGAAGAGACATTTGCTGAGGATACGCTAATGCGCGGGTTCGCTCGGACTGTGTGGGAGTCTCTCCGTGACCGTGCCTTTCCCCGCTCCGGTCCGCGGAAGACGCGCCGCCCGGCGACGAGGCGGCTGGAGTTGGAGGTGCTCGAAGGGCGCACACTGCCGGCGGCCGCCACCACCGGCAGTTTGACCGCCTTCGCCTTCCTCGACGCCAACGGCAACGGGAGATTCGACCCGGGCGAGTCGGGCATGTCGTCGCTGCCCGCCACCCTGACCGGGAAGACGACCACGGGCGTAACGGTCAGCCAGATCGCCACCTCCAACGCCGCCGGGTCGGTCACCTTCTTCGAGCTGAACCCGGGGACGTACACCGTTAGTTTCCTGGCGCCCGGCTACTCGGGGAGCGGCGTCATCTCCGGGATCAAGGTGGTGGCCGGCAAAACCACCAGCGTCAGCACCGGCTTTGAAGGGCTCTCCGCCGCTGCGCTCACGGAGCGCCTGTTCCTGAATACCTCGACGCCGGGCGACTTCCGCTTGATGGGGCCGAGCGTGACCAGCCCCATTGGCACCGTCACAGTGACGACCGGCCTGTCACAGACGGTCGATCTGTCGGGCAACTTCACCGCGCCGGACATCACCACCAGCCTGGTGCGCATGGACACGTCCGGCGGCCCGGTCTTAGTGGAGTTGTACGACAGCCTGACGCCGATGACTGTGGCGAACTTCTACAACTACATCAACAGCGGGCGGTACGACGAATCGATCTTCCACCGCCGGGCGACCGCGGCCGCTGACAACGGGTTGCAGGTGCTGCAAGGCGGAGGCTTCACCTTCCAATCGACGACCTCGGGTGGGACGACGACGACGACCCTGCCGGCGATCCACCCCGACACGGACCTGCAAGGGGCGAGCGAGGTCGGGCTGGGGAATGTCACCGGCACCATCTCCATGGCCAACCAGACCGGCCCAAACACCGCCAGTTCCCAGTTCTTCTTCAACCTCATCAACAACTCGACCGCCCTGGGCCCCTCGAACAACGGCGGGTTCACCGTCTTCGGCAAGTTGCTGGCTGCGAACGACCAGACGGTGATCAACACGCTCTCTGCCCTGACGACCCCCACTCCGGCCCCGGCCAGCCCGTTTAACGAGATCCCCCTCGCGAGCGGTGCTAACGTCACCACGTTCCCCAACAACTTGAAGAAAAGCGACCTGGCCCTGATCAGCGACGCCGTGGTCGTTAACCGCCCCGAATTCCTGACCTACTCGGTGGTGTCCAACAGCGCCCCGGGCGTGGTGATCGCCTCCGTCTCCAACGAGCGCCTCACTCTGAACGGGCTGAGTAGCGGCAGCGCCACCATCACGGTGCAGGCGACCGACCAGTACGGGAGCAGCACCACCACCTCGTTCACGGTGAACGTCGTCTGAGCCTTCGCCACGACATTCCGCGCCGCTCGCGGCTTCGCAAGCCCTGCGAAGCCGCGGGCGGCTTTGCCTATCCCCCCGACCAGTCAAGAGCGGCAAGGGTTTCCGGCTGCCGGTAGTTCCCCCCCTCCGAGCAAAATAGGAAAGTCCGGCACCCCGCCGCGCCGATACATCTCATACCGTTGGAACGATTCGCACCCACGCCGTCCCCACCCCCAAGTGGGGGACCGGGGTCAGGCGGGTTCGGCCTGTACTCGTCGATGGGGACGAAGCCATGAGAGATCGAATGCTGTTGGCCCTCGGCACGGCGCTGCTCCTAGTGGGAACGACCTGCGCCCAGGCGCCGCAGGCGGAGCCGGCCGCGGCACCGCCCCTGACGCCGATGCCGGTCCTTTCCGAGGAGCCGCCGGGCCCGACTCACTGGTGGGGAGGGGCCCCAGCCGCCCCGGGTGGGCAGTTCTGGGCCGAGGCCGACTACGTCGTCGGCTGGTTCAGCGGCGACCGGCTGCCGGTCCTGGTGACGGCCAGCCCGGCCGGGACCGCCCGGAACGTCGCCGGCGTCGGCGGGGTCGGCACGACCGCGGAACTCTTCGGCGGCGGCATCGTCAACGACGACGCCCGTTCGGGCATCCACCTCGGCGGCGGCTACTGGTTCTGCCCGGAGCACACCTTCGGCATCGAGGCCGGCGGCCTGCTCCTGGAGAGCCAGGCGAGCCTCTTCGACGCCTCCTCGAACGGCACGCCATTCCTCGCCCGCCCGTTCATCAACGCCACCACAGGCCTGCCGCAAGCCTTTCTGATCGCCTCCCCCGGCATCTCGTCGGGCTCTATCGGCGCCCGGGCCGCCTCCGGCGACTTCTACGAGGCCCACATCGATCTGCGGGAAAACGTCGTCGATTGGGGTTGGCTCCGCCTCGACTCCCTCCTGGGATATCGCTTTTATCGTTACGACGAGGGGCTGAGTATCGCGCAATCGAGGACGAACATCCTCAACACCCGCACGGGAACGGTGTTCGCCAGCGAGGACGACTTCAACACCCAGAACGAGTTCCACGGCGCCGACATGGGCTTCCGGACCCAGCTCTGGTGGGAAAACTTCTCGCTGGACTTGCTCACCAAGTGTGGCGTCGGCAGCGTCAACCGCACCGTGAAGGTCCTGGGCGAGACGGTGACCACGATCCCCGGATCGCCGACGCTGGTGCGGGAGGGCGGCCTCTACGCGCTGGCGAGCAACATCGGCAGTGCTCAAGGCCACGACTGGACCGTCCTGCCGGAGCTGGGGGCGACCCTGGGCTGGCAGGCCAGTCACAACGTGCGCGTGACCCTCAGCTACTCGCTGCTTTGGCTGGATCGGATCGCCCGCGCCGCCGACCAGGTGGATCAGGTGATCAACCCCGCCCTGATTCCGCCGGCCACCGGGACCGTAACGAGCGGCAGCCGGCCGGCCTTCGTCCTGGACCGCGCCGACACCTGGCTGCAGACCCTCAGCCTGGGGGTGGAGTTCAGTTACTGAGCAATCAGCCAGGTAGAACGTCCCCGCCGCTTGCGGCTTCGCAGGTCAAACATGCGAAGCCGCAAGCGGCGTTACTTGTTCCTCGGGCGTTCTGGGGGTAACATCCCACCAGCCCCGGAGGGACGAGCGGTGAAATACCCCCGCGTTTCGACCCTGAAGACCGCCGCCGAATTCCAGGCCCATTTGACGGCCCTCGGCGTCGATCTGCCATTCGATGCGGTCGTTGACTCCGGCCCCGACGCGCCGCTGGCCCGGCCCTATCGCCGTGCGGCCGGGGTGATCGGCAATCGTTTCGCGGTGCTGCCGATGGAGGGCTGGGACGGCACCCCAGATGGGCACCCGTCCGACCTGACGCGGCGGCGCTGGCGCCACTTCGGCCTGAGCGGGGCGAAGCTCGTCTGGGGCGGCGAGGCGGTCGCCGTTCGCCACGACGGCCGGGCCAACCCCAACCAGCTCGTCCTCAACGAGGCGACCGTCGCGGACATCGCCGGCCTGCACGACGTCCTCCTGGCCGCCCACCGCGAGCAGTTCGGCCGCACCGACGACCTGCTGGTCGGCTTGCAGCTGACGCACTCCGGCCGCTTCGCCCGGCCCAACGACAGGGGCCGACCGGAGCCGCGCGTCGCCTACCGGCACCCGTACCTCGACTGCCAGTTCGGGGTCCAGTACGACGCGGCGCTGCTCTCCGATGACGAGGTCGCCCGCCTGACGGACGACTTCGCGAAGGCGGCATGTCTGGCGCGGGTGGCCGGCTTCGCCTTCGTGGACATCAAGCACTGTCACGGCTACCTGGGGCACGAGTTCCTGTCCGCAGTCGCTCGGCCCGGCCAGTACGGGGGCAGCCTGGAGAATCGGACGCGCTTCCTCCGCGACATCGTGGCGGGCATTCGCGCCGCGGTGCCCGACCTCGAGATCGGCGTGCGCGTCAGCGTGTTCGATTTCATGCCGTTCCGGCGGGGAACCGACGGGATCGGGGTGCCGCTTGTGGTGGCCACTTATCCCTACGCGTTCGGCGGCGACGGCACGGGCCTGGGCATCGACCTGGACGAGCCGTCCGCCTTTCTCGATCTCCTGGAGGGGCTCGGAATTGACCTGGTCTGTACGACGGGGGGCAGTCCGTACTACAACCCGCACGTCCAGCGGCCGGCGGCCTTTCCTCCCTCGGACGGGTATCAGCCGCCGGAAGACCCGCTCGTCGGAGTCGCCCGGCAGGTCGCGGCGACAGCGCGGCTGAAGGCGCGGCACCCGCGCCTGACGATCGTGGGGTCAGCTTACTCGTACTTGCAGGAGTGGCTGCCGAACGTGGCGCAGCGCGTGCTGCGCGACGGCGGGGCGGACTTCATTGGGCTGGGGCGGATGATGCTGTCGTACCCCGACTTCGCGGCCGACGTGCTGGCGGGCCGGCCGCCGGCACGCAAGCGCCTCTGCCGCACGTTCAGCGACTGCACCACGGCGCCGCGCAACGGGCTGGTGTCGGGGTGCTACCCGCTCGACCCGTTTTACAAGGGACGACCCGAAAGGGAGCAATTGGGCCGCTTGCGGCTTAGCGTTCGCTCCATCTGAGGGTGGTGCGAACGCTAAGCCGCAAGCGGCTACGGGCACTCGCTCCAGCGCGCCGGGGGTTCCCAGTCGTCGAGGGTGAGGTGTTTGTCGAGGTACAGGTTGAACGACCGTCCGAAGAACAGGTCGCGCGGGTAGGTGGCGGCGGGGCGGGCCGTGGTTCCGTCGATGAGGCCGGCCGCGACGCACGATTCCGTCACCAGTTCCGAGCAGAAGTACTCCTCGCGATCACCGTGCGGCTTGCCGACGAACCACGTGCGCAGCGGGCCGCGCGATCGGAACGGCGTCATCTGGCCGAGCAGGCGCAGCACGGCGAACGGCTTACCCTCCTGGCGCTCGAGGAAGGCGGTCAGTTGGGCCGACTGCTCCGGCGTCAGCGGCACGCGGCGGCGGCGTACCCACACCTTGTCGCCGGCGCGGACGTGCGCTTTCATGTGCTCGATCGGGTCCATGACCTCGACCTTGATCGAGTTAAACGGCCCCGCCTCGATCAGTCCCAGGCGGCCGTCGGAGCGGAGGAACACGATGCCCGAGTGGTGAACGCCGGCGCCCCCCGCGACCCAGTGGCCGGCCCGCGCCCACCGCGCCTGGTCGGTCGCCAGGAAGATGTCGCCCGGTTGCGGGACGTAACACTCCGCGGGCATCCGCAGCACGTCGTCGAGGCTGAAGGCGGGGCGGTAGAGGTAGGATCCCTCCTTGAGCGAACCCTCGCCGGAGCCGGGACAGGCGACCCAGAGCAGCGAGATCATGAGGTAGCCCATCGGTCCTCCGTACCGAGCGCAAGACGTCCCCGTTGCTGCGACCGTTATTCGTTATCAGCCGGAGTCGCCCTCATTCCTGAGTGCTCGGCGGACCGCCGTTCCCGGCCAGGGCCGCGCCGGCGCAAACTCTGCCGGAGATGCGAGCGGTGCGGGTGGGCAGCGGCTCTCGTGCGACTATCATCAGGGAAAGGAACGCCAATCCTGCCAATCCAGGTACACAGGGGGAATCATGAAACGTCTGCTCATTGTCCTGGCGGCAGCCGCCGTCGGCTACGGCTCGCCGGGCCGGGCCGCCGACAAGCCGCTCGTCCTCGACGTGTGGCCCGGCAAGCCGCTCGGGGAGACGGCCAACGTCGGTCCGGAAAAGTCCGAAGAGAAGGGGAAGGTGACGCGGATCTCGAACGTGACCGTTCCGACGCTGACGGTCTTTCGGCCGGCGAAGGACAAGAACACCGGCGCCGCGGTCGTGATCGCCCCGGGGGGCGGGTACAACATTCTCGCGTGGGACCTGGAAGGCGAGGAGGTCGCGGCGTGGCTGAACACGATCGGCGTGACCGGCATCGTGCTGAAGTACCGCGTGCCGCGCCGCCCCGACTCGCCGAAGGAGGGCCCCCCGCCGCAGGCGCAGATGGACGCGCAGCGGGCGTTGCGCCTCGTGCGCGCCAAGGCCACCGGCTGGGAGATCGACCCGAAGCGGATCGGCATGCTCGGCTTCTCGGCCGGCGGCAACCTGACGGCCTGGGCGTCCACCAATTACGACAAACTGGCTTACGATGGCATCGATAACGTCGATAGGGTGAGCTGCCGGCCCGACTTCACGGTGCTGATCTACCCCGCCTACCTGACGAACAAGGCCGGGGACGCCCTGGCGCCGGAAATCCGCGTCACGAAGGACACGCCGCCGACGTTCTTGGTCCACGCCGAGGACGACACGGGGGTGCCGGCCGAGGGCAGCATCCTGACGTACCTGGCGCTGAAAAAGGAGAAGGTGCCGGCGGAAATGCACATTTACACCGCGGGCGGCCACGGCTTCGGCCTGCGCCCCAGCGACAAGCCCTGCTCGAAGTGGCCCGAGCGCTGCGCCGAGTGGATGAAAGCGCAGGGGTTGCTGCTGAAAAAGTAGCGGCGGGTCGCTCGCGCCCTCGCACCTTTGACCGGCGAAGCCGCGAGCGGCCCGGTAGCCTGTCACGCCTATCGCCCCGCCAACCGGGAGGTCCCCCATGCGAACTCTTGCCGCCGCCGTCCTACTCACCGTTCTCGCCGAGCCGGCACTGGCCGCCGACCCGAAGAGCGAGATCAAGGTCACCGCAACCGACGACTACGTCCAGATCGACAGCGACGCCTTGCAGGCCCGCGTCGCGAAGAAGAAATACGTCAGCGGCATCGCCGCGGGGACGTTCCTCGACCGCAAGACGGGGGCGCGCGAACTCGGCTTCGGCCTGCACATCATGGACTTCCTGATGGCCCCCGGCTGGCGCGACGACGGCTACCCGCGCGACGCCAAGCTCCACGGCGACCTGCCGAAGCATCTCGTCGAGGGGCCGCAAATCTGCACCCAGGCCAAGGAGGTGAAGCCCGAGATCGTCAAGGGCAAGGACTTCGTCGCCATCAAGTTGCGCTACACCTTCAACAAGCCCGGCCAGGGCTACAAGGCCGGCTCGACCTGGGAGCAGACGCTCGTCTTCCTGCCGGGGGTGCGCTACGTCCTCTCGGGGGAGCGCATCACCAGTGCCAACGACGTGGACGACCTCTTTTACCGCATCGACATGCCCGGCCACGTCAAGCACGACGGCGGCGACACGTTTGAGCAGGTGTACCTCAGCTACCTCGACAAGCCGATCCCGGCCGCCGAGTTCAAGGAGTCGTTCGGCCCGGACGCGAAGTATCTCTACCAGCGCAAGGAAGGCAAGGTGCCGGCGCGGATGATCCGGGCGTACCAGGTGAAGCGCGACGGCAAGCCGGGGCCGTGGCTGGCGGGGATGACGCTCGACCCGGCGGCGGCGGCGGAAGCCTGGTGCCACCAGCGCGGCTACGTCTGCTTCATCGAGGAACTGCACCGCAAAAAGGTGAAAGCCGGCGAGACGTTCGGCGCCGCCTACGTCGTCGGCTGGTTCGACGACGTCGCCGAGATGGAAAAGGTGTACGATCGCTACAAGGGCAAGCGGTCGCTCGTGGTGGAAGGCGACAAGTACCGCTTGGAGTAGTCATGGAGATCGTCCGCACCGAGAAGCTGACCAACGAGCGCTGGGTCAACCTGTTCGTCCGCGTGTTTCGGCAAGACGGCCAGGAGGGGCGCTGGTCGTTCGCCTCGCGCGGCGACGGCACGCCGCCGCCGGCCGGCCATTTCGACGCGGTGGTAATCGTGCCCATCCTGCTCGGCAAGGGGCGGGCCAAGCCGCGCCTGGTGATGCTGCGCGAGTACCGGGCCCCGGTTGGGGACTACATCTACGCCTTCCCCGCCGGGCTTTCCGAAAAGGGCGAGAGCATCGAGACGACGGCGCGGCGCGAGCTGAAGGAGGAGACGGGGCTCGACCTGGTCGAGGTGAAACACGTCAGCCCGGCCATCTACTCGTCGGCCGGGATGATCGACGAAGCCGCCGTGATGGTATTCGTGACGGCCCGCGCCGCGGACGGGTACAAGGCCTCGCCGGAAGGCGCCGAAGAGTTCGAGACGCTGCTTCTCGACCACCGCCAGGTGGCCCAACTCTGTAACAGCGGGGCCCGCATCGACGGCAAGGCGTGGGTGGTGCTGTACATGTACCAGATGCTGGGGCGGCTGGTGTGAGGGGCCCGGGGCGGCTAACCGGGGACGGGTGGTTCCGCCGCCGCGCCGTGCCGTGCGATGGCCTCCCTTCCGAGCAGACCCAGCAGGACCAGCAGGACGGCGCTCGCCGCCCCCAGCACGACGTAGACCGCCCAGGGATAGCGCTCCGTCCACGGCTTCGGCGGCGGCTGGTAGTCTGGGTTCTTCTGGCGCGGCCCCAGCGTCGTTTCCGCCGGGGCCGGGTCGAGTGCCGCCGGCAGCGTCCGCGCGAAGTCGTACCCGGGGGGCGGCGCCTTGGGGTTGCCAAAGTACAGCCGTAGCGTGCCCTGCACGTCGTCCGGGCGGAAGATCACCTGCCGCGCCGCCGCCGTGTACTGCGCCCCCGTCAGACTCAGTGGCGGGTTGCGCTGGTCGGTCACCACCAGGCGCAGCCGCCGGGCCGTCACCTCGGGGAAGGAAATCACCAGCGGCTTGTTCGGGTCGGTCGCCTGGCGGCGCAGCTCGCCACTGCCGACGACCTGCGCCGGCTCGTCCGGGTTGGCGACCTCCAGCCGGTACGGCCGCACGAACTCCGTATCGGCGACCTCCAACGTCAGCGACTCGCATGGCGCCGCCTCGCCATTCTCGCTCAGGCGGATGAACCACGCCGAGCCCGGCCCCTCGTAGGCCGGCACCGGCTGCCGCGCCTCGACGAACGCCGGCCAGGTGCGGTAATCGCCCGCCTGGTGGACCTCGTGGAACACCACCACCGAGCCGACGGCCGGGGCGTCGTTGGCCGCCGCGGGGTCGGGCGAGACGCGGACGCGCAGGTAGCGGAAACGGCTCGGGGTATACGTGAAGCGGCGGATGTCCAGCACCTGTCCGCCCTCTGCAAAGTGGATCAGGTGGACCTTGTCCAGCACCGTGCTCCACGACATGCGGTCGTCGCTCCCCTCCACGCGCAGCGGGCGGCGGAAGTCGCTGCCCGGCGTGGCGACCTCGATCTCGTTGTGCTCGCCGGCGGACTCGCCGAGGTCGAGGGACACCTCGGCGGAGCGGTCGGGGTTGGTGGTGCGGTTGAACTCCTTGGCGGCCAACGGCTGGCGCACGTCCTCCTTACGGCGGACGTGGAGGGCGTAGGGAACCTCGTGGCGGCGGCCGTCGTAAAGGCGCAGGTCCGCCAGGTCCGGCCGCGCCCCGTCGAAGACCGGGGGCGGCAGCACGAAGTCGGCAAGGGGGCGGTTCCCGGCGGGCGCCGCCACTTCCGCGTACCACTCCCACGCCGGCAGCGATTCCGTCCCCGGCGCCGGCGCCGCGGCGAGCGCCGCCAGGGCCCCGGCCAGGACCAGGGCCGTCGTGCTAAGCCGTCTCATGACCCGCCTCCTCGCTCCGGGCGCGGCGCAGGCGCTCGATTTTCTGATAGCCCCACGCCGCCGCCCCCATGATGACCGAGAGGATGAAGAACGCCGCCACGCGGTAGAAGCCGGGCAACTCCGCCATGTCCACCAGCACCACCTTGCCCAGGGTCAGGGCGAACAGCGCCAGCCCCGTCCAGCGCAGGGCCGCGCTGTCCAGCTTGAAGCCGACCAGCAGCAGCAGCGCCGCGTAGACCGGCCACAGCACCGATAGGCTGGTGCGGGCGACGCGCTCCAGGTGCTCGGTGTCCGTACCGTAGGACGGCCGGGTGGTAAAGAACTGGTAGGTGTCGAGCGACAGGACCAGCCAGACCAGCAGGACGCCGGTCAGCCCGGCCGCGACCCGGGCGACGCGGTCGATGTCGCGCGGACGCTTCAGGAAGTGGCGCGAGGAGGCGGCCGCGAACAGCAGGCAGGCCGCCACCCCCAGGGCCGGCAGGGCGTACTTGTTGAAGATCGGCACGAACGGTTGCGTGCGGTCCAGCCCCAGGGTATCGACCAGCAGCAGCCGACCAGCGCCCAGGATGAGCAGCGCCGCCCCGAGGCCGCGCAGCTTGTCGGAGCGGAGGCGCAAGCCGAAGCCGCTCAGTGCCGCCCCCTCGACCGCCCAGCCCAGGGCGATCCAGGCCGCCGACGTCTGGAGCGGGAAGACCACGGCCACGAAGCCCAGGCCCGTCGCTACCGCAACCAGTTGCTGCCAGGTGTCGTCCGGCCGGCGGCGCAGCAGCACCCAGCCCAACCCCGTGTAGACGATGGCCAGGCCGACCGCCGCCGTGCCCAGCCAGATTCGATAGTCGTCGCGCAGCAGGACGTAGCCGGCCAGGGCGAAGAGGAAGGCGTTGAGCACCATCCGCACCAGCGCCTCGGGGTCGGCGGCGCGGCGGCGGACGACGTGGGCCAGGATATTGTGGAGCAGGAAGAGGACGAAGACCGCCGCCTGGAAGAGCAGCGCCGGCTCCAGCTTTTCGGGGTGGTAGTTCTCGGCCCACCACGCCCAGAAGAGCGCCTGCGTGCCGGCGAGCGCCACGGTGGCGATGGCCCGCCAGGGGCGGAACAGGGCCAGCGTGACGACGCCGAGATTGAGGACGACCAGGTAGGCGAACAGGCTGCGGTACTGGTCGTGGTCGGCGTGCAGCAGGAGCGGCGTGAGCAGCCCGCCGACGACAGCCATGAGGGCGATGGCCATCGCGTCGTAGAGCAGGGCCAACGCCGCGGCCTCGGTGACCAGGAGCACCAGGAAGAGCGCGGCACGCTCGCGCGGCATCAGGTGGTAGTAGCCGAACGAGGCGAAGGTGGCGAGGTAGAGCAGCACGACGCCGGCCGCGGTGAGCATCTGCGAGAAGACGCGGTAGCTGCGACGGTGGGCGACCCAGCCGGCGACGCACAGCCCCGCCCCGGCGACGACGCCGATGCTGACGCGGCCGAGCGCCCCGATCCAGTCGTTCTCGAAGGCGTATTTGAGGAAAAAAGCGGTCGCAAACAGCAGCAGAACGACGGCCGCCCAGCCGAGGCCCCGCCGGCCGATCCAGTCTTCGAGGGTGACGGCGTCCGCCGGTTGGAAGAGTGGGCCGCGCCGCCGGCGCGGCGCGGCCGGCAGCACTTCGTGTACTTCCGCGACGTTGACGGACTCGGCCGGCTCCGGCTCCGGCGCCACCTCGGGCGGGGCCTCGGCGTCGGCCTTCTTGCGGACCAGTCGCCGCAGTCGCCGCACCTCGTCTTCCAGGTCGTCGAGTCGCCGGTCCAGCTGCACGACGCGACGGCTGCGGACGAAGGCGATGATCGGCAGGACGACGGAAACGCCGACAACGCCGAGAAAGAGAGCGATGCCGAACAGGGCTGCGATGATCTCGCCCATGACCCGGCCCTCAGACGATCGACGGGGCACCCTACTGGAACCTACCGGAACAGGCACCGAGAAGCGAGGGATGTCACGCAGAAAGTGGCTCGACGACTTCTTCTTCCCGCCTTGCTGGGCCTTCTCGATCATGGCTTCGTCTTGCGGCGTCGGTCCGAGGTTCCCAGCAATTCCTGCCAACTCGTTACCGCGTACACACGCTTCGCCAGTTGCTCCAGTTGCGGCACGTCGTTGATGGCCTGCACGGCCGCGGTTGTCGCGGCGTCGGCGCGGCCCAGGTGGTCCTCACCCAGCAGCAGCAGCATCCTCCTGGCTTCCTTGAGCACCCCTTCGTGCTCGCCCTCATCCCGGCCGCGAGCGAGAATCGCTTGATAGGTCGTCGATTCTTCCATAGTGACTATCCCCCGGAGAAGAGTGTCCGCCACGTCAGCGGTGTAGCGCAACCCCAGCAGCACGTACGTCGCGGCCCACAGCTCCCTGGCGTGCTCCGCGCGCCGCAGGCGCGCCTTCATCCGCCGAATCACATCCGGCAAGGCCGACCGCTCCACGTCGCTCACCGGCGCCAGTGGCAGCGCGCCCAGGCCGCCCGTCAGCACTGCTTCCACCGGCAACTGCCAGACGCGGGTGACGCCGTAGTGAAAGTCATGGATCAGCACCCCGTCCGGAAGTCTGCGCGTCAGCACGCCGGTCAGCTGCGGGGAGTCGGCCTCGGGTCGCAGGATGAAGGCCTCGCTCCAGACTGGCAGCGCGTGGCGGTCGTCCAGCACGTCATTATACAGCCGGAGCCGCCGCGGAAGCTTCGCGGAGTCGTGGCCCGACTGGAAATCGAAATGGAGCAGATACTCGGGGTCGGCGTGGACGCGCAGCACCTTGTCCACGGCACCACTCACCGTGCTCGACACGTCGGCGTCGATGACGGTAACGGGCGCCGGGGGCTGGCCGATCAACGGCGGCCAGCCCGCCGGTTCCGTCTCCACCATCTCCTTCAAGATCGGATCGTATGGCTTGGCCATTCCTGACTCCTTGCTATACCGCAAGCGGCAAGCGCCTACTTCTTCTTGCCCTTGCCGCCCTGCTGGGCCTTCTCGATCTTGGCCCAGGTGTCGCGCAGCGACACCGACCGGTTGAACACCGGCGCCCCCGGCCTGGCGTCCCTGTCCAGGCAGAAGTACCCCTGGCGCTCGAACTGGTAACTCACGCCCGGCGCCGCCATCGCCAGGCTTGGCTCCAACTTGCAGCCGCTCAAGACCACCAGCGACTCCGCGTTGAGGTTCGACTTCCAATCGGTCCCCTCCGGCACGTCCTCCGGCTCGGGGATGCGGAACAGGTGGTCGTACAGCCGCACTTCCGCGTCGAGCGCGTGCGCCGCCGACACCCAGTGGATGGTGCCCTTGACCTT
>Ga0116224_10000070_pt1 | contig 81004 bp, 84 predicted proteins | sample Sb_taG_9_FD_89699 | JGI IMG/M metagenome (GOLD analysis project Ga0116224, IMG submission 89699) | Peat soil microbial communities from Weissenstadt, Germany - Sb_50d_b_LC metaG | ecosystem: Environmental > Terrestrial > Soil > Wetlands > Peat | place: Germany: Weissenstadt | collected 2010-09-21 | reverse complement strand
GACCGGGGGCGGCAAGATGCTCGCCGGCTTTCTGCCGAGCCTAGTCGATCTCACCGAACGCGGGCCCAAGCGGCAACGAGGCCTCAACACGCTTTACGTCTCGCCGCTGAAGGCGGGCATGAAGCGCGCCAGCATCGTCGATCACAAGGCAATCGGGCTGAGACTCGCCGCGCTGCGCCGCACGCACGGCCTGCAGGCGAGCCAGGCAGCGGCCAAGGCGGGCGTTAACACAAGGAGCTGGCGCAAGTGGGAAAGGGGGGGCCGATTCAACACATCGTCGTTTCTGAAAATTTGCCGCGCCTTCCATTGCTCCGGTGACTGGCTGGCGCTCGGCCGGCCGTTTGGCCGGACAAAGACATGAGCCTGCTCCTCTACCGGGCCCGGCTCCTGCTCTGCCGCTGCCTGCTGACCCTATCGGAAAGCGCCTTCGCTCTAGCCGTCGCCGTTGCCCCTGAGGAGGTCAGCGGCTTCGGCGGGCGTCGGGGAGCTTGGCACTGAGACAAAATGACCAATCCGGTAGCAACCGAAAGTGTTAAGCCGCCCAATGTGATGGGAGTTCTCCCTGCCCCCATCACGGTTCCCCCCAAAGGAACCGAAGAAGCCCCGATGGTACCCCTTGTCGGGGCTTCTTCATGCCTCAGGGCGTCGGTTTCGGTCGGCGCCTCTGGGCGCTAGTCGGCATTCACAAATGACTAAACGCCGTCCACACCATGGAGATAACGAGAGGCCAGCAGCTTCGCAGGCGCGCGCAGGGCCGGTGACCTCCCGACATTTCACGCGCTGCAAAATGGCTGGCAGGGTGAAACGGGAGCTATAATGGGCGCGCTCAAAGTGACGGATGATGCTCCATGACCGAATGGCAGCCGATAAAGACGGCCCCCAAGGATGGACGCTTGCTTTGGCTCACGCGCGGAGACGGGGAGCCGCAATTGGGGTGGTGGTCGAGCAAGGTAAACGCCTGGGCTTTCCAGACCAAACCCTCGTTTGATGGGCAGCCGACTCGGTGGAAACCGGAGGCAGCCGACCCAGCGAAAACCGAGTCTGAGCCCAGCCAGTCCTAAGGCTAGAACCTAAACCCGTCTTAGGGATCACAGTGCCGGATTGCGCAGCGGCCCGGTAACTCGGGGGAGAACATGAGGGAGCGAGGCAAATGATAACGAGAATCAGTTTGGCAGCGGCCATAATCGTAGCAATGACCATCGCCGCATGGGCACGATGTCCGGAAGGGACTCGCCAGAAGTGCGTAACACACGGCGATAAAATCTCGTGTGCGTGCTACCCAGCACGGTAGCAGTCAGTCAGCCGGCCTTTGCCCGGTAAATCGACGCCCTTGCTGAGCCCGGTTGCTTTGTCGGGTCCGACATTCTCTCTCCTGCTAGGTCCCTTGCCCGCTCACTGCACCGCCCGGCTAGGTGCTATAGCCAGCCCCTCGCGATCGCCACGACCGCTATTGCCGCCACGAGGCTGCAGCTAGAAACCACGATGCCCCACCAAGTGGGCTTGGGGCTGCTATCGCTGGGGCGTTCGTTCATTGCACCGCCCTCGACGGCAGCTCACTCATGGCGCTGCACGACCTGTCTCGTAGCTCATGCGCACCAGCGTCTCGAGGTAAAGCGTGCCCTCAACCTTTGAGTCGACCGCCGTTAGTCGGGGCTTTTCATATCCGATCGCCGCTTTGGCCGCCTGAACACGCAACTCAATTGGTTGTGTCTGGTCCTTGTAGACTCCCATTAGGAGGGCGTGCGCGTCTCCCGCAAAAGCCTGGGCGCCGAGTGCGTCAGCAATCTTCACTGCCGTCTCGGCTTGAACGCGCTCCAGTGCTGCGGTGCGCTTGTTTTTTACCCCGCGCTTCCGGCCGCCTGTCTTGGGTCGTCCAGCCACTTCTATTTCTTTCTATTATAGCCCAGGGCTGCCGCGCCACTGGCCGTCTGTTTTTAGCTTGGTTGGATCGCCATGTTGAATTTTATCCCAAGCACTTATCGTATGATTGATCTGATCATCGACGTTTACTTGGCCATGGAATTGCGCGATGTCGAAAAGGTTCGTTGCGGCCTGGACGGCACCCTGCCCAGCCCTTTCTTCGCTAGTAGCAATCGCCCCGCCGAATTCCTCCGGGTTGGCCTGGATGCGCTGGTAATCATCGCTTGGCGTTGCCAACGGTGCGACTTGGGGGACGCCGGAATAAGGTATGTCAGCGATTTTAGCCTCCCGATCCTAGACGCGGATAAGACTAGCTGGTGGTCGCATCGGCGTTGCCCTCAAGCTCGAGCCGACCGCGCCGCAGCTTCACGCCTCTCGCGCTCAGGCATTGCAACAGCGCGCGCCGCGTCCATTCCGCTTGCGTGGTGTGGTCGAGCTCGGCCGCTTTGGCGATTGCCTGACGCATTCCACGCGGGGCCTTCACGCGCAAATCCTCGGGGAAGATTCCGCGCCCGTCTTCAATGACCGGTCGATAAGCTTCTTGCTGCATTCGTACCTCCGAGCACTTGCTCATTGTTTGTGAGTACGAAATGCGAGTCAGGATTGGTAGGTCGTTTCCGCCGTTTCTGCCGCGGCGTCAATTTGTGATCCCTTCGGCGCGCAGGAATTCGTTGAAGCTCATATGCGGGACCCCCTCAGCTTCACAGACATCTGGGATTTTCTGCCTCTTGTCGCTGGCCTGTGTAGCGGCCAGCTTCTTCTCGGAATCCGCTTATCGCACTTTGCCGCCGGACAATATGGCCCAGCTCATGCGCTAGCGTGAAGGCCTGCGCACTTGGGGCCTCATTGGAGAATACCATTATGGGGAGCGGAGAAGCGAAAATGCACATTCCGCGAGCGCCGAAGTGCTGCAGTCCAGAATTCTTGGCAACCAGTACCCCCTTCGCCTCGATTTTGCTGCGAAGGATTTTGACAAAACCGTCCCGCTCCGATGCCTTTAGAGCTAGTTGCTCTTCTACCGGAATGTCGATTATCTCGCGGACGCGAACCGCTGTCGTGTTGGGCATCATCCCCCTGCGCAGCGTAAATCTTGTCTGGCAGTTTCGGCGGCTGTTCACCGAGAAGCTCGTATAGGTCTAGCGCATTAATCCGAACTTCTTCCGCCTCAGATTGTATCAGGACTAGCTCGTGCCTTTCCTTCGGGGATTCGGCCTCCCGGTGCATCCGGAAATCGGGCACCGGTGTCGGCTCTTTCACCGTCGGCCTGCGTTTGGCAAAAAAACTCTAGGAAGGGTCGGTCATACACTTGGGCAAGCTTACGAGCCTGCCGAACCGTCGGGACCCTGGGACCAGACTCCCATTCCTCGATCTGCTGCGGCTTTACCCCAGCGCCCTCGGCCGCATCATCATAGGAAAGCTGGATCCTTTCGCGCGCCCATCGAAGGACATCGCGATTAATGGGCATTTCGTCCCGCTTCTTTTTTACGGAGGCAACCATGTCTCACCATATCGAAATCCATGACCAGCGAATAACGATGAGGAGTATGGGCCGGAAATTGTTACCACCTCTCCACATTCCAAGCATAGCTCCGCCCTTTCCGCCTTGAGTGTGGGGTAGGTTCCCCGTCTCAAGCCCCTGACTAGGGGGAGGGCTACAGGCCCCGCGTACTAGGTTGCCCTTGGCTCAGTGAGCCCAACGCGTTGTCCCCGCGCTGTTCCGCATAACGAAAGAGCCAAAAAAAATTGGCGCTCGCGTTCGAGAAGCTTTTTTCGGCGCTTCCCACGATGCCTGCCGGGGCGGGTAGTCAACCCGCTGACGACAAGCGCCGCCTTCTTACCGTTCCAGGGGATTGCCCTGTCGTCTTAAGGCCCGGGGCGCAATTGGCACAGCGTTGCCCGGATTGTTTGTTTCCGGTGTTGGTGTGGAGACCGGCATCTCCTCGATCCTCATTTGCGCTCACACGAGCGCCGCTGGGACAGTCTCGAACCCGACCAGCGCGTTCATCGCGAGGTCGGCCTTGATCTCTAGAATGCCGGCGGTCGGGAATTGCACCCGAGCCACCCCGGCAATAGCTGGAGCTCGCGGCCGACGTTCGCGGTAGGCAAACATCAGATCGCAAGCTCCAGATCGTGACCATTGGTGACGGGCCGTAACGGAAGCTCGTCACTTTCGTGACGCTCAGCGTTACCATTCCCGTTACGGTGCTTGTTGCGATAGCGCTTCTGCCGCTGAGCTCCGCTCAAGGGCTCGGGCTTGGGCAGCATCAAGGGCTCGCCATATGTGGTAGCCGTTTCGAAGCCCGCGGCCTCTAACATCGCCTGCACCACCCTGGGCACGTTGTCCTTGGTGATGTAGATCCACCGGTCCTCTTCCGGGCCGTAGTGACCTTCCTGCCGGATTACCACTTCGTCGTGCGGATTGAGATAGACCGCTATCCCGGGCTGAGAGCGGACGATGATAGGTGCGTTTTTGTCGAACCAATCGAAGTCGTCGGTGTCGTCGCTCATGCCACGGCCCTCCCTCTGGAGAGCATTCCGCGGCTGATGGCCTCGGCCTCGGCCTGCCTCAACGCGGCAATCAGCAGGTGCAGCTTCTCAACGTCGAGGCTGACGCCTGAGCCCGTGGGGAAGAAGATGTGCGGGATGGTCGCGGTATAGTCGCGAAGCTCGACCTTGTGGCTGGTGTGCCAGGTCGTCAGCAGGACCCGGAGCTCGGCCGCGCCCCCTTTAGTGATGCTGGCGACGACGTGCTTGGTGGAGGAGGTCATGTCGACGCCCGGTAGTGGGCTACTTGGGTAATTATGTGGCACGCGCGGTTTCCCACGCCTCCAGTACACCAACAACGTCGCCGATAGCCTCAAGCTCTCATGCCTCTCGCGCTTCAGTACGCGACGAGCATCGTTGGGCCGATGGCCGAGGAGCCCACTACCCGACGCCCTCCGTGTTTGCCAGTTATGCTTTGCGAGAGTATATGTGGGCCTGGAGCAGCTCTGTAAGCTTCCATTTGCGACGCCGCCCCTCGCGCCAGCCGGGGCGGCGGTTCCGGGCCTCGGTTTGTAAGTGCGGCAGAAAAGCGTTTAGCGCCAAAACGCGCCGATACGCCTGTTTGTAAGCCTAAGTATTTGTTGTATTTCGATCTTGGTGTGTACTGACTAAAGTGGAAGGTCCCGCCAACGCTAGGCTTGTCGACTTGACGTGCTATAGTGCCGTTGCGCCATCACGATTGAGCCATAGTTGCGGTCGAGATTCGGCGGGAGGGAGCGAGCGGCGGGCAGGTCTGAAGCCCCGAGGGGACGCGTGCGCCCTTACGTCTGCCGCCTTACGACACGAGCCTCGCGGAGCGCTTTCCGCCTCGCGGGACTTGGAGCAAAGGGGTCATGCGACTTCCAAACCGGATCGGTCTCTCCTTCGGAGCCGCCAAGCTCGTGCTCGCGAGCCTGGTCGTGGCGGGTGTGGTTGCCGCCTGCGGCGCGCCGGGCGGCGGGGGTCCCGGACCGGCCGGTACCGCCATCACCAGCAGCACCGGCGGTGCGGTGAAGGTCGCCCTGCTGCTGCCGCTCACGGCCTCCGGCAACACCCCTGGCGTGGCCAAGGCGCTCAAGCAGGCGGCCGAGCTTGCCCTGTTCGATTTCGACAATCCCGCCGTCTCGCTCGTGCCCAAGGACACCAAAGGCACGCCGGAAGGTGCGAGAGACGCGGCCGAGAGCGCCATCCACGACGGCGCCGAGCTGATTATCGGGCCGCTCTTTGCCCAGGAGGTTTCCGGCGCCGCACCGGTCGCACGCCAGGCCAATGTGCCGATGATCGCCTTTTCGAGCGACGAGAAGGTGGCCGGAAGCGGTGTCTATCTCCTGAGCTTCCTTGCCGGTCGCGACGTGCCGCGCATCGTTTCCTACGCACTCGCTCATGGTAAGCGCAATTTCGCGTTGCTCGTGCCGCAGTCGCCTTACGGGCGTTTGGCCGAGGAGGCTTTCGCCAAGAGTGTGGGTCGCGGCGGAGGTCAAGCCGTCGTACGCGCCACCTTCCCGCCGAACGACGCCAACGCCATGCTTGGGCCGGTGCGGCAAGTGGCGAACGCGATCAAGTCGGGACAGCAGATCGATGCGCTCTTCTTGCCGGCGGGTCCGGAGGACCTCCAGTCGCTCGCGCCGCTGCTCGCCTCCGCCGATGTGACCGGCGCGCATGTCCAGTTCATCGGCACGGGCCAGTGGGACTATCCCAATATCGGCCAGGAGAAGGCGCTTGTCGGCGGCTGGTATCCGGCACCTGACCCGAAAGGCTGGAGCGACTTCACCGGTCGCTACGTCAAGACCTATGGCGCTACCCCGCCCAGGATCGCAAGCTTGGCTTACGACGCCGTGAGCCTCGCGGTGTCGCTGTCGCAAAATCCGCCGGGGCAGCGCTATACGGTTACCCAGCTGACGCGGGCGAGCGGCTTTGCCGGCATCGATGGCCTGTTCCGCCTGCTGCCCGACGGCACCAGCGAGCGCGGGCTCGCCATCCTCGAGGTGCGCGAATATGGGCCGCAGGTGCTGGAGCCCGCGCCGAACGGCTTCACCAGCGCGCAATATTGAGCGCATCGAGCAGCGGGCTGCTCAAACGGCAAGCTCGAGGATCAGCCGGTCGAGCACCAGGCGCCCGGCTTCCGTGGCTTGCAGCCGGCCTTCACGTCGCTTGAGCAAGCCTTGGCTCTCAAGCTCCTGGAGCCGCTCTTCGTCAGGCACGCTCCCATCGATCGCGGCGAGCCGCTTCAAATCGATGCCTTCGGCTAGGCGGAGGCCCATCAGCACATATTCATCGGCGGATTGTTGTGGACTCAGGGCTTCGTCCTGCTCGATGCCGTGGCCGGCCGCTGCGACCGCTGCCAGCCAGCCCTCGGGAGACTTGCGGATAGCGAGCGCGCATTTGGCGCCGCCGCGCGTGAGGCGGCTATGCGCCCCGGGGCCTACCCCCGCATAGTCGCATCCATGCCAATAGAGCAGGTTGTGGCGCGATTCCGCGCCCGGGCGCGCGTGGTTCGACACCTCGTAAGCCGGCAGCCCCGCGGCGTCGCACAGCTCCTGCGTCAGCCGGTAAAACCCTTGCGCGCGCGTGCCACTCGGGATCGTCAGAGTGCCCGCGGCGTGGCGCGCGGCAAACGGCGTTCCGGGCTCGATGGTGAGCTGATAGAGCGAGAGGTGATCTTCCGCTTGCTCAAGCCCGCGGGCGAGCTCCTGCCGCCAGTCCTGCGAGGCCTGTCCCGGCCGCGCATAGATCAAATCGAACGACACGCGGTCGAAATGACGCTTGGCGATGGCAAGCGCGACAAGCGCCTCTTCGCTCGTGTGCTTGCGTCCGAGAGCATTGAGGCTTGCATCGTCGAGCGCCTGGACCCCGAGCGACACGCGGTTGACACCGGCCGCGCGGTAGCCTGCGAAGCGCTCCGCCTCGACGCTGGTAGGATTGGCCTCGAGCGTGATCTCGACGTCCGGGGCGACTGTCCAGAGGCCGGCGATGCGGTCGAGGATCGCGGCCACGGTTCGTGCGCCCATCAGCGACGGCGTGCCGCCGCCGAAGAAGATGCTGCTGACGTGGCGCGCGGGCGCGAGCGATGCAAGGTGCTTCAGCTCGGAGAGATAAGCTGCAAGGAACTTGCCCTCATCGACGCCGCCATGACGGACATGGGAGTTGAAATCGCAATAGGGGCATTTGGCGAGACAGAAGGGCCAATGCACATAGACCCCGAACGGCTCATGTCGCCGCACGTCCTCACTCGCCAGACGGGAGGAGGAGTGAGCAGTACAAGGCGAGCTAACCGTCATCGTCATAGACCGCCAGCATCAGTTTCTCGAAGGCGTGGGCGCGGTGCGAGATGGCGTCTTTCAGCCCAGGTTCCATCTCACCAAACGTCTCGTCATAGCCGTCCGGGACGAAGACCGGATCGTAGCCGAAGCCTCGGGCGCCTCGTGGCGGCCACACGACCGTCCCAAACACCTTGCCTTCAAACATTTGAGCCGAACCGTCCGGCGCGGCAAGCGCCAGCGCACAGGTGAAATTGGCGTCTCGATTCGAGGCGCCAGTCGCTGTCAGCTCGCTGTCGACGCGCGCCATGGCCACGCCGAAATCTTTCGCCCTCCCGCCCCAGCGCGCCGAATGGATGCCCGGCTCCCCGCCAAGCGCGGCGACCTCGAGGCCTGAATCGTCCGCAAGTGCCGGGAGGCCCGAGGCTTTCGCCGCGGCAATCGCCTTGAGCTTGGCGTTATCGACAAAGCTCTTGCCCGTCTCTTCCGGCTCCGGGACGTCGAGCTCCGATGCCGACACCGTTTCGATGCCAAAGGGAGCGAACAGCTCGGCAAATTCCTTCACCTTGCCCGCATTGTGACTGGCGATGACGATCCGGTCACCCCGCCGCAGCATCCCACGCATCTCAAGCGACGGTCAGCTTCTGCAATTGCACGAGCTCGGCGATGCCGCGTCTGGCAAGCGCCATTAACGCATCGAACTGCTCCTGGCTGAAGGCTTCCGTCTCCGCCGTGCCCTGCACCTCGACGATGCCGCCCGAGCCCGTCATCACGAAATTGGCGTCGGCTTGCGCCTCGGAATCCTCGGTATAGTCGAGGTCGAGGACGGCCTCTCCTCCATAAAGGCCGCAAGACACGGCGGCGACGTGATCGCGCAAGGCGGCGCTCTTGATCATATTTCGCGCCTTCATCCATTGGACCGCATCGTAGAGCGCGATCCAGGCGCCGGTGATGGAGGCGGTGCGCGTCCCGCCATCGGCTTGCAGCACGTCGCAATCGACCGTGATCTGCCGCTCGCCAAGAGAGGTCAAGTCGGTGACGGCGCGGAGCGACCGTCCGATCAGGCGCTGGATTTCTTGCGTGCGCCCGGTTTGCTTGCCCGTGGCGGCCTCCCTCCGCGTCCGTTCCGAGGTGGCCCGCGGCAGCATGCCGTACTCCGCCGTCACCCAGCCGCGGCCGTTCCCTTTGAGCCAAGGCGGAACGGACTCGCCGACGCTCGCCGTGCACAGCACCTGGGTGTCGCCGAAGCGAACGAGGCAAGAGCCTTCGGCGTGACGGGAGATCCCGCGCTCAAGGCTGATGGGGCGCAAGGCATCCGCCGCGCGTTTGGAAGGGCGCATCTTGTCTCCGCTTGAGCTTCGCTAAAGCGTGGCACCCTAGAGGAGGCTGGCCGCGCGATCAACGGACAGCCGGCGCCCCGATCTCCCGCCGATGCGTCGCAGAGTCAGGCAGGCCTGAGCTGTCCGACCCCGCTGCTGCTGAGGATTAACGGGAGGTCGGCGGGCGCGCCCTTGTACGGGGGAAAAGGAGCGGCTACCACCCTTGACCATGGCCGAGGCGGAGACGAAGGCGGAAGCCGAACGCGCGGAGGGTGCCGCCGGCACCGCCTCGCGCCCCGACGAGGCCGGGGCGGCCGGCTCGGCCACCCCGATGATTGCGCAATATCTCGAGATCAAATCCGCCAATGCCGATTGCCTGCTGTTCTATCGCATGGGCGATTTCTACGAGCTGTTCTTCGAGGACGCCGCCATAGCCTCCCGCGCCCTTGGTATTGCGCTGACAAAGCGCGGCAAGCATCTGGGCGAGGATATCCCGATGTGCGGCGTGCCGATCCATGCCGCCGACGACTATCTCCAACGCCTGATCGCTCAAGGCCACCGCGTGGCGGTGTGCGAGCAGATCGAAGACCCAGCCGAGGCGCGGAAACGCGGGCCGAAGGCCGTGGTGCGGCGGGACGTTGTCCGCCTCGTCACGCCGGGCACGCTCACCGAGGAGAGCCTGCTCGATGCGCGCTCCCACAACTTCCTCACCGCGCTTTTTCGCGGCCCCCAAGGCGATAACGGGGATCGGTCCTACGCGCTCGCGTCACTCGACATCTCCACCGGCGAGCTGCTCACGGCAACCATCGGCGCAGGAGATCTCGCGGGCGAGCTTGCGCGCCTCTCCCCCCGCGAGATCCTGGTCGGCGACGATCACGCCGCCGATGCGTCCTTGCGCTCCGTGATCCAGGAAGTGGGCGCGGCGCTAACGCCCGTGCCGCGCGCCTATTTCGACTCATCGCGCGGCGAGCGGGCGCTGAAGGGGCGTCTCGGCGTCGCCGCGCTCGACGCTTTCGGCGATTTCACCAAGCCCGAGCTCGCGGCCCTCGCCGGACTGTTTACCTATGTGGAAATCACCCAGGTCGGTAGAGCCCCGCTCATCCGTCCCCCGCACCAGCAAGCGCCAGGAAGCCTGCTCATTATCGACGCCGCGACCCGCACTAATCTCGAGCTTGTCCGCTCCAATCAAGGTGCCCGCGCAGGCAGCCTGCTCGCAGCCATCGACCGCACCGTGACCGGCGCGGGCGCGCGGGAGCTTGCCAGCCGCCTCGGCAGTCCGCTGACCGATGCCGCTGCCATCAATACGCGTCTGGACTCCGTGGGCTATCTCGCCGGCGAGCCGCGCCTGCGCCAGGCGCTCCGAGAGGAGCTGAAGGGGGCGCCGGACCTCGCCCGCGCGCTGGCGCGCCTCGCGCTTCTGCGAGGCGGTCCGCGCGATCTCGGGGCCGTGCGCGACGCGATTCGCAGCGCCCGCGCCCTCTCCACTCACCTCGCCAGCGCCGCGGATGTGCTCGGTCTGCCGCAAGAGCTTGACGGCATCGTGCTCAGGCTTAAGGGCGTCCCGGACCGGATCGAGCGCACCCTCGCCGCGGCGCTTGCCGACGAGCTGCCGGTGAACAAGCGCGACGGAGGCTTCATCCGCGAGGCGTTCGATGCCGATCTCGACGAGCACCGCAAGCTCCGCGACGGCAGCCGGCAGATCATCGCCGGTCTGCAATCGAGCTACGCGCAAGCCACCGGTATCAAATCGCTTAAGGTTCGTCACAACAACGTGCTCGGCTATTTCGTCGAGGTGACCGCGACGAACGCCGGCTCCTTAGGCAGGCCCCCCCACGCCGAGACTTTCATGCACCGGCAGACGCTTGCCAATGTCATGCGCTTTTCGACGCTTGAGCTTGCCGAGCTCGAGGCGCGCATCACCACAGCCGCCGACCGCGCGCTCGCACTCGAGCTCGACATCTTCTCGAAGCTTGCCGAGAGCGTGCTTGCCGAGCAGCGCACGCTCGCGGCGGCGAGCGCCGGTTTGGCCGAACTCGACCACCTTGCAGGCCTCGCCGAGCTCGCCGTCGAGCAGTCTTATGTCCGCCCGAAGATCGACGGAAGCACCGTCTTTGCCGTCGAGGAAGGGCGTCACCCGACGGTCGAGCAGACTTTTGCGCGCGGCGATGGCGCAAGCTTCGTCGGTAATGACTGCCGCCTCGGAGCGCAAGATGGAAGCGGCGGCACGCGCATCCTCGTCATCACCGGACCGAATATGGGCGGCAAGTCGACCTTCCTGCGTCAGAACGCTCTCATCGTGGTGCTCGCGCAACTCGGCTCCTTCGTGCCGGCCAAACGGGCGCATATCGGCATCGTCGACCGTCTGTTCAGCCGGGTCGGCGCCGCCGACGATCTCGCACGCGGCCGCTCCACCTTCATGGTGGAGATGGTCGAGACGGCGTCCATCCTCAATCAAGCGAGCGAGCGCTCTTTCGTCGTGCTCGACGAGATCGGCCGGGGAACGGCGACCTTCGATGGGCTCTCGATCGCTTGGGCGACGCTCGAATACCTGCATGAGGTCAATTGCTGCCGCGTGCTGTTCGCGACCCACTACCACGAACTCACGGCGCTTGCCGATCGCCTGCCTCACGCCGCCAACGCCACCGTGGAGGTGAAGGAGTGGCGCGATGAGATCGTGTTTCTCTACCGTGTGGTGCCTGGCGCCGCCGACCGCTCCTACGGCATTCATGTGGCGAAACTCGCCGGCTTGCCGGAGCCGGTGGTGACGCGAGCCAACGAGGTGCTGACCGAGCTGGAGAAGGCCGACGGCAGGCCGAAGCCCTCCGATCTTGCCGGCGACCTGCCTTTGTTCAGCGCCGCCAAAAAGGCCCCGGGTCCGCAGCCGCCGCAGCGGTCCCCTTTAGAAGCGGCGGTCGAAGCCCTGAGGCCCGATGCCATGACCCCACGCGAGGCGCTCGAAGCGCTCTACAGACTGAAGGGCTTGTTGGACCGTACTACGGAGCCTTAAGTGCTGATGTGCTAGATTGGCATCGAGTTCCCCATGGACCAGACGATCGTCAAATCCGCGCCCTATTTCAACCTCGACGCCATGCGCCGCGAGGCCTCCGAGCTTGCCCGCTACTATTCGGGGCAGGATTCCTCCCTCCGGATCGCGCTGGTCGAGCGCTTGCGGCAACTCGTCCAGGATGCGCGGGCCGAAGCCAAGCGCCAGCTCGAAAGCGACGGCGATGGCCGGCGTTGCGCCGAAGGCTTGAGCGCCTTCCAGGAGGCGCTTATTCGGCTCGCCTACGATTTCACCACCAATCACGTCTACCGCGCCAAGAACCCCTCGGCAGCCGAGCACATGGCCATCGTCGCCACCGGTGGCTATGGGCGCGGGCTGCTGGCACCTGGCTCGGACATCGATCTCCTGTTCCTGCTCCCCTACAAGCAGACCGCCTGGGGCGAGAGTGTCGCCGAATACATGCTCTATCTGCTCTGGGATTTGGGCTTCAAGGTCGGGCATGCCACGCGCACCATCGACCAATGCGTGCGGCTCTCGCATTCAGACATGACCATCCGCACCGCGCTGCTCGACGCCCGGCTGATCCTCGGCGAGGAGGTGCTGTTTGCCGAGTTTCAGCGGCGCTTTCGCAAGGACGTGCTGGAGGGCAATGCGCGGGCCTTCATCGATGCCAAGCTCGAGGAGCAGAATGCCCGTCATGCCCGCGCCGGCGCGTCACGCTATCTCGTCGAGCCGAACATCAAGGACGGCAAGGGGGGGTTGCGCGACCTGCATACGCTGCATTGGCTCGCCAAGCACCTCTATCCCGACAAGGCGGAGGAGGAGTTCGTCGAAGCCGGCGTGTTCACCCCGGCCGAATATCGAAGCTTCCGGCGCTGCGAAAGCTTCCTCTGGTCGGTCCGCTGCCAGCTGCATTTCCTGACCGACCGTCCCGAGGAGCGCTTGAGCTTCGACCTGCAGCCCTTGATGGCGGAGCGGCTCGGCTATCGCAGCCATGCGGGCTTGCGCGCCGTGGAACGCTTCATGAAGCATTACTTCCTCGTGGCCAAGGAGGTGGGCGAGCTGACCCGCATCGTCTGCTCGGCGCTGGAAATGAAGCAGCTGAAGTCGCTGCCGTCCATCGGCACGCTGCTGTCGCCTTTCGGGTGGCGCCGCCGCGCGCGGCTCCGGCGCACCTCCGACTTCCGCATCGAGAATGGCCGCATCAGCGCGGCTCATACGGACGTCTTCGCCAAGGATCCGGTGAACTTCATCCGGCTGTTCGCTTTCGCCGATGAGCAGCAAGCTACGTTTGCGCCGGAGGTTTTGCGTCAAGTGCGGGCGAATCTGCGGCTGATTGACGACAGCTTGCGCGCCAATCCCGCGGCCAATCGCCTGTTCCTGCGGCTGCTGACCGGCGCCCGCGACCCGGAAGTGGTCCTGCGCAACATGAACGAGGCCGGCGTGCTCGGCCACTTCATCCCGGATTTCGGGCGCGTGGTCTCGATGATGCAGTTCAACATGTATCATCACTTCACCGTCGACGAGCACCTGATCCGCAGCATCGGCTTCTTGTCCGATATCGAGCGCGGACGCTATGCCGTCGAGCATCCGGTTTCGACCGAGATTATTCGCACCATCGACAACCGGCGCGCGCTTTACGTCGCCATGTTCCTACATGATATCGCCAAGGGCCGCGATGAGGACCATTCGCAGGCCGGCGCCCGCATCGCGCGCGTGCTTGGGGGGAGGCTCGGTCTGACGCCGTCGGAGACGGAGACCGCCTCTTGGCTCGTCGAGCATCATCTCGCCATGAGCACTTTCGCCCAAAGCCGCGATCTGAACGACCCCAAGACCAGCCGCGACTTTGCCGATCTGGTGCAGAGCCGGGAAAGGCTGAAACTCCTGCTGCTGCTCACCGTGGCGGATCTGCGCGCCGTAGGGCCGGGGGTGTGGACCGGCTGGAAGGGGCAGCTCTTGCGCACGCTCTATTTCGAGACCGAGCCGTTGCTTGGCGGTGGCCATACCACGCTTACCCGCACCGAGCGGGTGTCGCGCGCCCAGGACGCGCTTCGCGAGCGGCTCTCGGATTGGCCGCAAGGTGCCCTTGAGCGTTTCATCGACCGCCACTACCCGGCCTATTGGCTGCGCACCGATCTCGACGTGATCGCCGAACATGCGAGGCTGATCCGTGACGCCGAGGCCCAACGCAAGTCGCTCGTCACCCACATCTCGACCGATGCCTTCCGCGGCGTGACCGAGATCACGCTGCTCGCGCCGAACCACCCGCGGCTGCTCGCCATGGTGGCGGGCGCTTGCGCCGGCGCGGGAGCCAACATCGTCGACGCTCAGATTTCCACCACGCGCGACGGCATGGCGCTCGACACCATTCATCTGGAGCGCGAGTTCGACCAGGGCGAAGACGAGGAGCGGCGCGCAAGGAAGATCGCAGCCACCATCGAACGGCTGTTGAAGGGCGAGGTGCGGCTCGCCGAAGTGATCGCCACCAAGAAGCGGCGGAAGGCGCGCCTCTCCGCCTTCACCGTCGAGCCGCAGGTGGTGATCGACAACACCCTGTCCGACGCGTTGACTGTGATCGAGATCAATGGGCTCGACCGTCCGGGTCTGCTCTATGACGTGACGCGCGAGATCTCCGACATGAACCTCGATATTGCCTCGGCGCATATCGCGACCTTCGGCGAAAAAGCGGTGGACGTGTTCTACGTGACGGACTTAACCGGCAAGAAGATCACGAGCTCTAGCCGCGAGACGACGGTTCGTGCGCGCTTGACCAAGGCACTGTTAGCGCACTCCGAGCCGGCGCTCTCGTTCGCCTGAGCGCGTTTGCAGACCTCCTCCCGACCCTAACCCGGATGGCCCTTTACCGCGCATTCGCCACCGTCGGTGCGATGACCATCTTCAGCCGCGTGCTCGGCTTCGTCCGCGACGTGCTGATCGCTGCCGTGCTTGGCGCTGGCCCCGTCGCCGACGCCTTCTTCGTTGCCTTCCGCATCCCCAATTTGTTCCGCCGCCTGTTCGCCGAGGGCGCCTTCGACGCGGCCTTCATTCCGCTGTTCGCCAAGAGATTTCACGGCGAGGGCGGGGAGGCGGCAGCACGCGCCTTCGCCGAGCAAGCCCTTGCCGGGCTGACGCTCACTCTTGTCGTCTTCACCCTGGCGGGCGAGATCGCCATGCCCTGGCTCATGCTGTTGCTGGCGCCGGGCTTCGTTGCCGACCCAGCCAAGCTCGAGCTTGCGACCCTGCTCGCGCGCATCGCGCTCCCCTTTCTCCTCTGCATGTCGCTGGTGGCGCTCTATGCCGGCGTGCTGAACGCGCTTGGCCGTTTTGCCATCGCCGCACTGGCGCCGAGTCTGCTCAATGTCGTGCTCATCGTCGTGCTTCTGGCGCTGATCGCCTTCGGCCATGGCGACCAGAGTGCCGCCGCTATCGCGCTCGCCTGGGGCATTGCCGCTTCAGGCATCTTGCAGGTGCTGGTGGTGGCAGTTGCGGCGGCAAAGGCCAAGATGCGCCTCTCCTTTCGCCCGCCAAAGCTCAATGCCGATATGCGCCGGTTGCTTGCGCTCGCGGCCCCCGGCGTGATCGCCGGCGGCATGAGCCAGCTCACCGCCGTGCTCAACACCGTGGTTGCGTCGCTTGAGGACCGGGTGGTGTCCTGGTTCTATTATGCCGACCGCCTGTTCCAGCTTCCGCTTGGCGTGATCGGGGTCGCCATCGGCGTCGTCCTGCTGCCCGAGCTCAGCCACACGCTTCGCTCCGGCGATCACGCGGCGGCGATTGGATCCGAGAACCGCTCGCTGGAAATCGCACTTCTGCTGACGCTGCCGGCTTCCGTGGCACTTTTCGTGGCCGCTGGCCCGATCGTGCGTGTGCTGTTCGAGCATGGCGCGTTCTCCGCTGTCGATGCGAGAGCCACGGCGGCGATGCTTGCGGCCCTTGCTCCTGGCCTCCCGGCCTTCGTGCTGATCAAGGTGTTTCATCCGGGCTTTTTCGCCCGCGAGGACACCAGGACGCCGATGATCTATGCGGGCATCGGCATGGCGGCGAACGTCGGTTTGAGCCTGACCCTGTTCGTGATCCTGGGCGCGGTCGGGATCGCCATCGCCACCACCATCGCGGGCTGGCTCCAGGTTGTCCTGCTCGCCGGCACGCTCAGGCGGCGCGAGGAATTTGCCCTCGATGCGACCTTCCGGCGCCGCTTCCCCGGCATCTGCATCGCGAGCCTCGGCATGGGCGGCGTGGTCTGGGTGATGAGCTATGCCCTTGGTGGCTGGTTCGCACCGGGCAATGGGCTGATCGTACAGACAATCGCTCTCGCCCTCCTCGTCGGGACCGGCCTCGCGGTTTATGCGGCCGCGGTCGAGCTCTTGGGCGTGGTCAGGCTGCGATCCGTGCTGACGAGGCTGACGGCACGCTGAGCCGCAGCCCGGCGGTCCCCGAAATTGAGAGTTTGGCGGGGGCCCGAGCCTCGTCTATGTTGCACTGCACAAAGAACTGGGGAGTTCCTGTATGCAAGGCCGCCCGCGCCGCAGTGTGCTCTATATGCCCGGCTCCAACGAGCGTGCGCTTGAGAAGGCCAAGACCCTTCCCGCTGACGCCCTCATTCTCGACCTCGAGGACGCGGTCGCCCCCGACGCCAAGCCGCTGGCGCGCGACCAGGTCTGCGCCGCGGTGAAGGGAGGCGGCTACGGGGCGCGCGAGATTGTCATCCGTATCAATGCGCTCGAGACGCCATGGGGCACGGCCGATTTGCTTGCGGCCTGCGACGCCGAGCCCGACGCGATCCTGGTGCCCAAGGTGACGCATCCAGGCGACGTCATCGGCGTCGCCAAGATCCTGCAAGGCGTGCATGCGCCCGAAAAGATCCGGCTCTGGGCGATGATGGAGACGCCGATGGCGATTCTGAACGGGCGCAGCATCGCTGCAACCGCCGTCTACGCAGAGAACCGGCTCTGCTGCCTCGTCATGGGCACCAACGACCTCCTAAAGGAGTCGCGCGCTCGGGCGCTGCACAACCGCTTCGCGGTGGTTCCATGGCTCGCCATGACCATCGTCGCGGCGCGCGCCTATCGCCTCGACATAATCGATGGCGTCTATAACGACTTCAAGGACGAGCAAGGCTTACGCGAGGAGTGCGAGCATGCCCGCACCATGGGGATGGACGGCAAGACGCTGATCCACCCGAGCCAAGTGGTCCCCTGCAACGAGATCTTCTCGCCGACCGGGGAGGAGGTCGATTGGTCGCGAAAAGTGATCGACGCCTTCGGCCAGCCCGAGAACACCAATAAGGGCGTGATCGTCGTCGAGGGGCGTATGGTCGAACGGCTGCATTTCGCCATGGCTCAACGGACGGTCGCCATCGCCGAGTCGATCCGCGCGATGGAAACGGCATGTGCTTAAGCAAGAATGCGCGCGGGAGGAAAATGGCGGCGCTTGCGCGAACCTTGTCGCCAAGTCATAACCCGCGGGCTTGCAACAGGGGCGAGGCATGGCAGCGAAGAAGACCCGCGTGTTCTCGGGCGTCCAGCCCACCGGCAATCTGCATCTCGGCAACTATCTTGGCGCCATCACCAAATTCGTGGCGCTCCAGGCCGAGCATGATTGCCTCTATTGCGTGGTCGACCTCCACGCCATCACCGTGTTCCAGGACCCCGACGAGCTTGCCCGCAACACCCGCGAGGTGACTGCGGCCTTCATCGCCTCTGGGATAGACCCAAAGCGCCACATCGTCTTCAATCAGAGCCAGGTCTCCGGCCACGCCGAGCTCGCCTGGATCTTCAATTGCGTGGCGCGGATCGGCTGGCTCAACCGCATGACCCAGTTCAAGGAGAAGGCAGGCAAGGACCGGGCGAATGCGTCGGCCGGGCTTTACGTCTATCCGAACCTGATGGCGGCGGACATTCTGCTATATCACGCCACCCACGTTCCCGTCGGCGAGGATCAGAAGCAGCATCTGGAGTTCGCCCGCGACATCGCGCAGAAATTCAACAACGACTTCGCCAAGACCATTGCGCGGGCCGGCTACCAGGATGGCTTTTTCCCGTTGCCCGAGCCTCTGATCACCGGCCCCGCCACGCGGGTGATGAGCCTTCGCGACGGTACCAAGAAGATGTCGAAGTCGGACGAGTCGGACATGACCCGTATTAATCTCACCGATGACGCCGACACCATCGCCAGGAAGATCAGGAAGGCGAAGACCGACCCGGAGCCGCTACCCTCCGATGCCAAGGGCCTCGAGGCCCGACCCGAAGCCGACAATCTCGTCGGCATCTACGCGGCGCTCGCCGAGAAGGAGAAGGAGGAAGTCTTGAGCGAATATGGCAGCGCTCCGTTCTCGACCTTCAAGACGGCGCTTGCCGATCTCGCGGTCGCGAGACTTCTGCCCATCGGCACCGAGATGAGGAAGCTGCTGGCGGAGCCCGATCACATCGACCGAATCCTTGCCGAGGGCGCGCAGCGCGCCCATGCCATCGCTGATCCGATCCTCGCCGAGACCAAGGACCTGGTCGGCTTCATCCGCAGCTAGAGCCATCATCCTCATGACGCAAGCAATCCAAAACGTCTCAGACACGGCCTTCATGGTGGCGGGATTCCGCGCGCTCGAGACCGAGCGGCCTCAGCCGCTCTTCCGCGATCCGTTAGCGGCGAAGCTCGCGGGCGATCACGGCAGGAAAATCTTGGCGACGGTGCCGAGGACCTTCGTTGGCGCGTGGTCGGTGGTGATCCGGACGGTCATTATCGACGATCTCATTAAGCAAGCGATCAGCGAAGGCGTCGATACGATTCTCAATCTCGGCGCCGGACTCGATACGCGACCCTACCGGATGGCCCTGCCAAAACCGCTCCGCTGGGTGGAGGTGGATTACCCCCATGTGATCGAGCTGAAGGAAGCTCGCCTCGCCGATGAAGAACCTCGCTGCCGGCTCGATCGGATCAAGCTCGATCTCACGGACCGGCTCTCCCGGCGGAAATTCCTAGCCGATATGAGCGCCCGCGCCAAAAAGATCTTGGTGCTCACCGAGGGTGTCGTTCCCTACTTGACCGACGTCGACGTGGCGAAACTTGCCGACGATCTCAAGGACGCGGAGAAGGTTCGATTTTGGATCATCGACTACTTCTCGCCTGAGGCGATTCGTTATGGCAAGAAAATGCGCGCCCGCTTCATGCGCAATGCGCCGTTTCGGTTTGCGCCGAAGGATTGGTTCGGCTTTTTCGACCAGCATGGTTGGCGGGCGCGGGACGTCCGCTACATCTTGGAGGAAGCCGAGCGGCTTGGCCGGCCCATTCCCCTACCGTTCCTGTTGAAGCTCTGGGTGAGGCTTGCAGGAGCTTTCATCCCGCGCGCTCGCCGCGAGCGCATGAAGCGGTTCGCCGCTTATGTGCTTCTGATCCCAAAGTGATCTCGCGCGGGCGCGGCCCCCGAAGCGGTTGTTGCCGCGGCCGACTGATGGCAGCATGGCGCCCATGGCAGCGAAGAAGAAGCAGACAGCGGAGAGCGCTCCTAAGGAACCTGCAGGGACTGCGCAGGCTCGCAAGAAGCGTCAGGTCCACGTCGAGGGCCACAAGCGCAAATTCCTCGTCGTGGTCGACGAGACCCCCGAATGCGAGAGCGCGCTCGCCTTCGCCGCGAGCCGAGCGCAGCGCACCGCGGGCCAGCTCGCGCTGCTCTACGTGATCGAGCCTGGCGTCGACTTCCAGCATTGGCTCGGCGTCGAGGAGATCGCCCGCGAAGAGGGGCATAACAAGGCCCGCGCCGTGTTTCGCCTGTTTGGCCGCAAGCTGAAGGCCATGGGCCTCGAGGATGTCGTGCCGGAGGAGATCGTGCGCGAAGGGCTGAAGGCGGAGGAGATCACCAAGCTGATCGAGGAGGATCAGGACATCGGTGTGCTCGTGCTCGGCGCCTCGAAGGACCCTTCGGGACCGGGCCCGCTGGTCGCAACCCTTGCCGGGGGCAGGCTCGTCGGCACCTTCCCCGTCCCCATCACCGTGGTGCCAGGCTGCCTCGGCATCGAGGAGATCCTGGCCTTGGCGTGAGGGAGCCGAGTCAGTTTTTTGTCGCCTCGCGGGGAGACAAGATCAACTAGCTGCGGCCGAAGTATCGGGTAAAATTGGGATGACGAACCCCAATTAATTCAACGACTCTCCAATAGCCTCACCGGGCGACGATCGATTCGGTATTGATCACTTTGCGCGGGCGCTCGCGACTAGCTTCGCCGGGCTGGCTTCACCGGTGGGCTCGACGGTCGCTCAATTACAAGCGAGAGCTGGTCACAAAACTATTGGCGACAGAGTTGCAATGCGACACACCCAGGCTGCGGTCGGTGGCCTAGATTCGATCATGGATGTAGATGCGTTCCGGCGGCGTCTTGAGGAGATCGAGGCAGCCGACAACTTGGCTGACCCATACAAAGGGTACGTTCACACGCTCCTTGACGCTTGGCGAAGGAGGGACCGCGGAGAAGAGCGCGCCTAGCTACATGCCTCCTAGTTCTTGCCCACTGGGCTATCTATCCCCGCGCGCAAAATCCCCTCTAAGCTTTCCTCACCTCGTCCGCTGAAGGGTCGTTTCGCGAGCCGTCGTGAGGCGGGACGAATCAGGGATGATGCGCGGAAAATTGCATCGTCCTGGATGGCGGGCATTGGGTAATTCCCGGTACTGTCGGTGCGGCGCCCGCGGGCCTGGTTCGCAAGCCAGGCACTCGGGCGGTGCCGGGGCTCCGCCCTGGAACCACTAGGGTGCCAGGAGCTGGCTGACGACCTGAGGCGGCTCATGGCTGACCTCAGGCGAAAGCGCGGCCCGGTGATCGCATAAACGCCGCTCATGGCGCGCCGAGAGGCGCCCGCGCGTCCCGAAAGGGGATGCGACCCATTACGGATGCGCTTTTCGGCGCCATCCCCCTCGCCGCATGCGGCGAGAGATCCGCTAAACCGGACGCTGAAATGCGTCGCGGCGACAGGACCGCGCGCCCAGTGGGGAAACTCCCGAGGGAGCAACCTTGACTTTGTGCCCTCCGGGCCCAACTATCGAATAGAATTGTTCTAAGCTGGTGCTTTCGCGGCGTTTCGCGTTATCAGCCTGAAGAGGCGAAGCCATGTTCATCCAGACCGAAGCCACGCCGAATCCGGCGACGCTGAAATTCCTTCCCGGGCGGCCTGTGCTGGCCCAAGGAACCCTCGAATTTCTCGATTCCGCCGAGACCAAGGACTCGCCCCTCGCCGCGCGCCTGTTCGAGATCGACGGCGTGACCGGCGTCTTTTTCGGCTCGGACTTCATCAGCGTGACCAAGGGCGACGGCGAGTGGCAGCATCTGAAGCCTGCGATCCTCGGCGCCATCATGGAGCATTATTTGTCCGGCACGCCCGTTGCGGCCGAGGGCGAGCAGGGCTCGGAAAGCGCCGAGCAAGGCGAGTTCTTCGCCCCCGAGGACACCGAGACCGTCAACACCATCAAGGAGCTGCTCGAGACCCGCGTGCGTCCCGCCGTTGCCCAGGACGGCGGCGATATCACCTTCCAAGGCTATCGCGACGGCATCGTCTTCCTGCATATGCGCGGCGCCTGCTCGGGCTGCCCGAGCTCGACGGCGACGCTCCGCCACGGCATCGAGAACCTGCTCCGCCACTTCATCCCTGAGGTGCAAGAGGTCCGCCCAGTGTGACTGAGGCTGAATCGCCGAGCAAGCGGGCGCGCCGGTCGAACGGCAGCGGCGAGAAACAGCGCGGAGCGGTGCCTGAGAGATGCCTCGACCAGCTCTTCCACGAGGCCCGGACTCACAACAAATGGCACGACAGGGACGTCCGGACGCGATTCTGCATGAGCTCGTCGATCTTCTGAAGCTCGGTCCGACCTCGGCCAATGGCAGCCCTGCGCGCCTGCTCTTCGTCAAATCGCGCGAAGCGAAGGCGAGGTTGAAGCCGCATCTCTCGGAAGGCAATGCCGCGAAGACCATGGCCGCGCCGGTCTGCGCCATCATCGACTACGATCTCGATTTCTACGAGCACCTGCCGAAACTCTACCCGCACGCCGACGCCAAGGGCTGGTTTGCGGGCAACGACAAAAAGACCTTCGAGACCGCCTTCCGCAACGGCACGCTGCAAGGCGCCTATCTGATCATGGCGGCGCGCGCGCTTGGATTGGATTGCGGCCCTATGTCTGGCTTCGACAATCAGGGCGTCGACCGCGACTTCTTCTCCGGCACCCACGTCAAGTCCAACTTCCTCTGCAATCTCGGCTATGGCGACGCGAGCGTGCTCTTTCCTCGCTCGCCGCGTTTCAGTTTCGACGAGATGGCGTGCATCATCTGAAGGGCTCATGGACATCCTTGCGCTCGACACCAGCATGGGCGCCTGCGGCGCCGCGGTGCTGCGGGCCAACGGCACTTCGCGCCGCATCGTCGCCCATGAGGAGCGGATGGCGCGGGGCCATGCCGAGGCTTTGATGCCGATGGTGGCGGAGGTGATGGTGGAAGCGGGGGCCGACTTCGCCGAACTTGATCTGATCGCTGCGACCTTGGGGCCGGGCAGCTTCACCGGCGTCCGCATCGCCATCGCCGCAGCGCGCGGGATCGCCCTTGCTACCGGCGCGAAGCTCTGGGGCACCGATAGTCTCACCGTGATGGCGAGAGCCGCCCTGGTGAGCGGTGCAATCGTGAGCGATGGAAAGCCGTTCGCGGTCGTTGATGCCAGGGGCTCCACGCTCTATTTCGGTCTTTACGATGGGGCGGGCCGCAAGATTCAGGGGCCGCTCCTGCTCGATGCCGACGAGGCGGCAGCGTTGCTCCCCTGCAATCTCGCGGTTGCCGTCGGGAGCGGTGCCGCCAATCTCGCGGCGGCCGCGCTGCGGCACCAACGAGAGCTGGACGCGAAGCTTCCCGACCTGCAGCCGAGTGCGGCGGTGCTTGCCGAGCTCGCCTTGGAGGCGGGCGAGACGCTGCCGACCTTGCGTCCGCTCTATCTCCGCCCGCCTGACGCGAAGCCGCAAGGCGCGGCGGCGGTGGCACGGCGCTGATGATTTCGGGCGCCCAATTTTCCCCTATCGCCATACGTTTTGCCGGACCGGGCGACGCCGAAATCATGGCGGCGATCCACGCCGCTTGTTTCGCGCGAGACTGGGACGCGGCCGCAATCGCGCCGTTTCTCGGCGCCCCCGGCTGTCTCTCGCTCCTCGCCGCGACGGCCGAAGGCGAGCCGGCGCAAGGGCTCCTCATCGCCAGGGTCGCGGGCGACGAGGCGGAGCTGCTCACCTTGGGCGTGCTGCCCGCTTGCCGCCGCCTTGGCCTTGCCAGGGTGCTGCTTGGGGCAGCCATGATCGCCTTGCGGGGCGCCGGCGCCAAGCAGCTGTTCCTCGAAATGGAGGAGGCCAACGCCCCTGCCCGCGGCCTTTATCAATCTCTGGGCGCGGTCGTCGTTGGCCGCCGCCCACGCTATTATGAGCATGGCTCCGACGCAGCCATCTTCAGCCTTGCCCTTTGAGCGCCCTCTGCCGATGATGGCCCCGAAGCAGCCACCGGCAGCGAAGATGGCCAAGACAGCGACACGGGAAAGCCGGCTCGAACGTCTCTGCACCGAGAGGGGCATGCGCATGACGGGCCAGCGCCGGGTGATCGCCCAAGTGCTGTCTGAGGCCGACGACCATCCGGACGTGGAGGAGGTGCATCGCCGTGCGAGCGCCCGCGACGCCCGCATCTCGCTCTCCACGGTCTACCGCACGGTGCGCCTGCTCGAAGGCGCCGGCATCCTTGAGCGGCACGAATTCGGCGATGGCCGCGCCCGTTACGAGCAAGCCGGCCACGGTCATCACGATCACCTCATCAATGTAACGACGGGCGAGGTGATCGAGTTTAGCAACGAACAGATCGAGCGCCTGCAGGAAAGCGTCGCCCGCGAGCTCGGCTTTCGCCTGATCGGCCACCGGCTTGAGCTGTTCGGCATGCCGCTCAAGACCGTTCCGCTCAAGAGCGGCAAGAGCTAGCGCGACGCGCCATGCGGGGTCTGCGTGCCTGGCTCGTGCTGTCGGCGTTCTTCGCCCTCACCTTTCCGCTGATGCCGTTGCAGCTCTTGCTCTTGTGGACCGGCTCGCGCCACGCGCGGACCTTCCCCCATTGGTATCACCGGCAGGTCTGTAAGCTCGTCGGCATCCGCCTGCATATTGACGGTAGCGTGGCACGGGAGCGCGGCGTGCTGCTCATCTCCAATCACGTCTCCTGGCTTGACATCATGGTGCTCTCGGCCGTGGCGCCGGTCTCCTTCGTGGCGAAGCAGGAGGTGGCTTCCTGGCCCTTCGTAAGCTGGCTCGCCAAGTTGCAGCGCTCGGTCTTCGTCGACCGCACCCGCCGCACCGAGGTGACCGACAAGGCGAACGAGATCCTGGAGAGGCTCAAGGCCGGCGATCACATCGTGTTGTTCGCCGAAGGGACGTCGAGCGACGGCAACGGCGTGGTGCCGTTCAAGACTCCCCTCTTCGCTGCCGCCAAGCCGACGCAGGCTCGCGCGGCGGGGGGAGATATCTGTGCCCAGACACTCGCGCTCACTTACACCAAGCTGCATGGGATCGCGCTGTGCCGGCGCGGGCGCCCCGTCGTGGCCTGGTATGGCGATATGAACCTCGCGAGCCACGCCTGGCGGCTGTTGGGCTTGGGGCCGCTGGACGCCTTTATCCGCATCGGGCCGCCGGTCCCCCTCGACGACTTCGCCGACCGCAAGGCGCTCGCTCGTTACGCCGAGGCGAAGGTCCGCAAGGACGTGGCCGAGCTCCTGCGTGGCCCCACCCGTTGATTGATCAATGCTTTGTGCGGGCTCGCTTCCGCTGCGCCGTCTCCGGCAGGAAGGCCGCGAGCAGGCCGATCGCCGGCAGGAACGCGCAGACATGATAGACGAGGGTGATGCTGGTCCAATCGGCGAGCTCGCCGAGAAGTGCAGCGCCGATGCCGGCGATGCCGAAGGCAAGTCCGAAGAAGAGACCCGCGACCATGCCGACCCTTCCCGGGATCAGCGTCTGCGCATAGACGACGATGGCCGGAAAGGCCGAGGCGAGGATGACGCCGATGATGACGCTGAGCACGGCGGTCCAGAACAGGTCGGCGTAAGGCAGAATGAGGGTGAATGGCAGCACGCCGAGGATCGACCACCAGATCACGCGGCGCGCTCCGATCCGGTCGCCGATCGGTCCGCCGATCACCGTGCCGGCCACCACGGCGAAGAGGAAGATGAAGAGATAGATCTGCGCGCTCTGTACCGTGAGCTGGAAGGTGTGGATCAGATAGAAGATGTAGAAGCTCGTGATACTGACGAGATAGAAATGCTTGGAGAACGTGAGCGCCATCAGGATCAGGATCGACCGCCTGACCTTGCTTTTCGCGAGCTCCGAGATCGCCTTCAGCTCATCGACCCGCGCCTTGTGGTTGAGCTTGATGGTCTTGCCGTACCAGCTGCCGACGCCGGCCAGCATCACCATGGCGAGCAGCGCCACGATCGAGAACCAGGCGAGGCTGCCCTGGCCGTGGGGCAGCACGATGAAGGCCGCAAGCAGCGGCCCGATGGCTGTGCCGAAATTTCCGCCGACCTGAAACACCGACTGCGCAAGCCCGTGGCGTCCGCCTGAAGCAAGGCGCGCCACGCGCGAAGATTCCGGATGGAACACAGACGAGCCCATCCCGATCAGCGCTGCCGCGGCAAGCACCAATCCGTAGCTTGAAGCGACGGACATCAAGAGCAACCCGAGCAGCGAGGACGCCATGCCGAGCACGAGCGAATAGGGCGTGGGGTAACGATCGGTGTAGTAACCGACCACGGGCTGCAGCAGCGACGCGGTGCACTGGAAGGTGAAGGTGATGAGCCCGATCTGGCTGAAGTCGAGGGCAAGCGCGCTTTTGAGCATGGGATAGATGGCCATGATCAGCGACTGGATCACGTCGTTCAGCATGTGGCAGACGCTGATCGCCGCGAGCACCGCGACCACGGTGCCTTCGCTTGCTCCGGCGCACGTGCCAGATGCGGCAACAGCCTTGCCGCCGCGACGCGCAGGTGTCTTTGCTTCGATCGCCATATCTTGAGCCGTATGCGAGTCGGGGGGCAGAATTGGGCCAAATGCACCCCCCGCTGCAAGGGTTCATTTGTTTGAAAGCGTGGCGGATGGGCGCGGGACCAGCCCCGCGTTCAGTGCCTCAATGCTTCCTCCACAGGCACGTAAGGCAGATTGAGGGCCTCCGCCACGGCGGCCTGCGTAACCATACCGTCATGGATATTGAGGCCATCGGCAAGATGGGGATCCTCGCTGAGCGCGCGCCGCAAGCCCTTCTCCGCGAGCTCGAGCACGAAGGGTGACGTGGCGCTGGACAGTGCAAAGGTGGAGGTGCGTGCTACCGCCCCCGGCATGTTGGTGACGCAATAATGCACCACGCCATCCACCACATAGGTCGGATGGGAATGGCTGGTCGGTCTCGAGGTCTCGGCGCAACCACCCTGGTCGATGGAGACGTCGACGATCACGGCGCCCGGCTTCATCGCCTTGACCGTCGCGGCGGAGATCAGCTTCGGCGCCTTGGCGCCGGGTACCAGCACCGCGCCGATGATGAGATCGGCGCGGCGGCAAAGCGTCTCCACCGCTTGCGGCACGGAAAACACGGTGCGCAAACGCGGGCCGAGCTGCGCCGCTGCGCGCCTTAGCGAGTCGAGCTGATGGCCCGCCATGATCACATCGGCGCCCATGCCGAGCGCGATCAGCGCCGCATTGGTGCCGACCACGCCGCTGCCGAGGATGAGGACGTCGGCCGGAGGCACGCCCGGCACGCCACCAAGCAGAACGCCGCGGCCGCCATTCTCCCTTTCGAGGCACCGTGCCCCGACCTGAGGCGCCATCCGGCCGGCGACCTCCGACATCGGGGTCAAGAGCGGCAGCGTTCCCTGGCCGCTCGTCACCGTTTCATAGGCGATTGCCGTGACGCCCGAAGCGATCAGGTCCTCCGTTTGCTGAGGATCGGCGGCGAGATGCAGATATGTGAAGAGCACTTGGCCGCGCTTGAGCTTTGAGCGCTCGGCCGCGAGCGGCTCCTTGACCTTCACGATCAGCTCGGCGCGATCGAACACCTGGTCCGCCCCGGCCACGATCTCTGCGCCGGCCGCCACATAATCGTCGTCGCCGACCCCCGCGCCGAGCCCCGCGCTCGCTTCGACGACAACGCGATGGCCTTTGCTCATCAGCTCGCGCACCGTGGCGGGGATCAAGCCGACGCGATGCTCGTGATCCTTGGTCTCTTTGGGGACCCCGACCAGCATGCCGAAGCCACTCCTTCCTTGTCTGAGCGTGGTGGCGCTTAGCCTCCTCGCAGAGTTGGTACGACTCCACCTAAATCGCAACTTTTCGCTTGCTGGAGAAAGCTGCGGCCAGCAAGGCTTCGTCGCCGACCTTGAGCGAGGTCCCGGCAACACTGGCCTCCAAAGCCGCAGGCGACATGCACGCGAGTTTGATCGTTCAGCTCCTGATCTTGTTGGCGGTGGCCAATGGAACGCCCGTTGCCGCCAAACTCATCTTAAGCGACACCTTTGCCCGTCCCCTGGACGGCGGGGCGCGCTTTGTCGACGGCCGGCCGCTGTTCGGGCCGTCGAAGACCATCCGCGGCATCGTGCTTGCGGTGCCGGCGACGTTAGGCGCAGCGGCGCTGCTCGGACTCGGATGGCAGGTTGGGGCCTTGGTCGGCACGGTGGCCATGGGCGGCGACATCGTCTCGAGCTTCGTGAAGCGTCGAAGCGGCCTGTCCCCAAGCAGCATGGCGCTCGGCCTCGACCAGATCCCCGAGTCCTTGTTTCCTCTGCTAGCGTGCCGGCTGCTGCTCCCCCTCACCGTTCTCGACATCGCCGTGGCAGCGATCCTATTCCTCGTCGGCGAGCCGATCCTGTCGCGCATCCTTTTCAAATTGCATCTGCGCGATCGGCCCTATTGATCGGCTCTCACGGCGTTGCCTGAAGGTGATGCACGGTGATTTCCGGGGGGCAATTGAATCGCACTGGGACGATCGACGCTCCCGCTCCCACCGAGGTGTAGCCGATCATGTCGTGATATTTCCAGCTTCCGGCGCCCATCGATCGCGGCAGCACCGAATCGAGCGTGATCGGGATGCCGCCGGGAAGGCAGATCTGGCCGCCATGGGTATGCCCGGCGAGCAAGAGATTGAAGTCTGCATGCGCGGCCTGCCGGTAGATTTCCGGCGTGTGCGAGATGAGGATAGAAAACTCGTCATGCGCAAAGCCCTGAGCGGCCTTCTCGATATTGTCCATCCTGTAGAAGTGAGCGTCGTCGATCCCGGCAAGGTGAACGCGGAATCCGCCACGCTCGATTGCTTCGGATTCATTGAGCAGCATCCTAATTCCCATCTGCTCCAATGCCGGCACCATGCGAATCGTATCGTGATTGCCTAACACGCCAAAGACCGGCCCCTTGATGCGTTCACGGATGCGCGCCGTTCCGGACAGCGCCTCGGCATAGGTTCCGAAGGTCTTCGCCCGGTAGTCGCCGGTCAGCACACAAATGTCGTAGTTGATCTCACCCAGGAGATCAGCCACGCGGCGCATCGCCGGCTCGCTCATATCCGCATGCAGATCGCTGAGCTGAAGGATGGTGAAGCCGTCGAAGGGCTTCGGCAGGTCCGGCGAGGCGACGCGGTTGTGTCGCAATTCGACCTTGCCGGCGTTGCGTGCGCCCCGCCAATAGAGGCCCGTCAGCATCAACATCGCGCGGATCAGTGAATGCGACAGCGTGAGATTCTCGATGTGAAAGAAGTTGAGGCCCTGGCCGAAAATTTGGGCCTCATGGTCCTTCTCGATGCCAAGCCGCTGCCTCGCATGCAGTCGTCCGAGACGCCTCTCGAGCGTGTCCAGCATGTCCTCGTCACTCAGCATCGAGGGGCGCCCTCAGGGCCGCGAAGGTCGACAGGGTGGCGGGCTACGGGAACGCGGGTTCCTCGCAAGCTCGGCGAGACGTCGGATGGCCTTCTCTACGCTCTATGGGCTATCGCTTGGAGCTAGGCAAGGCCGCGCCGGTAACGCCCTGTGTGAGCGAAGGTCGATGAGTAGGTCAATGATGGTAGGAGTGACCCCCCCCGAGCGATCCATTCGGTCGATCGGAGGGTCCAACGGCTGGCCTTCGCCCTTATTTTTATTGCTGCAGGTGCCAAGCCCGGCAAGCGTGGTGTCGGCCGTGGCGAAGGACATCGAGGCCTCGTTGCTATTTTTGTCGATGAGCAACAGCCAGCCAAAAGCGCCGTCGATGCCATGTATGATGAGCTGATCGGCGGACTCGGCCAAGCCGTCGAACTTGTCGGTGCGGGCATAACCGTCCTCGTCCACGGCGCCGACGACGCTGTTCTCGAAGTCGACCGTGACTTAGTTGGATTTTCCCTCAAATTCTATCCCTCAATTTGCCCCGATCAGGGCTCGTCTAAACTTCATAAAGTAAAGCAAGGTCTTACAAGTATAGATGGCGGAGGGGGAGGGATTCGAACCCTCGAGACGGTTACCCGCCTACACACTTTCCAGGCGTGCGCCTTCGACCACTCGGCCACCCCTCCTTGAGGACGCGGGAAAAGAGGCCGCACTATAGCGAAGCAACTCCTCCGTTCAAGCAAGCAGCGACGTGGAGCAGAAATCCGCCACGGGGCATTGATCCGCATTCACGGCGCGGCGGTGCAGCCGTGATTTGAACGTGACCCGGCAATCGCTTATGTAGGGGTGGAAACGCGGTTCACCCTGTCGCCCATGTACCTTTTCTTACGCATCCTAGGCGTCTGGCTCTTGCTGATTGCCATGGTCGCGGCCGTCATCGACGCGACCAAGAGCTTGGCCGGCGGCGGCGCTTGGGTGTTCACGCCGCTCGGCCAGCAATGGTCGAGCCTGAACCCGGAAAGCCTCGCCACGGCCAAGGCCGCGGTAGAGGCGCATGTGGGGTCCTTCATGTGGGACCCGATGATCACTGAGATTTTGAATGCGCCGACCTGGGTGGTGTTTGGCCTGCTTGGCCTCGCTCTCTTCTGGCTCGGTCGGAAGCGCGCCCCGAGCGAAGTTTTCATCAACTAGCGACCTTGAACCTGGCTCGTCCGGCCAAGGAGGTGCTCGATGTTCACGTTGACGCGTAAACCCTTGTCCATGCCGTCCGCGGAGACCGCGCTTCCCGGCCGCACGGAAGCCATCCCCACAGCCTCGGGGCATTTTGTGAACGGTGCGGCCCTCAAAGGTCCCTATCCGCCCGGGTCGGAGCTCGGCCTGTTCGGGCTTGGGTGCTTCTGGGGCGCGGAAAAGCGCTTCTGGAGCATCCCCGGCGTGATCGTCACCGCTGTCGGCTATGCCGGCGGGCTCACGCCCAACCCGACTTACGAGGAGGTGTGCTCGGGCCGGACCGGCCATAACGAGGCGGTGCTCGTGGTCTACGATCCAAAGCGCGTGAGCTATGCAGAGCTCCTCAAGGTGTTTTTCGAGAGCCACGACCCGACGCAAGGGATGCGCCAGGGCAATGACGTCGGCACGCAATACCGCTCGGGCATCTACGTCACATCCGAGGAACAGCGGCGGGCCGCGGAGGCTGCGAAGCGCGCCTATGAGGAGGCGCTGAAGGCAAGAGGTCTTGGCCCGGTCACCACGGAGATCCTGCCCGCGCCCAGCTTCTATTTCGCCGAAGGCTACCACCAGCAATATCTGGCCAAGAACCCGCGCGGTTATTGCGGCCTCGGCGGCACGGGCGTGTCCTGCCCGATCGGCACCAGCGTCACCAGCGGCGCTTAGACGAGCGGCTTACCGACCGCGGCTACGCGAGGTCGATCGCGTAGCGCTTCAGGTATCGAAGACCGACGATTTCGAGTGTGGCTTCATGCGTCGCACCCAGAATTACGCGCGGCGCAATTCCCGCCTCGAACGCCTCGCGCCATCTCGCCGCGCAAAGGCACCAGCGGTCGCCAGGCTCAAGTCCCGGGAAGTCGAACTCAGGCTGCGGCGTCGACAGATCGTTGCCCCTCGCCTTGGAGAAGGCGAGGAACTCGGCGGTCACCTCGATGCAAACTGTATGCAGCCCTATGTCTTCGGGGCCGGTATGACAGCAGCCTGAGCGATAGAACCCCGTCAAGGGCCGTTCCGAGCAGCTTTTGAGCGGCTCGCCGAAAACGTTCCGCTGCGTCTCTCTTGGGTGCCCGGCCCGCTCTTGCATGCTCGGCATAGTGCCTCATACGCGAAGTGAGGTGAAGCCTCAGTGCGGCTTTCGGTCGGGCAACGGCACTGATTCTGCCGCCGATGCGGACGCGGCGTCAGCTCCCGGCTTCGCGGCGTCCGGCACTGGCTTGGATCCCGGCTTGGACGCGGCCATTCGTGCTTTCAGGGCCTCGAGCGCCGCTGCGTCAAGGTGGGGGGCCGGTGGTCCCGCGTCCTTGGCCGCCGCGGCCTTCAAGGCTGCGGGCACGGTCCCATCGAGAGCGATGGTCGGCGGCCCTCCGCCGGCATCCAACACAGTCATGCATTCACGCGGCAAATCGCCGAGACTGAGCGGCGGCTTGCCAGGCGGCGGCGTGGTGCCCGGCTTTGCCGGCCTTGCCGCATCGATCTCTGCCTTCCGCAGCATTTTGAACCAGGTCGCCAATTCCGCCCCGCAGCCATCGTCGCCTGTGACAGGCTTCTGGTTCTCACAACCCTCGGCATCCGGCGGGCAGGTGAGGCGGATGTGGAAATGGTAGTAGTGACCCCACCACGGCCTGACCTTAGCGAGCCAGGCCCGGTCTTTGCCGGCCTGTTCGCACAAAATCTTCTTGATGGCGGGGTGCACGAAGATGCGACTGACCTGGGGGTAGGATGCCGCGCGCTTGATCAGCTTCGTATGCAGCGGGGTCCAAATCGCCGGATCGACGGTGAACGGGTCCTTCAGCATCGAGGTCGCGCTGAGGTCCTCACGTTCTTGCGGCGTCAGGATGCGGTTGGGCATGGGCGTGAGCCAGATGTCGGCATCGAGCCCAATCTGATGGCTCGCATGGCCGGTGATCATGGGGCCGCCCCGGGGCTGCGCCATGTCGCCGACGAGAAGGCCGGGCCAGCCGTCGAGCGCACGCGCGTCGCTCGCAAGGCGCTCGAGATAGTCCAGGAGCCGCGGATGTCCCCAATTGCGGTTGCGCGAGAGCCGCATCACCTGCCAGTCGGGCCCATTGATGGGAAGCGAGATGCCGCCGGCAAGGCACCCCCGAGCATAGGAGCCGATGGCGCGGGCGGCGAGAGGCGCGGGCGCGGCCACGGCGCCGAACAGCTCCTTGGCGGGAGGCATCTTAGCCGCCGGTTTCACGGCCGCGGCTGTCTTGGCGGCGCCGGCCGTGTTAGCGGGGACAGTCTTGGCGGAGCCAGGCGAGGCCGTGGGCGCCGTCGCCGGCGCCTTCGCAGGCGTGATTTGCTCGGCCGAGACCGCTCCGCAAATCAGCAATAGCCCAAGGCTCAAAGCCAGCCTCTGCATTGATTGTGGCCCCGCTTCCCTCAGGCGCTTAACGGCCAGACCCTAACACAAAACATGGCCGCAATTGGAGCGTCACGAGGCTGCAGGCGCCTGATGCAGGGGGATTTCCTCCCCAAATGGGGATGGAGGCGGGCTTTCAGGGGATATTCAGGCGCCGGGGGTAAACTGACCCAGTAGACAAAGGCTAAAGACCGCGCTCGAGGGAGTAGCTCCGATGATCAATTCCACGGCCTACACGATCAGGCGATTCGCCTTTCTCGTCCCGCTCCTCGGGCTTCTGCTTGGCCTTCCGTCCTCGGCCGAAGCTGGTGTCGTCGCCAAGGTCAGCCTTTCCAGCCAGCGCATGGACGTCTATGTCGATGGAATACCGCGCTATTCCTGGCCCGTCTCGACGGCGCGGGCCGGGTACCGCACGCCTACCGGTACTTTCCGCCCCGAGTCGCTCGCGGTATGGCACCGCTCCACCATCTATAGCGGCTCGCCCATGCCGCACGCGATCTTCTTCCATGGCGGCTATGCTATCCACGGCTCTTACGAGACCAGATATCTCGGGAGACCCGCCTCCCATGGCTGCGTGCGGCTGCATCCTACGGCGGCGGCCGAACTCTTTTCGCTCGTCCGCGAATACGGAAGCGGCAACACCGTCATCAAGATCGGCTACTAGCCTCGCCATCCACCCAGCGCTCGTCAAGCTGGCGCCGAAGCGAGTCCCCCACATCGGAACGCCGCCCCGCGGTGCCGGCATTGGTTGTCGCGGGGGCGGTTTGGAGCTTCGTCGACAGCGACAACTCCTGTAGCATCGGCAGCGTCGTCGCGCGTTGGGGGCAAGGGCGGCGCGAGGAAGCGCTGATCGAACACGGAGGCAACTATGAGCCTGCTGAAATGGGCACTCATCTGCTTGTTGATCTCGCTCGTCGCGGGGGCGCTCGGCTTTACCGGCGTGGCGCGCGGAGCAGCGCAGATCTCCAAGATTCTGTTTTTCATCTTCCTCGTCATCTTCCTGGTGATCCTGATCCTGGCCATTTCCGCGGGCCAGCTTGTCTTCTGAGCGGGTCGCGCCGGCGCCAGGCGTCCAAGCAGCGCAAGTGGTGGTTGGAGGCCCAACCGTCCTCGAGGTCTTGCGCGCAAGCGCTTGAGCCGCATTGTGGACGGTCGGGCGAACCGGGCCCTGGCGGCGAGGGGGTCTCTACCGTTCGCAGTCGGACCGCGCCGGCGCTCCTCTGAAGCGTTCGACCATCCAATTGATCGCGGCGCCTGCGCTGTCGCGCGCGGCGAAGGTGTGGGTCACCCCCGGAAGCTCGACGAAGCTCACACGCACCCCTTGCGCGCACAGCGCCTCGCCGAAGCGCTTGGTGATGTCCGGCCGTACCGTCGTGTCCGCCGTGCCTTGCGCGATAAAGACGGGAGCCCCGGCCGGAGACTGACCCGGCGAATTGCGTTCCATGATTCCGCGCCAGGGCTCGACCTCGCTCGGATCGATCTTCAAAAACTGCTCGCTCTGTAGAGGCTTCTCGGCCTTCTCGATGGCTTCGAACTGGGCAACCGATTCGATGCAATCTCGCGCAGTCCGTTCGAAGGCCGGCATGGCAGCAGGCTCGACGACGCTCGTCACCGAAATGTCTTCGAGACTTACCCAGGAGAGCAGCGCCATGGCCGTCAAATCGTTTCCCGTGGCGGTCATCTTGTCAGTGTCGAACAGTTCGACGAGATAGGTCGCCGGTGCCGCCGCCGCGACGCCGACCAGCTTGAGGTCCGGTGCATAGCGGGCCGCGAGCTCCCCCGTATAAAGCGCGGCATGGCCTCCTTGGCTGTGACCCCACACCGCGAAGCGGTCGGAGGCGCCGCTGTCCGGTATGTCACGGGCCGCGCGCACCGAGTCGAGCACCGCTCGCCCTTCGCTCTCGCCGATTAGGTACGGGTGGATGCCGCTGGTGCCGAGGCCCGGATAGTCGGTTGCGACAACGATAAACCCCTTGGCCAGCATTCCGCTGAGACCCCGGATCAGGCCGGCGGTATCCGGCATCAGCGATGGCGCATTCTTCCTTGAGCTTTTTTGGCTTTCTGGGGCAGAATTGGGATAAGAAGACAGGGTCAGCACGGCGCCCCGGCGCTCGCGGGGATATGGTCAGTAACAGAAAATTCGGGGCCGAAGAATGTTGTCAGCTACCGCTGCGCTCGATGCCTTTATTAACCGCGTGAGCACCGTCGGAACGCCGTTCTCCATCGAACTGCCGAGCGGAAAGAGGCTCAAAGTGGGCAATGGCGAGACAGAATTTCAATTGGGACTTCGTAATGAGCGAGCGCTAAAGGCGATTCGCACGCTCGATGAAGGCAATATCGCCGAAGCCTACCTCGAAGGCGACATCGATCTTGAAGGGGATATGCTCAAGCCGTTTACTTTGCGCGCTCGCCTTGGCGACCATCATCCGCTGGTCGGGGCATGGCGCTTCATCCAGCCGTTTCTGTTCGGTCAGGTCTATACCAACAAGCAGGCGATCGCATCCCACTACGATGTCGACCCCAAACTGTTCTTGAGCTTCCTTGATCCTGTCTACCCGGCCTATAGCCAAGGTGTTTACGCCCATGATGAGGAGCCGCTGTCGAAGGCGCTTGAGCGAAAGTTCGACTGGGCGATCGAGAAGTGCGAGCTAGGACCCGGCAAGACGGTTTTGGAGATCGGCCCTGGCTGGGGCGCCTTTGCCGGCCACGCGCTGGAGGCTGGCGTGCGCTTCACCGGCATTACCAATTCGGGCGTGTCGCAATCCTATCTCAGATCGAAGCTCGCCAATTTCGGCGACCGATTCGACATCCTGCTCGCGGATTTTCTAATCTACGAGCCCAAAGAGCAATTCGACTCGATCGTGATTATGGGCGTCATCGAGCACCTGCCTCAATATGAACGGGTGCTCAAGAAATTCTTCGAGATATTGAAACCAGGAGGACGCGTGTTCCTCGATGGGAGTTCGGCCCGCAAGAAATACAACTCTGCGAGCTTCATGATCCGACACATTTATCCCGGAAATCACTCCTTCCTCGTGCTGGACGACCTGCTCAACAAGCTCGCAAAGACACCGTTCGAATTACTTGAGGTACACAATGATCGCTGGAGTTATTTCCTCACCTTCAAGCAATGGGCGCTGAACCTCGAGGCCAACAAGGACTATGTGCAAAGGACATTCGGCGACTTCGAGTTCCGCAAGTTCAGGCTCTACCTCTGGGGACTCACTTACGAGTTCCTGGCCCGTAAACTCGATTGCTACCGGCTCATTCTCTATAAGCCGAGGACTGCGGACTGAGCGACCCCTTTGGGAACATGAATGTGACTAACCCCTTGGAAAGGCGGAACTCCTATCGCGCTGCTGCATTGATACGAGCGGGATTTCCAAGGGAAGCGAGAGGACAGCGTGATGGATATTTTGGCCTATCAAGGCCGAGTTGCGTCTGCCCCGGCCATCTCGCAAGCCTTGCAACGGGCACTTTTGTCTTGGGACGGGCTGTTGGAGTGGCTGCCGGTCGGCATCTACACCTGCGACGTCGACGGCTATCTCGTTCAATACAATCGGCGGGCCGCCGAGCTGTGGGGGCGGTCGCCGACCGTCGGTGACCGCCAATACCGGCTTTGCGGAGCGCCGAAGGCCTTCGCCGCCGACGGCAAGCCGCTTTCGCCAGCCGAGGCGCCGATGACCGAGCTCCTCAAGACCGGGCGGCCGATTCGTGACCGGGAGTTGATCGTCGAGCGTCCCGATGGCACCCGCATCACCATCCTCGCCAACCTTGATCCTTTGTTCGACGGGGTGGGCGAACTCGTCGGCGGCGTGAACTGCTTCCAGGACATCAGCGAGCGCAAAGCGGCAGAGGAACGCCTCAGAGCCTGCGAGGAATGGTATCTCGGTCTGCTCGAAGCGCTGCCCGCCGCGATCTACACGACCGATGCCGGAGGCCGCATCACCTTCTTCAATCAAGCCGCCGTGGACCTTTCCGGCCGGCGCCCGACACTTGGCAGCGATGAATGGTGCGTCTCCTGGCGCCTGTTGTCGCCGAACGGCAAGCCACTTCGCCATGAAGACTGCCCCATGGCCATGGCGTTGAAGACGGGGAAGCCCATCAGAGGCGCCGAGAAGATCGCCGAACGGCCTGACGGAACCCGTGTGCCCATCCTCCCCTTTCCCACCCCCCTCAGAGATGGTGCCGGCGCCCTGACCGGCGCCGTCAATATGCTTGTCGATATCACCGAGCGGAAACAAGCCGAGGGACAGAAGACTCAGTTGCTCCGCGAACTCGCCCACCGCGTGAACAACACCTTTGCCGTGATCCTCGCCATCACCCAGCAAAGCCTGCGCACGTCCCCCTCACCCGCAGCCTTCGCCGAGACGTTCACCGCGCGGCTGCAGGCCCTCGCTCACGCCCATAATTTGCTGCTTGCCCAAGACTGGGGAGGCGCGGATTTGGCAGAGCTGGCGAAGGGGCAGGTCGGGCCTTTCCGACCAGACACTGGCGAGCGGCTCAAGATCGAGGGGCCGAAGGTAATGCTCGCACCCGCGGAGGTGATCGCGCTCGGTGCCGTGCTGCATGAGCTGGCCACCAATGCCTGCAAATATGGTGCACTCTCGGTCCCAGGCGGCACGGTCGAGCTGAGCTGGGATCTTGTCCGAAAGAGAAACGTCGATCACGTCCGCCTCATTTGGGCTGAGCGGGACGGGCCGCCGGTCAAACGCCCGTGCAACAACGGGCTCGGCAGCAGGATCATTCAGCGCGGCTTGCCGAATGCGAGAATCAATTGGCGGTTCGCGCCTCAAGGCGTGGTGTGCAGGATCGATCTCGCGCTTGAACGGCGGAACGCCGCAAGCGGCGTCTCATCGCGCGACGGCAAGGTCTCCGCGCCAACGGGCGCAGCGCCGGTCGAGAGGCGCCTAGACTGAGGCGTGAGACCGTCCGGCGTCCTCGGCAAGCGACGCAAGGCGCCCCCTTGACTCGGCGAAGAGACGCAGAGCCTGATCGGCCGAGTATTCTCCAGCGAACGAGGACCTGCGATGTGCGAGCTTTGCGATGCTGCGCTTGCCCCCCTGTCCCGGCGGCGCCTCATGTTTGGCGCGGCCGCGACGCTTGCCGCAAGCGCGGTGCCCCTGTCACCCGCATCGGCCGCGGAGCCCGCGTCGGACGAAGCTGCGCCCAACGCCATCGCGCCCGAGGCGGCGCTGCAGCGACTCATGCAGGGGAACGAACGCTACGCCGCGAACGCTCCGGAACAGAAGGACTTTTCCGCTGGCCGCGCGGCGAGGGTTTCGGCGCAATATCCGATCGCTGCGATCCTGAGCTGCTCCGATAGCCGCGTCTCGCGGGAGCTTCTCTTCGACCAGGGCCCGGGCGACCTCTTCGCCGTCAGGCTCGCGGGCAACTTCCTCGATGATGATGGCCTGGCGGCCTCGAATATGCGGTGAGGTTCCTCGGCGTGCCGTTGCTCATGGTGCTCGGCCATTCCAATTGCGGGGTGGTCGCGGCCGCGATCAAGGTGGTCAAGGATGGCGCTGAGCTTCCAGGCCATCTGCCTGAGCTGATCGACTCAATCAAGCCCGCCGTGATCGCGGCGCATGCGCGGCATTCCAGCGATCTGTTAGCCGCGGCGATCGAGGAGAACGTCAAGCTGAATGTGAAGCGGATGCATGATAACGAGCCGATCTTGTCCGAAGCCCTAGCTGCCAAAAAGATCACCGCCGTGGGCGGCATCTATGATCTGGCGACCGGCAGGTGAGCTTGTTCTGAGCCACGGACAGCGGCTAAGCCAGCAATAGCATGGAAGACACTCTAGATCGCTGGCGTTCGCAAAAGACCGCTGCCTATCTGTCCTCGGCGGTTGCCGCTGCCGAGCGCGATACGGACAAGGCCGCGCTCTTCAGAGAAATGGCGGCGGCAGCCGAGGAGCAGGCAGGCATTCTCGCGTGGGACCTTGGGCGCGTACCGGACTTCGTCCCCTCGCTCCGGGCCCGCATCATCGCCCGCCTCGTTGGGGTCTTGGGTCCTCGCGCCATGCGTCCTGTCCTCTCCGCCTCAAAGGTGCGCGGCGTTTCCGTCTATAGCGGCAAGGTGGAACCTACCGGCCATCCTTGGCCCAAGACGATCGAAGATGTCGGACGCCAACATCGCAACTTCGGCGGCGACACGCTCCGCGCCGGCGTGTTCGGCGTGAATGACGGGCTCGTCTCCAACACCTGCCTGGCAATGGGCGTGGCGGCGCCGCCGCCGAGCCCGGCATCATCCTTTTGACGAGCGTGGCCGGCCTGCTCGCCGGTGCCTTCTCCATGGGGGCCGGGGAGTTCATCTCCATGCTCTCGCAGCGGGAGATGTTCGAGTATCAGATCGCGCAGGAGCGCGACGAGCTTCAGCGCTATCCAGCCGAGGAAGCCGAAGAGCTCGCCCTCATCTACGCCGCCCGCGGCATACCCATAGAGGAAGCGCGCGACATCGCCGCGCATTTGATCGCGAACCCCGAAAAGGCGCTCGACACGCTCGCGCGCGAGGAGCTGGGCCTGAACCCCGATGATCTCGGCTCGCCCATCGGGGCGGCGCTCTCCTCCTTTGTCGCCTTTGTGATCGGAGCGAGCATGCCGCTCATCCCCTTCCTGCTCGCCGGGGGCAACAAGGGCGTCATCCTCGCCGCCGCCATTTCCGCTACAGCGCTCTTCATCGTCGGCGCGTTGCTCAGCCTCTTCTCCGGAAAGAGCGCATGGTGGAGCGGCTTGCGCATGCTTGCTATCGGCGCGGCCGCGGCGGCAGCGACCTATGGCATCGGATCGCTGTTCAACGTGGCCACGAGCTGAAGCGACAGATTGCCCGCGGGCCTGACTTTGGTGGTCGCATCGGCGTAAGATGGCGCCGATAAGGTTTCCTTCTCGCGCCATAAGCAAGCCGATGTTCGCGGCGAATCTCCTCAAGTGGTTGGGGCTCGCGCCAAGCGCGGCCTCCCGGCCAGCCCCGATCGGTCAGGATGTCCGACCCGGGCAGTCTTCGGCCGAATTCCCGCTTGGGCCCGCTCCCGGCACGCGACTGACATCCGACTTCGTGCGCGAGATCGGCCGCTTCGCCTATGTCTGGGCGTGGCCGATGGTCAACATCTTCAACCGCTATAGCGCTTTTAAGCGGGTGAAAAGGCCGCGGCTGCTCGGCGGCATTGCCCCCATCGCCCCGATTAATCATCTTTGCATGCTGCACAACTATGTCGACCCGCGGCAGCGCTACATCACCTGCCCCTCCCAGGACCTCGTCTACGGCTTTGGCATGCTCGATTTTGGCCGCGAGCCCGTGGTCGTGCAGGTCCCCGAATTCGGGTCGAGGTTTTGGGTGTACCAGGCGACCGATCTCAGGACCGACGGCTTCGCCGATCTTGGACCGATGTACGGGACGAAACCGGGATTCTATCTGCTGGCCGGCCCCGATTGGCGCGGCAAGGTGCCGGCCGAGATCGCGGCGACGTTTCACGCACGCACGACGATCGGAACCATCATCCCGCGGGTGTTCCAGGAGGACGATCGGAACGACAATCTCGCTTTACAGCCCGTGTTGCAGCAAATCATGGCCTATCCACTGTCCGAGTTCGACGGAATGATGAAGGGCAGGGATTGGTCGGAGGTGGGGAGCATCCCTTGGATCAAACTCGGCGATGAGGAATGGACATGGGTCAAGCCCACGAGCTTTTTCGAGGTGCTCCCGTCCGCGCTCGCCGCGGCCCGCCCGCTATCCGGCGAGGAGGCGCTTTATGCCCTGGTCCGGTCGATTCTCGATGCCGCCAATACCGACAGGGCCTTTCGCAAAGTCTTGAAGGATGCTGCCGCGGAAGCCGACGCTACCCTCGTTGCACCGCTGCTTCAGTTCCGTAATTTCGGCGTTCCGCTGCCCCATCATTGGACCACGGTGGTGAACAGCGCGGAGTTCGGCACCGACTATTTCACCCGCACAGCGGTCGCACGCTCTAACACCTTCATCAACCGCCCGCGCGAGACACGCTATTTCTACCAGGACCTCGACCGGACGGGCGCGCGGCTGAATGGTGCCAAGCCTTACACGGTGACTTTCGGCAAGCACGAGCTGCCGCCGGTCAAAGGCTTCTGGTCGCTCACCCTCTACAACAAGCAGCATTTCTTTGCGCCGAACGAGATCAACCGCTTCTCGGTCGGTACGAAGAGCAGGCAGCTGAGCTTCGCTGCTGACGGCTCGCTTACGATCTACGTGCAGAAGGAGCGCCCGGGCGAGGAGCGGGTGGCGAATTGGCTCCCTTCGCCAGCCGACGATTTCTCCCTCTATATCCGCGCCTATTGGCCATTGGCCCCGATCGCCGGGGGCCGCTGGACGCCACCGCCGGTGGTGCCGGTCGGCTGACCCCGATTGATGAGGACGAGACTGCTGAAGACGCCCTAAGCAGGGTCCGTATTTTGCTCACGCCTGCTTAACCATGAGACGATGGGGTTTCTCGACCTTAAGGCGACCTTCACGGCCCGTCATGGACACTTCCGGCAAGTCTTTCGGAGGAGATCAATCCATGTTTCGCCAAATCGGCATCGCGACTTTGATCGCGGCTTTCACCCTGGGCACCACACCCGCTTATGCCTGCACCGGCATCAGCCTCAAGGCCAATGACGGCGCGGCGATCCGCGGCCGCACCCTCGAATTCGGCTTCCCGATGCGGTCGAACGTGCTCGTCATCCCGGCCGGCCAGGAGATGAGCGGCACGCTGCCCGACGGCAGCAAGGGCCTGACCTATACGACGCGCTACGCCATCGTCGGCGCCAACGCGCTCGATCTCCCGGTCATTCTCGATGGGCTAAACGATCAGGGCTTGAGCGTCGGCCTGTTCTATTTCCCCGATTATGCCAAATATACGGAGGTGACGCCCGAGAATGCCAAGCACGCCATCGCGCCACAGGAGTTCGGCGTCTGGGTGCTTGCCAATTTCGCCACCGTCGACGAGGTCAAGCGGGGGCTGAAGGACATCGTCGTCGTGCCGACGCCCGCCCCTGGTCTCGGCAGCCCGCAAGGCGCGGTCGCCGGCGCGCATTTCTTCATTCAGGACAGAAGCGGCAAGTCGATCGCGGTCGAGCCCGTCGACGGCACGTTGAAGGTTCATGACGCTCCGTTCGGCGTGATGACCAACGCGCCCACTTACGATTGGCACATGACCAATCTGCAGAACTACATCAATCTCTCGGTGAAGGATGTGGCCTCCGCCAAGCTCGGGCCGCTTACGCTTTCGGCCTTCGGGTCCGGCACTGGATTGCATGGAATGCCGGGTGACTTCACGCCGCCCTCGCGCTTCGTGCGCGCGGCGATCTACGGTCAATCGGCGGCGCCGAACGCCACGGCCGACGAGGCGGTGCTCGCGGCCTTCCATATCCTGAACCAGTTCGACATTCCGGAAGGGTCGGTGCAGAACTCGGCCATGGGCAAGCCGGTGGATGAGGTGACGGAATGGACGAGCGTCGCCGATCTCAAGAATCTGCGCTGGTACTTTAGGACCCGCGAGGATCAGTCGATCCGCATGGTCGATCTCAAACAGGCCGTGGATGCCGCCAAGGGCGAGGTCCGCATCATCCAGATGGAAGGTTCAACGGAGGCCATCGCCAACACCTCGACCAATTTCATGGCCGGGAAGTAGCGGCTGCGTAAAACGATCGGCCAGCGGGCTCGATCAAAGCCCGCTGGCTGATTGCCGATGCTCGTCAGCCTACGGGCAGACCATCCGCCAGCGGCCGAAAAAGCCACGCCGCCAAACGCAGCCCGGATAGAGAGGCGCTGCCCAAGCCGCAGCATAGGGCGGTACGACGACCGTAGGGGCAGGGTTGATGACCCAAACGCATTGAACGGGTCCGCAGACCCAGGCGGCCTGCACTGGCTGGCTCGACCCTGCGAGCAAGAGCCCGGCCGCCAGAACTGAACTTGCCAAGATCGTCTTGATCACGCTCGAATCCTCCTTCGATGGATAGTGGTGACCCTTAGCGGTCTATCCCAACGCGCCGTAAGCGGTCCATACCGATCATCGATCTTTCGGTTAAAGGAGCCGAACGGACGCGAAAAATGCTTAGTCGATGGTGAACAGCGGGCTGAGCGATTGCCTCCCCAACCCCCCTGATCCCGCGGCGAAGCCTCAAGCCCGGCCCATTCGCTCGACCCCCAATGGGCAAGCGGAACTTCCCAACCCCATCAGGGTTATGGCTCCGCTCAGCCTGCAGTGATATTCCGCTGGAGCCAAAGCCAAGCGCCGGCCGGGCCCTTTCCGAGCCTCGGGGCGTCTTGGCGCGCCGGGAGCACCGCCATGCCGCCTCGCTCGCCCTTTCCGATCTTCACCTCGAGCTCGGACAGCCGCGTCGCCCTGCTTCAGGGCCTCCTCATCGGGGCCATCGTCATTACCGGGCTCTATGTCGCGCGCGAGGTGCTGCTCCCGCTCGTCACTGCCATCCTGCTCGGCTTCGTGCTGACGCCGCTGCTCCTCCTCTTACGGCGGATCAAGGTGTCGCGCGGGCTCGCCGTGATGATCGTCGTGACCTTCGCTTTCTCGATCATCTTCGCCCTTGGCTGGATGTTGTCGCAGCAGGCGACCGAGCTCGCCGAGAACCTCCCCCGCTATCAGCACGCGCTCGCCGACAAGATCGGCAGGCTGCGCAAATCGGCAGAATCCTCGGCGACCTTCGACAAGGCGACCAGTGCCCTCACGGGTTTGGAGAAGGAGCTTGCCGATTCCGCCGGTACGCCCGACACCGGCGTGGCACCAAGCCCCACCTTGGGGGACAAGGAACCGACCCGGCCGATCCCCGTCGAGATCAGGGAGTCCGAGCCGCAGCCATTCGAGATCTTGCAGAATGTCGCCGGCACCGTGCTGCCGCCGCTCGCTACCGCCGGCATCGTCGTGCTCTTCGTCATTTTCATCCTGCTGCAGCGCGAGGATCTGCGCGACCGAGCGATCCGCCTGATGGGCGCGTCCGACATACAGCGCGCCACCGCCACGATGAATGACGCCGCCAAGCGGCTCAGCAGCTACTTCCTGCGCCAGGTGCTGATCAACGCCTCCTTTGGCACCTTCATCGCGTTCGGACTCTGGCTGATCGGCGTGCCGAGTCCCATCGGCTGGGGCATTCTCGCCATGCTGATGCGCTTCGTGCCCTATGTCGGGTCGTTCATCTCGGCCACGCCGCCAATGCTGCTCGCCGCGGTGGTCGATCCGGGCTGGACGACAATGCTGCTGACCGGCGGACTCTTTCTTGTCTCCGAGCTGATCATGGGGCAGGTCGTGGAGCCTCTCGTCTATGGTCACGGCACCGGGCTGTCACCGATCGCGGTCATCGTCTCCACCGTGTTCTGGACCTGGCTATGGGGGCCGCTCGGTCTCTTGCTTGCCACGCCCCTCACCGTCTGTCTCTCGGTGCTCGGGCGCCATGTCGAGGGTTTAAGCTTTCTCGATGTGCTTCTCGGCGATACCCCGGCGCTCACGCCCGCGCAAAGCTTCTACCAGCGCGTGCTGACGGGCGATCCCGCCGAGGCCACCTACCAGGCCGAGCTGTCCCTAAAGGAGGGGCAGCCGCTCGTGACCTATCTCGATGAGGTGGCGCTAGAGGGCCTCAAGCTGGCCGAGCGCGATGCCGAGCACGGATCGCTCGATCTCGACCATCTGGAGCGCATTGATGCGACCGTCGAGGAGATGATGGACAATCTCGCCGATTTCGCGCCGCGGCGCTGGTTCCGGAAGGTTCATGCCGAAAAGGAAGCGGAGGCCGAAGCGCCCGCGGTCGGCCTCGCGTCGCTGACGAGCATGGATGAGGAGACTGAAGAAGACGTGCTTCCAGTACTCCAGGCTGCCGACCTTGCTCGAGGCTGGGAGGGCGAGGATTCCGTGCTTTGCATCGGTGGCCGCACGCCACTCGACGAGGCGGCTGCCGCCATGCTTGCGGGCGTCTTACAGCGATATGGTCTGAAGGCGCGTGCCATCCCGAGCGAGGCCATCTCGGCCGGACACATCGTCTCGCTTGAAACTTCCAAAGCCAAGCTCGTCTGCCTGTCCTATCTCGGCACCAGCAGCAGCGCGGCCCAACTTCGCTATCTCGTGCGGCGCCTAAGGCGCATCCTCCCAGAGGGCACCACGGTGCTCATCGGTTATTGGGTTAACGAGGGAGGCGCGGGCGCCGTCAAGGCGCTGCAGGCCACGGTGGAGGCGGATGCTTACGCGACCTCTCTGCGAGAGGCTGCCGAGTTCTGCATCGATGCCGCTCGCGGCCACGCTCCCGCCCAAGCTGAGACGGCTCCCGCGCGCGTCGCCTGACACGCGAGAAGCCCACGCTCTACTAGTTGGGCGCCTCGGCTGTGGCGACATAGCGGTCGTAGACCCAGCCCACTTCCGACGTCTTGGGGTCGGTCACTTGCACCCAGCTGCCCTGCCGGGCCGTGGCTTGGTATCGGGTCCCGGGTTCCGCCACCTTGATGGTCTGCGCCTGCGGCGTTGGGGCAGCGCGCACATTGACCGTGCCGGAAATCTCCACCCACTCGGGGTTTGTGGCGCCGGCGGTGCTTGGCTCCGCAGCACCCGGCGCGAGCCGGTTCGGCTCTGCCGCGCCTGAAACCACGACTCCCGTTGGCGCCGGCCCGTTCGCCACTGGCGCCGCCGCGACCAACGCTTCCTCCGTATCGAGCTCCGCGAGCTGGCCCTCCGCGTCCTTGTCGCCAAGCGCTTTGGCCCGCTCATACCAGGAGCGCGCCTGGGCCACATCCGGCTTGATCCCTTGCGCGCCGATCTGTTCGATGAACATGGGATCATAGGTGGCGCCGAGAGCAAAGGCGGCGGCGGCGCTGCCGGCTTCCGCCGCGCGCTTGTAATAGCCGCGGGCGCCCGCGACATAGCCGACCTGGACCATCTTCCGGCCGTGGGCGATGAGCTCGTCGATGCGTGCCGTGTCCCCGGGGCGGAGGACGACTGCGGCACGCGGGTCGGCCGTAATCTCAAGCCGGGTCGCGGCACTCGAGATCGTCCTACCATCGGCCGCGACCAGCTCGACGCTGAGCGCCCGCTGACCGCTCGCGGTAAGAGGCAGGACGAGGCGTAAATCGCCGATCTCGTCGGGCCGCAAGCTCCATTCGGTTTCGCCATAGGGCCGGCCGGCGGAGAAACTCGTGCCTTCCGGAAGGCCACGGATTGTAATGATGCTGCGGGGCGGCAACGTATCGGCGCTATCCAATGCAATGGCGAAGGGCGCCTCTTCGCCGGCCTTTGCCGCAATCGCGCTCGCCACCGTAAGCGCGATCGGCGGAAGCTCGATATCCCCCTTGGGGAGAACGGTCTCCGGTGCGCCGGTGCTTGCGAGCGAGGCCTGCTGAACGTCCGGGGGCGTCTGCCGGTCGCCGCGCGTGCCGGCCATGGCGTCGAATCCCGGTGCGCTGATGGCGCCCCGCCAATACAGGACCGCGAAGGCAATGCTGGGCACGAGCGCGATAAGGATCAAAACCGTGAGCAGCGTCCGGCTCGCCCAGGGAGCGCGCTCGGGCCAGGAAGCGAACGCTTGGCCGACCGTGGATGACGCCTCGGGCGGCGTGGTGGGCGACGCGCTAAGCTCGGCCTCATCAGCTGCGAGCGGCGGCAAATCGGGGGCGAAACGCTCCGCCATGAAGGAGGCGGTGGTGATCTCGATTGACGGTGCGTGACCGTCGGCTTCCGCCTTGAGCCGTTCGGTCAGGCTCCTCGGTGGCATAAACTGGTCGGATGAACTGAAATCTGGCTTGCCCATGGTACCCTCCAACGCCGCACACTTTCTCGGGGCATATACCTTGGCTCAAATCGTCAACCGCTAATGTTGGGTTTTGTTCCACTCCAAAAACGCGCGAAACAGGTCGGCGCGCTGCTCGTCGGAGACCGGCGGCCCGCTCACCTGTGCCGTTTGGGCCAGGAAGCTATCGAATTTGCTCTTGGACGCGGTTCCGGTGACCTCCCTGGCGTGGTCGATCCAAGCTTGCGCAGCGGGAGACCGGTGCCAGCCTTCGAGCGTTGCCGCGAAGTTGACCTCGCGCCATTTCGGGTGCCGGGGGGCCTGCTGGAACGCATCGAATTTGCTGAAGAAGGCGTCGACGAATTTGGCGACCCTCTTGTAGCGGACGCTGTCCTCGCCCCAGTTGAACGCCACCAACACCGTGCAGACGGACACGGTATCCACGCTTTGACCGTCCGCGATTAGCTCGGGATAGTCTTCGTGAGTGAGCGTCGCGGGGTAGTAGCTGTCCTCGAGCTCCTTCGTATAGGGGATCGGCAGCAGTTTCAGCCCGTCTGAGGCTTTCAGGTAGCTCAGCACCGGCCCCGGCTTGCCGGCCATGACGATGGCGCCCGCGATCTCACCAGACTTCAGCTTTTCGATTGCGTCCGCATCGCCGAGATGGAGTTCCTGAACGCTAACGCCGAGGGCATCGAGCAGCAAGCGGCCGGTTATGGCCGTGCCGCTTCCCGGCTCGCCGAGGTTCACCACCTTGCCATTGAGCTGTTTGATGTCGGTCACGCCGGAAGGCACGACGATGTGGACCTCCTCGGTGAACAGCTTCGCCACATAGACGATCTGGTCGACGAAGTTCGCACCGAGCTCTCCGGTGCGCGCGAAATATTTGATCACATTGGCCTGGGTGATCCCCATATCGACCCCCCGCAAGAACATCACGTCCTTGACGTTCTGCGCGGCGCCTTTGCCGACGATGGGGAGGACACGGAGATTGTCTCCGTCGTCGACAACCTGGGCAATATCCGCGGCGATGGTGAGGTCGGTGCCGTTCGCACTGCCGGCCATGATGGTGACGACGTTTTCGTTGAGCTGGGACCGATAGGATTCGCGGAGGCTTTGGCTCGGCACGGGACTTTGGGCTTGAGGCTTGGCGTCGCCCTTGCCGCGGGGCGCTCCCATGGCAGCAAAGGTGATTAGGCATAGCCCAAGCGCGAGGGCGATACGCATTACTTCCCCTCCAGGCGCGCCACTCGGGTTACACTCTGCCCTCCCGCTAGGCGCGCGAACTCAGGGAAGGCCGGGACAGAAGCGAAACGGTCGAGCAATACGGAGAAACCGGCTTACCAACGCTGGCGGCGCGCGGGTCGTACCGCTGCTATCCCTCTGACGAGCAATGAAGCGTGATATTAACCACACTGTCAAGTTCTTCTCGGTAAACACAGAAAAAACACCGCCTTGCCACAAAGTTGCTCTCATTTCCTCGAAGTTGACCAGATTAGGGCAAGTAGATTTCTGATTTCGTGTGCCAAAAAGAAACGCGGGCAATGGGAAGCGCGCGCCAATGAGAATGTGAGGTGGAGGCGCGCCCGCAAGCGTCTGACGTGGCGGGAAGAGGGCTCTCAGCTCACGTCCTTGTTGCGCAAGCGGCGACGCTCGCTGTGGCCGAAGCACAGCGCCAGCGCGCCGGCCAAGGCGAGGGCGCCGGCCAGGAACGAGAGCGCCAAGGTAAAGTCCCCGTGGCGCCTTTCAGCCGGCCGACGATGATCGGCCCGGCGAATCCCCCGCAATTGCCAATGGAATTGATCAGCGCGAGCCCGGCCGCGGCGCTCGGTCCCGGTAAGGATCGAGCTGGGTAGCGCCCAGAACGTACCGATGGCGGCATAGATGCCGAGCGTGGCGATGGAGAGCGCCAGCATCACCAAGGGCAGGGGCCCGGCGCCAGCCGACCAGGCAAAGGCCACGGCCGCCGCGAAGAGCGGCACCGCCACATGCCAGATTCGCTCCGCATAGCAAAGGCAGAGAAACGGGAGGAGGCGGGGGGCCGCTTTGCGGATGCCGCTTGCGGCGTGATCCTCCGTCATGGCCCTCCCCGATTTCCAGTGCGGAACGCGCCCGCGCTGATTGAATGGCGCTTCCGCTGCTCGCATACTCTGCTACCCGCGATTCGTCTCTAGGAGATTGTCCAATGGCTATTCCGCTCGAAGCCGCCGCCGCGGCCATGCGTGAAGCGATGCGCGAGACGGTGAAGCGCTATTCGCTCTGGTATCTGCTTCAGGGCATTCTGATGGTGGTCGCCGGCTTTCTCGCCCTAGTCTACCCCCTGATCGCCTCCGTGGCGATCATCGTTCTGCTCGGCTGGATCCTGATCATCAGCGGTGTCGTCCAAGGCATCGGCCTGATCGGCGCAAGGCACGTGCCGCATTTCTGGCTGCAGCTGATCTCTGTGGCGCTCTCCATTGTCGTCGGCTTGTTGCTGCTGCGCCAACCGGAAGCAGGACTGGTGGTCTTCAGCGCGCTCTTGATCGTCTATTTCATGGTGGAAGGCATGGCCAAGGTGATCTTCGCGCTCACCATCAAGCCATTCCCGAATTGGGGCTGGGTGCTCGCAAGCGGCCTCGTCGGCATTCTGCTTGCGGTCTATCTCTTTGCCAATCTATCGAGCATTTCCGAATGGGTGCTCGGCTTCCTGCTCGGGATCCAACTTCTCTGCGAGGGCGCGGCGCTCACTTATCTCGCCTGGCGCGTCCGCGAAAGCTGAGACTCAAGGGACGGGAGCTGGGCCTCAGTTCCCGTCCATCTTCAGCGCGGCGATGAAGGCTTCTTGCGGGATCTCGACGCGGCCGAAGCTCCGCATCTTCTTCTTCCCCGCCTTCTGCTTCTCGAGCAGCTTGCGCTTCCGCGTGATGTCGCCGCCATAGCATTTGGCAGTCACGTCCTTCCTGAGCGCGCTGATCGTCTCCCGCGCGATCACCTTAGAGCCGATCGCCGCCTGGATCGGGATCTTGAACAGATGCCGCGGGATCAGATCTTTCAGCTTGTCGACCATGGCGCGCCCCCGTGCCTCGGCGCGGGAGCGGTTGACGATGACCGACAGAGCGTCCACCAGCTCGTTGTTGACGAGCAGCGCCATCTTCACGAGGTCGCCCTCTTCATAGCCCATAATGTGATAGTCGAAGGAGGCGTAGCCGCGGGAGACCGATTTCAGCCGGTCGTAGAAATCGAACACCACCTCGTTCAGCGGCAGCTCGTAGACGAGCATGGCCCGTGAGCCCGCATAGCTCAGGTTTTTCTGCCGACCACGCCGATCCTCGCAGAGCTTGAGCACGGCGCCGAGATGCTCGTCGGGCACGAGGATGGTGGCCTCGATCCAGGGCTCCTCGATCTTGGCGATCTTCTGCGGCTCGGGCATGTCAGCGGGATTGTGCAGCTCTCGCATGGTGCCGTCGGTGAGATGCACGCGGTAGATGACGGAAGGCGCCGTGGCGATCAGGTCGATATTGAACTCGCGCTCCAGCCGCTCCCGGATGATCTCGAGATGCAAGAGCCCGAGAAAGCCGCAGCGGAAGCCGAAGCCAAGCGCGGCGGACGTCTCCATCTCATAGGAGAAGCTCGCGTCGTTCAGCCGTAGCTTGGCTACCGCCTCGCGCAAATCCTCGAACTCGCTCGCATCGACGGGGAACAATCCGCAGAACACCACGGGCTGCGCCGGCTTGAAGCCGGGAAGTGCCTCGGCCGCCGGCTTCTTCTCGTCGGTGACGGTGTCGCCCACCCGGGTATCGGCGACCTGCCGGATCGAGGCGGTGAAGAAGCCGATCTCGCCGGGACCAAGGGCGCTCCGCATCTCCTGCTTCGGGCGGAAGATGCCGACGCGGTCCACCTGATAGGACCCGCCAGTCAGCATCAGCCGGATGCGCTGACCCTTAGTGAGCCTGCCGTCAATGATGCGCACGAGCACGACCACGCCGAGATAGGCGTCGTACCAGCTGTCCACGAGCAGCGCCTTGAGCGGCTTGCTCGCATCGCCCTTGGGCGCGGGCAGCCGGTGCACGATCGCCTCCAGCACCTCCTCGACGCCCAAGCCCGTCTTGGCCGAGATCTCGATCGCGCCCGAGGCGTCGAGCCCGATCACGTCCTCGATCTGCTGGCGCACCTGGGCGGGCTCGGCGGCCAGCAGGTCGATCTTGTTCAGGACCGGCACCACCTCATGATTGTTGTCGAGCGCCTGATAGACATTGGCGAGCGTCTGCGCCTCGACCCCTTGCGTGGCGTCGACGACGAGCAGCGAGCCTTCGCAGGCGGCAAGGCTCCGGTTCACCTCATAGGCGAAATCGACATGCCCCGGCGTGTCGATGAGGTTCAGCTCGTAGAGCTCGCCGTCGCGGGCGCGATAGTCGAGCCGCACGGTCTGCGCCTTGATGGTGATGCCGCGCTCCCGCTCGATATCCATGGAATCGAGCACCTGCTCCTTCATCTCCCGCGCGGAGAGGCCCCCGCAAAGCTGGATCAGCCGGTCGGCAAGGGTGGATTTGCCGTGGTCGATATGGGCGATGATGGAGAAGTTGCGGATGCGGGAAGGCGGCGTGGCCTCGGATTGACTCATGGGCGCTTGGTACGGGAGCGGGGCCTTGAGGGTCAAGCGCCCGGCGCGCATGCATCGCCGCGTCTCCGACGCCCCAGGATGGAACTGCGGCAGAAGTTCGCGGCCCGGCAAGGCTTGGTCAGAATGCCTTAGCCAAGCAGACAGCATACGGAACAAGGGTGTTGACGGCGCCGCTCAATGTAATGCCTAGTGCCCGCGCGTAACGTTGCGTCACAACTGAACGGAGTAAGCTTATGCTTAAGAAAGTCTTTCTCGCCGCCGCTGCAACCCTGCTCCTGGCCGCTGTAACGGCTCCCGTCGGCTCCACTCCGGCGCTCGCCTGTCATGGCTGCTGGAAAGCCGCCAAGGCTGCTCATCTGCCCAATATGAAGGCCCGGATGGCCTATCGGAAGTCTTGCCGGGCTCACTGGAAGGCCACGAAGAAGGCCGCCTAGTCCGGCGCTTCTGCTCCGTTTGGAAGGGATCCGCGGGGCCCCGCGGGTCCCTTTCTCATTACGCTTGAGGCGATAGTCGGCTGACGCCCCAAAAAAGGCTGAATCGGCCGCTTGGTGTCGTTTGGCCCAACGGAACAACCCCGCTTGGGAGCCCGTTGAACGTCATGCTTCATCGGCGACAGCGAGTTTCGCCACAACGAAAACGGAGTAATCCAATGCTGAAGAGAATACTTTTCGCCGCTGCCGTCACCGGTCTCGTGGCCGGTGTAACGCTTCCGCTTCACTCGACGGCGGCAGACGCCGCTGCCAGCGGGTGCTTCAAGGCCGCCAAGGCGAAGTTCCCGGGCGACCACAAGTCGCGCGTTGCCTATCGCAAGGACTGCAGAGCCCATTGGAAGGCCTATAAGACGGCCACCAAGGGCGCCAAGAAGGCCGCCTAACCGGGGCTAAAATTGATCTGTTCAAGGGAAGGGGACCCGCGCGGCGGGTCCCTTTCTTTTGGGGCCGCGGGCTGGCCCGATCGGGGCTCGACTCAAATCCCGGCGTACCACTCGTAGCCGCGATCTTCCCAAAAGCCGCCATGACCCCGGCGGATAGAGGCGATCTTGTCGACCGCCCCGATGCGCATCACATATTTCGCCATCTTGTAGCCGAGCTGGCGCTCCACCCGGAGCCGCAGGGGCGCGCCATGCGGGATGGGGAGCGGCGCGCCGTTCATCTCGTAGGCGAGGATGGTTTGCGGGTGGAAGGCGTCGGGTAGCCCCACGGACTCGTAATATTTGCCGTCCTCGGTGCCGGTCTCGCCGAGATCGTCGGCGCAGTAGAACACGACGTAGCGCGCGGATGGCTTGAGCCGCGCTTTATCGAGCAGCGCCTTCAACGGCACGCCGGTCCATTTGCCGATGCAGCTCCAGCCCTCCACGCAATCATGCCGGGTGATCTGCGTGCGGGCCGGCATCGCCCGCAAATCGGCAAGGGAGAGTTCCAAAGGCTGCTCCACGAGACCGCCGACCTTCAGCCGCCAATCGGCGAAGCCATTGGCCGCGAGCGCCTTGTAGGCGGCATCGTCGGGGTTGGTCGAGCCGTTCGCCATGAAGTCGGCCGAGATGTCGGCCTCGCTATATTCCCGAGCGAGCGCGGTCGGCGAGAGGAGCGCCCGCTGGCTGGCGTGGGTGAGGATCTCGGCCTTGTCGAGGATGCGCCGCACCCAAGGCTGTTCAGAGAGCTCGTCGCAGCCGCCGAGCAGCGTCGCTCCCGCAAGCGCAAGCCCGCGGGTCAGGAACCGGCGTCGGTCGAGCGCCCACTTCCCGCTCACGACTGGCCCTCGGGAAGCTTGATCACATAGCGTCCGGTGACCATGGAGCGAAGATTGTTCCACACGCCGGAGATCAGCACCATGACGAGATGCACGATGACGAACAGGACGATCGCGCTCGAGGTGATGAAATGGATGGTTCGCGCCGACTGCCGCCCGCCGAACACGTCGAGGAGGAATGGAAAGGCCGCGTCCATGCCGGGCGACATGGTGAGCCCGGTCGCCAGCATCAGCGGGAGCAGCAGCACCACCACGAAGAGGTAGGCGAGCTTCTGCAGCACGTTGTAGCGCTTCGCCTCCTCGCCATGCGGGAAGCGCAGTCGGATGTGCTCCCAGATCGAGCTGCCGATATGCCTGAGCTCGCGGCCCTTCGGCGCGAGGTCGCGGGCGATATGCCCGCTGGCGAAGCTGTAGATCAGATAAGCGAGCCCGTTGATGACAAACAGCCAAGCGAAGAAGAAGTGCCAGCGGCGTCCCATGGCGAGATCGCGGTAGCCGGGAAGCGTCACGGTCCAGGGAAAGCCCCTGATCTCGTAGTCGCCATCGGGCGCGACCACGAGACCGAACACGCCCGTGGTGTCGAAATTCCACCCAAGCAAAGTGGTGATACCCATGATCTCCTCGCCATGCCTCATGGGGCGCATGGCCATCACCGGATCGTCGAAGGTCGACTTTGATCCGATATAGAGCGCGGGATGAGCGTTGAAGATCTGCAACCCGCTCATCAAGAGCACGAGCAGACAGAACACATTCACCCAATGGGTCACCCGCACCGCGCCGGAATGGCGATAGATGACCTCCTGTCGAGAGATCGAGGCGTCCGTTTCGGTTCCCATGATTCGCCGCCTTGGGTTAGCCTGTCCGACGAGTGAACTACGCTCGATCTAAACGCAAGACGCAATGAGGGAGACAGGTCCTCGCCGAACAGAGCGAGGTCAAGATGGCTTGGGTCCCCAGATCTCCTCCAGCCGCTGCGTCCTGCCGCAATTCCATTTGTAAAATTTGTAGCTGACCGGATTCGTCAGGTGATAGTTTTGGTGGTAGTCCTCCGCCGCCGTGAAGGTTGTGACCGGCTTGATCTCCGTCGCCACCTTCTGCTTGAAGCGGTCGGCGATCTCCTGGCTCGTGGTCTCGGCCAGGCGCTTCTCCTCGTTATCGCCGACGAAAACGACGCTCCGGTAGGCATTACCCTTGTCGCAGAACTGACCTTCCGCATCGAATGGATCGATATTGTGCCAGTATTGATCGAGCAGCTTGGCGTAGGTCACCTTGGCAGGGTCGTAGGTGACCCTGACCGCTTCCTGATAACCCTCATGGTCTCCGTAGGTGGGGTTCGGCTTGGTGCCGCCGGCATAGCCGGAGGTCGTGTCGGTCACGCCATAGACCTCGTCGAAGGCAGCCTCCATGCACCAGAAACAGCCGCCGGCGAAGATCGCGGTCTTGGTTTCCTCGGCCGCGGCGTCTCCCCGCCAGCCTCCGCTGATCGCGATCGCCACCAGCAGGGTAGCGGCAGCGGTCGCGCCAATCCATCTCGCCATCATGTGAGCTCCCGCAAAGGTTGTTCAATTCAGCATACGGAGAGAAGCCTCGCCGGCCTATGGGCTCTCGCGCGACCGTGAAATGAAGTGATTCCACGGCACGGAAGCCCCGTTTGTGGAGTGCCTGCATTTTCCGCTATGCAAGACCATGCAGCAGCGGCTCTCTTCCCCCCCGGATCAGATCAAACACGCCTATGACGTGGTCGTGATCGGCTCCGGCTATGGCGGCGGCGTCGCGGCCTCGCGACTGTCCCGCGGGGGCCAGCGCGTCTGCGTCATCGAGCGCGGCCGGGAGTTTCTAACCGGAGAGTTCCCGGGGCGCCTGCCCGAGCTTCGCCGCGAGCTTCAGGTCAATGGCGGCAAAATGCGGAGCGGCCGGCGCACCGGGCTATTCGACTTCAGGCTCGGCGCGGACATTCATGTGCTGATCGGCTGCGGCCTCGGCGGCGGTTCCCTGATCAACGCGGCCGTTGGGCTTAAGCCCGACCCACGCGTGTTCGCCGATGCGGCCTGGCCGGAGGAGGTGAGGAACGACGGACTGCTGGAGCAAGGCTTCAGCAGGGCGGCAGCCATGTTGCGCCCCACCCGCCATACCCGCGCCTCCGAGCTTACGAAGTATCGGGCGCTCGAAGCCGCCAGCGCCTGCTTCGGCCAGCTTCCTGTCGCGGCGCCGGTCGTGGTCAGCTTCGAGGCGACCGTCAATCCTGCCGGGGTTGCGCAACCTCCTTGCACGCTTTGCGGCGATTGCTGCTCGGGCTGCAATGTGGGCGCCAAGAACACGATAGCGCTGACCTATCTTCCCGATGCCAAGGCGCATGGCGCGGAGATCTTCACCGAGCTCACCGTCAGCCATATCGCCAAGGAAGGCGCCCATTGGCGGGTCTATTACGCGCCGACCGAGGAGAAGGAGGGCGACCCGAACTTCGTCGACGCGAGGACCGTTGTGCTCGCCGCCGGCACGCTCGGCTCGACCGAGATCCTGCTCCGCTCGCGCGAACAAGGGCTTCCCGTCTCCGATTGCCTGGGCGAACGCTTCTCCGCCAACGGCGACATCATCGCCTTCGCCCTTGGCGGCGAGGGAAGGGTGAATGCGATCGGGGTCGGGCACCCGCCGAAATTCGTGGGCGACGCCATTGGCGCCTGCGTCACCGGGGAGATCGAGCTGCACGATGGCGACCGGCTCGACCACAGCATGTTCATCCAGGAGGGCGTGCTGCCTTCGGCGCTCGCCCCGCTCTTGCCGGTGTTCTTCATCGCCGGCGGCCGGCTGCTCGGCGCCGCGCAGAGCCTCATCAAAGGCGTCTATCAGGGCCCGCTTTCGAGCCTCCACACCTTCTTCGTGGTCTCCCACGACGAGGCGAAAGGGCGCATCCGGCTCGACCATGGCAGGGCGCAGGTCGATTGGCCGAACGCGGCCGAGCAGCCGGTCTATGCCCGCGTCGATGCGGCTTTGAGCAAGGCGGCGGAAGCCGTGGGCGCGCGCTACGTAAAGAGCCCGCTTGCGGCGACCACGATCGGCACGAAGCCCGCCACGGCCCATCCCCTAGGCGGCTGCGGCATGGGGACCGACTCTGCCAGCGGCGTGGTCAACCACAAATGTCAGGTCTTCAACGGGAATAGCGGCGTCCATGCCGGTCTCTATGTCTGCGACGGCGCGGTGATCCCGCGCTCCATCGGCGTCAATCCGCTGCTGACCATCACCGCGCTCACCGAGCGCGCCATGATCCATTTCGCCCGCGATTACAATCTCGGCTTCGATGATCTCCCGGGCAGAGTTGCGGCGAAGGCGTGCTAACGTCTCAGCTCTCCGCCTGTGGCCTTGACGACGGCGGCAACAATCTTCGCCGCAACGGCCTCGATTTCGGAATCGGTGAGGGTCTTCTCGCGCGGCTGCAGCGTCACCTCGATGGCGAGCGATTTTTTACCCTCTGGCACGCCTTTGCCGGTGAACACGTCGAACACGTTGACCTCCGCAATCAGCACGCGGTCCGCGCCTTGTGCTACCCGCACCAATTCAGCAGCGTCCACGCCGGCATCGAGCAGGAACGCGAAATCTCGCTTCACTGCTTGCAAATCCGAAGTATCGAGCGCTGGCCGCGTCAGGCTCTTGCGCTTCGCCGCCGGAACCGCGTCGAGATAGAGCTCGAAGCAAGCGATTGGCGCATCGAGCCAATGCGTCCCCAACACGTCCGGATGCAGCTCGCCGAAAACGCCGAGCGTGACCTTTGGCCCGAGCTTCAGCGCCCCCGAGCGTCCGGGATGAAACCAGGACGGCGCCTCACGCGTGACGGCGAGGCTCGCCTGATCGAAGCCGATACTGGCAAGCGCCGCCACCGCATCGGCCTTAGCGGCGAACGCATCGGCCGCAGCTGCGTTGCAAGACCAATGGCGACCGGAGCCTTCAAGCGCCGAATGGCCGAAACGGACGCCCGCCGCCGCGATGAACTGGTCCTCTGGCAAAGGCCCCCGATAGGCCTGGCCGAGCTCGAACAGGGCGCCGTCGGCAAAGCCCCGGTCGCGGTTCCGCTGCGCGACAGTGACTAGGCCCGGCAACAAGCTCGGCCGCATCTGCGCGAGCTCCGTCGAGATTGGATTGGTCAAGGTAAGCTCGGCCTGTCCGCCACCGAACAGTCTCGCCTGGTCGGGTGGGATAAACGACCAGGTTACGGCCTCGACGAGGCCCCGGGCGGCGAGCACCCGGCGCACGCGCCGAGCCCGCGATTGCGCCTCGGTGAGCACGGGCCGCGCTACACCCGCGACGCGCGGCATCGGCGTTGCAGGCACCTTATCGACGCCGACGAGCCGCACCACTTCCTCGACAAGGTCCACCGGGACGGAAATGTCCGGCCGCCAAGAGGGCGGCGCCGCCTTAAGCTTCGGTGGCTTGCCCTTAAGCTCGACACCGAGAGCGGCAAGAAGTCGTCTGATCTCGCTTGTCTTGAGATCGAGACCGCTCAAGCGCTTGACCAACCCCAGGTCGAATTTGAAGGCCGCGTTGGCCTTTGGCGGCTTGCCGGCAACGGTCGCCTTGCTAGGCTCCCCGCCGCACAGCTCGAGCACCATGCGCGTGGCAAGCTCGAGTCCAGGCAGCACGAAGTCCGGATCGACGCCCCGCTCGAAGCGGTAGCGCGCGTCGGATTGAATGCCGAGCTTTCGCCCGGTTCTCGCGATGCGCTTCGGGTCGAAATAAGCGGATTCGATGAAGACGTTGGTTGTCGCTTCCGTGGTGCCGGTTTCCACTCCGCCGATAACGCCGCCAAGGCCCAACACGGCGTGATCGTCGGCGATGACGCAACACTCGGCATCGACCTCATAACTCTTGCCGTCCAGCGCCTTGAAGCTCTTTCCCTTCTGCCCGAGCCGCGCGCGGATCGCGCCTTTCAGCCTGTCGGCGTCGTAGACATGCAGCGGGCGCCCGCGGTCGTAGGCGATGAAATTGGTGATGTCGACGAGCGCGTTGATCGGCCGAAGCCCGATCGCCTTCAGTCGGTGTTGCAGCCAGTCCGGGCTCGGCCCGTTCTTCACGCCCCTGATCACCCTGCCGGCGAAGACGGGACAGGCATCGGCGGTTCCCTTATCGAAGTCGAGCTTGATCGGAACCGGATTGGCGAAGACGCCCTTGACCGGCTTGATCGTGTCTTGCTTCAGCGTACCGAGACCCGCTGCTGCAAGATCGCGGGCAATGCCGCGCACGCCGAGACAGTCGGGCCGGTTCGGGGTGATGGCGACATCGATCACCGCGTCGTCGAGGCCGAGCGCCATGGCCGCTGGGCTGCCGATCTCGGCATCGGGGGCAAGCTCGATGATGCCGCTATGCTCCTCCGAAACTTGCAGCTCCCGCTCCGACAACAGCATGCCGCTCGACTCGACGCCCCTGATTTTGGCCTTGGTCAAAGTGAGATCGCTGCCGGGCACATAACTGCCAACGGGCGCGAACACGCCCTTCAAGCCAGCGCGCGCGTTCGGCGCCCCGCAAACCACTTGCAGGCGTTCGCTGCCGGTATCGACCTCGCAGACTTTCAGTTTGTCGGCGTTCGGGTGTTTCTCGCATTTGACCACCTCCGCCACCTTGAAAGGCGCAAGCTTAGCGGTGGGATCGAAGATCCGCTCGACCTCGAGCCCGATGCGGGTCAGCGTCTCGGCGATCTCTTCCACCGACGCGTCAGTGTCGAGATGCTCCTTCAGCCACCTCAGCGTGAATTTCATGGCTCACATGCCAAGGCCGCCGGCCAAGGTCGGCACGGCGAAGGACGGGAAGCCGTAATGCTTGAGCCAGCGTAGATCGGCGGAAAAGAAAGCGCGCAAATCCGGCATGCCGTATTTCAGCATGGCGATGCGGTCGATGCCGAGCCCGAAGGCGAAGCCCTGGTACCGCTCGGGATCGAGCCCGACATTCTTGAGCACGTTCGGATGCACCATGCCGCAGCCCAAAATCTCAAGCCATTCGTCGCCCTCGCCGATGCGGATCTCGTTGCCCTTCTTGGAGTAGCCGATATCCACCTCCATGGACGGCTCGGTGAAGGGGAAATGGCTCGCACGGAAGCGCATCTTCACCTCACGCACCTCGAAGAAGGCCTTGCAGAATTCCTCCAGCACCCATTTCAGATGCCCCAGATGGGTCTCCTCGTCGATGGCCAACCCCTCGACCTGATGGAACATCGGCGTGTGGGTCTGGTCCGAATCGCTGCGATAGACGCGGCCGGGCGCTATGATACGCAAGGGCGGCTGCTTTGCGAGCATGGTGCGGATCTGCACCGGGCTCGTATGGGTGCGCAGCACCGAGCGCGTGCCGTCTGGTCCTTCGGCAAAATAGAAGGTGTCGTGGTCCTGCCGCGCCGGGTGCTCTGGCGGGATGTTGAGCGCGGTGAAATTGTTGAAGTCGGTCTCGATGTCGGGACCTTCCGCGATCGAAAAGCCCATATCGGCGAAGATCTCGGTGATCTCGTCGGCGACCTGGCTCACCGGGTGAATGCGGCCCTCGGCAAGCGGCCCCACCCGCGCTGGCAGCGTGACATCGGCCCGCTCGGTGGCAAGCTTCGCGCTGAGTGCGGCGCCGGCGAGCGCCTCGCGCTTGGCTTCCAGCGCCTCTCCGACACGATCCTTGAGGCAGTTGACGGCCTGCCCGAAGTCTTTACGCGCCTCAGGCGGCAGCTTCCCAAGCTTTTGCATCAGCTCCGAGACGCGGCCCTTGCGGCCCAGGGCTGCGACCCGCACCTCCTCGAGCATGCCTAGGTCGGAGGCAGCGGCGATTGCCGCAAGCAGCTCTGTTTGCAGGCCTTCGAGCTCGGGCGCGTTCATGGCTCCGGCTCCTTGCCCCTCCAAAGCGAGGTCGCGCGGCCTTACGCCCGCACCGCAGCCGAAGCGGCCTCGACCAGGCCCTGGAAGGTTTGCGGCTCATGCACGGCGATGTCGGCGAGCACCTTGCGGTCGAGCTCGATGCCGGCCTTGTTCAAGCCGTCGATGAAACGGCCATAGGTCAGACCGTGCAGGCGCGCGGCCGCATTGATGCGCTGGATCCAGAGCGCCCTGAAGGTGCGCTTCCTCACCTTGCGGTCGCGATAGGCATATTGCCCGGCCTTCTCGACGGCCTGCTTGGCGACGCGGATGGTATTCTTGCGGCGACCGTAATAGCCCTTGGCTGCCTTCAGCACCTTGCGGTGGCGGGCATGGGCAGCGACGCCGCGTTTCACACGGGACATTGGGGTGCCTCCTTAGCTAGGTCCTCGCCCTGTCGGCCTAGCGGCTATAGGGCAGGAAATACTGCTTCACGATCTTGGCGTCCTCGTCGGACAGGACCATCGTGCCCCGCGCGTTGCGGATGAATTTGGTGCTACGATTGATCATGCCGTGACGCTTGCGGGATGCTTGGCACTTGACCTTGCCTCCGGCCGTGACCTTGAAGCGCTTCTTGGCACCGCTCTTGGTCTTCATCTTGGGCATTTGGCTTCCTTTTGCGCGGCCTGGCAAATCGTCACCGGACCTTTGAGTTTGGGGAATTGAAGCATGGAAGCCGCCACGGCATGCCCCGCCGGGCGGCTCCTAACGAACGCGCCTTATAAAGTGGATTGAGGCGCTAATGCAAGGGCGCTGGCGCGCGCCTAGCGCGGCGATAGCACCATCACCATCTGCCGCCCTTCGAGCCGCGGCTCGGATTCCACCTTGGCGAGCGTCGAGGTGTCGTGGCGCACGCGCTCCAACAGCTTGGTCCCGAGCTCCATATGCGCCATCTCGCGGCCCCGGAAGCGCAAGGTGACCTTCACCTTGTCGCCCTCCTCGAAGAACCGGACGATCGAGCGCATCTTCACCTCATAGTCGTGAATGTCGATGTTCGGCCGCATCTTAATCTCCTTGATCTCGACGGTGCGCTGCTTCTTGCGCGCCTCGGCGGCCTTTTTCTGCGCCTGATATTTGTACTTGCCGAAATCCAGGATCTTGCACACCGGCGGCTCGGAGTTGGGCGCAATCTCGACGAGATCGAGACCCGCCTCGGCCGCGCGCGCCAATGCGTCGCCGATGGCAACCACGCCGACATTGTTGCCGGTTGCGTCGATGAGCTGGATGTTTGGAGTGTCGATGCCCTCGTTGATACGGGGGCCTTCCCGATTGGGGGTGAGTTTCATCGGCCGTCTTGCGATGTGTAGCTCTCCTCTTCCATTGCACTTTGCGAATAACGCGAACCCGAGTTTCTATAGGATCGGCAACAGGGCTGGCAAGTCAAGCCGCTCGCGCTCGCGCGTGAGCGAATCCTTCTAGCGCGGTTACGTCGCGGCGCGCGTTTTGTACTTTTCCGGCAGATTTGGCATGGTAGCGAATCATCGCTGAAGGGGGGTTTGGATGCGCCGAAGCGTGTTGCTTGCCATGGTCGCCATCGCCTGTTGCGCGCCTCTGACCCGGCCGACGGCCGCCCCAGCGAGATGTTTGTTCATCTCCGGCACGGCCGACGGTCTCGTCAAAACCAGAGCGGTCGAGGACTCGCTCACCTCCTTGCGCGATGCCATCGACAAATGGAAAGCCGCCAATGGGGTCACCGGCCCGATCAGCCAAACGGCGGAGAAGCCCGCCCCACATCCCTATTGGCGCAGCGCGGTCTCGCCGGAGCTGTTCCTCGCCCCCGACGTCGTCACGGACTCCACCTACACCCTCTGTTGGAAGGGCGTGGTCTCCCCGGTGGTCTGCACCTCCGGCGCCAAGCTGTGCAGGTAGGCGAGGGGCTAGCATAGCGAACGCTTGAACCTCTCCGCCAAATCGGTGCCCAGCAGCTCGTCATAGACGGCAAGCGTCATCGCTTGCATGTGCGTGAGCGCGAAGCTCGCCGCCACATGGGCTCGCGCGTAAGCGCCGATCTCGGCCCGCTCGGCAGGCTGAAGCGCGAGCGCCTGGCGGATGCGATCGGCAAGGGCGTCTGCATCCCGTGGCGGCACCAGCCATCCCGTGAACCCTGCTCCGCCTTGTCCCGCAGCGACGATCGTTTCGGGCAGGGCCCCGAGATCGGGAACGATGACGGGGCAGCCCATGGCTTGCGCCTCGACGCTGGTGCGGCCGAAGGTCTCCGGCACCGTCGATGTGGTCACCGCCACCTGCGCGGCGAGAAACGCGGCCGGCATGGCGCTGCAATGACCGACGAGCCGCACCTTGCCCCGAAGGCCGTGGCTCTCGATAAGACCGATCAGCTCCTGGCGATAGGCGTCGCGTCCGGGCGCGTCCCCGGCAAGGATGAAAACCGCGCCGTCGAGAGCGCCTTCCGCGTCAAGCCGCGCCGCCGCGGCGATCAGATCGCGCTGGCCCTTGAGGCGGGTGAGCCGCGCCGCGTGCAGCACGATCTTGGCGCCTTGAGGAACGCCCCAGCCGGATTTCAGTCGTTCCACCGCAAGCGGATCGACGGTCGCTGGATCGAAGGTCTTGTCCTCGACGCCGCGATAGATGATGCGGATGCGATCCCGGGCGCGCGTGTCCCGGGCCAGCGCATCCCGCTCGGCGATCACTTGAGCCGTGTAGCGGGAATTGGCGATGACCCGGTCGCCGCGGGCCATGACGCTGTTATAGGCGGCCTTGAACGGCCCCACCTCGCCATAGGCCCCGTGATAGGTGGTGACGAAGGGGCGCCCCATGCGGCGCGCCGCGAGCAGCGCGCTCCAGGCCGGCGCCCGGCTCCTGGCATGCAGCAAATCGATGCCGCGCGCTTTGATCAGCCGCGTGAGCCGGCCTGCATTGGCAAGCATGGTGAGCGGGTTCTTGCTCGCCACAGGAAGCGCCACGATCTCGCCGCCCGCGGCTGCGATCTCCGGTGCCATCCGTCCCCCTTCGGTGGCCACCAGCGCCGTGGCGCCGGCGCGGGTCAGCGCTTGTGCGATCTCGACGGTCGCCAATTCGCTGCCTCCGGCATCGAGGCGCGGCACGACCTGGAGTATGGTCACCATGAACGACGGCTTTGCTTCTCGCTGGTCGGACGAAGGGTCATCAGTCTCTTAGGATGGACGCACCAGAACCGCAATTCCTGGAGGTCGGGGCTGGAGGAACGCGCCGGCGCATCGCCTATCGGTGGAGCGGGGGCCGGGGCGAAGAGCCCCAGCTCCTTTGGCTCCCGGGCTTCCTCTCCGACTTGGCGAGCACGAAAGCCCTCGCCGTAGCGGAATGGGCGTACGCCCGCGGGCTTCCCATAATGCGCTTCGACTATTCCGGCCATGGGCTTTCGAGCGGAGACTTCCTTCAGGCGTCCATCGGCGATTGGCTCGAAGAGGCGATCGCGGTGTGGGGGCGCATGGGGGACGCGCCCCGCATCGTCATTGGCTCCTCCATGGGCGGATGGATCGCGCTGCTGCTCGCGCGCCATCTGGCGAAACAGGGCCGGAATGGACCCCTCGCCGGCCTCGTGCTCATCGCTCCGGCCTGGGACATGACCGAAGCGCTGATCTGGCAACAGCTTCCGGCTGCGGCGCGCCGGGAGATCGAGGTGGAGGGCGTGACCTATCTGCCCTCGGCCTACGGCGATCCCTATCCGGTGACGCGCCGCTTGATCGCCGAGGGGCGCTCCCATCTCCTTCAGGATCATCACTTCGATCCCAGTTGCCCCGTGCGCATCCTTCAGGGCATGCGCGACGCGGACGTGCCCTTCGACCATGTCCTCGCCTTGGTCGATCTGCTGCAAGCCTCCGATGTCGAGCTCACGCTGGTCAAGGACGGCGACCACCGCCTGTCGCGGCCCGAAGACCTGCGGCGCCTCACCGCCACCATCGCCGCGCTTGTCGAGCGAGCGAGCTAACACAATCCGCATGCGGGACTCCGTTGCCGCGATGCGGTGAAGCCTCCGTGCTTTGTTCCTCTCTCCCCTCGCTCCGGCAAGGGGGATGGCACGCCGAAAAGCGCAAATCCTAATGGTTCGCATCCGTTACAGATGCGCGGGCGCCTCTCGGCGCGCCATCAGCGGCGTTTGTTCGGCTACCGGGCCGCGCTTTCGCCTGAGGTCAACAGCGATGCCGCGAAGCAGCGAAGCTGCCTCAGGTCGTCAGCCAGCTCCTGGCAGGAGGCCCTAGTCCTCCGGGCGGAGCGCCGGCGCCGCCCGAGTGCCTGGCTTGCGGACCAGAGCCGCGGGCACCGCACCAACGAGACACTGGGAATTACCCAATGCCCGCCATCGAGGATGACGCGTGTTTCCACACGTCATCCCTGATTCGTCCCGCCTCACGACGCCTCGCGAAACGCCCCTTAAAGCCGACGAGGTAGGGGAAGCATAGAAGCGATTTGGCGCACGGGGATAGATTCGGCATTTGGGGAGAGGGCCGTACACTCCCCAGGCGCCGGGCGAGGGATGAGTTCGATGCGAAGAGCTGATGCAGCGCGCGCGGAAACCAGAAAAGAAGAAGCCCCGGCGGAAGCGCGGGGCCAAAGTCCCCAAGGAATCATCAATCAGGCTCGGGCCTGTCATTGCACCAACTCTATCACAATCGCCGTGCGCACCCTGCGGCAGAAGGTCCAGCTTCGCGATGCTCGTCTGGGCGTAAAATGGTGCTGGTGTAATGCCAACAATGGGAGGACCCCAAAGATGAAGATTCTCGTTTCCACGATCGTAGCTCTTGGTCTCGCGGTTGCCTTCAACGCCCCGGCATTTGCCGCGGACAAGGCCCCCAAGACGCAAGCTGCCTGTGAAAAGGCTAAAATGAAATGGGATGCCACGTCCAAGACCTGCAGCAAGGGCTCGATGTAAGCCGCCTTTGACGCTAGCGAGCGGCGGGTCTTCGGCCCGCCGCTCTTGCCAACCCCGGCTCGCTTGGCCGCGGTTTTTCGTTAGGTCGCTCACCGTCCGCGCGCTCAGCGTTCCAGCGCGGGGGAAGCTGGAGGAGGTTAGGCCACAGGGACGAGCGCCTTCAGCCCTTTGCGGTAGGACGGATAGGCGAGCCGCACCCCAAGCTCGGATTTGACGCGGGCGTTGGAGACCCGCCGGCTGTCGCCATAGAAGCTCCTTGCCATGGGCGAGAGCTTCGCCTGCTCGAAGGGCACCGCAGGCGGCGGCTCGAGGCCCAAGAGCTTAGCGCCATAAGCGATCACCTCGTCGGGGGGCGCGGGCTCGTCGTCCGCGACATTGTAAATCCCGCCGGCTCGCGGCTGCGCCATGGACGCCTCGATCACGGTGGCGATGTCCTCCACATGGATGCGGTTGAACACCTGGCCCGGCTTGACCACGCGCCGCGCCGTCCCCGCCATGAGCTTGTCCAGCGCGCTCCGGCCAGGCCCATAGATGCCGGCGAGGCGGAAGATTTGTACCGGGCATTCGATCTCCTCGCCGAGCGCGAGCCAATCGCTCTCGGCGACGACCCGGGACTTCGTCCGGGCGCTATTGGGCTTGGGTGGGGTGCTTTCATCGACCAGGGCGCCGGCATGGTCGCCGTAGACGCCCACGGTCGAGAGATAGCCGATCCACTCCAGCGCGGGCAGAGCCGCGATCTGCGCGCGGTCGTGGCCCAACACGGGATCGCCGTCGCTCCCCGGCGGGATCGACAAGAGGAGATGCGTGGTGCCGGCGAGCAGCCGAGGGATCTCGGGATTGTCCGGCTCTCCGGCGAAGCGGGTCACCGCATAGCCTTGCGCCGTCAGGCGCTCGATATTGGCGGCATCGCGGGCCGTGCCGGCGATGCTCCATCCTTTCCTACTCAGCCGCGCGGCGAGCGCTTCAGCCGAATAGCCGAGGCCGAAGCAGAACAGCCGGCTCACGCGGAAGCCCTCGCCCACTCGGCAGCGACGGCTTGGTCCGGTTCCGCTCCCGCATGAGACGCACGCAAGGCACGGGCCCTTGCCGGCGCGAGGCAAGACAGGGCCCACACCGCCATGGCCCTGACGAGCGGCGAGGCATCGCCGAGATGTCCCTCGATCTGCGGAAGGAGCGTCTTATCGCCGGAATTGCCGGTGGCGATTAGCACATTGCGCAAGAAGCGGTCGCGGCCGGTCCGCTTTACGACGGTGCCGCGAAAGCGCGCGCGAAAAGCCGCGTCGTCGAGGGCGAGCAACTCGGCGAGCGGGGGATTGTCGCTTTCCGCTCGCACGCTGAGCTTCACCTTGCGCGCGCCTTTCGCAAATTTGTTCCAGGGGCACACGGCGAGGCAATCGTCGCAGCCGAAGACGCGGTTCCCCATGCGCTCGCGATATTCGCTCCCGATATGCCCCTTATGCTCGATGGTGAGGTAGGAGATGCAGGCCCGCGCATCGAGCTGATAAGGCGCGACGAAGGCCTTGGTCGGGCAGACATCGAGGCAGCGCCGGCAGGCCCCGCAATGATCCTGCTCGGGCGCATCTGGTTCGATCTCGGCCGTGGTGAAGATGGAGCCCAAAAAGAGCCAGGAGCCGAACTCACGGGAGACAAGATTGGTGTGCTTGCCCTGCCAGCCGAGCCCTGCCTTTGCCGCGATCGGCTTCTCCATCACGGGCGCGGTGTCGACGAAGATCTTGACCTCGCTTTGGCCAAGCTCCTGCACGCGCGAAGCGAGCGTCTTGAGCTTCGACTTGATGATGTCGTGGTAGTCCTCGCCTTGCGCATAGACCGAGATCGCGCAGCGCGACCGTTCCGCAAGCGCGGCGAGCGGGTCGCACTCGGGCGCGTAGCTCAAGCCCAACATGATGATCGTCTTTACCTGCGGCCAGATGGCGCGGGGGGCCTTGCGGCGGTCAGCGTTGGCCGCAAGCCACGCCATGTCGCCGTGCCGGCCTTTGGCGAGAAAGGTCGCAAGCGCCGCGCCGGAGCCTTGCGGCGCCTCGGCGCCGGTAAAGCGCACGGCTTCGAAGCCCAGATCCTTCGCTTGTTGCGCGATCCGTTGCTTGAGCGTGAGCGCCATGACGCTTTGAACCTCAGAAATCGAGGTCGGCATAGGTCCCTGACGGGATAAAGCCCGCAACCCGGTCGGCCAGTAACGGCCGGAACGATGGCCGTGACTTCAGCAGCGCATACCAGCTCTTGGCGGCCTCATAGTCCTCCCAGGGCACCTCGCCGAGATAGTCTAGCGCCGAGAGATGCGCCGCCGCGGCGAGATCGGCAAAGCTCAGCGCCTCGCCCGCGAGCCAGGGGCGCGTCTCCGCCAAATGGCTGAGATAAGCGAGATGATACCGCAAATTCTCGTGGCCTGCACGCATCGCCTCGATATTGGGCGAGCCACCATTCGGGCCGTAGCGCCGGAAGACCTTCTCGTCCACGAGATAGGCCGTCACCTCCTCGTGAAACTTGCGGTGGAACCAGTCCACGACCCGCCTTGCCTCGGCCCGGGCGACAGCTTCCCCCGGAAGCAGCCTGAAGGCGCGTGCCTCGCCGTCCCCGCTCGCGGTCTCATCGAGATATTCAGAGATCGCGTAGGACCCGACGATCACACCGTCCGTGTCGCTGATCAGCACCGGTAGCGAGCCCGCCGGGTTCAGCTCGAGGAAGCCCGCCCGCCATTCCCATGGGCGCTCCTCGGTGAGCGTCGCCTCGATACCGCATTCGGCAAGCGCCAAGCGGATCGAGCGGGAGAAGGGACAAAGCGGATAGTGCAGGAGCGTCGCCATCGACCCGTTCGGCGGCTTCAACACCGCGATAAGAATCGCGCGGGATTGAGCCTCGGTATAGAACCTGCTCGCGCGCGGAACAAGCGAGCAGCGAGGGGGTCCATGTCGCTAGAACAAATCATCGTGCTCGCCGTGGTGCAGGGGATCACGGAATTCCTCCCCATTTCGTCGTCTGGGCATTTGATTCTCATTCCGGCACTGACCGGCTGGAAAGATCAAGGCATTCTCACCGACGTGATGGTGCATCTCGGCACCTTGTTTGCGATTCTCATCTATTTCGGGCGCGATGTGTGGCGCCTTATCACCGGCGGGCTCATGCTGCTGCGCGGCAAGGTCACCGACGATGGTCGCCTCGCCCTCTACATCATCATCGCCACCATTCCGGCCGTGGTGTTCGGCATTGCCCTCAAGAAGCTCGGCATCACCGATCTCGATCGCAACGTCGCCATCGTAGCCTGGAACACGATCCTGTTCGGGCTCTTGATGCTCGTCGCCGACACCTATGGCGCGCAAACCAAGACCATCGCCGATGTGACGCTGCCGAGCGCCCTGATGATCGGCGTGGCGCAAGCACTGGCGCTGATCCCCGGCACGAGCCGTTCGGGGGTCACCATGACCGCCGCCCGCTTCCTGGGCTTCCAGCGGCCCGACTGCGCCCGCTTCTCCTTCCTGCTCGGCATCCCGGCCACGGCGGGAGCCATCGCCTTCACCATCGGCGATGCGTTCGCCAATGGCGGTCACATCACCTCCGATGAGCTTCTGGCCGCCGGGCTCACTTTCGTCGCCGGGATTCTCGCGATCGCCTTTCTCCTTTCTGATGAATCTGCTGAAGCGCATCAGCTTCCTTCCCTTCGTGCTCTATCGGGTGATGCTCGGCGCCTTCCTGCTCGTGCTGCTCTATGGCTGAGACGGGGGCTCAAGGCCGATAAATCGAGAACTGGCCCCTGGGGCGGAATTGCTCGAGATAGTCCGGCACCACCGCCTCGACGGCGACGGGCTCGATGCCGAGAGCTTCCAGCGTGCGGCCGTCTTTCTTGGCGGCCTCGCTCACCACATTGTCGGTCTCGAGCATGCGCACCTGATCGACGGTGAGCGGCGCGTTGGGCAGCCATTGCAGAAAGGCTGCCTGGATCTTCGCGAGCCAAAAGGGAAGCGGCACAAGCGGTCTCCGCCGCATCGTATAGTCGAGCACGCGGACCATCACCTCTTTCAGGGTCATCACCTCCGGGCCGCCAAGCTCGTAGGGCAACCGCACCCCGGCCTCGCCGCGGAGGCCTGCCAGGACCGCCTTGGCGACGTCGCCCACGAACACCGGCTGCAGACGCGTGACCCCGCCGCCGATGAGCGGAAGCGCCGGCGCAATCCGCGCCAAGGCGGCAAAGCGATTGAAGAAATCGTCCTCGGGGCCGAATACGATGGAGGGGCGGAAGATCACCGCCCCGGAAAAGAGGCTGGCGACGGCAGCCTCGCCCGCCGCCTTGCTGCGCGCATAAGCCGAAGGCGACTTTGGATCGGCTCCGATTGCCGACACGTGCACCAAGGCATGCGCGCCGGCGACACGCGCCGCCTCCGCCACGTGGCGCGCGCCTTCGTCCTGAACGCTTTCGAAGGTTTGCCGGCCCCTTGGTGCCAGAATGCCCACGAGATTGATCACGGCATCGGCGCCCTCCGCGGGGGCGAGCAGCGACTTTGGAAAGCGTACATTGGCCTGGACCGCGCTGATCTGGCCCACGCCGCCAAGGGGCTGCAAATGGCCGGCAAGCTCCGGGCGGCGGACCGCGATCCGCATCCTGGCCCCGGTTTTGGCAAGCGCGCGGACGATATGGCGGCCGAGAAAGCCCGAGCCGCCATAGATCGTGACGAGGGTCGAGCTGTTTAAGGAAATGCCCACTTGTCTTCCTGCATGATCCCTGCCGCGACCCGGCGAGGGAGACCAGCAATACACGACCCTGTCGAACTCTGTGAAGCGGGCTTCGTTGAGCTTCCGCCGATTGACAAGGCGGATCCCCAATCGTACCTCAGGGACCTCAAGCCCAGGTGGCGGAATTGGTAGACGCGCTAGCTTCAGGTGCTAGTGCCCGAAAGGGTGTGGAAGTTCGAGTCTTCTCCTGGGCACCATGTTCCGCAAATCGGCGCTGGCGCAGGAGCGCAGGCTGGCCGATGAGGCCAGCCGATGAAACGAGCCGATGACGGTGGAGCTGCATAGAGGCGATCTGCCGCCGGGCCGCGTCTGGAGCAACGCCGTCGCCATCGACACGGAGACGCTCGGCCTCAATCCCTATCGCGACCGCCTTTGCCTCGTGCAGCTGTCGCGGGGCGACGGCAACGCCGACCTCGTGCAATTCGCTAGGCACTACGACGCGCCCGAGCTGAAGCGGCTGCTCGCCGATGAGAGCGTGCTCAAGATCTTCCATTTTGCCCGCTTCGACATGGCGGTGCTCAAGCACGCTCTCGGCGTCATGCCGCGGCGGGTCTATTGCACCAAGATCGCCTCGAAGCTTGCCCGCACCTTCACTGACCGGCACGGGCTCAAGGATTTATGCAAGGAGCTGTTGGGAATCGAGCTCTCCAAGCAACAGCAATCCTCCGATTGGGGCGCGGATCGGCTGAGCCCCGAGCAGCTCAACTATGCCGCAAGCGACGTGTTGCATCTGCATGCGCTAAGGGAGAAACTTGAGGCCATGCTAGTGCGCGAGGGGCGCGAGGGGTTGGCCCGCGCCTGTCTCGCCTTTCTGCCGACGCGGGTCGAGCTCGATCTCCAAGGGTGGTCCGAGATCGATCCCTTTGCCCATTAGGGCCGGCCGAGCGCGAAGGGGCAAAGCGCTGCCCGGCCAGGGGCCGTCGCAATGTCATCAAAGTCTTGCGGCTAGTTGTGGCGGGAGCACCGGCCATGCCGGTCTCGGAGGAGCATGCTCGTGACGCTTGAGGCGCAACTGGGTCCCGGCGGCCGTCGGTATCGCGTGCGCTCTGGCGCCGAGGACGACCGCGCTTTCCTGAGCGCAGCGCGGCACAGCCGCCTGGTCTCCGTCCTGCGCAAGTCGTTGCCGGTGCTGGCGGTGCTGGTGCTCGCCGCCTATTTTATTTCGTCGAGGCTGAGCGTCACCGTTGGCGGCGTCACGGCAAGCGTCAGCGGCGTCGAGGTCCGGGACGGTAATCTGCGCATGGTCAACCCCACCCTGAAAGGCGTCGACAAGAAGAATGGCAACTATGTGGTGAGCGCCGATTACGCCGATCAGGACATGAAGACCCCCAAATGGATCAAGCTCCATGCCATCAAGGCCGATCTCACCACCGCGTCCCAGGGCTGGTCACGCATGCAGTCCATACGCGGCGTCTTCAACAGCGAAACCGAGCGGCTCATCATGCAGGACGACATACGCATGGCCACAAGCTCCGGCATCACCGGCAAGCTTACTTTTGCGAGCCTCGAAATGAAGAACAAAATCCTTCGCTCGCACCAGCCCGTCTCCTTCGACCTGAGCAACGGCACGGTGCGCGCCAAGGCACTGACGATGCGCTCCAACGAAAATATCCTTCTGTTCCGCGGCCAGGTGCGCGTCCACATCAACAAGGTGGAGAAGAAGGAGGCGACCGCGGAGGCGGCCGCCTCGACGCCGCCGCCAACCATCAAGGCTCCGACGCAACCGGCCCGGGTGGCGCCAGGCCCCAACGGGTCTATTCCCGTGGAAGCGAATCCCCAATGAGCCAGCATTCGAAACGGCGCCTTCGGCTGCCGCCATTGCAAAGCGCATTGCTTGGCGCCGCAGCCCTCGCGCCTGGCTTCCTGCTTGCCCTGCCTGGGAACGCGCAAACCCCGACCGCCACTCAAACCTCGGCCGGCCCCCAAACCCTGACCACCACCCAAACTCCGACCACCACCCAAACCACGCCTAGTACCTTTGGCGGGTTCTCCAAGAACTCCGGCCAGCCGATCGACATCGAATCCGATGTGCTCGTCGTTCATGACGCGCAGAAATACGCGACCTTCAAAGGCAATGTGAAGGCGGTGCAGGGGACGACCACGATCCACTCCAAGGAGCTCGACGTGCACTATGTGGGCAGCGGCGCCGACAGTCTCACTGGGGGTTCGCCAGCAACCGGGGCCACCGCCGACCAGGCCGCGAATAACGATCCCAAGGCCGCGAGTACCGATGCCAAGGCCGGGGACGCCAACGCCGGGGGTGGCGTAGCCCTCGGCGACAACGGCACTCAGATCAGCCAGATCGAGGCGAAAGGCGACGTCGTCATCACGAGTGACCAGGACCAGACCACCACGAGCGATTGGGCTCTTTACGATGTGCCCGCGCAGTTGGTGACCGTCGGCGGCAATGTGGTGTTAATGCAAGGCAAGAATGTGCTAAAGGGAGAGCGGCTCGTTATCGATTTGAAAACTGGCGAAAGCCGGTTCGAGAACCCGGGAAGTGCCGCCGCCCCGAGCCGTATTCGGGCGCTGTTCATGCCGAAGCAGGACGCCAAGTCCGGCGACGGCAAGAATGCCAAGTCCGGCGATGACAAAGCCAATGAGAAGTCTGACCAGTCTGGCAAACAAGGTTCTGGCGATGAGCAAGCGCCGGGCAAGGCGGCGAGTAGCGCCGCGCCACCGTCGGACTCCGAGGCTTGGCAGATTCTGCCAAGCCAGCAATGATAAGGCCGAGACGGGCTTTCATTCGAATTTAACCGGCCGACGCCTCAACTGAGGGAGCGGAAAGGTCAGTGGGCAAATTGCTATCGTTCCCAGATCGCCAGGCGGTCGCCGAGCGCGGGGTTGCCCGCCCAGAGGAGGAGTACGCCGTCGAGCCGGAGGCTCCGCCGAACCCCTATGCTGGCTGGCTGACGGTGCATTCGGTCGTCAAGAGCTTCAAGAAGCGCACCGTCGTCCGCGGCGTGAGCCTCGAGGTCGCCCGGGGCGAGACCGTGGGACTGCTCGGGCCGAACGGCGCGGGCAAGACCACCGTGTTCTACATGATCACGGGACTGATCCCGGCCGACGAGGGGATCATCAGGATCGACGGCCGTGACGTGACCAAACTGCCGATGTATCGCCGCGCGCGGCTTGGCATCGGCTACCTGCCGCAGGAGGCCTCGATCTTTCGCGGTCTCACCGTCGAGGAGAACATTCTCGCCGTGCTCGAGATGGTCGAGCCCAACAAGGCGGAGCGGCAGGTTCAGCTCGATGCGCTGCTCGAGGAGTTCCGCATCACGCGCTTGAGGACGTCTCCTTCCATTCGCCTCTCTGGCGGTGAGCGGCGCCGCGTCGAGATCGCCCGCGCGCTCGCCACCCGGCCCTCCTTCATGCTGCTCGACGAGCCCTTCGCCGGCATCGATCCAATCGCCGTCAACGACATTCGCGCTCTCGTGCGCCATCTCACCCAGCGAGGCATCGGCGTTCTCATCACCGACCACAATGTGAGGGAAACGCTCGAGCTGGTCGGGCGCGCCTATATCATCCACGACGGCATGGTGCTTACCCACGGCACGGCCACGGAAATCATCAACAACGAAGACGTGCGGCGCGTCTATCTCGGCGACCAATTCAGAATCTAGGCCGGTCGATCTCGACGGCCCGCCCGGGAAGCCACCATGGCGATCAGCACAAAGCTCGAGCTTCGCCAACGCCATAGTCTGGTGATGACGCCCCAGCTGCAGCAGGCGATCAAGCTCCTGCAGCTTTCCAACATGGAGCTTGCCGCTTTCGTCGACGCCGAGCTTGAGCGCAACCCGCTGCTCGAACGCGAGGAGTCCGAGGAGCCGGCCAGCGCCCCGAACGGGGAGGCGCCCGAACCCGTCTCGAGCCCGTTCAAGGACGGCGATCGGGACGAGGCCAACGCCGCAGCCGCCGAACCCGCCAAAGACACGGCGGAAGCGGACGTCCCCGACGGCGACGATGGCGATTGGCTCGATTTGCAGGCCGAGAGCAGCGGCCGGCAGGCCGACGATCTCGACACCGAGCCGCAGGACACCCTCCTTGATGCCGATAGCTTCGGCCCTGGCGCGCTCAAGGATTCAGGCTGGACTGCGCTTGCCCAAGGTCCGCGCCTTGAGGGTGGCGAGGCGCCCAATCTCGAGGCCTATGTGGCCGAGGAAAGGACGCTGCGGGATCATCTCACCGACCAGCTCGCGCTCGCCTTCACCGACCCCGCCAAACGGCTGATCGGCCACCATCTGATCGACCTCGCCGACGAGTCGGGCTATTTGCAGGGCGAGCTGACCGCGCTTGCCGAGCTGCTCGGCGCGCCGCTCGATCTCGTCGAGGAGACGCTGGCGGTCATGCAGGGCTTCGAGCCCTGCGGCGTGTTTGCCCGCGACTTGCGCGAATGCCTGACCCTGCAGCTGAAAGAGCTCGATCGCTGCGACCCCGCCATGGCGACATTCATCGAGAACCTCGACCTGCTTGGCACCCATGACCTCGTTGCGCTGAAGCGCGTCTGCCGCGTCTCCGATGAGGATCTCTGCGACATGATCCAGGAGGTGAAGCGACTCAACCCGAAGCCCGGGTTGAAATATGGCGCAAGTCCCACCCAGCCGATCGTTCCCGACGTGCTGGTCCGCGCCCTTCCCGATGGCAGCTGGCATGTCGAGCTGAACAGCGAGACCCTGCCGCGCGTGCTGATAAATCAGGCCTATTATGCCCGCGTCAGCAAGTCGGCCAAATGCAAACAGGACAAGAGCTATCTCGTGGATTGCTTGCAGACGGCCAATTGGCTAGTCAAGAGCCTCGATCAGCGCGCGCGCACGATCCTGAAAGTGGCGCAAGAGATAGTGCGCCAGCAGGATGCCTTCCTCACCTATGGCGTGCGCCACTTGCGGCCCCTCAATCTGAAGACCGTGGCGGATGCCATCTCGATGCATGAATCCACCGTGAGCCGCGTCACCGCCAACAAATACATGGCGACCAATCGCGGCCTGTTCGAGCTCAAATATTTCTTCACCTCCTCGATCGCGGCGTCCGGCGACGGCGACGCTCACTCCTCCGAGGCGGTGCGCCACCGCATCAAAGAGATGATCGAGGCCGAGGCGGCGAGCGACGTGCTGTCCGACGACAAGATCGTCGAGAAGCTCAAAAGCGATGGCGTCGATATCGCCCGGCGGACGGTTGCGAAATATCGCGAGGCGTTGCGCATTCCCTCTTCCGTGCAGCGCCGGCGGCAGAAGCGGGTCGCGCGCGACGCAAGCGCCTGAGTGTGGATACAAGTGCTTGTTTTTCAACATGAAAAGGCTTCGATTCGGCGCCTGGAAGTGATTGGGTTTGACACCTTGGGGGCAGGGGTCTAGCTTCCCGGGCCGCGGGTGGGAGGCCAAGCCACTTTGCGCCATGGTAGTGTGCCGTGGCCAGGGTTAGCGCCCCGCATGAGCGGCGTCGTCGTGCGTCCCGGGGGACAAGGGAAACGGGTCTTTCGGCAAGTCCGCGGGCGATGACGATACAGGTTACCGGAAAGAATCTGGACGTCGGCGAGGCATTGCGCGGATATGTCCAGGAACGCGTCGCAAACACCGTCGAGAAATATATTGGGCGGGCGCCGACTGGGCATGTACGCGTAGAGAAAGAGCACGGGGAGTTTCGCACCAACTGCACGATCCATTTGTGGCAAGGCATGAGTCTTGAGGCCCATGGCGTGGCGGCGGATGCTTATCAGAGCGCCGATCTCGCCTGCGAGCGTCTCGAAAAGCGGGTGCGGCGCTACACGCGGAGGGTTAAACGGCATGGCGGCGGGCGGTCGGCCCGCAAAGAGACGCGAGCGGCGTCCTACGTGCTGCAAGCGCGGCAGGAAGGCCAGGAGGAGAGCGATGAGGATAACCCGATCATCATTGCCGAAGCCGAGACACTCGTACACGAGATGGCGGTTAGCGACGCCGTGATGCAGATGGATCTATCCGATCAGTCATTCGTTGTATTTCGCAATGCGAGCCATGGTGAGATCAACGTGGTCTACCGTCGCGACGACGGCAACATCGGATGGATCGATCCGGCGGCTAAGATGAAATCGCGGGCGCGGCGCTAGGCGGCTCGCTCCGTTTGGCGCTTCTCTTATCGGACGGGTTGGCACATGCATCTAGCTGATCTTATCGGCCCCGAGGCGGTTGTTCCCTCGCTCAAGGTCAAGACCAAGAAGCAGCTCCTGCAGGAGCTCGCGGCGCGCGCCGCGCGCCTCACCGGCCTGCAAGAGCGCTATATTTTCGACACGCTGCTGCAGCGGGAGCGGCTCGGCTCGACCGGGCTCGGGCAGGGCATCGCCATCCCGCACGGCAAGCTTGCCGGGCTGAAGCGGATCGTGGGCATCTTCGCGCGCCTGGCCGAGCCGATCGATTTCGATGCCGTCGACGGCGATCCCGTCGATATCGTCTTTCTGCTGCTTGCGCCGGAAGGTGCGGGCGCCGACCATCTGAAGGCGCTTGCGCGCATCTCGCGGCTGTTGCGCGAGGGCCAGGCGGTGGACAAGCTTAGGGCATCGAAGGACGCCGCCGCGCTCTATGCGGTGCTCACCACCGAAGGCGCCACGTCCCACGCCGCGTGAGGCGCGCCCTCCCGAAGTCTCTAGCCAGGCTCAGCGCGGCGCGAGCTCTTCGAGCAGCTCATTGGCGAATTCGCCCATGGTGAAGGCCGCGCCGAAGTCGAACTTGTTGATGGCGATGAAGACGGCCACCCCGCGCGTAGGCGCGAAGGCGATATAGCTGAAGGTGCCCTGCAACCCGCCCGCCTTTTGCACGATGAACGGGCGGTCGTCCTTCGCCATCATGCCTACCCAGGCAAGACCCAGGGCGTCCATATGGCCAGACTCGTCCATGCCGGCTGCCGTCTGGAGCCCGTCGCGCATGAGGTAGAGCCCATGGTCGAGGAGACGCGCCTCGGCGTCCTTTTGCCCGAAGCGGTCGAGATGCCATTGCATCCAGCGCAGGAGGTCGTTGGGCGTGGAGTAGAGCCCGCCCGAGCCGACGATGACGGACCCGGTGGGAACGTCCGGCAGCACCGTCCCGTCGGGAGCGTGACCCTGCATTAGCCGCTGCTTCTGCTCCTCTGAGAGCGCAAAGACCGTGTCCTTCATATTGAGGGGGCCGGTGATGTGCTCCTTGACAAGGGATAGGGCTTCTTGGCCGCCTCGGAGGGCAAGCAGGTCGAAGCCGAAATTGGAATAGAGCACCGAAGACGCTGGCTTGAAGAGCAGGGGCTCTTTCTTGAGCCAAGCCGCGAAGGCGTCGCGGGTGATGGGGGCGAAGGGATCGCTGTCGGGACCCGGCTCATGGGGGAGCTCGCGTGGCAACCCGGCGGAATGGGTGACGAGATCGATCAGCCGGATACGCTGCACGTCGCTCGTTGCGCCGGACGCAAAATCGGGAACCAACTGCGTCAGAGGGTCGGTTAGTTTTACGGTATCGTTCGCTGTGAGATGGGCGAGAACAGCACCGGTGAACGCCTTGGTGACGGAGCCGATCCTGAGCAGCGTGTCGCCGTCCGGCGGGGGACTCCCGGGACCCGCCCGCTCGCCGAAACCACGCACCGACACCTCGCCATTGCGCACGGCGCCGATGACGACGGCTGGGACCTTGGTGTCGATGAAGAAGATCTGGCCGGTGAACTCGACCATCTCGTCGAGCAAGGGGTCTGCCTGCGCGGCGCCGAAGCTGCTCCACGCGAAACCTGCGATCGTAAGTCCGGCAATGGCGGCGCCCCGCAGGAAGCTGCGGCCGGGCTCGATCATCAAAGCGGGCGTTCCCGCGGCCTCAAGCGCAGCCGTCGCCTTCATCGCGCGGCCGTTCACGGTGATGTCGTTGCTGAGAATGGCCTCCACCATCTTCTCCTTGGGAAAGCGCGCAGTGAACAGCTCGCCCTTCCAGTCCTTCGTGGGCAATCCGTCGGGGCCCATGACGAAGTCGCCCGGCCTGTTCTCCCACATATAGATCTTGCTGGGGTCGCCCGCCTTGGCGGCGATGAAGCCGTCGCGGATGCGGTCGAGGATTTGATCCCACTCTTCCTGCGTCACATAGGAGACCGGAAAACCGCCGCCGATATTGACCGCCTCGAAATCGTGGCCCGCCGACTTGAGCGTCGCGCCGAGCTCGAGCAGCTTCCCCAGCACCAGCTGATAGGCGCCAAGATCGTTGATCTGGCTGCCGATATGGGTGTGGAATCCGAGAACCCTGACCGGCATGTCGGCGACGATCAGCATGTCCTTGCCGATCGCGAGATTGAGGAGATCGTCGTCCTTGGCGTTGCCGTTCACATCGAGCTGCCCGGGCGGCACGCCCGCTTCCAGCGCGCAGCGCGTCTCATAGGGCGAGGCGACGTCGATTCCCACACCGGCCTCGGCCGCCAGGCGGAACACGGCGGGGTGGGTGGAAGCCTTCCCGGCATAGCGGACCTCGCCCTTGGGATAGAGCCGCTCGAAGACCTCTTTGAAGGCGAGCAGATTGGCGCGGATGTCGGGGGCGTAAGAAACGTGGAAGGGCAAGCCGAAGGTTTCGATCCACCAGGAGACTGGTTTTCCGCCAAGGATCAGCTCCTCGCCGGACGCGTCAATGAATCCTGCAAAATCGGGCGTGGTGTCGGCCAAGGCCTCGCCGGGGAGCGCGCGCGCCGCCAGCGCCGCCATCGCCAGCGTCACGGTCGTCTGACGCAGAAAGTCCCGACGGGAGTAGTCACGCATGGCACGTCCCCCAAATGCTCCAACCCCCCAAGACGACCCCCTCACGCCCACAACAAGAGGTCTTAAAGAGCGCTTGCAAACGGGCCATTGCCGCGGAACCTACCGAGAGGCTCGCTCCTCGGGCACCGCCCGAGTTTTGCGCTGAAGCTACTACGGCGAATAGGGGGAAAACCTCAATGCACGCTGAGCGGCATGAGATCGTTCTCGATCGCGTTGGCGATTGCTGCGGTGCGGCTGTCGGTCAGCGCCAAAGGCGTGCCGTCGGCGCCGAGCACGGCATAGAGATCGATGCCCTCGAGCTTGCCGCGCAAGGCCGGGAACAGCTTCTGGGCGAGATCGAGATTGAGCTGCTTGATGTAGGCCACCTCGCCATCACCGAGCTGCTTGAACTCCTTCCGGCTCATGGGAAGCCCGGTCTGGCGATCTGCTTTTTCCTGCCCGTTCATCAATCTACTCCGCATTCGAGAGTGCTGCGTGCGGGCTAGAACGCCCAATCTGGTGGGGCTTGTCGATTCTGATATGCGACTTTGCGCCAAGCCCTTGGTAAAGCAGCTGCGACATGTCGTAGCGTTCTTTGGACCCTGCCGGCGCCCACAAACGCAAAGCCCAGCCCGTCGCGGCGCTGAGCTTATCGAACTGGCCCGGATATGGGGAAAATCCCAAGCGGATTCAAGAACAGGGTGGGACGGAAGGTGAAAGGTCGAGCCGCCGCGAGGTGCGGGAACCGCCGCAAGGGCTTGCCCGAATTGAGGATAGGACCGATCGCGGTTAGCCCTTGCCGAGATCGCGAGCTTCGGATGTTGTGTATCCCATGCACTGGTATGTCGATTCGAAGAATGGCAACGACGCCAACGACGGCCGCGCGCCGAAGACCGCCTTCCAGTCGGTCCAGCACGTATCGCATGTGGCGTGCCCCGGCGACACCGTCCTCATCGTGCCGGGTCGCTACGACCAGAGTCTGCCGAAGCAGATCTCTCGCCTGCGGGCAGCCAATGTCGTCGTCACCGTGGCGGGCGCCGAACCTTAAGCCCGCCGGTTTGGGGTGAAACCAGAGCCATTGGCGCAGAGACGGGCGAGACTGGCGCGATAGATGGCCAGCGCAAGCTCCGCACCGGGTTTCTTCTCTTCCCCCGCCTGACGCAGCTCGATTTCACCGGACCAAAGCGGAAGTCCCTTAGGTCGGGAAACCCATCCGGCAGACTTTGTTTGCTAAGGTGTTTGGTCTATGGGCACTGGGCCAGGGCAGCGTAGTCTCCACTGAAGCCTTCGTTCCTTGCCGGGCTATCTTTCCTGCATGTGTGGCCGCGTGATCCAGAGTTCCGGGCCTCTTCGTCTCGGTATTGTTCAAGGCCTCGTGAAACCCGCATTGGCCACATCCTAAAGCGCGTCGGGATCGATACGGAGGGCAAACGCCGTGACGAGATCTTGAAAATGGCACGCGAGGAGCGAAACAAGCCGCGCGTCGCGTGACCCACAAAGGGCGCCAACCCGAAGGCCGGCACTCTCTATTTTAGGCCAGGGGGAAACTCGCCAGAACCAGACGCCGTAGCTCGTCGGGGTCGGTCACGCCGTCCGAGGCAAGAACTGTTAAGCGCTGACTGAGTTCTCCTCGCAGCTCACAAGCGTTCGTGAAGCGCGCAAAGAGGTCGTGTACCGCGAGGACGCCCCAAGCACTGTCAAATGCAAGGTCAATGGACGCGAGGGTTCTCGGATCACAATGACTGGAAATTGATCTGGAAGAGCCCATTGCTCCCTCCGCTGTTTTGCAGGCGGGAGCGCGACTTAACTCTCTCAGCCACCGGCGCCCGTGGCTTTGGCCGGTGATGGGATTGAGGGTGCGCTTTTCGAGGCCGAATGGCCAGTGAAGACTTGGTGAGCAGTCTCGTAAGCGCGCGGTTCGCGCCCCTGGGGATTCAAGTGCCGAGAAGGTGCAACAAGGGCGCCGGCCAAAGCCGACGCCCCCGCGCCTTCACGTTAGCTTGCTGACGATCCTGGGCGCGATATAGCCTTCGCCCCATGCCCGAGATTCGCGCGGCTTGCGACATGCCAATCACCGTTGATGCGGATCGACTTCTATAGCGAACGGCTACAGGGGTGTTTGGCCTGCAATGCATGGACCGATGGGGTGGGCACCATGCGGAAGATTATCAAAGACGATGTCGAGGCGCTGAAGGGTCTCCAGCATGAACGCAAGGGACCGCCGGCCTATTGAGCGGGGGCCAAAAAAATTGCCAACGGGTGCTTCGGGAGCGGCTATCCCAAACCTTCAACACCCGCGTCGTAGAGATGGTCGTCGTCGAGCTCATGTCTTCGTTCAGGCAGCAGCTAGAGCCACCGTCGATGGCGGTGCAGTGATTCGTTATTTAAGAAACTCAGGAGGGAATTCGACGTATTCGTATACCTCGCCGGTGCCATACCAGTTATCGCACCGCCTAATGACACGTATTGTCTGATCGAGCTTCTTGGCACTCCCAGCTTTCATATGAGCCCTGGCTCGTCGCAAGTTCTGCTGAAGCGCTAATTCAAGTGCTCTTTCGTAAAGCTTGGTCGCGATCCCCCGATGTTGAAATTCCCGCGCCACGGCAATGGATTCAATGTATCCCGACATCCGAAGTCAGGATCGGATTTTATGCCTGGAATTTCGGAGAAAAGTTCGAGCATATCGCTGGCGAGGTACGCGGCCAGAGGGGTCTCTTCACATCGTGCACCAATGACGATGCTCGTGTCGGATTCTACAAGGCCGCGCAAGCATTTCTCATCATCACGCAGTTTTTGATGAAATTGGTCCTCAAAGCTTACGATGCGCGGCCCGAATTGGGACCAATCACCCGGAGTGATGTCAAATAACTCAACCGGCGACAGTGCCATCGTACTCACGCTCTTGAGAACGCCCAAGCTATCAGCAGATTATCACGGGCCCGAGGTATAGAGGTGGCCCGGCCCAAGCCGACGGCTCTCGGCTTGCATTGCTTCAATGCCAGCATCGCTGGCTGCCGCTGGAAGCCATATCGGATTGGGAAAAAGTGTCTCTGGCGTTACTTTTTCGATGATCGCCGCGAGCATCGAGGTCGAGGCGGAGCTGGTAGTTTGCAAGGGATACTGCGGGAGCGGCTCTCGGAGACCTTGGCGCGGAAAGTGGTCGAGCTGGTCATCGCGGAAATGATGTCGAGCTACAGGTCACAGGTGCAACCGCCGAGCAGGGCGGTGCAGTGAGGCGGTCATTCTTTCCACTGCTTGAAG